>Ga0310811_10003614_pt1 | contig 19477 bp, 20 predicted proteins | sample YCmetagenome_FD_207642 | JGI IMG/M metagenome (GOLD analysis project Ga0310811, IMG submission 207642) | Soil microbial communities from experimental microcosm in Duke University, North Carolina, United States - YC | ecosystem: Engineered > Artificial ecosystem > Soil microcosm > Unclassified ...
TTCTGGACAGGAAGGACCATTTCCCGTCGCAGCTGTCCGGTGGCGAACAGCAACGGGTGGCAATCGCACGTGCAATCGCGAAGCGGCCCGAGGTGCTGCTTTGTGACGAGCCCACGGGTGCGCTTGATTCCAAGACGGGCATTCGCGTCATCGACGCTCTGCTGACCATCAATGCCCAGCTTGGCACCACGACGCTGATCATCACGCACAATGCCAGCATCCAGGGGGTCGCGCATCGGACGCTGTTTTTTGCGGATGGGCAGATATCCCGGATGCAAACAAATGAAACGCGCCAACCCGCGGCAGTCTTGAGCTGGTGACCAATGGCGATGCTCGACCGCAAGCTGCTTCGCGACGTCAGGCGCCTCTGGGCGCAGGCCCTCGCGATCGCCCTCGTGATCGGCGGTGGCGTTGCGACGCTGATCCTTGCTGTCGGCTCATACCGGTCACTCGATGAAACGCGGACCGCTTATTACGAACGCTATCGTTTTGCCGATGTATTCGCGGTCGTGAACCGGGCGCCCAGAACACTCGTCGACCAGGTGGCTGAAATTCCCGGTGTGGCCGCAGTCGATGCCCGCATCGCCAAGCTCGCGCTGCTGGACATTCCGAATTATCCCGAGCCGGCGACCGGTCAGGTGATTTCATTGCCCGACATCGACGAGCCCAAGCTGAATCTCTTGTACATGCGGCTGGGGCGTACGCCGGAACCCGGGCGGACGGATGAGGTTGTGGTCAACGAGCCTTTTGCCAAAGCGCATGGGTTTGGCCTCGGCTCGCGTTTCTCGGCGATCTTGAACGGGCGCAAGCGGGAACTGGTGATTGTCGGAACCGCTTTGTCCCCGGAATTCATCTATGCGATTGGGCCGGGCGATCTGATGCCCGACGACCGCCGTTTCGCGATCATCTGGATGTCGGAGAAGGCGCTGGAGGGTGCCTACAATCTGGATGGAGCCTTCTCCGCGATCAGCGTGAAGCTGCTCCGCCATGCATCGGAGCGCGAAGTCATCACCCGGCTTGACGCCTTGCTCGATCGCTACGGCGGTCGCTCGGCCTATGGGAGGAAGGACCAGACATCGCATGCCTGGATCGATCATGAACTGGACATGCTGAACAATATGAGTCGCACGCTCACACCTATATTCCTTCTTGTATCCGCATTTTTGGTGAATCTTACGCTGAGCAGGCTCGTTGCATTGGAGCGCGAGCAGGTCGGTCTGTTGAAGGCGCTGGGGTATCGGAACGGCGCGATTGCCTTTCACTACATCAAGTTCGTCATTGTAATTGTCACGGTTGGAGTTGCCATCGGCGGCTTCGCGGGAACCTGGCTAGGCGTCTACGTTACGCGCATGTTCGGCGACTATTTCCGCTTCCCGTTTCTGGTGTTTGTTGCCAGTCCCGATCTGTATCTCATCGCTGCCGGGCTGAGCTCGCTGGCAGCCATCCTTGCAGCCGTTCATGCTTTGCGGGACGTCGTGAAGCTTGCCCCTGCGGTCGCGATGCAGCCGCCGGCGCCGGCGAAATTCAGAAAGATGCTGCCAACCGCCTTCAAAATCGACAAGCTCGTCTCGCAGCCGATCGTGATGATGCTGCGCAACCTTGTGCACCATCCCGTTCGCGCAGCATTTACTGCAATCGGGATGGCATCGGCCACCGCGATTCTGATCGTGTCGATGTTCGTTTACGACACGATGGAATCGCTGGTCGACGTGACATATTTCATGGCTGACCGGCAGGATGCGACAGTGAGCTTCACAGAAAAGCGCTCAAGCGACGTCACGTTGCAGATTGCACGTCTTCCCGGTGTGATCGGTGCAGAGCCCTATCGTGAAGTGCCGGTCCGGGTCCGTTTCGGGAACATCGAGCGAAGGGTGATCATCAGTGGCAGACCTCGTGATGCCGACCTCAACCGTATTATTGACGTCAATCTAAAACCCGTCGTACTGCCGGAAACCGGACTAGCGATCTCAAGCATGCTGGCCCAGATCCTCGGGGCGAGGGTGGGGGATTCGATCGAGATCGATCTCCTCGACGGCGCTCGCCGGACGGTTTCCCTGCCGGTGACGGCATTGGTCGAGGACTACTTCGGCATCAGGGGAATGATGGATTCCGAAGCGCTGGCCCGCTTGATGCGGGAGCGGCCCGTCGTCAATAGCGTGAACCTGAGTTTTGACCAGAGTCAACGTGATGAATTTTATACGGCGATCAAGAACATGCCAGCTGTCAGCGGCTTGGGCCTGCAACGCGTTTCCCTGGCGAACTTTCGACAGACAATAGCTCTACTCGTTACTACGATGGCCAGCATCTATACCGGACTGGCGGCGGTGATTGCTTTTGGCGTCATCTACAACAGCGCGCGCATCGCTCTGTCGGAGCGTGCCCGGGAACTGGCGAGCTTGCGCGTCCTGGGATTTACCGCGGTGGAAGTGCTGTGGATCCTGCTGCTCGAGCTCGCGCTTCTCACGCTGATTGCCCAACCGCCCGGGTGGCTAATGGGTTATGGACTTGCCTGGTTCATGAAGACGCAGCTTGCCGGTGAGTTGATGCGGGTACGCCTGGTGGTTACGTCGTCAACTTACGTCTATGCCAGCGCGATCGTCATTGTTGCAGCGGTCATCTCCGGGCTGGTTGTCCGCGAGCGCGTCAATCGGCTTGACCTCGTCGACGTCCTGAAGACAAGAGACTGAACCATGCCAACAAATTGGACAAAACGGGCGACGCTAGGTGCGGTTTTGGCGCTGATCGTTGGCGGCCTCATATGGTTCGCCTGGCCGGCGCCCACGCCCGTGGATCTCGCGACAATTGCCAGGGGAGCGATGGAGGTGACCGTCGATGACGAGGCAAAGACCCATGTGCGCCACATCTATACGGTCTCCGCGCCGATTGCAGGGAAGGTCCTGAGGATTTCCCATCCGTTCGGCGAAAAAGGCACGATTTCGGTACATGTCGGCGATCAGGTGAAGGCGGCTGAAACTATCGTCGCCGTCATGCAGCCGACGACTCCGAGTTTCCTCGATGCACGTTCTCGCGAAGAGCTGCAAGCAATGCTGACCGCCGCAGATGCCGGGGTTACGCTTGCTGAGGCGGAGGTTCGACGCATCGAAGCGGCGCTCGAGTTCGCGCGCAGCGAGCTCCGTCGATCCGAAGCGCTGGCGCGCACGAGTTCGATTCCCGAAAGGAGCCTGGAAAAGGCCCGCCTGGATGTGGCGACCAACGAAGCCGCGCTCGCCAGTGCGAAGGCGCAACACGATGTCCGGCGCAGTGAACGTGCCAGCGTCGCTGCACGGTTGATCAATCCGCTCACTGCCACACCCGAGTCGCGTTCGGACTGCTGCATTCAGCTCCGCGCTCCCGTGACCGGTGTCGTATTGAAGATCGTCCAGGAAAGCGAAGCGGTGGTTTTGCCGGGCGCGGCTTTGATCGAGATCGGCGATCCGCAGGATCTCGAAGTGGTGGCGGATTTGCTGTCCACCGATGCCGTTCAGATCAAAGTCGGCGCATCGGTGCGGTTCGATGGATGGGGCGGCAGCCCGATCATGGGCCGCGTTGTCAGGGTCGATCCGGCGGGCTTTCTCAAGGTGTCTGCGCTGGGCATCGAGGAGCAGCGGGTTCGCACGACGATCGATTTTTCAGGTCCGCCGGAGGAGTGGTCGCGGCTCGGGCATGACTATCGGGTGATTGTGCATGTCACGGTATGGGGTGCAGACGACGTGTTGCAGGTGCCGGTGGCAGCCCTGTTTCGTCAGGGCAATCAATGGGCGGTATATGCCGTGAAGAACGGACGCGCCCGCGTAGCGGAGGTGGCGATTGGCCACCGTAACAACCGGACCGCGGAGATTGTCTCTGGCCTTGCCGCCGGAGAAACGGTCATCCTGCATCCGAGCGACAGGATAAAAAACGGATCGCGAGTCACTCAACGCCAGACCGAATAAGCCTGTCGAAAGACCCGCGCGAATTATGACTCGAGCACGTAAGTCCCGGGGGCGTCGTCCAGAGGCTTGTCGCCACCTGCCATTTTAGGCGGCGCCACTTTTTCTTTCGACGACTGTCTAACGAGCCAATCGCGCCAGCAAGGCCACCACGATCCCTCATGCCGCTCAGCGGCTTTCTGCCACGCATCGGGATCCACGTATGTTTCCTGTTCCTTATGCGTTGCGATCTGATGGTAGCGACCTGGACGGCCAGGCGGATTGACGACGCCGGCGTTGTGCCCACCGTTCGACAGGACAAATGTCACATCTGCGTGCGTCAGCATCTGGATCTTGTAGACAGATCGCCACGGCGCGACGTGATCGGTGACGGTGCTCACCGCAAAGATCGGAATATGGATGTCACGCAGGGAGACGGGACGCCCGCCGACCTCATAACGGCCTCCGGCGAGATCGTTATTGAGAAAGAAACGTCGCAGATATTCCGAGTGCATACGATAAGGCATGCGTGTTGTATCGGCGTTCCATGCCAGGAGATCGAACATCGGCTGCCGTTCGCCCATCAGATAGCTGTGCACGATTTTCGACCAGATGAGATCGTTTGAACGCAACAACTGGAAGGCGCCGGCCATCTGTTTTGTGTCAAGGAAGCCTCGATCCGCCATCATGTGCTCGAGAAAACTCACCTGGGCTTCATCGATAAACAGAGTCAGTTCACCTGCCTCGGTGAAGTCGGTCTGGGCCGCGAACAACGTTACACTCTTCAATCGGTCGTCACTGTCGCGCGCCATCGCGGCGGCCACGGTCGACAGCAGCGTGCCTCCGAGGCAATAACCGACGGCATGAATTTTTCGGTTGGGCACTATGGCCTGCACCGCATCTAGCGCCGCCTTCACCCCGAGCTCTGCGTAGTCGGTCAGTCCGAGATCGCGATCTTCTGCCCTGGGATTTTTCCAGGAAATCATAAAGACGGTGAAACCTTGCTGCGTGAGGTATCGGACCAGCGAGTTTTCGGAGGAAAGATCGAGAATGTAATATTTCATGATCCATGCGGGCACGATGAGGATCGGCTCTGCATAGACAGCATCGGTGGCGGGAGCGTACTGCAGCAGCTCGATAAGCCGATTGCGGAAAATGACCTTGCCCGGAGTGACGGCAACGTCGCGGCCGACCTTGAAGGCGTCGGCCCCCACCGGTTTTTCACCGGTGACGGCTCGCCGCCAGTCCTCCCAGAAATTGAATGTTCCGCGAACGAAGTTCATGCCGCGCTGCTTTATGGCGGCATCGATAACGGCAGGATTCGTAAGTGGAAAATTTACGGGTGAAAACACGTCGAGGATTTGCCGCGCGGTGAAGGACACAACGTCTTGATGATGCTTCGAAACGCCTTCGACGTCTGTTGTCGCGTTGTGCCACCATTGTTGCGTGAGCAGGAAGCCTTGGTACATCGCATTGAAGGGCCAACGCTGCCAGGCCTCACCGCGAAAGCGGGCGTCCTGTGCAAGCGGCTCGATGCAGTCGGGGCAGGTCGGGTCTGTGCATGCGCGGGCGCAATATTGAAGATAGCGCGTCCATTTGTCGGCTGCTTTCCTGACGAGCTCGATCTGCTTGTCGGGAGAGAACAACAGATGTTGGAGCCAGTCGGAGTAGGCCTGCGTCAAGGCGGCGGGTGAAATACCGCCGGTCAAGCGCGCCGTCGCCGCATGCAACGGGAGATCGAGGGATCGAACAGTCCCTTTGGTCGGCGCGACACGCAACGATGCAGCAGCGTCTTTCGCCGCCTCAGAACGTGCCTTTTCCGCCGCTCGGATGCGGTTGGTGAGATCGAAGCTGACGCTCATTTGTCACGTCGCGCCCGTTTCAGAGTTCTCTGAAAAACTATCAGCATCCGGCCTCGAGCCTTTGATGCAAATCAACTCTCCTCGGCGCGGAGTCGCGCCATGACACTCACTTTCCTTTTTCGATCTTGGTCACCACGAACTGCCCGTTGACGTTTTCTGCGTCGAATTTGACCTTGTCACCCGCTCTCACGGCTTGCAGCATGGCCGGGTCCTGGGCGCGGAAGACCATCGTCATTCCGTCGTCCATGTCGAATTTCTTGATCGGCCCATGCTTGATGGTGATCTTGCCGGCCGATGTATCAACCTTGGTGATGGTGCCGTCGATGAGCGATTGTGCCCATGCGCCGGGCGCCATCGCCAGACTCAGTACTACTGCAACCATCGTCGTTGTTTTTTTCATCGTCACTCTCCGCTTGCACATTTTCACTTCACAGCGACCGTGCCGTGCATGCCGGCCTCGCGATGTCCGGGGATGAGGCAGGCGAACTCGAACGTGCCTGTCTTACTGAACCGCCAGAGGATCTCTGCCGTCTTGCCGGGATCGACGCTTTTCGCATTCGGATCATCGTGCTCCATATCGGGATATTTTTTCATCAGCACAGCATGCTTTTTGTTGTCGTCAACGCTCGCCAGCGTGAACTCGTGCTTGAGCACGCCCTTGTTCTGAATGACAAAGCGGACTTGCTCGCCTTTTTTCACGTCGAGCCGATCGGGGCTGTACCGCATTGCACCGTCGTCGTCGGTCATGATGACGGCCACGGTGCGTGCCGGCTTTTTTGGATCGCCAGGTTGGCCGGCCGAAAAGTGTTCCGCATCATGGGCGATGGCGACCGATGTTGAGCCGAGCAACAAGACTGCTGCAGCGATCAACTTCGATTTATTCATATCCAGACTCCTGGTTAATGGTGGCCGCTTGTGCGCGGTTTCACCACAGTGACTTCGATGTCATTTTGTTGGGGCACCGCAGCGCCTTTGCGGCTCGGTGCTTCGGGTGCGACTCCTTTGAATTCGTAAGCCACGGTTCCTGGTGGATTCTTGTAGGGGCCGGGATCCTTGTAATCATCGCGCGCGAGCCCCTCGCGAACTTTCATCACCGAGAACATGCCGCCCATCTCGATCGGCCCGAATTGCCCATAGCCGGTCATCATCGGCAAAGTGTTGTCGGGCATCGGCATTTCCATCGAGCCCATTTCCGCCATGCCGGCCGACCCCATCGGCATGTAGTCGGGCAAGAGCTTGCGGATCGCCTTGGTGAGATCGCGTTGCGGCACGCCGATGAAAGTCTTCACGTTGTGGCCCATGGCGTTCATCGTGTGGTGCGATTTGTGACAATGGATCGCCCAGTCGCCCGGCTCATCGGCGATCAGCTCAAAGGCGCGCATCGCACCAACGGGCACATCAGTTGTCACTTCCGGTAAGCGCGCGCTTTCGGGAACCCAGCCGCCGTCAGTGCAGGTCACTTCAAAGTGCGGCCCATGCAGGTGAATCGGGTGATTGGTCATGGTGAGATTGCCGATCCGCACGCGCACGCGGTCGCCACGGCGGACCACCAGCGGGTCAATGCCAGGAAATACTCGGCTGTTCCACGTCCAGAGATTGAACTCGGTCATGGTCATGACCTTGGGCAGGTAACTGCCCGGGTCGATGTCGTAGCTGCTCATGAGAAAAACAAAATCGCGGTCGACCCGGCGCTGGCTGGGATCACGCGGGTGAACGACGATGAAGCCCATCATGCCCATCGCCATCTGCACCATCTCGTCCGCGTGCGGGTGGTACATGAATGTCCCGCTCTTGCGGATTGCAAATTCGTATACAAAGGTTTGGTTCGGTTTGATGTGCGGCTGCGTCAGGCCGCCGACGCCATCCATTCCGTTCGGCACCAGCATGCCGTGCCAATGAATAGTGGTGTGCTCAGGCAGCTTGTTGGTGACGAAGATGCGAACCTTGTCCCCTTCGATGAATTCGAGTGTCGGTCCCGGGGACTGGCCGTTGTAGCCCCACAGATGCGCTTTCATGCCGGGTGCAATCTCGCGCGTCACCGGCTCCGCGACCAGATGGAACTCCTTCCAGTCTCCGTTCATGCGCCATGGCAATGTCCAGCCGTTGAGCGTGACAACTGGCTGGTAGGCCGGCCCGCTCGACGGAACGAGAGGCGGTTGCATCGCCGGTGATGTGGTCGTGACCGCCTCGGGGATCGCTGCCGCCTGCACGCGGCCGCTGACGGCCGCCGCACCAGCAAGAATGGCTGAGCCGCCGATAAGATTGCGCCGTGAGATCATGGGTGTCTCCTCATCTATGTCAGTGCCCGGCTGAGCCGCCGGCGGCAGGGGAAACGACGCTCGGCGCTTCCGCGGGATTCACCCCGCCACCGGTCATCGCTGCCGAAAGATCCGCACTCGCCAGCCAGAAATCGCGGAACGCATCGGCTGCTGCGGCGTTCGCGTTCAACTTTTGCTGCGCCTCGAGCAAAAGCGTGAAAACGTCGACCTGCATTGCGCCATACTGCAGCATCATTTCGTCAGAAATGATCTTGCGTAGCGGCAGCACGTCGCGCTGGTAGTGGCTCGCAATATCGTAGCTCGAGCGATAATTCCGATAAGCCTCGCGCGCCTCGGAGCGCACATTCACGGCTTTTTGCGCGAGCCGGTTGACCGCCTGCATATATGTCTGCTCGGCCTCACGCACGCGCGCCTCGCCGAAGTCGAACAAGGGAACCTCGAACGAGAGCGTAAACCCGCGGTCGCGGATGGTTTCGCCGGTCTCTTTGTCTTTGGTGATCTTGTCGGCATAACCGGCGTCCAGAACGTTGATGAATCGAGTCGCATTGGTGAGGCCATAGGCCTTGGCAAGAGTATCAAGCTCGATTCGGGCGATCTGGAGATCGACACGGCGGCGTACTGCTTCCTGCTCGACCGTTGGCAAGGCAAAGGGTCGTTTCGGCAAAGCCGGCAGCGATTTGGGCAGGGTGAATTTGAGATCGTTGCCCCAGAGGCCAAGCGCGCGCACCAGACGTTCGCGTTCTCTTGCGGCACGTTGCTGTGCGCTGGCGAGGCGGACCGCGACGTCGGAATGGAACGCCTGCTCGCGCGCCTGATCGAGTTTGTTCATTGCGCCGGTCTCGCCGAGACGCTTGGCGAGTTGCGTCATCGTTCCGGCAGCCTCGTTGGCCTGTGCGAAAAGGCCAACCGATTCTTGCGCGGCGACGGCGCGATAGAAGGCGCGGCGCGCTTCGGCGGCGACGCGCAATGTTTCGAGGGCCGCTGCCAACTGCGCCTGATGAAATCGGTCGGCTGCAATTTCGCTGCGCACCGGAAGCGTGGCAAGGGCGAGAATACTGGCGACGATCTGGCGCTCGATCTCGGTTTCGACCGAGCCGGTCATGCGGGTGAGGGAGAAATGCGGGTTGGGTGGAAGCGATTGCTGAACCCTGACCGCCTCGGCGATACCAAGCTCGTTGTAAGCCACCTGCAGACCGCGGTTGTTGAGCAGCGCGATCTGCACGGCCGAGTCTGCTGTCAAGGGACGTTTGAGCAGGCGTTCAACTTCGGCGCGTGCGGCAGCGGCGTCTTCTTCTGAACGGATCGCGGCAACGTTTTTGTTAAGAGTCTTCCCGGCAATTTCGGCCGTTACCGACATGCCTCCATCCTGGGAAAACGTCTGACAGGCCGCGAGCGATGCGCAGCTGATGACCGCAATTCCGCGGAACATGGTCAGGCAACGCCTCACGGCTTTTCCTTGCCAGAACGGGATGGATCGCGGGCGGTCCAAGGGGATGGTTCGACCGGCGCGATATCGCGTCGGTCAGTGAGCACCGAGCGATAGGCAACTGCCGGAACGCGAACGTCGGGATCGGCAGGATCAGGGCCCGTCAATGAACGAGTTGCAGCGCAGCCCTGAATCACGAGCAACACCGAGATCAGCAACGCGCAATGCCTCGCACGCCGCATGGCAGCAATCCAAACCCAACGCAAAGTGGGGGACATCAGAATCCCTCATCTGTCTGACATTGATGACGCACAACGGAACGCCGCCGTCGTGCGTCAGCTCAAAGAGACAGCAGGGATCTCGGCGGCCGGTCGATGCGGTCGAACCCCCGCCCGAGGAGATTTTGGGAGGGGGCAAGCGTTATGCTGGCGGCAACGACCACCGGCATATCTGTAATCACAAAAGCCGGGGCGATGGCCGTCACGCCAAAAAGGCCACAACAATTCTGGCTTTGGTCACTCGGCTGATTTGCGGGCACAGAATGGTGATGATCGGAATGATCTGCTGATTGATGGTCGCTCACCAGAGCATGAACTTCTTTGAGACAATGCGAATCGGCAGACAGCGCAACAGCGGTGACCGGAGCCGCCAGGGTCAGCAGATAGAAAGTGGCGGCCAACTGGCCCACCAATCGGCGCCATCCTTTGCGCGCAATCCATAACATTGCTTTTTCTTACCAGCTTCGCCGGATTCGTAACAGTCGTTAGTTAGCGCCGAAAACAGTGATATTTTAGCTTGCTCTGGGTGCCATATCGACACCATTGCAATGCCAGAATCATGCAATAGGCGGACCCGATGCTAGCGCGCGCACTCCTGCTGATCGGAATTCCTGCTGCCGGCGTGCTTGCCGGCTGTGCCACATCCGACGATAGCGCCGGGCGCTTTTTCGTTCAGCCTGACAGATACCAACTTTATAGCTGCAGGGAGCTCGCCGAGGCGGCTCAGGCGGTCCGCGCACGTCAACTGGAGCTTGAGGGATTGATGGCGAAGGCTGGGCTGGATGCAAGTGGTCGTTTCGTCAGCACGATCGCATACCGGCCCGAATATCTGCAATTGCGCGGCCAGATGAACGAAATACACAAGACCTCCACCGAGAAGAAATGCAAATTCAACCTGGATGCTGCTCCAGGCGCGCGCGTGAGCGACCAGTTCATACGCTGACCAGATAGCCGCTGGATGGAACTTTTATAAGCTGTGGAACTTGTAGCCGTGGAACCCGCCACGGATGTGGCACTACAAGGGGGCTGGCATGGCACTTCTGATCAGCATTCTTATTACATTTCTTGTCGTTATCCTGGTTCTCTATCTCATCAACATGCTTCCGATCGATGGGCGGGCGAAGCAGATCGTCCGCGTCATCGTCATCATCATCGGCGTGCTGTCGCTGCTGAAATATCTCGCTATCTTTTAGCGCTCATAGTCTGACGCGGCGCAGACGCAAGGCGTTGCCGACGACGCTGACGGACGACAGCGCCATCGCCGCGGCGGCGATGATCGGCGACAGCAATACGCCGAAGAAGGGGTAGAGTACCCCGGCGGCCACAGGCACGCCGAGCGCATTGTATATGAAAGCGAAAAACAGGTTCTGCCGGATGTTGCGCATCACGGCCTCCGACAATGCGCGCGCCTTGACGATACCGGTCAGGTCGCCCTTCAACAGCGTAATGCCTGCACTTTCGATGGCGACGTCTGCGCCTGTCCCCATCGCAATGCCGACCTCGGCCGCCGCGAGAGCGGGGGCATCATTCACTCCATCACCCGCCATCGCCACGACGCGCCCATCGCGCCGCAGTTTTTCCACGACGGCGCTCTTCTGATCCGGAAGGACTTCGGATTCCACGTCCGCGATGCCGAGGCGGCGGGCGACGGCCTGGGCCGTCGTGCGGTTGTCGCCGGTAAGCATGACGACGCGAATCCCATCTTCGGCAAGCACCTTGAGTGCCGTGGGCGTGGTCGGCTTCACCGGATCGGCGATTGCGATAACACCGGCCGGTTTGCCATCCACCGCCAGGAAAATAGCAGTCGCCCCGTCCCCGCGCAGACGCTCCGCTTCAGCCGCGAGAACGGACGTATCGACGCCGAGTTCGGCAAGGAATTTGGCGTTGCCGAGCGCCAGTTTCCCGTCGTCGACTGTGCCAACCACGCCTTTTCCGACGGGTGAATCGAAGCCGGTGACGTTCATGAGTGCTATCTTCCGCTCGGCCGCTGCCGCAACAATGGCGGCTGCCAGCGGATGCTCGCTGCCGCGCTCGACGCTCGCGGCGAGTTGAAGGACTTTCGCTTCGTCGAACCCGGTGGCCGGCGTAATGGCCACCACCTTCGGCTTGCCCTCGGTGAGAGTGCCGGTCTTGTCGATCACGAGCGTATCGATCTTTTCCATCCGCTCCAACGCCTCGGCGTTCTTGATCAGGACTCCCGACTGCGCGCCACGGCCGACGCCGACCATGATCGACATTGGCGTCGCGAGGCCGAGCGCACAGGGGCAGGCAATGATTAATACGCTGACCGCTGCGACCAGGCCGAATGCGAAGCGTGGCTCCGGACCAAACATTCCCCATGCAACGAATGCGCCGAGGGCTATCACGATGACTGCCGGAACAAACCAGGCGGAGACCTGGTCTGCGAGCCGTTGGATGGGCGCGCGGCTGCGCTGCGCGCTCGCGACCATTTGCACAATCTGCGACAGCAAAGTGTCGCGGCCGACTTTCTCGGCCTGCATGACAAAGCTGCCGCTCTTGTTGATCGTGCCACCGATCACGCGCGAATCTTTTTCCTTGGTCACCGGCATTGATTCGCCGGTCACCATCGATTCATCGACTGCCGAGCGGCCTTCGAGCACAACGCCATCTACCGGCACCTTGTCGCCTGGCCGCACGCGCAAACGGTCGCCGGCGTGCACGCTATCGAGTGCGATGTCCTCATCGCTTCCGTCATCTTTTACCCGGCGCGCAGTCTTGGGCGCGAGATCGAGCAGGGCGCGGATCGCGCCCGACGTCGCCTCACGCGCACGCAGCTCGAGGACCTGGCCGAGCAGGACCAATACGGTGATGACCGCAGCTGCTTCGAAATAGACCGCGATTGCACCATCAGGGTCACGGAACGCCGGTGGGAAGAGCTGGGGTGCGACGACGCCGACAACACTGTAAATCCACGCGACACCCGTCCCCATTGCGATCAACGTGAACATGTTGAGATTGCGGGTGACGAGGGATTGCCAGGCGCGCACGAAAAACGGCCAGCCGGCCCATAGGACGACGGGTGTTGCGAGCGCGAATTGGATCCAATTGGAGAGGGTCTTGCCCAAAAGCATATGCAGATTGGTGAGATGGCCTCCCATCTCCAGCGCAAGGACCGGAAGGGACAGGACAAGGCCAATCCAGAAGCGCCGCCTCATATCGACGAGTTCGGGATTGGGGCCGGTGTCTGCGCTCGCGATTTCGGGCTCGAGCGCCATGCCGCAGATCGGGCAGGAACCGGGCCCGACCTGCCGGATCTCCGGATGCATGGGGCAGGTGTAGATCGTGCCCTCCGGCACCGATTCCAACTCACGATTGCCAAGATATTTTTGCGGGTCGTTGACGAATTTCGTGCGGCAGCCGGCCGAGCAGAAATAGTAGGAATGACCCCGGTGCTCCGCGCGGTGCTTGGCCGTGTGCGGATCGACCGACATGCCGCATACCGGGTCGATGTTGCCCTGCGCGGCCTTGCGCTGATGATGGTGATGCCCTGACGCCACTGATCGATGCCTTGCCTAAAATACCCCTAGGGGGTATATAGACCTCATGGCAAAAGACAGCAAGACGGCAAACCTAAAGCGATTGAACCGGATTGAAGGACAGGTGCGCGGCCTTGCCCGAATGGTCGAGGACGACCGCTACTGCATCGACATCGTGACGCAGATCGGCGCCGTCCGGGCCGCTTTACGCCGCGTTGAAGAGGAAATTCTGCGCGAGCACGTCGCGCATTGCGTAGATCACGCGATCAACAGCGGGAACAAAGCCGACCAGCGGCGCAAGGTCGCAGAGCTGATAGATGTGATGGGCCGAGCGGGGCGCTAGCGCCGCTAAACCAAATCTCATTCTGCCGGTCGCGCGTGCAAGGGCCTCTTTGCTGGGCTCGGCACGCCGGGAAGATCTCCGTCAACGTCGTTTCCCAATTCGCTTGTCCAGGGCGACCAAGTTTCGAGCGTGACTAGAACGACAATAATCAAAGCAACTAGAACGAGCGCGCCAGTCCAATAGGGCACGCCGACGAGGCTGGTGAAGACGAGCTTTGGTGCGTTCTGGCCCAGAAACGTGTTGGCAAGCGCGGGCTGTGCGTAAGAAAATGTAATCGCGCCAAACAGCCCGCCGGCGACCGTGAACAGCGCGTCGCGATAACCCGCGCCGACCTGCGCCAGCGTTGTGCCCGGGCAGGCGCCCGCGAGCGAAATGCCGGCGCCCAGCAGCAGGCCGCCGACAATGTCAGCTCCATAGGCCGCGGCTTTCGGCTGAAGCTTGACGTAGCCAAAACCGTTAAGGATCGCGAGAACGACCGCGCCCGTTGCCACTGCGGTAAGGAAGATCTTGAGCATGATGAAATTTCGCAATTGCATTTGCCCGACAATGATTCCTGGCTCGAACACGCGCGATTTTTCCAGCGCGAAGCCGAAGACGATTCCCATCGCAACTCCGACGGTGACAGCGAGAAAGAGCGACATGGGAGAGTCTCCTTTCAAATCCGGCGTAGCAGAAGCATCGCGGTCGCGATTCCACCGACAAACATGGCCGCGACTGCGACGGTGGAGCCGACAGCCAATTGCGCCACGCCGGACAGGCCGTGGCCGCTTGTGCATCCGTCTGCGATGCGCGCGCCGAGGAGCAATATGAAACCACCCAGGAACGCGACGGCGTAACGCCTGGCTGGCGAGGGCGACCCAAGCGCGCGTTGCCATATGGGGGAGACCGCATGGCGTTTCGCGCCCGACAGTCTCATTGAGAGGAACGCGCCAACCGCAATGCCGAAGACCAATGCGACCTGCCACCAGTTCTTGCCGGTCGCGGCCACATGGCGGGCGACGTAGTCGATTTTGAGAATTGATGGGTCGATCCAAGAGGTGACGACGCCACCGACCGTCACATAGGACGACGAGGTACCGAGGGCGGTCTCGATCAGCAGGAAGGCCGGTATCTGCAGGAGGCCGATGACGATTCCTGCGAAGTATGGCGACCAAGCTTTTCTGGTAAGCATGGATGATCCTCCAGCTCAGCTGCGGCCAGCACGCGTTTCATATATTTAAAAGTGAATGTAATTCAGCGCCTTGGTTTCGCCTTGACCTGGATCAAGCCACAGGACCAAGGGGCAAAGAGAGCACGCTGCTTTCGCTCGGAGCCCAAATCAGCTGTATTTTTGTCGTGCCAAGGCGGCGCCAGCTCCCAGCGCCTTCAGCTTCGCTTCGGCGATATCGCGCCGCATCGGGGCCATGCCGCAATTGGTGCAGGCGACGACTTTTTCCTTCGGCACCACCTTGATCACGTCGCCGATCACCTGCGCCACTTGCTCCGGAGTTTCGATCTTGTCAGTGGCGACATCGATCACGCCGACCAGCAAATCCTTCCCTTCCAGCAACGCCAGCAATTTCAGCGGAACGCGTGAATTGATGCATTCCAGTGAAACCTGGCCGATACGACTCTTGGCAAGCGCCGGGAAAAACTTCTCGTATTGCCGCCACTCTTCGCCGAGAGAATTCTTCCAGTCGATGTTGGCCTTGATCCCATAGCCGTAGCAGATATGCACGGCGGTCTTGCACTTGAGCCCGTCGATGGCACGGTGCATCGCTTCGATACCCCAGCCCGCAACGTCGTCCATGAACACATTGAAAGCCGGCTCGTCGAACTGAATAACGTCGACGCCGTCTTTCTCGAGTGCCCGCGCTTCCTGATTCAGCAGGCCGGCAAAAGCCATCGCCATCTTCACCTTGTCGCCGTAATAGGAGTCAGCGATCGTGTCGGCGATCGTCATCGGGCCAGGCAAGGTGATCTTCAATTTACGATTGGTGTGTGCGCGGGCGTGCCGCGCTTCGGCCTGGTGTACACGTCCTTTCAATTTAAGTTCACCGCGCACGACCGGCACCATCGCTTTGTAGCGATCGGCGCGGATTCCCATCTCGACTTTGTGCGCAAAGTCGATTCCGTCGACATATTCGAGAAAGCCGTGCACGAAATGCTGACGCGACATCTCGCCGTCGCAGACAATGTCGATGCCGGCGTCCTCCTGCCATTTGACCGCGAGCAATGTGGCGTCCAGCTTCGCGGCGGCGAGCTCTTCGCCTTGCAGCCGCCATTGCGGCCACAACTTGTTCGGCTCGGCCAGCCACGACGGTTTTGGCAGGCTGCCGGCGACGGTCGAAGGAAACAACATGTCTATGCGGTCTCGAAACGTTGCGGAGGCCGCCAACTATAGAGCCAATCGTAGCGCGCGCGCAGCTTTTCTCCGCCCATTCCTCGCATCGCCAAATTGCGCACGAAGGCTTCAGGTCCGGTCAGCCCATAAATGCGTGCCTGGCGACGGGCCGCTTGTTGGGCGCGCATCGTCCGGTGCCAGCGCGCACCCTCGTATGCGCGTAACGCGTCGGATGGGTCGTCGAGATATTTGGCGAGCATGTCAGCGAGCACGGCGGCATCTTCGATCGCCATGGCAGCGCCTTGAGCGAGAAACGGCAACATCGGGTGGGCGGCGTCCCCGACCAGCGTCACCGGCAAGCTTGCCCCGCGAAATGGGAGCTTGCGGTCGAAGAGTGCCCATTTCAGCCAGCGATCAGGAATTGCAATGAGCGCTCGTGCCTTTTCCGACCAGGTCCAGCGGACAAAGTGGCGGAGCACCTCTGTGCGACCGCCATCGGCCGACCAACCGGGCTCGTTCCACTCGTCGCGGACGATGCCGACAATATTAATGAGACGGCCGGACTTCACCGGGTAGTGGACCAGATGCGCGTCGTGCCCAAGCCAGAGATGAATGAATGGCTGCCGAAATTCGGCTGGCACCGACTCGACCGGGACGAGGGCGCGCCAGGCCGTGCGATGCCGGAACGTCGGCTGTTGCTGACTGTGCAGGCGCTCGCCAACTGTTGACCAGATACCGTCAGCACCAATCAGGGCGATGCCGCGCTCGTCGAGCACCTGCGAACCGCGCCTGCCGAGGACACTCACGCCCCTGATATGGGCGGCAAATTCCTCCACGCGCACGCCCAGCTCAAGTGTCACGTCGAGAGCATCATTCGCCGCATCGCCAAGTGCCGCTTGCAGGTCGCTGCGATGGATCGACCAATACGGCGCACCATAGCGCCGCTCGGCCTCCTCCCCCAGGGGAATGCGCGTGATCTCGCGTCCGGAACCCCCGGCCATCACGCGGATCGCCAGCGGCTTGACGGCAGTCGATTCGATCCGCTCGCGCAGGCCCAGCGCGATCAATATGCGGCTGGCATTCGGTGAAAGCTGCAGGCCGGCGCCGGCTTCTTCAAGTTTTGCGGTCTGCTCGAGGACCGTGACACGCATACCGGCGCGTGCAAGCAGCAGCGCTGACGTCAGGCCGGCTATTCCACCGCCGGCGACAATGACATGACGCGCGGGCGCCATGGTCTATCCGATCAGGCTCAGGCGGCGGCGGAATGCGGCAATGCACATTCGGACGGGCGCGCCGAATGCGAATCAAGTGCCGGGTCGTAGCGATAGAGCGTCGAGCAATACGGGCAGATGATTTCCTTATCCTCGCCCATGTCGAGGAAAACATGCGGATGATCGTAAGGTGGCGTCGCCCCGACGCACATGAACTCCCTCGCGCCGATCTCGATTACCGGCACGCCAGGGTCGTTATGGAAGTGGGGGACGATATGTTCCGCCATGGCATTTCCTCTCGCTGCCGCGGATCGCGCGGCGAAGTTCCGGCGGCACCATAGCGGGGAGGTTGTGCGATGCCTAGCTCCATCGCAAATATCTGGATGCCGCCGTTGAAACGCCTTGGTTGTCCGGCAAAGCAGCGTCGGGAGAGTGGGTTTGGAACCAGCGACGCAAAACGTCATGCGCAAGCCGCGCATCGGGATCACCTTGCTCGCGGCAGCCCTGTTTGCGGTGGCAGCGACCTATGCCGTGCCGCGCGCGGCGGATGCCATTTCGGGTCTTGATGATCCTGCCCGTGTCGCGAACGGAGCACTCGACGGCGCGTTCGATGCAATGACGGCACGGCGCGAAATCGAAGCCGCGTTAGCCGCGCAGGACTCCGAACTTGCACAAAGCGTCATCGACCTCGCAGGCGCGCGCCACGTTGCGATCGACCCCGCGCTGGCGGAAAAGGTCGCGGCGGCGACCGCGGAGGCCGCGACCATGCGGCACCGCGCGAAAAGCTTTGCGCGCGGGCTGGTGACTGGCGAGCCCCAGGACATCGCATCCCTTGCCGGCACGACGCTCGGTGATCTGTTCGTTTTTGGCGATATCCGTGACGCCCTGCGCGAAGGCACGCGGTATGTCCGTGGCGAGCAAGTGGACCAGGTGGTTCTGGGGCTTGCGGCGACCGGCATCGCGATTACAGCCGGCACCTATGCGACATTCGGGGCGGCCCTTCCTGCACGTGCTGGCCTCACTCTTGTAAAGGCCGCGCGCAAAACCGGGCGGCTGGGTGCCGAGTTCACCGAAACTCTCGGTCGAATGGTGCGACAAACCAGTTTCCCGGCAGCGCGCGCCACGCGCGAAACGGCAAAGGTCGAGCGGGCAGGCGGTCTACTGCATCTGGTTCGCGACGTCGGCCGCGTCGAAAAGGCCGCCGGCGGGCGCGCGGCGCTGGACGCCCTGAAGATTGCCAAGGAGCCCAGCGACATCACACGTGTCGCCAAGCTCGCCGAGAAGGAAGGCAGCCGCACGCGAGCGATTCTCAAGATCGCGGGGCGCGGCGCGATCATGCTTGCGGCGCTCGCTTTCGATGCAAGCCTCTGGCTTCTTGGTGCGCTATTTGCCGTATTGGGTTTTATGTCCGCGCTCAAAGGTGTGGTCGAACGCACGGCGTTGCGAATCTTTCGCCGACGGCGGGAGCGACGCCTGCGCAGAGCGATGCAACAGATTGCTCCCTTGCCCGCTCAGGGCTAGATACGGCCATGCCAAGCTTCAAAAACGGTGACGTCGAGATTGCCTATCTCGACGAGGGGGAAGGCGAGCCGATTGTGCTCGTGCACGGTTTTGCGTCGACAAAGGAAGTGAATTGGGTCCAACCCGGTTGGGTCAGCACACTCAACCGCGCAGGGCGGCGCGTTGTTGCGCTCGACAATCGCGGGCACGGTGCGTCGAGCAAACTTTACGACCCGGCCGCATATCACAGCGCGGTTATGGCTGATGATGTCCGTACGCTGCTCGACCATCTGAAAATCGCGCGCGCCGACATCATGGGCTATTCGATGGGTGCGCGCATCGCGGCCTTCCTGGCAGTGAAGCATGCCGAGCGGGTGCGTTCGGCAATACTGGGCGGACTTGGTATCCGTCTTGTCGAAGGCGTCGGCCTGCCGGAAAGCATCGCCGAGGCCCTCGAGGCGGATTCCCTGGATGACGTCAAGGATCCCACAGGCCGCCTGTTTCGCGAATTTGCAGAACAGACGAAGTCCGACCTGCGGGCCCTTGCGGCCTGCATTCGCGGCTCGCGGCAAACCTTGACGCGCGCGGAAGTTGGCGCAATTCGCGCGCCCCTCCTGGTTGCCGTCGGCACAAAAGACCTGGTGGCCGGATCGGCACAGGGCCTGGCTGCGCTTATTCCTTCCGCACAGGCGCTCGACATCCCGAACCGCGACCATATGCTCGCCGTCGGCGACAAGATCTATAAAGCCGGCGTTATCGACTTCCTTAACCAACGCGCATGAGCCATGCGCGGGCCGCGTTGCCGCGCCCTCCTTGCATCTTCGAATTTGTGATAAAAGAACTAGGTAGG
>Ga0310811_10003615_pt1 | contig 19473 bp, 18 predicted proteins | sample YCmetagenome_FD_207642 | JGI IMG/M metagenome (GOLD analysis project Ga0310811, IMG submission 207642) | Soil microbial communities from experimental microcosm in Duke University, North Carolina, United States - YC | ecosystem: Engineered > Artificial ecosystem > Soil microcosm > Unclassified ...
CCGGTCGCGGCATCGAGGGTGTCGGCGAGGACTTTGGCCTTCGGCAGGCTGAAGGTCTCGGCGATGTGCTCGAAGCTCGGGGCGAGGGCGAAGAATTCGCCCAGGCTGTCCCAGCGGAGATAGTTCTCCGCGACGAACTGCTGCACGTGCTTCGGCGCGGAACCGCCGGCGCCGGTCTCGAAGAGGCCGCCGCCATTCATGAGCGGGACGATGGAGAGCATCTTCGCGCTGGTGCCGACCTCGAGAATCGGGAAGAGATCGGTGAGATAATCGCGGAGGACGTTGCCGGTGACGCTGATCGTGTCCTCGCCCTTCACGATGCGCTCGAGGCTGTATTTGCAAGCCTCGGCGGGCGGGAGGATCGGGAACTCGAGGCCGGCGGTGTCGTGGTCCTTGAGATAGGCCTCGACCTTCTTGAGGATCTCGGCGTCGTGGGCGCGAGCTTTGTCGAGCCAGAAGACGGCGGGCACCTTCGTGGCACGGGCACGATTCACGGCGAGCTTCACCCAGTCGCGGATCGGTGCGTCTTTCGTCTGGCAGGCGCGCCAGATGTCGCCGGTCTCGACCTGGTGCTCGAGGAGGACCTTGCCCGTGGAATCGGTCACGGTGACGGTACCGTCGGCGGGGATTTCGAAGGTCTTGTTGTGCGAGCCGTATTCCTCGGCGGCCTGGGCCATGAGGCCGACATTCGGCACGGAGCCCATGGTCTTCGGGTCGAGGGCGCCGTGTTCGCGGCAGAAGTCGATGACGGCCTGGTAGACGCCGGCGTAGCAGGCATCCGGGATGACGGCCAGGGTGTCCTGCGTCTTGCCGGCGGTGTTCCACATCTTGCCGCCCTCACGGATCATCGCGGGCATGGAGGCGTCGACAATGACGTCGCTCGGGACGTGGAGATTCGTGATGCCCTTGTCGGAGTTCACCATCGCAAGGGCGGGACCACCGGCGTAGACCGCCTGGATGTCGGCCTCGATCGCGGCCTTTTGATCGGCAGGCAGGGTCTGGATCTTGGCGACGAGATCGCCGAAGCCGTTGTTGAAGTCAACGCCGAGCTCCTTGAGGGTGGCGGCGTGCTTCACGATGAGGCCGGCGAAGAAGACCTTCACGGCATGGCCGAAGAGGATTGGGTCAGAGACCTTCATCATCGTGGCCTTGAGGTGGAGCGAGAAGAGAACGCCCTCCTGCTTCGCGACATCGAGCTGCTGGGAAAGGAAGGCGACGAGGGCCTTCTTGCTCATGAAGGTGGCGTCGAGGATCTCGCCGGCCTTGAGCGGGGTCTTCTCCTTGAGCACGGTGACGGCGCCGTCCTTCGCGGTGAAAGTGATCTTCACGTCGGTCGCCTCGGGCACGGTGACGGATTTCTCGTTCGCGAAGAAGTTGTTGCCGCTCATCGTGGCGACGTTCGTCTTCGACTCCTTCGTCCAGGCACCCATCTTGTGGGGGTGGGCCTTGGCGTAGTCCTTCACGGCCTTCGGCGCGCGGCGGTCGCTGTTGCCCTCGCGGAGGACGGGATTCACGGCCGATCCCTTGACCTTGTCGTAACGGGCGCGGACGTCCTTCTCGGCGTCGGTCGCAGGGTTATCGGGGAAGTCGGGAAGGGCGTAGCCTTTCTTTTGCAGCTCGGCGATGGCGGCCTTCAGCTGCGGGACAGAGGCAGAGACGTTCGGGAGCTTGATGATGTTCGCCTCGGGAGTGAGGGCGAGCTGGCCGAGCTCGGCGAGATGGTCGCCGATGCGCTGATCCTCGGCGAGAAACTCAGGGAACTGGGAAATGATGCGGCCGGCGAGGGAGATGTCGCGGGTCTCGACCGTAATGCCGGAGTGCTTCGTGAACGCCTGGACGATCGGCAGGAAGGAGTAGGTGGCGAGGAGCGGGGCTTCGTCGGTCTTCGTGTAGATGATGGTCGGCGTCTTGGACATGGTCGTGAAATAAGCGGTCACTCTGGCTAAAGGGCCGGGCGCCGGAAAGTCCAATAAAAATCGGCGGCCGGTCGCGGACTTCCATTGTCGGAATTCAGAAGGCGCGATAGGCTACCCGCCCCATCATTACCCCATGAGCATCGAGTCCCACCTCGTCGAGAACCGCGTCTTCAAACCTTCCCGCGAATTTTCCAAGGCCGCGCGTATCGGCGACATGGCGGAATATCGCAAGCTCTACAAGCAGTCGATCGACAACCCGGAGAAGTTCTGGGGCAAGCAGGCGGCGAAGCTGACGTGGCAGAAAGAGTGGACCGAGGTGCTCAAGTGGAAACCGCCCTTCGCGAAGTGGTTCGTCGGCGGCAAGCTGAACGCGAGCGAGAACTGCCTCGACCGCCACCTGACGAACGGGCGCCGCAACAAGGCGGCGATCATCTGGGAGGGCGAGCCCGGCGAGAAGCGCACGCTCACCTACCACCAGCTCCATCGCGAGGTCTGCAAATTTGCCAACGTCCTCAAGCGGAACGCGGTCAAGAAGGGCGACCGCGTCCTGATCTACATGCCGCTCGTCCCCGAGGCGGCGATCGCCATGCTGGCCTGCGCGCGCATCGGCGCCGTGCACTCCGTGGTCTTCGGCGGTTTCAGCTCCGAGAGCATCAAGGACCGCCTCGCCGACTGTGGCGCGGAGGTCGTGATCACCGCCGACGGGGGCTACCGCCGCGGCCAGATGGTCACGCTGAAGCAGAATGTCGACCGGGCCATCGAGGGCAATGCGGCCATCCGCCGCGTCATCGTCTTCAAGCGCTCCGGCCTCGATGTCCATTTCACGGAAGGCCGCGACGTCTGGTGGCATCGCGAGATGGACTATGTCACCGCCGACTGCCCGGCGGTCGGCTTCGACAGCGAGCATCCGCTCTTCATCCTCTACACGAGCGGCTCGACGGGCAAGCCAAAGGGCATCCTCCATACCACCGCCGGCTACCTGCTCGGCACGCTGCTCACGACGAAATACTATTTCGACCTGCGCGACGACGATCTCTACTGGTGCACGGCCGATGTCGGCTGGATCACCGGCCACAGCTACCTGGTGTACGGACCGCTCGCGAATGGCGCGACGACGCTCATGTACGAAGGGGCGCCGAACTGGCCCGAACCGGACCGTTTCTGGAAAATCATCGCCGACTATGGCGTGACCATCCTCTACACCGCACCGACCGCGATCCGTGCCTTCATCAAGTGGGGCGACGAATGGCCCGCAAAGCACGATCTTTCCTCGCTGCGCCTGCTCGGCACGGTCGGCGAGCCGATCAATCCCGAGGCCTGGGTCTGGTTCCACGAAAAAATCGGCGGCAGCCGCTGCCCGATCGTGGACACCTGGTGGCAGACCGAGACGGGCGCGCACATGATCGCCCCGCTGCCCGGCGCGACCCCGCTCATCCCTGGCACGGCGACGCTGCCGTTCTTCGGCGTGGATGCCGCGATCGTCGATGACGACGGCAACGAATTGCCCGCGGGCGAGGGCGGGAAGCTGGTCATCCGCAAGCCCTGGCCCTCGATGCTGCGCACGATCTACGGCGACAAGGCCCGCTACCAATCCGCCTACTGGAACGAGGTCAAAGGCTTCTATTTCACCGGCGACGGCGCGCGCCGCGACGAGAATGGCTACTTCTGGATCACCGGCCGCATGGACGACGTGCTCAACGTCGCCGGCCATCGCCTGGGTACCGCCGAGGTCGAGAGCGCGCTCGTGTCGCACGAGGCCGTCGCCGAGGCCGCCGTGGTCGGTCGTCCGGACGAAATCAAGGGCCAGGGCGTCGTCGCCTTCGTCACGCTCAAGGAAACCGCCACCGCGAGCCGGGAGCTCAAGGAATCGCTCCGCAAGCACGTCAGCGACGTGATCGGCCCGATCGCCAAGCCGGACGACGTCCGCTTCACGGACGCTTTGCCGAAGACACGCAGCGGAAAAATCATGCGGCGCCTGCTCAAGGAAATCGCGGGCGGCGGCGCGGTGACCGGCGACACGACGACGCTCGAGGACCTCAGCATCCTCGCGAAGCTCAGCAAGAGCGGCGACGAGTAGGCGGAAGATACGAAGAGGAAAGCTCCAAGGAAGGCAGGAAGGTTTCAGAGGGTTTTTCCTGCTTTCCTGCCTTCCTTGGAGTCCAGATCCCCTTTTCGCATTCCCCGGTAGTTTTCAGCGTCCGACGTCCCGGGGATTTCGGAAAACGAACAGGCCGCGCTTGCGCGCGGCCTGTCGGAAATCGGAATTTCGAGTTGGTCGAATTACTTCGAGCTCTTTTCCTCGATGTACTTGATGACGTCGCCGACGGACTGGAGCTTCTCCGCGTCTTCATCGGGCACTTCGACGTTGAACTCTTCTTCGAAAGCCATCACGAGCTCGACGGTGTCGAGGGAATCCGCGCCGAGGTCTTCGATGAAGGATGCGGCGGGCGTGACCTGCTCCGGCGTGACGCCAAGCTGCTCAACGATGATGTCTTTGACTTTTTCTTCGATGGATTTTTCGGACATAAGAATGGGTGGTTTTTGGTGGCGTGGGGCTAGCAGTTAGGCGCGCAGCCCCGCGTTGGCAATAATTTTTTGGTGTGCTGGGAGAAACACGCTTTCGTGCAATCCGGTCAAGCAGAAATGGCTTTGCAAATTTTCGGCGACGGTCACCGGTTTCTCCGACCTAGCCCTGCGAAGGGGTTGGCTGCGCCTGTGGTTTTGCGCCCGCGGGAGGCGTGGATTGCAGTGCGGGATTCGGCTGCGCGGCGCGCGGCTTGCCCGATGGCGTGACGACGACGGTTTTCGTGAACTCCGGATTGTTCGCGAGCGAGGCCTCGATCGTGTAGGACTTGCCCGGCTGCATGTCGCGCGTGGCGATCTTCTCCTCGTACTGGATGTGCTCGTTGGGATTGATCATCACGACTCCCGACTCGTCGCGGAAGGCACGGTCGTCAGACCATTTCTCGATGACCTTGCCATTGGGGTCGCGCACCAGGATCTCGATGCGCTGTGAAGTCGGGAAATCGAGCTTGAGCAGCTTCGACGTGCGGTTCTGCACGACGAACGTCGCGCTGATCTCGCGGCGATCGTCGAGCGCGAAACTCGTCGGCTCGACGGTAAGCTTGCTACCCGAGGAGGGCTTCGTGCCGAGTTTCACCGAGGAGAACATGCTGGTGAAGAACGTCGTGAACATCTGCCCCGCGCTTGCCTCGGCGCCCTTGTTGCGCGGGAAGTCACTCGCCGGGCCGGTCTGCGCCTTGCGCGCCTTCTCACCGGGGTTCAGCTGCGAATCGTTCAGGACGAAAAACGGGCTCTCTTTCTCGGGAATGACCGGCACGACCGGCCCCGTGACCTGCGCGTGCAAGACCCCGCCCAGAACGGAAGCAAAAATGAAAAACGCTGCAAAGCGCGATACCGGCATACGCAGACCGGTTATCGCACGGCGGGCACGGTTGCAAATCCTATCCGCTCGGCTACGATCTTCGCGCATGAAGCCCGTTCGCGTCCTCCTGGCCCTGGCAATCCTCCCGGCTCTCGCCGGCCTTGCCTACGCCGGCGCCAAAAAACAATCCGCGGTCAACGTCCGGTTCTATCCGGAGGGCGGCGCGGAAGGCGGCGAGTTTTCGCAAAAAGTTCAGCTCCTGAACAACCCGAACCGCGTCACCTACATGGGCGAGATCCCACTGATCAGCGAGCGCGAGATCACGGCGTACTATCCCTTCCAGGTCCGGGATGGCTCCTTCGGCGCCTACTTCAAGCTCGATGACCATGGCACGAACCTCCTGGCCCAGCACACGATGTCGAAGCGCGGGACCTATCTGTTCGTCTTTTTCAACGGCCGCCACGTCGTCGATCTGGCCGTGGACAGGCCCGTGCAGGATGGCATCGCGGTGATCCCGAGCGGGCTCACCTCCACCGACATCTCGCTGCTCGACATGACCTTCCCGGTCATGGGCCAGGGCGGCAAGAAGTCCGGGAAAGGGACGACCCCGAAGGTCGCGCAGCAAAAGCCCTCCGCGACTCCAAAGCCCGCCAGCATGCCGCGCATGTCGCCCGCCCTCGTTCGTCAGCCGGACGGCTCCCTCGCCCCCGCCACGAACCACGTCCCGGCGTCCGGCCAGCCGGAGAGTCCACGCCCGCTGAACGCCATCGGCCAGTAACGGGGCATCCGCCCGTCATGCCGCAAAAACCCGGCTTGCCAAAAACCCGCGGCACTGCTCGCCTCATCGCCCGATGAAACATCTCTGGCCATGGCTGCTCGCGGCTCTGAGCGGCGTCCTGATGGCGCTCAGCTTCCCGCCCTTCGAGCAGGACGGCCTGGCGTGGTTCGCACTGACCCCGCTCGTTGCCGCGTTGTGGTTCAGCCCTCGGACGGGCCGCTTCCACCCGCTCCGGCTCTTCGGCCTCGGCTATCTCGCAGGCCTGGTGTTTTTCTGGACCTCCCTCTTCTGGGTGACCGAGGTCACGCGCCTCGGGTGGTTCATTTTCGCCTTCTACCTCGCACTGTATCCCGCGGTCTGGGCGCTTTTCGCCGGCATCGTCTGCCGTCCGCGCAACCCGGTGCCCGGCCGCCCACTGAGCGACTGCGAATGGCTGAAGTCCTTCCACAATCTCCGCCTCGGCTTCCGCGGTGCCGCCGCCTGGGCCGGCCTCGAGTGGCTCCGGGGGACGCTCTTCACGGGCTTCGGATGGAATTCCATGGGCGTCGCGATGTGGAAGAACACCGCCCTCATCCAGATCGCGGATCTCACGGGCGTGGCAGGCATCTCGTTCCTGATCGTTCTCGTGAATCTCATCGTCGTGATCACGATCCGGCGCATCATGTTCGAGGCCGGGCGTGTGAAGCTGCGACCTCATTTCGACTTCACGATCACCGTCGCCCTCGTCTGCAGCGCTTTCATCTATGGCATCCTGCGGGTCAATCAGCCGCTGCCCATCGATCCCACGACGAAGAAGCGCGAGGAATCCTGGCTGCTGAGCGTCGCGGCGGTGCAGGCAAATATCCCGCAGGATCATAAATGGGACCCCGCCTTCGAGGATCTCATCCTGAAGACCTACCTGCGCCTGACCGACAACGCGATCGCCTTCAAGCCCGACCTGCTGATCTGGCCCGAGGCGTCGACGCCGCGCCCCATGCTCGACAACGAGGATCTGAGGAACGAGGCCCTCAGGATTCTCGGAAAGTTGAAAACAAACTTCCTGCTCGGGACGATCCGGTACGTACCGCCCGACTTCGCTTACAACTCCGCCATCCTCCTCAAGGTGATCGGCGGCGAGGCCCGGATGGAATCCTACGACAAACAACACCTCGTGCCCTTCGGCGAATATGTGCCGTTGCGCCACACCTTCCCGCTTTTCGCATGGATCGTCGGCGACGAGGTCTCGGGCGACTTCAATTTCGGCACCGAACCGACCGTCATGCAGCTCTCGGGAAAGCCGTTCCGGATCGCCCCGCTCATTTGCTTCGAGGACACGATCGGTGATCTCACCCGCCGCTTCGCCCAGCGGGGCGCCGAGCTCATGATTACGCTGACGAACGACGGCTGGTTTAAGCGCAGCGCCGAGTCGCGCCAGCATCTCGCGAATGCCGTACTCCGGAGCGCGGAGACGAAACTGCCTCTAGTCCGCTGCGCGAATACCGGGATCACCTGCTTCATCGACCGCTTCGGCCACGTAACCCGCACCCTGGATACCGACGGCAACACCTTCATCGAGGGACTGCTCTATGGGACGGTGCCGATCCGCCTCGAGCCGCCTAAGACCTTTTACACGAACTATGGCGACCTTTTCGCGATCGTCTGTTTCTTCGGCGCTCTCCTCTCCATCCGCATCCATCTGCTGACGAGCCGGCGGCCCGGATTGAGCGAAAATTGATCCCGCACTTGCCCCGGGCGGCAGAACCCGTCAATTTCGACCGGGTATGAAAGCAGTCGTCACCATCATGCCCAAGCAATCCGTCCTCGACCCGCAGGGCGCAGCCGTCGCGCAGGCGATGCAGCACCATGGCCTCGGAGGCGTCGGCAAGGTCCGCGTCGGGAAGTCGATCGAGATCGAGCTGCCCGAGGGCGCGAGCGAAACCACGCTGCACGAACTTTGCCGCGACCTGCTCTCGAACCCCGTGATCGAGGACTACACCCTCGCCATCCAAGGCTGATGAACCACGAAGGCCGCCAGGAACGCGAGGCGGGAATCTTCCTTCTTCGCGATCTCCAGGCCCTTCGCGGTTAAGTCTTTATTATGAAATTTGCCGTTCTTCAATTTCCCGGCTCGAACTGCGACCAGGACGTCATCCAGGCCCTTCGCACCTTCGAGGGCACGAGCGCCGACTACGTCTGGCACAAGACCACCTCACTCGCCGATTTCGACGCCGTCGTCGTACCCGGCGGCTTTTCCTACGGCGACTATCTCCGCTGCGGCGCGATCGCCCGCTTCTCGCCGATCATGGGCGCGGTCAAGGAGTTCGCCGCGAATGGCGGCACGGTCCTGGGCATTTGCAACGGCTTCCAGATCCTCTGCGAGAGCGGGCTGCTCCCCGGAGCGCTCGTCCGCAACCGCGACCTCCACTTTATCTGCGAGCATGTCAACCTGCGCGTGGAATCCTCGGATTCGCGCTTCACCAGCAAGGCCAAGGCGGGCGAGGTCCTGAACATCCCCATCGCCCACGGCGAGGGCTGCTACTTCGCCGACGAGGCCACCATTGCTGAGTTGAAAGCGAACGACCAGATCCTCGTCCGGTACGCCGGCAGGAATCCCAACGGCTCGCTCGACGCCATCGCCGGCATCCGCAATCGCGCCGGCAATGTCTTCGGCCTCATGCCCCACCCCGAACGCGCCTGCGACCCGCTGCTCGGCAGCGCCGACGGCCGTGTCATCTTCGAATCTCTGCTTTCCTGATCCCATGGGCGAACCTGCCATCACTCCTGAAGTCATCGCCAAGCACGGCATCACGCCCGACGAATACGAGCGCATCCAGAAAATCCTCGGACGCGATCCGAACTTCACCGAACTCGGGGTCTTCTCCGTCATGTGGAGCGAGCATTGCTCGTACAAGAACTCCAAGCTCGAGCTGAAGAAGTTCCCGACCACGGGCGAGAAGGTGCTCGTGAAAGCCGGCGAGGAAAACGCGGGCGTGATCGACATCGGCGACGGCTGGGCCATCGCCTTCAAGATGGAGAGCCACAACCACCCGAGCGCGGTCGAGCCCTTCCAGGGCGCGGCCACCGGCGTGGGCGGCATCATCCGCGATATTTTCACGATGGGCGCCCGGCCCGTCTTCTCGATGAACTCGCTCCGTTTCGGACCGATCGAGGGCGACGACGCGGAGGCCAGGACCAACCGCCGCCTCTTCGCAGGCGTGGTCAGCGGCATCTCGCACTATGGGAATTGCATCGGCATCCCGACGATCGGCGGCGAGGTCTACTTCGACGAATCGTATTCGGGCAACCCGCTCGTGAACGTCCTGAACCTCGGCATCCTCCGCCACGAGCAGATCGCTCGCGGTGGCGCCGTGGGCATCGGCAACCCCGTCTTCTACGTCGGCGCCGAGACTGGCCGCGACGGACTTGCGGGGGCGGCCTTTGCCTCGCGCGAACTGACCGAGGAGTCCAGGGAAGATCGGCCCGCCGTCCAGGTCGGCGATCCTTTCCGGGAGAAGCTTCTCCTCGAGGCCTGCCTCGAGCTTCTCGCCAGCGGCTGTGTCGCCGGCATCCAGGACATGGGTGCGGCCGGGCTGACCTGCTCGACCTGCGAGACTGCCAGCCGCGGCGGTACCGGCGTCGAAATCGAACTCGACCTCGTGCCGAAACGCGAGACGGGCATGACGCCGTACGAGATCCTCCTCAGCGAGTCCCAGGAGCGCATGCTCGTGATCGTGAAGAAGGGCGAGGAACAAACCGTCCGCGACATCTTCGAGAAGTGGGATCTGCCCTACGCACTCGTGGGTGAAGTGAAGGACGATGGCATGATGCGTGTGAAACACGGCGGCAGGACCGTCGTGGAAATTCCGGCCCGCCAGCTGGCTGACGAAGCCCCGCTCTACTCGCGCGAGGCGGCCCCGAAAAAGCCGGCCGAGCCGCTCGACCTGAACAGCGTGCCGGAAACCGATCCAACCGAGGTTCTTCCAAAACTCCTTTCGCACCCCAGCATCGCGAGCAAGCGCTGGGTCTGGCGCCAGTACGACCACATGGTCCGCCTGGGAGCGACCGTGCTGCCCGGCTCGGATGCGGCGGTCTTCGTCGTCCGCGAAGCCGACAAGATCCTCGCGGCCGCGACGGACTGCAACGCGATCTACTGCAAGCAGGACCCTCGCGAGGGCGCCCGCATCGCCGTGGCGGAATGCTGCCGCAACCTGGCCTGCTCCGGAGCGGTCCCGCTGGCGCTTACCGACAACCTGAACTTCGGCAACCCGCACAAGCCGGAAAACTTCCTCCAGCTTCGTGAAGCCGTGGAAGGCATGGCCGAGGCTTGCCGCGAATTCGGAACGCCCGTCACCGGCGGCAATGTGAGCCTTTACAACGAGAGCCCCGTGGCGGCGATCGACCCGACGCCCACCGTCGGCGTGGTCGGCCTCATCGCGGATGCGAAGCACATCACGACCTCTTCCTTCAAGAAGGCGGGTGACGTGGTCCTCCTCCTCGGCAATCCGGGCGACGAGCTCGGTGCCTCCCATTACCTCAAGGTCGTGCACGGCCGCAAAGCCGGGGCTCCACCGAAGCTCGACTACCAGACCGAGATCTCGCTCCACAACGCGCTCCGCGCGCTCATCGCCAAAGGCCTCGTCCAAAGCGCGCATGATTGCTCCGAGGGCGGCCTCGCGGTCACGCTCGCGGAATCCTGTCTCACCGGTAAGGGGGAACCGCTTGGTGTAAGAGTCGATCTCGGCTCGACCGGCCTCCGCACCGATGTGGCCCTGTTCAACGAATCCCAATCCCGGGTCGTGATTTCCGTAACCGAGGCGAATGTCGGAGCGGTCCTCGACTTCCTGGCCGGGGAGAAGATCCCGGTGCAGAAACTGGGTCACGTGACCGAGGCCAAGACCTTGGAAATCAACGTGAACGGCCTCGCCCTCGCATGGCCGCTGGCCGACCTCGATACCGCGTGGAACGGCACTCTGGAGCGGCTCATGGAAAGCTGAGGCTGGCAAGGGAAAACCTCCCCGCTTTCGCTTTGTAACAATATATTTACAAACGGAATCCATCGTTACTAAGGTGAGACTGATTTCTCCCCTCAGTAACCCCCGTGTCATATAGACTCGACCGCTACGAATTTAAGTTCCTGATCACCCGCGCCCAGCGGGATGCGATCATCGGCCAATTTCCCGAGCACATCGTGCCCGACCGTAATTCCGGGCCCGATGCGGGTTACAGAATCTACACGCTCTACTACGATAGCCCGGAGCGGGACTGTTATTGGGAAAAACTACGCGGACTCGGGAGCCGGCGGAAGCTGCGCGTACGCCTGTACGAGAGCGCGCTCGAGGCCGCCAGCGGAGCGTGTTTCGTAGAGATCAAGCACAAGCATGACGGCCGCGGGGTAAAGCGGCGGGTCCTCACGACCCTCACCTCGGCGATGAAAATCACCGGTGGCCTGCCGTCGTCCGCTCCCTTGCGACCGGGTGAGGAACGAGTCGTCTCTGAGGTGCGGCAATTCATCTCCGAGCGGAATTTCGTTCCCATCTGCTGCATGCGCTACGATCGCAAGGCGTTCATGGATGCGGCCGAGGATTCCGACCTGCGCATCACTTTCGACGAGGACATCCGCTATCGCATGGATGATCTCGAGTCCCTGCAGAATGGCGCCTTCGAGAATACGCTCCTCAACGAGGACGAAAGCGTGATGGAGGTGAAAGTCACCGGTGCCGTGCCTATCTGGCTGACCCGGATTCTCTCGGCGGAGAAATGCACGCCCGCCGGCCGCAGCAAGTACTGCGACGCCATCGCCGCGAGTGACGCGCTGGCCCGCTCGGCGGCTTAGAAAAGTTTAATGGATACCACCCCCCTCTTCGACTGGCTTCGCGACCTTGGCAGCAGCACCGGCACCGGCGTGCCCCCATGGTTCGAGATCATCGGCGCGATCATTCAGAGCTTCGTCCTTTCCTGCATCCTGGGCGCGGTTTACCGGGCTACCTATCGGGGGCAGGGGTTTTCCCAGGACTACATCCACACCCTCATCATTCTCAGCATGGGCGTCACCATCGTGATGATGGTCGTCCAGGGAAACCCGGCCACGGCGTTCGGTATGTTCGCTGCGTTCTCGATCATCCGTTTTCGCCACTCGGTCGGCCAATCCCGCGATATCGCATTTGTCTTCCTGGCCATGGCCAGCGGCATGGCGATCGGCGCACGGCACTACCTGCTCGCATGGGCGACGGTCATCGTGATCTGCGCGATCATCTACCTGTTTTCGAAGGGCGATCTTTTCGCCCCGGCCCGCATGTCGCACGTCCTCCGCATCCGCGTGAACAACGACATCAACTACGACACGGCATTCGACGCCTGCTTCCGGGAGCACCTGCTCCGGTGGGATCTGATCTCGGTGGAGTCCGTGCAGGCCGGCCTGATGACCGAGCTCCGGATGAACGTGACGCTCAAGGACTCCAGGAAACCCTCCGCCTTCGTCTCCGACTTGCAACTTCTCAACGGGAACAACCGCATCCTTCTCACCTCGGCCAGTCCGGAACTCATCGTCAGTGAATAAGCGCCTTTCAGGTACCTCTGTCCGTCGCCAGAGTGGTTTTACACTTCTGGAGATCATCGTCGTGGCTGCGATCTTTCTCATCCTCGCGGCCCTGGTGGTGCCCGTGTATTCCAGCTTCGTCACGCGTGGGTTCCAAAACGCCGCCCTCAGTAACATGCGCCAGCTTTCCGCGGCCTTTGGCACCTTTGCCGCGCAGAACGACGGACGCTTCCCTACGGAAGATGCTCCCGGAGCGAACTCATGGGAAGCTGCCGCCGCTCCGAGCAACGACAAGGTCTGGTACAACGCCCTCCCCCGCGCGATGAACTCGAAGGGGGTCGGCGACTACGCCTCCAACCCCACCGCGTTCTACCTGAAGAGCAACATCCTCTTCCTGCCCGGAGCCCGATATCCCAAAGGCGGCAAGCTGGAGCGCCCGCTTTTCGCGATCGCGATGAACAGCCGCCTCCAGCGCAAGGACAAGGATGGCATCAAGTCCGACATGCGCATCGGGCAGATCGTCGCGCCCTCGCGCACGGTGCTTCTTTTCGAGCAGGGCCTCAAAGGTGAAAAGAAATCCAATGGCGGCGCGCAGGGCGCCTACGATGGCGCACCGAAAGGGACCGCCCGCTCCTTCGTCGCGCGCTACAACGGCCAGGGGGTCGTTGCCTTCGTCGACGGACATGCCGAGCTTTTCAAGCCCTCCGACCTTCTTACCGAGACCGGACGCCTCCCCTTCCCGCAAAACGACGTCGTCTGGACACTCGATCCGGAAAAGGATCCGAACTGATTCGGTCGCCGGGAGTCAATCTGCCCGGCCCATGCGATCGTATTCGACGCAATCGCTCAAACGCCTCGAGACTTGATCGATGTCGACCATTTGCGCACTCTGAGGGAGCTCAATGACGAATAATCCCCGGGAATTCGATTGGTCCGCGGCGACCTGGGAAGGGGCCCACCGCGAGCAACTCCGCCGCTGGTCGCGCCTCTCGTTTCGCGAGAAAATGCTGGCTCTGGAAGAAATGTGCGACCTTGCCTTCGCCACCGTCGAGAATCGCAAACGCCTGAAACTCCCTTACTTCGCCCCCCACACAGGCGAGCTTGTCCGCCCGTCCTGAACGGCTCTCATATGCCCATGCACAGCTCCCTTCGCAAGAAAGTCGCCCTGTGGTTCCTGGTCGTCGTGATCGCGCTCAGTGGAGCGATCTTCATGGGCTACCACCGGATTTCCGAACTCATCCGGCACGAGGCGGAGATGCAAATGAGCTCGCGCCTCGGCCACGTGATCGACGTCCTCGCCACCACGAACGAGACCTATCTAAGCCTCGTGCATGCCTCCATGCGGGTGCTCAAGACCGAGGCCTCGCGACTGGGGCAGGTGAGCCTCGAGCCCGCCAAACCAGGCAGCATGACGAAGAACGAACTTTTCTTCGGTGGTCTCTGCGTCAATGGCTCCTTCGATCTGGTGGACGAAGTGACGGACCTCATGAAGGGTACCGCCACCATCTTCATTCGTGATGGAGACAGGTTCATCCGCATCTCGACCAACGTGCAAAAAAGGGTCGATGGCACCCGGGCGGTCGGCACGGAACTCGATCCGAATGGCAAGGCCATCGGCCATCTGCTGAAGGGCGAAAGTTTCTATGGGGTCGTAGATGTCCTCGGCACACCCTACATCACCGGCTATGAGCCAATCCTGGACGGCGATGGCAAAGTCGTGGGCGCCTACTATGTCGGCTATGTGCTCGACCAACTGGCAACGATCAAAGACGCCTTGAACAATAGCAACGGCCTTCTCGTCGGCGGTTTCTTCGCCCTGCTCGATCCAGGCGACAATGTGATTTTTCACACCAAGGATACACTATTCGAACGAGACGTCCCGCCGGTCGTAAAGGCACATCACGAAAACACGACTGACCCGGCGAATTGGAAGGTCGAAGCCCGGACTTTTGTTCCTTGGGACTACGACGTCATCGCGGCGATGTACATCCCGGACGTCGCGAAGATCACCTGGCGCATGATGTGGCAGGCCTATGGAGCGACCGGAGGAGTCATCCTCGCCGTGCTGATCGTTTCCTTCATCCTCGCGTCGAAACTCTCCGACGCCCTCGAGAGTGCGGAGATTGCCACCGAGGACGCACTCCAGGCCAAGGATGCCGCCGAATCCGCCAACCGCACGAAGAGCACTTTCCTCGCGAACATGAGCCATGAGCTCCGCACCCCGATGAACGCGATCATCGGCTACAGCGAGATGCTTATCGAGGAGGCCGAGGATCTCGGGCAGGATGATTTCACCCCCGACCTGCAAAAGATCCGCAACGCCGGCAAGCATCTCCTCGCCCTCATCAACGACATCCTCGACCTCTCGAAAATCGAGGCCGGGAAGATGACCATCTACCTCGAGACGTTCTCCCTGACCGACATGGTCAACGATGTCGTCGGCACCGTGCAGCCATTGCTCGAGAAAAACTCGAATCGCCTGGAGCTCCAGCTCTCCCCCGACCTCGGCAACATGCGCGCCGACCTCACGAAGGTCCGTCAGACGCTTTTCAACCTTCTCAGCAACGCCTCGAAGTTCACCGAGAAAGGCACCATCACCCTCACCGCCGAGCGCGTACCCGCCACGGTCAGGCCTGCCGACCCCAGCCGGCCGCCAGGCGAGAACAGCCTCATGGTGCGAACCGAGGAGAGCATTCTCATCCGCGTGACCGATACCGGCATCGGCATGACTCCCGAGCAGCTCGGACGGCTCTTCCAGGCCTTTACCCAGGCCGACGCCTCGACCACGCGCAAATACGGCGGCACCGGGCTGGGCCTCATCATCAGCCGCAAGTTCTGCCAGATCATGGGCGGCGACATCTCGGTCGAGAGCGAGGCCGGAGTGGGCACCACCTTCACGGTCAGCCTGCCCGCCGAGGTGCGCGACATCGTGGAAATCCCGCCTGATGCGGTCCCCGGGAAAACCACCACCCCGAACGCAGCCACCGCCCGCACCGTACTCGTCATCGACGACGACCCCGACGCCGCCGAGCTGATGGCCCGCGCTCTCGAGCGCAGCGGCTTCGCCACCCTCCGCGCCCACAAGGGTGGCGATGGCATCGAGCTGGCCCGCACGAAGCAGCCCGACGCCATCACGCTCGACGTGATGATGCCGGGCATGGATGGCTGGTCCGTCCTTAGCGTCCTGAAAGGCGATCCTGAAACGGAAAAAATTCCCGTCATCATGGTCACCATGCTGCAGGACCGGCAGCTCGGCTATGCCCTCGGCGCCTCCGACTTCCTGACCAAACCGGTCGACTCCGTGAAGCTGCGCGAAGTCATCTCGAAACATGCCGGCAAGCCCGACGCCGAGGTCCTGATCGTCGAGGACGATGCGACGAATCGCGAGATGCTCGCCCGGATGCTCCAGAAGGAGAACCTCAACGTGGTCACGGCCGAGAACGGCAGCCAGGCACTCGAACGACTGGCCATCCAGCGGCCCGCCCTCATCCTGCTCGACCTCATGATGCCGGTCATGGACGGCTTCGAGTTCCTATCCATCATCCGCCGCGAACCGCAGCTCGCGACCATCCCCGTGATCGTCATCACCGCCAAGGACCTCACTCCCGCCGAGCGCGTGGGTCTCGACGGACACGTGCAGGACGTCTTCGAGAAAGGCGCGATGGACCGCGAGAAACTCCTCCAGGAGGTCTGCGCGATGGTCGCCAAATCCTCCAAATCCAAATAGCATCCCTCCCCATGGCCAAGGTCCTCCTCGTCGAAGACAATGAAATGAATCGCGACATGCTCTCGCGGCGCCTCACGCGCAAGGGCTACGAAGTCGTCATCGCCGTCGACGGACAGCAGGGCGTCGATCTCGCGACCTCCGCCACACCCGACGTCATCCTCATGGACATGAGCCTCCCCATCATCGACGGCTGGGAGGCCACCCGCCAGATCAAGGCCAACGCCGCCACCGCTCCGATCCCCGTGATCGCTCTCACGGCCCACGCGATGGCCGGCGACCGCGAGCAGGCCCTCGGCGCCGGCTGCGACGACTACGATACGAAGCCGATCGAGCTGCCGCGCCTGCTCGAGAAAATCGTCGCCCAACTTGCCCGCGTCGGCAAATCCGCCCCCCAGGCGTAGCCGATTCTTTGTTGTGAGCACCGAAACCCAAAGCGAGAGCCCCCTCGCCAGACTGCGCCACGACCTGCGCACACCGATCAATCACATCCTCGGCTACAGCGAACTCGTCGCGGAGGAACTGGCCGACGAAGACATCGAAATCGGCGCCGAAGATCTGAAGAAAATTTCCAACGCCGCCCAGCATCTCCTGGGCATGATCGGCGAGAATCTCTCGGAGGAAGGCTTCGCCCGTCTGCAGAGCGGCGATGCATCGGCGACGGCGCCCGCCGCGCGCCCGGCCGCCCGGACTCCTCAATCCACGCCCCCCTCCGACGCGCCTGCCGCGATCAACGGCCACATCCTCGTCGTGGACGACAACACGGAGAACTGCGAGACCCTCGCCCGGCGGCTCCAGCGCCAGGGCCATACGACCGCAACGGCCGCAAACGGCGCCGAGGCGCTCACGATCCTGCGCGACGCGCCTTTCGATCTGGTCCTCCTCGACGTGATGATGCCGGTGCTCGATGGCCACGAGACCCTCGCCGCCCTCAAGGCCGACGAGGCGCTACGCCACATCCCGGTCATCATGATCTCCGCCCTCGACGAGCTGGACAGCGTCGTCCGTTGCATCGAGAAGGGCGCCGAGGACTACCTGCCCAAGCCTTTCGACCCCACGCTCCTGCGCGCCCGCATCGGCGCCGGACTGGAAAAGAAGCTCCTCCGCGATCAGGAGCAGAAGTATCTGCGCGAGATCGAACGCACGCAGGCCCACCTCAAGTCGGAACTCGACGAAGCCGCCAAGTATGTGCGCTCGATTTTCCCCGAGCCCACGGAGCAGCCCTTCCGCATCGACTGGAACTACGCGCCCTCCATGGAGCTCGGCGGCGACGCCTTCGGCTACCACTGGATCGACGAAGACCACTTCGCGGTCTATCTGCTCGACGTCTGCGGCCACGGGGTCGGCGCCTCGTTGCTCTCCGTCAGCGCCATCAACGTCATTCGCTCCGGCTCGCTGCCGAAGACGGATTTCCGCGACCCCGCGCAGGTGCTCGCCGGGTTGAACAACGCCTTCCCGATGGAGCAGCAGAACAACATGTACTTCACCATCTGGTACGGCGTGTACCACCGGGCCTCGCGCACGCTGCGCCACGCCAGCGGCGGCCACCCTCCCTCGCTGCTGCTCAAGGAAGACGGCACGATGGACGAGCTGCGCGCCCCGGGCATGCTCATCGGCGCCATGCCGGACATGACCTTCGCCAGCGAGACCACCGAAATCCCGCCCGGCAGCCGCCTTTTTGTCCTCTGTGACGGCACGTACGAGATCAAGCGCGCGACGGATGGCACGATGATCGAATTCGACGATTTCAAGAACTTCATGCACGACCATGGCGCGCAACCGGATGGGCTGGAACGATTACTGGATTGGGTCCACGAGTTGCGGGGCGGAGGGGCGCTCGAGGACGATTTCTCCATCGTGCGCATCCAATTCTGAACCATGCCCGGTCTTACGCTCCAGATCGCCAATGACTTCGCCGCGCTCGGCCCGGCCAGCGCGGAGGTACGGGACTATCTCTGCGGGTGCAAGGCGCCGGACGCGGCCTGTTTCCTCACCGACCTCGTGATCGAGGAGCTGGTCACGAACACGATCAAATACGGCTACGACGATGCCGCCGCGCATCACATCTGCGTGAAGGTGGCCTTCGCCGACGGCCAGCTCTCCATCGAGGTACGGGACAACGGCCACCCCTTCGACCCGCTCGCCCAGGAGGCACCCGATCTCTCGCTTCCCGCCGACGAGCGTCCTATCGGCGGCCTGGGCATTCACCTCGTGAGGCAGATGACGGACCATGTCCGTTACGAGCGGCAGGGGAACGAGAATGTCGTAACCGCCACAAAGGCCTTTCCGGCAGAGGCATCGGCGTGCTAAGGGCAGTCCATGAAAGTCGCGGAAAAACGTGAAGGCCAGGTCGTGGTGCTCTCCATCGAAGGGAGGCTCGACCACGAAGGCAGCCGGATCTTTGACGAACACGTCACGAAATTGATCGATGGCGGCGAGCGTGCGCTCGTGGTCGATTTTCACGGCATCGATTTCCTCGCCAGCATGGGCCTGCGCGCGCTTATCAAGCCCTACCAGGCGCTGGCCCAGAAAGGCGGACGCATCGTGGTCGCCAATCTCTCGGACTCCGTGCTCGGCGTCTTCAAGATCGCCGGCATCGACAAGGCGGTTCCGATTTACGGCTCGGTCGACGAGGCGGTAGCTTCATTCTGATCCATGGCCACATTCGAATTTACCCAGAGTAGCGAAGGAAACGTCCAGATCGTCGAGCTGTCGGGCCGCCTCGACAGCGCCGCCACGGCGGAGTTCGAGAAGAAGATCGTCGCCGTGACCGGCGCGAACATCGTGCTCGATCTCGCGAAGCTCGAGTACATCGGCAGCGCCGGCCTCCGCAGCGTGCTGGGCGCGCTGAAGCGCACTGGCGCCCAGGGCGGCAAGCTGGCTCTCGCCGCACCGATCCCCTCGGTCGTCGAGGTTTTCGAGATCTCCGGCTTCATCACGCTCGTCACGGTCTATCCCGACCGGGCCAGCGCCGTGGCCGCGCTCAGCTAGCGCGCTCGGCCTGGAGCGAGAGCCCGAGCTGGTGCAGGAGCCAGACCGTGCGCTCGAAGAGCGTCGTGGCATAGAAAAGCGCGGACTGCTGGTCGTGCGTCGCCTGCCCGTTCTGGCTGCCGGCGCGAATCCGCTCCATCAGATCGCCGCGATCCTCCGTGAGGC
>Ga0310811_10003616_pt1 | contig 19468 bp, 14 predicted proteins | sample YCmetagenome_FD_207642 | JGI IMG/M metagenome (GOLD analysis project Ga0310811, IMG submission 207642) | Soil microbial communities from experimental microcosm in Duke University, North Carolina, United States - YC | ecosystem: Engineered > Artificial ecosystem > Soil microcosm > Unclassified ...
TGGACTATCCCAAGGGGTGTCCCTGGCCTTTGTCAGTGCAACATAACGCTAGTTATGTGCTACTCGGCAACGGCCAGAGCCGCTGGCTCATCCGAGTTATTGTTGCACTCGCCACGCCCGCGCGGAGCGATGAACTGCGCGGCATAGGCGCGGGCCGCGGCACCGACGATCCGACAGACCAACCCGCCGGAGCATCGGCCGACGCGGATCGCTTGGAGGCGGGACGAGCGGACCAGAAGCTCTCGCTCCCCCGCGACCACGGCCGCCTGCTCGTCGGTGACGCCCCAACCTATCAGCTCATCGCCGATCGAAACGCGGAAGGGACCAAAGGTGGAAGCGAGGCCGAAGCAGATGGGGAACACCTCAACCTCGGCGGTCGCCACCTTCCAGACAACAAAATACCGGCCAGCGCATGCGACAACATCACCGCGTTGCAGCAGCTGGTCGGTCATCAGTATCTCGATGTCAGGGGGAGCGCGCATAGAGGCGTCGCAACGATAGATTCCCCATAGCCGAATTCTGTCGCGTTGTGTGCATTACAAATTAGAAACTTATCCGTATTCAGACGAACTCGACTGCCTTGATTGGTTTCCGGCGAATGGGCTCGGCTGCCTTGATCCGCTCCAGCGCTTCGCGGACCAATTGCCGGCTCGGCCCGACGCTGCCCGCCGCCATGCTGCAAAGGCCAGGCTGGTTGAGACGGCTCACGATCGTGGCGATGCCTTCGGCATGCCATCGCTGGACGGCGCGGAGGTCGCAACGCAGAAAGGTCGCCAGCTTCCGCCAGCTGTAGACGTGTCGACCGGTCCGCGGGTTGACCAGCGCGCGACACTGAACGACCCGGCGGATGACGAATCTCTCCTGCGGAATGAGGGACACCCAGCCCAGCACCCGATCCATCTCCGAGACAGCCGCTGGGGACGGCACGGGTGGTCGGGCCATCGCCTCGCTATAGCCGTACGCCTCCGTGACCTCGCGGACGATCTCGGGCATGTTGCTCCGGTAACCGGATGGGCGGGCGCCCGTGATCGGAAGGGAGAGAAGTGTCTGTCCTGCTCGTTCGAGAGCCGCCGATACATATTCAGTCGTGACGTGACCAGGCGCCGGCAGCATCAATGTTCTCCGTGAAGCAATGCCCACAGAATAGGCATCTGTGCAAAAAACGCGCAATAGCTGGCATGTGAGCTGGGAGCCTTCGACGCCGATCGCGAAAGATAATGGTCCGCCGCCTCACAGCCGGATCGGAATATCGATCACTGGGCGGAGCGGTTCGAGTTGAGTCGCGTATCGACGCACGACTTGGTCGTACAGGTCGGTCTGGCTGCTTGCCCGAACGGTTATGACCATCGCATAGCGAAGCTGATGGGCCGGGTTGTGATTGTGGCCCTCGAGCCGGCTGTTGTAGTGGATATCAAAAGCCGGGTTATCGAGGCTCGTGCCCAAAAAGCCCACACGCGCATGCAGCGTATTTTCCCACTTCCACGCATCACGACGCAGCTCCTCCTCGGTCAGACCCTTCTGAGCCTTCCCAAAAAAGGGCTTACTGTCGGGCTGCGACTGCTCGACCTTGGTGTAGCGCGATGCATTGGGACGAAAGATCGCGTCCAGGCCGGCGCGAGTGTAGTTGCCAGGATGATGCGGGTCGACATCTGTAGTGTAGCACAGCGTCGCGGTTATCGTCACTCGCCCAGTGAACGCACTAGGCGTGGGGATTGGCGCGCGGATATATTTTGCAGGAGAAATTGTGCCTTGATAGACAACCCTCACCGTGTCGTCGTCGCACAGTACCAGCGCTTCGAGGTTGCGCGCGCAGCGCCCGCGGCCAACCTCGTATTTGGGCAGCTCTGTCGGCTCGGTTCCATGAACGAGCAATGCCCTGATGGCCAGCATATCGAGAGCATCCCCAAAATGGGCCTTTACACCCGCACCTAGCCGAAGCGTGCTTGGCGAAGCGAAGGACGTGCCGCCGATTGGTTCGAGAGTTGGCGGATCGCCCTGGCCGATCACGAGGAAGGGGCGAGATAACGATCCGCCGAAGCTCACGAAATCCGGCTTGATCAGCCCGGGACTGCGTCCGGGCCCTATGGAGCTGTAGGTCGCGCGCTGCCAATCGACATCTGGGCTATCGCAGGCGCCGATGGCGAGTGCGTTGACGCAGTCGGCGGGAACCTGAACGCGGTTGAGCCCTGCGACAGCATCGCTCTCGCCGGTATTGCCCACCGCGATGGTTGTCAGCGTGTCGCGACTTGCGAGCAGCTCATCGATCACGGCTGTCCACGCGTGAACCTCGTCATCGTCGATCGGCAGAATTGGGCCGAGACTTAGATTGACCAGATGATAGCGCTGTTGTGTCAGCACCGCCTGAATGCGCTCGAGTATTTCGTAGAGCTCGCGGGGATCCTGCCCTGGCGCGGTGTCGAGGACCCGGTAATGGTCGACATTGCAGTAGGGAATCGGAAGGGGAGCCTTAGGGTCAATGTGACCGAACAGGAAAGCCGAGGTGACCCAGAGGCCGTGCGCGATATATTCCTCGTGTGGACCAAAGACGCCGGTCGCGTCGATTGGGTTCGCCCACTGCGTGATCGCATGATTGGCAGGAAGGCCACCATCAAAGATTGCGGCGCGAACCTTGGGATCCACTGGATCCGCGGTCGGCAGAACGATTTGCGGCGCTGGTATCGAGGATGATCGTATGGTTGGCCTTAAGAGCCGGAGCCGTGGCATTTCGCGAACGGCGCGCACTATGCTGTACGTTGCGATCTCCTCCGCCTTCGCAGCAGGCGCCTCCAATTCAAGAAAGCAGAGACCGCCGGCGTAGAAGCGCCTTTTAAGCAAAGGATCGATGCCGATCGTCCTTAGGTAGCGTACAAAATTAGGGATCGCGGCTACCTCTCCCATCAACTCGTCGGTGTGGAGCACAAGCTCGAAGACGATCTTGCCCTTTAGAGGCAGCTCACCCTTGATTTTCTCCGCTGCGCTCGGCGCGTGGACTTCCTCGACGGCCACCAGCTCCTTGGCGGCCCGAGATTCTTCATTCCAGTTAATGATGCCCTGCGCCCATTTGCGAAAGGCTTGGCGCGTGCCGGCGACAAACAGCTGAGTTGTGACCGCGCCCTCGGGCTCGCGGCCTCGGCTCTTCTTCTCAGGTTTGATCAATTTTGGTCGGCTGCCGACGGCCTCAAGGCCGGCCGCCTTGAGCAACTCAGCCGGGAAATAGGACTTCGCGATATACTCGGGATTCAGTGTCAACGTGGCAACGACTTTTTCATCGGGCGTCGCGGCAGCAGGGATCGCGTCGAGCGCGTCTACGGTCGTTTGTATCATTGGTGCCAAACGCGACTTGGCCTCACTGACACTATAAGGCGGGATCTTCTCGGTGCCCCCGCTCTTGATCACTACGTCGCTCGTGAGGCGCTCGCCACGCCCAAGAAGAAAGTTACGTTTAGACATCCTGAGTCCCTTCTTCCGGGGTAATGCCTCGCTTGCGGATCGTATCACGCGCCACACCAGTAAGGTCGCTCGCTTGGCGCTGCGACATGATGCCTTCCTCCACTAGCAAGGACGCCAGCTCAATCCGTTCGGCCTTGCTATCCGGAATTGATCGAAGCGCGGCCGTCAGCACCTCATCGAGTTTTCGACCGTCGAGCGCCGCGGACCGTCGCAAACCAACGATCTCGCGCTCGACATCGCTGAACGAATGTCCTTTTAGCGAAAGAGCCAACACCCGCCCCCAGACCGACGCGTTATCCGTCCGGCCAGACAGCAAGTCGCCAATATACGCCGAAAGCGCGGTGGCATCGGGGAGCGGAAACTCGAGAAGCATCTCGAAGCGTCGCCAGATTGCAGGGTCGAGCAGTTCAGGATGGTTAGTCGCGGCAACCAAAAGTCCCGATGGTGGCCAGTCGTCTATTTCCTGAATGAGGACCGTGACAAGCCGCTTTAGCTCGCCGATCTCGCCGCTGTCGTCTCGACGCTTCGCAATCGCATCTAGTTCGTCGAGCAGCAAGACGCATTCGATACCCTTGGCATAGTCGAGGACATGACGGAGGTTGCCGCCCGTTCGCCCGAGATAGCTGCTCATGACTGCAGCAAGGTCCAAGATCAGCAGCGGGCGACCCAAGGTCTTGGCAAGCCACCGCGCAGCAAGAGTTTTGCCCACGCCCGGCGGCCCGACGCACAAGGCAGTCTTACTCGGATGCAAGCCAGCGTCGATCAGCGCGCTAGGGTTCCGCCGTTCATTGATCAGCTGCGTAAGCTGACGCCCGATCTTCTCACCAAACACAGGCTCATGATCGAATACCGGATCGTTCTCGATTCGGAGCAGTTGCAATCGGCTATCACCATCGACTGGAACGGGAATTTCGGACTGACGGCGCAGCGGTGAGGCGCGCGTCGGCGCCTCACGTAGAAGTTCGGCAATGGTCTCGGCCAACTTAGGCGACGCCGTCCTGTAGCGTTTGACCGCGCGATGCAAAAGGAGCTGGACGTCCTGTGCGCGGCCCGTAAGCGCTAACCGCGCTAGGTGCATGAAATCTGTCTCGATGTTGAGGGGCTTCGTCGGCATGGTTCATCCGTGATCTGCGAGCCGAGCCTAGGTCCATGCGGACAAATTTTCAATGAGGAAACTTCAGTCTAGCCCATCACACTGATAACTATCAGAAAAATATTGATAAAATATTATTAGCAATGGAAGAAACTAAAGAATTTGGGTTGGAGGGAGGGAGGGGCTGGCCTGTGCTCGGGGACCAAACCGCCGCTCAAGCTCGAAGGTGCGCGCCATCTATGACCTAAGGGCGGTCGGGCATCATCCGTTGCTCGATCGCTCCTGGGGCTCTTTGGGGCTGATGACCGACTAGGTGGGAGATGTCTGGATCCGACGGGCCCAATATCCCTGGGGAGCCGGTCAGGGTAGCGGACGGGCGTCAGGCGCGGCGCTTGGCATGGCTCATGCGGGAAGGACAGTCAGCTTTCGACCCATGTCGGCTGCCCACGCCTCGGTCGCTGACTCCCAAAAGCGGACTTGTGAGAGAGCTCGGCCCACTGCCTGCAGAGCGTCAATCTTGGTCGTCTAGCGGTTGGTGATGGCTTCTGAAGCGGGCACGAGGGTGCAGCGCCGCACGGCATTGCACCCTCGTTGAGGAACTCTGTGAGGCCGGCTCATCGTTTAACGTTACGATCTGCAGGTAGCAGGTGTCGATGTCCTCTTCGCGGTGGCCGTGCACCCATCGCCGGGGCCGGAACGTTCGCTGGCATGTCGATGGCGACAGCTGTTACCCCGGCACCGCCACGTAACAGATGGTCCGGTTGACGTTGGGCGACGGCCGCTGTCCGGTCGATGTCGTCAAGACCTGATGAACGAGAGCAGGTCGGGGTTGAGGACATCCGCGTGCGTGGTCAGCATACCATGTGGATAGCCCGGATAGGTCTTCAGCGACCCATTCTTGAGCAGGTCGACCGCACGCGGTACGGAACTTGCGAACGGGACGACTTGATCGGCCTCGCCATGCATCACCAGCACAGGCACAGTGATCTTCTTCAGGTCTTCGCTATAATCTTCGAGCCAAGAGTCTACGGTTGCGTAATGAGCGAGAGCACCGCCGGCCATGCCTTGACGCCACCAGTTCGCAATGATCGCCTCCGAAGGCTTCGCCCCGTCTCGGTTGTAGCCATAGAACGGATTCTCAGGGACGAAACGGTAGAACTCCGACCGGTTGCCCAGCACGCCTGCCCGGATCGCTTCGAACCACTCCGGCGGCTGGCCGGACGGGTTGTCCTCGCTCCGGCACATGTTCGGCGTCAGTGAAGCGACAAGCGCCGCCTTCGCGACGCGCTGCTGGTGGCGAGCGACATAGCGAGCCACCTCACCGCCACCCGTGGAGTGGCCGATGTGGACCGCGTCACGCAGGTCGAGGTGTTCAGTCAGGGCCGCGAGGTCGGCAACCCAGGTGTCCATGTCGTTGCCGGTGTTGGGCTGGTCGGACCGGCCGTGGCCGCGCCGGTCGTGAGCGATCACCCGGTAGCCGTGGCGAAGGAAGAAGCTCATCTGGGCGTCCCAGTCGTCCGCTGTCAGCGGCCAGCCGTGACTGAAGACGATCGGCTGTCCTGAGCCCCAGTCCTTAAAAAAGATGTTTACGCCATCCGTGGTGGTGATTGTCGGCATCGAGTCCTCCATCTGCTCACGCGCTGGTGAAATGTATCCCAAAACAGTCGGGTCAATTAATTCCCCCTTCGATCAGAGACAAATACCTTGTAAGTTCGAGCTATGCCTACGAGGTATAGCGAGGACCCGATGGAGCTGAGGCATCTGCGCTATTTTGTTGCCGTCGCGGAGGAGGGAAGCTTACTGACCGCAGCCGAGCGGCGGCTACACACTTCCCAGCCCTCGCTCAGCAGGCAGATTCGCGATTTGGAAGCCGAGATCGGTGTAAAATTGCTGGAACGGCAGCCGCGCGGCGTGACGCTCACCGCCGCCGGTAAGGTGTTTCTTGATCACGCGCGGCTGGCGTTATTGCAAGTCGAAGCGGCTTCGGAAGGGGCCCGGCGGGCAGAACGGCCGGAAAAGCAGTCGTTCGTTATCGGTTTTCTCGCAGGGCAAGAGGTCGTGTGGCTACCCCACGCATTGCGCATCATTCGTGAGGAAGCGCCGGAAGTTGACATCATATTATCCAGTCAATCCTCCCCGGACCTTGCACTGGGACTGATGAGAGGCAAGCTGGACGTCGCTTTCCTTCGCCCCGAGACGCAGAGTGTTGGTGTGTCCTTCAAGTTGTTAGCGAAGGAGCCATTGATCGCCGTGCTGCCGGCGAACCATCGCTTAACGTCGCGTAAAAAGATCCGGCCGCAGGACCTTGCCCGCGAAACTTACGTCAGTTCAGCTAGAATTTCTCCCGTATTGCAATCTGCAATCCAGGATTATGCGTCGAAAGTTGGGATCACACTTAGGGCAGAGTACGAAGGTGACGGCCTACCATCGGCAATGTCGCTCGTCGTGTCCACAGGTGGAATAACGCTTATTCCGCTTTATGCACAAAATATGCTGACGCCAAACGTCGTTGCTAGAGCACTTGAGGGTGTGTCTCCGACAGTTGATCTCACCCTAGGATACAATGATTCAAATCTGTCACCCTTACTCCGTCGATTCTTGTCTCGTTCTGATGAGTTAGTAGCTAACGTCCAAAATCAGAGCATCATCCGCTATGCCGAAATTCCATAGTAGAGATCGATTTCCTGCGGCTTATACTCGTTGTTGTGCTCCCGATTCTTGATCTCCCGACGGGATCGCTCGCCGCTGAGGGCAGCTCATTCCAATCGTTCCATAGCGGACAGTGCACTTCGGATTTGCCCGGCCGTAAGCCGACCGTCCAGGTCAGCGCTCGTCTTCTCAACTGGAGACAGTCCGCTTCCCCCCCAAACCAGGCGCTCCGTCGACGCTCCACCTTTGTCAGACCGGTGCGACATAACTGAAGTTCTGTTGCATGGCTGCCGTTTTGATCCCGCTCTAATTGGCGGACGGGAAAGGAGATGGCATGCGAGGGCGCGTTAGGTTTAGACCTACAGAGGCATTAGCTGCATCACGCCGAATCTTCGTTTTTTTAACGGCATGTGGTGCTTACTTCCAACCGGCAGAGCTCAGAACATCAAGAAGTAGAGTCGGAAGAATAACAAACCTCTCAGCCAAATTTCGCCTCGGCAGGGAATGTATTTCTGATCGTATTCGCAAGCTTCTGCCGTGCGTTGTCGAGGTTTTGCTCGTTCCAAGAAATCGTGTTGAGGTGAGCGGTATCGAAGTGAGGGCGCATTGCAGCATCTTCGTGTTTCCAAACCTCTTCCTCACAAACATAAATAACCGGTCGACCGAGACCCTCCGCGAAGCCTGCCTCCCAATATGCGCCTTTGTTCCCACTGCTTAGGTCCGCGATGAGAAACTTCGATGTTCGGATTCTCACTCTTAACTGATCGTCGATTAGTCCCGCACCTTGCCCGTCGATCAGTCTCTGCAATTCAAAGCCGGCGTCGGCGACGGCCGGAGCGAAACATTCGGCATAAACGCGGTCAAGTCGAGGATCGTTGAATTTCATAGCCATAAAAGCCCGTCGAGACAAAATTGGGCTTCTCTGCAATTCATGGAATCTATTCCAGCCCTTAAACGTGAGGCGTCCGGAGAACGATGTGGAGGCGCCCTGGCGATTGAACTCAATGAGGCCTCCTTCGAATAACTGCTTTGCAATATACTGGGAAGATGAGTGGTCACAACGGCTTCCAATTATGCTCGCGAGCTCATCATGGTTTACTCCGAGAAAAGCGGCTGGATCTCGAGTAGTCTGGGCGCTAGTCCCGAGCCACAGGATTAGGTTTTCGGCCTGCGACATGGGACTTTCCAGCGATAGGGCGGGATCTTCAAACCAGCGTCGAGAATTATCTTCGTTGACGTAGACTGGCTTGTCTGGGGTAGCATCTGATATCTTTCTAATGAGGTGGCTGACCGCATCGACTTTCCACGCATTGTTTCGATCAGATCTTTGTTGGAGAAGAAACCCACTAGCTTCTCTACTGACCATCAGATATCCGCATCGCCGACATTTGTAGGGCAGAGAATCAACGAATTGCGATTCGTTCGGAGCCCCGGTGCCACAGACAGGACAAGTCATTGTCTACTCCCAATACTTAGGCGGAGGGCTCTCGACCGTCGCCAAGGATGCGGCCTATATCATGCTCAACGATTGTGAACCGCGCAAGCTGGCCACGGACGTGACTGCACTCGGCCATAGGCAATTGTCAAATTGCCCCTGCCCACACGGGAAGGTTATACATGAAGTTTGTTAATTTATTCGATTGCGACAGCGTGCGGTCCGGCAAAGGGCGAGGATCGACGGACTTTTTCAGCTAGGCGCTGCGATCGAGAATTTTGAGACAAGCATCGTTGCGTGGCATCGCACCGGTGACGCTAGTGGGCGGAGGGCCACGGTCCTCGGAATTGGCCTGATTAGCGTTAGCGCGATCGCCACCGCGGTGCCGGATGGATCGTTGTTCCGATCCGGACGGCGGTTTGCCGCGTGGTTGGGGCTGATCCCCAAAACGCATAGCAGCGACAAAGGCCCGACGGCTGCAATCCACCATGTCGTCCGCTGTCGGATTGTCGACCAGTAGCGCGGATGTGGACCGGCGGGATTTCGACGAAGCCCGGACAATCCGAGGACGGCCCTATGGACCAGGAGAGTGCAACATTACCGGAGTTATGTCGCACCAAGCCGGCTTCGATCGGACGCCGCGTGGCGGACGGGGGCGGGCAGTCTCATGCGGGAAGGACAGTCAGCTTTCGACCCAAGCCGAGCGTAGGCCGACTCGAGACATGGCCTCAGAAGCAGACATTTAGCGTCGCCCAGATCTGACTGCTATAGGCCCATTGTTGCTTTTCTCGGCACGCGTCGTGTGCCAAGAAAAGCGCAGCATCAGTTCCTTAGCAGGCTTTCCTTCACCGGCGGCCTCTGTCATCGTTGAGGCCATCAAGGGGAGTCGGTGGGGTATGCTGGGGGGAGGTCTTTTTAGCCGATATTTCTTGGATACGGGCATCCGAACAATGCCAGAGTGGTCTAATCTATCTGACCAGGCTGTCATCGAGTTTGTTGGCGCGGCCCGCGCCAGCTTCAGTAGCTTTCATCAAGCCGCCGATCCTAATGAAGCTGTCACTGAAGAACGCCTGATCTTTCCGATCATCCGGTTACTCGGCTGGGACCCATTGCCGCAACAACAGGCGACCCGTCGAAGAGAAGAAGTACCGGACGCATTGCTCTTTATCGACGGTGTCGCCGCTGACGCCGCAATGCGTAAGCCTGTAGGCGCGGAACGATACCGGCTCGCAAATGTTGTGCATGAGAGTAAGCGCTGGGACCTGCCGCTAGACCGGCCCACAGATACCAGTGGCCGCACGCCTGCATCACAAGTGCTGCGCTACCTCCGCGTGGCAGAAGAACTGTCCAACGGGCGTATTCGCTGGGCGATGCTTAGCAATGGCAGATTATGGCGGCTATACGCCTATGACGTGACTTCCCAAGCTGAACGGTATCTTGAGGCTGACCTGGCCGCCATGCTTGAACTCGGCGGGGAAACCGCGCTTCGCGTCTTCCTACTGCTGTTCCGGAAAAGCTCCTTTGTAGCCGCCCCATCCGGGCGCAATTTCTTGCAGGCTGCTATAGATGAAGCACGCGAATGGCAGCAAGCAGTCACCGCCCGGCTGTCCGGCTCCGTCTTTGACGTCGTATTCCCTGAACTACTGCGCGCCTTGTCGACAGCGGACTCGAAAGCTGCAGCGGACGACGCCGCATGGCCTGAACGCTTACGCGATGCGGCGCTTGTTCTTCTCTATCGGCTGCTTTTTGTCCTCTATGCCGAAGACCGGGATCTTCTGCCCGTGGGCCATGATGGATACCGGCCCTTTTCTATCACCAACATGCGGCGCGAGATCAACGCAGCAATTTCCCACAGCCGGGCTATTTCAAGTGAGGCCGGAACTTGGTGGCCCCGGCTACGCCACTTATTCGGCGCCATTGCAGGCGGCAACGACGCGATGGGCTTGCCACCGTATAACGGTGGATTGTTTAGCCCGCGGCGCGCCCTGCTACTAGATAGTGTCACCATACCGGACGCTGCGTTCGCCAAAGTGCTAGATGGCCTCTCAATGTTGCGGGGTGCTGGCGAACCCGCCTGGATCAACTATCGGGACCTTTCCGTTCAGCAACTTGGCGCCATTTATGAGGGCCTGTTGGAGCTTGGCGTTCAGTCTCAGGAAGGCGTTGTCGTACCCATTCAAAATGACTCACTACGCCATGGCTCCGGAGCCTATTTTACGCCAGAGCCGCTGGTTCAGTTGGTGATGCGCCAAGCGGTTGCGCCCCTATTGGCGGAGCGCAGAGAGAGCTTTGGAGGGGCCTTGGCCCGGGTGTCTGGGGATAACAGATCGGCCCCGGACAAACTCGCCGATTTGCAGAGCTTTGATATTGCAACAGCCTTCCTCAACCTCAAAATTTGTGACCCAGCTATGGGTTCGGGTCATTTTCTCGTATCGCTCATTGACTGGCTGGCCGACGAAACGCTGATCGCGATGGAGGAAACGACCGATAGTGCAGTGGCCCTCAACTATCGGTCTCCCTTGGCTATACGCATTGCTGAAGAGCGCGCCCGAATTGATGCGGCAGCGGCGCTACACGGCTGGCCACTGGACCCGCGCCATTTGGACGACCGTCAAATAGTCCGCCGGTTACTGCTGAAGCGCGTCATCTATGGCGTGGACCTCAACCCGTTGGCGGTGGAACTGACCAAACTTTCGCTTTGGCTGCACAGCTTTACGGTCGGCGCACCGCTTTCATACCTGGATCATCACTTGCGCGTTGGTAACAGCTTGTTTGGTGCATGGATCGCGGACACTGAACCGCTGACCTCTGGCGCTGGACGTAGAGCGCGGCGCGGCGGTTTAGCCCTGGCAGCCCCAATTCAGGCTGCTCGCAGTGCCGCCCAAACCATGGAGCAAATCGAAGACCTGTCGGACGGGGACATTGCCCAGGTGAGGCAGAGCGCTGGCCTATTTCACCAAATTGAGGATGCAACTCAGCCACTCCGTGCGTTTCTGGACTGCCTACACGCCCTAATATGGCTGCCCCGCCCGACGGGAAAAGCGGCAAAGATCGCATCTGCCGCTACTGTAAATGCTTGGTTGGACGGCCTCTGCGGCGATCCAGTTCGGTTGGCGTCGGGAGTGCCTGCCAGTGGGAGCGATCCAAGTCGTCCTGCGGTTGCGAATTTGCTTGAAAAGTTGCGCGCTCTAGCTCGTCAGCGTCGCTTTTTGCACTGGCAAGCCGCATTCCCGGGAGTTTGGCAGAACTGGCAAAGCGTAGCACAGGACGGTGGTTTTGATGCCATAATCGGCAACCCACCCTATGTCCGGCAGGAACTGTTGGCACCGCTGAAACAGGCACTGAAGGCCCGGTACGCGTCGTACAACGGTGTAGCCGATCTATATGTGTATTTCTTTGAACAGGCATCAAGGCTGTTGCGGCCGGGTGGACGCTTGGCGTTTACGGTCACCAACAAATGGTTGAAAGCAGGCTACGCCGAAGCCTTGCGCGGGGTCCTGACAGAGCGTCTTTGGGTGGAGGCAATAACAGATTTTGGTCACGCGAAGGGGTTTTTCCCGGGTACGGACGTGTTCCCGTCCGTGCTATGCGCTCGCCGCCCGCTCATCGCGCAGAAACCGCCAACGCAGACACAGGTAACGGTGGTGCCGCGAGATCGGCTCCGGATGGAAGCATTGGAGGCCCAAGTCGCAGAACTTGCCTTTTATATTCCGACGACTGAATTGACCCGCCAGGCATGGATATTGGAGCCTTCTAGCGTCAGAACATTGTTGAGGAAAATTCGCCAAACTGGCTCTACGTTGAGTGACTACGTTGGCGCCAATTCGCTTTATCGGGGTGTTCTCACCGGATTGAATGAAGCCTTTGTGGTGGACACTCCGACAAGAGATAGATTGATCGCTGCCGACGCCAATAGTGCGGACATACTGCGGCCGTTTCTTCGCGGACAAGACATCGATCGTTGGTCCAGCGATTGGGCTGGGCTATGGATGATTTTTACTCGGCGCGGTACGAATATTGATAACTACCCGGCCATACGTACTCATCTGGAATCCTTCAGGTCTCGGCTAGAACCTCAGCCAGCCGACTGGAATTCAGGAGAATGGCAGGGGCGAAAAGCAGGAAACTATCATTGGTTTGAAATTCAGGACAACATCGCCTATTTTGCTGCCTTCGAGGGTCCAAAAATCGTCTACACGGATATTGCTTGGTCGCCTCAATTCAGTATCGACCACTCCGGGGCGCTCATTAACAACACCGCTTACATCATATGCTCTGACGATCCGTGGGTCGCAGCGTGCCTAAACTCCCCTCTGGGGTGGTGGTTCGCTTGGCGAGCGGCGCAGCATGGAAAAGATGAAGCATTGCGGTATTTCACGACATTCATGGAATCGTTTCCTATCCCCCACATTCGAGACCAAGATGCGCAGTTTGTTAAGAATGAAGTCGCACTACTTGGCAACATAAATTCTGAACGTCATCAGAGCCGCAAGGCCATCAAACACTGGCTAATGCTAAATTTTGATATCAATCCGACATCGGGAGCCTTGATAAGTCCGTTTACCCTCAGTGCTGACCAGTTCACGAATGCACTGCGGGCATCGCTACCTCGGAAGCGGCGGACGCTGTCTTCGGCTGCAATCACCGCTATTCAAGCTGAACACGCCGCTACGATCGCGCCTATGTCTGCTCGAATAGCGGAAGCCACGCGTCACGAGGTCGCGCTCTCTGCTCTGGTAAACCGTGCCTATGAACTGACCCAGGAAGAAGAAGCCTTGCTTTGGGCGACTGCACCGCCCCGGATGCCAATATCTCCGCCGCTGATTTAAGTCGTCATCTTGGCGATGTACGCCGCGGTTTCGCGTTTGATTGCACTGCTGAGCAGAGGTCCAGCTTTCTTTTGGTAGTATATCAGACAGCTTGCGGATCGAGCTGGATCTTGAGCTGAATGTGCGATATGCAAAGCGCACCTTCAGAAACGGTGCAATGGCCGTTGCCTGCTCTCCGCCTTCCAAGAGCACGCAGACTGCTTTCCCCCCACTTGAGTGGTTTCGGGATGCAATACCCTGGCGGCCATCGCCTTAAGACCAGGCGATGGTAGGCGAGCCATAGCCGCCATTCATGGCACCACATGCTCGCTACGAAGCCGGTTGTCTTTCAGAGCCAGGACTAAATTCCTCCCCAAAGCCCATGGATGCTTTCAAAACTCGGAGGAGTATGCATTCTGTAAGTGGCGGTTATGACTCCACAAATTGGGCATCCGCCTGAATTACGAAGAGGCGATGGGGCGCCCGAGAGTATGGCAAGAGACAGTGCAGTATCGAAGGCGATTTATACCCGACACATCCGCCTTTACCGGCTGCTTAATGATGCATGGATATTTACGGAGTTGCTGCGACCTACCCTTAAAAAGCGTGCCGAGTTGCTTCGGGCGTCGGAGAGCAAGATCAAGCGGCCTTATAAGGTGCCTAAGCGTGATGGTACCGTGCGAAGCAGGCGTCGCGATGAAGACATTGGTTTGATTTTTTCCGCTCAGTACGAGCGGGGAGTTTTCGAAACGAATATCGGTTTACTGGTGTCACGTACGGAGGCTTTTATCTAAGATTGCCTCAGTATTGCGGCGACCGCGTACCCAAACAAGTTATCGATTCTCGCTGACAAGGGCGGCATCCCGCTCGACCTATTTTTGGAGCATGAGGAGCGCGAAGATGTAGTCCGGCGGTTTGTCACCATGAAGTGCGAAGGGCTGATGTTCGGTAGGCCTTCAGAATATCTTGATAAAGCAGCCAAGGTATTAGCGATTGAATTAGATAGCGACATAGTCAATGCGTTTATTGAAATAAAAGCCTCACGAGACATAATAATTCACAACAGCGGTCGCATAAACAAACTCTATGTTGAGAAGGCTGGCGATCAGCGTCGCGGCGAGGACAGCGAGGAACTGGTGATCGACCGAGCGTATTTTCGACACGTCATAGTGACACTCAAAAAACTATCAGGTCAAATACAGTCAAAGAGCGAGGAAAAGTATAAATAGCCACGAGCGGAGTAGAATTAGAGAGTGGGTGGGACGGTCGAAACTGTCCCAATTCGAAACGCGGCGGCGATGACGGCTTTCGAATGCGGATGCCCAAATTCTGCCATTCTGCTTGCTCCCCAACCCGGTTTCTAATGGGGGGACCACGACGGTGGGCTTCAGAGCATAGGCCTACGAGGTCGGATGGCCGGGAAAGGACGCGAAGCAACTAGTCCTCTGACAGCCGGAACGGGCGGTTTGCTGACTGGCAGGTCTCGATCACCGTGATTGTAAGAGCGGACCTTCACGGCCGAATGGACGTTAGGCGACAGGCTAGCGCGCCTCGCAACGACCTGAGCGAATCCGGATATTGCCGAACTGCTATCCGACGGCGACATCTGGGATCGCTGTACGCGGCGGCCGAAGCGTCCATTCAACCCCTTGCCGGCCAGTGCCGAGAAGGTTGAGTAGAGCGCATGGGATTCGACGTGAATCGAACTTGCGCCTGAGGAACTCAGCCTGAGCGACATCATGCGTCGAGAGCAGAAGCTGATAGCGGCGCTCACGAACGATATTGCCCATCAGATCAGCAAAGGCCGAGGCGTGAATAGCATCATTGTGCTGTAGAGGATCGTCGAGGATCAGCGCGCGCCAGCGCGACCAGGGATAAGTGAGGCTTGCTGCCGCTAACATGCTGACGCCAAGCGCTGCCATCTGTCCTTCGCTGTGGACGAGGGCGGGATCAATATCGCCCGCTGCCTCAGGGACTTCGCCCGTCTTATAGGCGACCTGCTCGATCTTTTTGTTTTTCACCTGCAAGTCGATGCCGATGCGTGGATCGCAAAGGATCGCAAGGTTGATTTGCTTCATCAGAGCGTCGAGCGGCTCGATATAGGCCGCATTGAAGTCCGCCACCTGGTCCAGGATATCAAAACTGGCCGCGCGCGCGATGGCCTTGGTCTTCGTCGTCTTCTCCATTAACCCACGCTGTGTGCTGGCGACGGTCTCGGCCGCCATTCGGAGCTGGTCGCGATTGCTATTGGGGGCACCGTCTACCGCGTCGCGCAAGCGCTCAAGCGCCGAGCGATGGTTTTCCTGCCGCGCCCACGCCGCTGCGCTATCGGTAAGCCGTCGCATCATATCCTGCGCACGGTCCAAGCGCGCGATCGCACGCAGGAGAGTCGCCTTGCCGCCATCGACCTCCGGCTGATTGGGCTGCACACTCGTAAAGCCAAGTTGAGCCCACGTGCGGCGGTCGCCGCCAAGCGCCTGGCGGTGGTCCACTACGCGAAGAGTCAGGTCTGCGATACGAGCCGTGAGACCTGCATCCTGCGCTCTCGCTTCAGTCAAGGCAGCGTTGGTCTCGGCCAGCGCCTTTCTGGCCCGATCCGCATCCGCCTGAGCCTGCACTAGCGCTACCTCTCCGGCGGTATAAGCGGCTTGATGATCATGATCAGCTGGCCCGGCGTCTAGGCCCAGCATCCCTTCGTGCGCGACGACGTCAGCAAGTGCCGCATCCGCGGCCCGGCGCGCGCCGCTTGCACGACGGCTGGCAGCTAGCTTGGCCCGGGCGAGGTCATCCCGCCGCTTGGCCGTACCCGCCAATGCCTGGGCAAGCGGTGTGCCGGACACATCTGTCAGGCGTTGCCGCCAATATTCCAGGCGCCGGAGGCGCCATGACAGGCGATTGGCAACCTGCACGGCTGCGTCATGCAGCTGGGTTCCCATCAGCACGTCGAGCGCGCCGGCAACTCCGAGGGCGGCTTCAAGGTCTGTGTTGGCAGCAGTCTCAGCTCCGATCTTCTCCTCGACATCGTGAATCCGGGCGAGTGCCGCGCGCCGCTCGGCCAGTTCCGCCGTCAAAGCTTCGCGTTCTGCGATCGCAGCCGCCAAATACTGTTCCTGCGCCAAGAGAAGCGGCGCCAAGCGTTCCGCCGCCCCCGACGCGCACTCGCGCAGTCGCGAGGGTTCATCAAAATGGGTCGCGCAAACCGGGCAATCACACGCATCCTCTGGCAGCCGGGTCGCAATTGTCGCGACTGCTTGAGAGATTGCGCCCGTGATCTCTTGAAGCTGACGAAGCGCCTCCCGCTGGTTTGCTTCGCGAGCCCGTGCGCTTTGTTCGGAGATCTCAAGTTCGCGGACGGTTCGTTCGAGGTCGGGATAGCCGGCACGGTCGACATCTAGAGCGCGACGCAACTGCTCCAGTCTTTCAGCGCGATCGAGCCATTCGTTGCACCGATCCCGCTGGCGATGCGCAGCGTCGAGCTCCTTGCCGACGCGATCAGTATCCGTGCGAAGCTTCGCGACAATCGCGCCGCGCCGTTCGAGCGTCGACGCCTCCCTCTCCGCCGGCAAATGAGACGCCTCGGCGGTCTTCACATTTACTTCAGCTTCCGCCATGATATCGCGTTGCGCGCGATAGTGATCGACAGCGGCGCGCAGCGTGCTGAGCAGATTAAAGCGCGCTAGAGCGGCGTTCTGCACCTCAAGAGCCTGGGTCGCGGCCTCCTGCTGCGGGATGCGTGCCGCCTCAAATCCTTGCACCCGGCCGGTCAACTGCATTTGCTCGGTTTGGGTTTGCTCGAGCGCCGCACCGGTCTCGGTCAGTAAAGTCGTGCGGCGCCCCCACCCCTCGACTAGCTGGTCGGCGCGCCGCAGCCGCGCCTCTCGGTCGCGAACCTGAGCCCAGGCATTATCCCATATAGCAGCAACCTCGCTATGATCGATCGCTTCAGTCGTCTGCCGTGTGATGGGTTCCAGTGCGAGTTCAGCGCGCGCAGCCTCGATCTCGACGAGGATCGTGCGACCGAGCGTCGCTACGCCCGCGGGATCGAGCGCACCTGCAGCCTGGGCGCCATCCCAAAGCTCAGCCTCCTGGGAGAGAAGCTCGTCCAGCCGGACGACCTCCTTCTGGAGTTGGTCGACCCGTCGGGTGAAAGCTTTGGAGGCCGTCGTGTTGCCCTTGCCGTGAAGGGCGATCGCAAGCTCCTCGATCTCCCGGCTTTGAGCGGCTTCCTTCAGGATATCGAAGCGCTCGGTCGATGTCCTGTGGGTTAGCCGGGACAGGGTCGATTGCCCCAGAAAATGCGTGAGCAGAAGATAATGCTGTAGCGACTGAATTGTCTGATCCCAGGTCGGCGCCTTGAGGAAAGCGCCGATATCCTTGATATTTCCACCTTGCGCCGACTGTGTCGCTTCGGCGGAGGACAATATCCGCTCAATCGAGCTGCCGTCGCAGAATGTCATGGCCGCACTCGTTGGTCCCTCATCCCCGTCACGCCAGCGGCAGAGGTATTTGCCTACCTTTTTCACGCCGTTGACGTCGCGAAAATGATCGATCTTGTCTGTCAGCAACCATTCAAGCGCGTCGAACAGGGACGATTTCCCGAGACCATTGCTGCCATGAACGATGAGAACGGACGGCTCGGCGGGCAAGTCGATGTCGAGCTCAGCAAAGGTTCGAAATTGGGTGAGACGGATGTTGGTGAGGTAGAGGCTGTCGTCCATCATGATCCTTCCCGCGCGGTCGTCAGGGCTGCGACCAGATTATCGGGATCGTCTCGAATCTGGCTAGCAAGGCCGATCCACTGTGCTGCCGCTGCTCGAGACAGCCCATGCTTCTCCAGGGTGTTTAGAACCAGCGCTTGATTGCGGTCGAGAGGAGCGCTCTGGATGCTTGGTGCGGTCTTCCAGGGCGTGGCAAGAAAGGTCCGGGCCGCAAACAGCTCATAGCTCTGGTCCAGGTCGTCGGGATTCGGGGTCCAAATCAGCTTGCGGCAAACAGTCTCATCGCGCTCGGCCAGATCATGCGAGCGGCGCCAATCCTGCAGCGGATCAGGGGCCTGCGCGCACAGCATGATATGCGCATTGATGACCTCCTCGGCTGCCATGTAGGAACGGGCGATCACCATCTGGGTGTGCAGGCTGCGCAGGGATGCTTGCATGCCGGCGAGATCGCCAAGCTGGATCGAGGCGACGAGGACAGGATAGTCGCCCAGACGCAATCCGACGGCATCCTCAGGCAGACTTTTCTCGGTCACCTCGGCGCGCCCCCGAAACTGCCTTGCCGTGAAAGCGTTCACCACTGACGTCTCCCAGCCCAAGTCGACCGCAGACACACAGAGCCGCTCGCTGAACATTTCCGGAGTCATTTCGACACCTCGTCTTCCAAATCCTTGATGCGCTGACGCCATCCCTCAAATTCTTGCTGCACAGCCTGCTTCCAGGTTGCTAGCGGTCCGTTGAGCTTTTGGCGCCATGCGCGGTCATTGCGGATGATGGCAGGCCGCACGCGCCGCGCGCTGCGCATGCCAAGCCCAATGGTGCCAGCGTTCAGCACGGTGTCGTCGGGCGAATAGACGTCGACCTCCGCGCTTGCCGACAAGATGAGGGCATCAACATCCCATTGGTGCGGCTGGTCCCAGATCGTGAGCGGTCCACCCTCGACTGTATCACAGCCGGAACCTAAGGCTTCGCCATCTCCCGAGAAGCTCAGATTGCCGCGCTTGATTGATGCCGGCGTAAGCGGCTCCTCCAGGTGGGTCGCAAGCATCAGCAGCAAAGCGGCCGCCATGCGCGGCAGTTGTCCGTGATCGCCGCTCCAGGGCGTCCCGGCCGCCTGCTCTATATTGGCCAACCACCGCAGGAAGTCGCAGCGAAGCGTGGCTGCTCCGTGAAGACTGGTCAGCCAGTGAGACCAAGTGCTTGTCACCGCGTGCCGGATAGACGCATCGATCTTATGTAGCATCGTGCAGGTGCCGCTTGCGATGATCGCCATCAGCGCGGCATCTAGGAGGCGTAGAAAGCAGTCGTCAAGCTTCTC
>Ga0310811_10003617_pt1 | contig 19464 bp, 32 predicted proteins | sample YCmetagenome_FD_207642 | JGI IMG/M metagenome (GOLD analysis project Ga0310811, IMG submission 207642) | Soil microbial communities from experimental microcosm in Duke University, North Carolina, United States - YC | ecosystem: Engineered > Artificial ecosystem > Soil microcosm > Unclassified ...
GCGCGTGAAACCTGCCGACCACCACAGGTGCCCAGTACGTCGGCACAAAACCGCCAAAGGCGACCAGGATGAACGCGCCCGCCATCCACACATAAAAATATCGGCTCTCGGCCCGTACCCGATCGACATCGGTAGCTATGGCATTCATCTGTGCTTCTCCGGTGCGAGAAACGTCAAATATGGCGGTGTGCTGATTTGCGCCATGTTTATGCTGCTTGCTTGCTACTCAGCCGGGCCGTGGCACGGCTTCGGTTGCAATGCATTGCCGGCGGCTACACGCGTATCCGCGCTGCGCCTTCAACGGATCATGGACGCAGAAAGCAGTGCAAAAGCGAAGTACTCGGCCGACCAATCGGGAAGCAACGAGTCAACTCGGTACCGTCCTTGCGTGGTTGGTGAGATGACCCGCCGGGCAATCACCCGGTCGAGTGCGGCCAAAGTCCCTTACCCCACAACCGTCATAGCTTGGATGGACCGGTGCCGGGCCTACAACACTCCGTTCGCCATATCCCTGCGGCACAGGTGGCGGGATGGGATCTGGCCCCGTGGCAGCTTTGGGTCGGAAGCAGATATCTCGATTGATATGTGCGGGCCGCAGTGAGCGACAGCGACATGGTTCCCCAAATGGCTCAGTCTAGCTCTGAGAGATTTCCTCTCTGCCCAGTGACTTGTGCAGTGCCTGGACACCAACGGCCGCAATCAGTCCGGCCATAACGATACCAGCGAATCCGATCGCGATAGCTAGAATCCGGGACAGTTCATGCTTGGGTACCAGGTCTCCGTACCCAATGGTCAAGCCCGTCACAAACGAAAAGTATAAGCCTTCACCAAGGGGCCAACCTTCCACCTTTGCGATGAGAAGGCCGAGCGTTCCCGTCACAAGCATCAGTCCCGAAACGATTGGCCAGACCACGCCCAACCCGCGAAAGAACCATCGATAGAACCTATGCCTCATGTCTCTCGAAGCTTTCATAAGTGCTCCGGATCTCTGATCGCCCCGTCGACATGTTAGGCCCGCTAAACCGAGCAGGCTTGAAGTTCGACCGAAGGCGGCGCTAACGCCTGTCGGCATCAGCACATGAAAAGAGGTGACCGTTCAAGCAACGAACGCCGCCGTACCTATTGCAAACCAGTTTGAGCGAGTTCGACTGTTCAATATTGATGGCAATCAATGTCTCCACCCGATGTGACGCTGCTATAGCAATGGAAGCAGCTCAAAAAAAGGATGGAACGGAAGCAAGGGGGCGGGCGCCTACACCCAATTCTGATCACAGAGCGAGAGGTCTGCTTCGGGTCGGAAGCGGACCTAAGCTCATTTGGATATTACCCGTCGGTCTTCCTCTCGGGCAGATACGCTTCCCCGCGACAAGACGGTCGCAGGAACGGAATAAGTACCTCGAGGAACGCCTCTCGATAGTTAGTATGCAGATGGTGCCCAGTCCCCAGGAGCTTCAATTGCGCGTTTCGCAAACGCGCTGTTAGATGCTTCGCGCGAGAGGAGATCAATCCATCATTTGGGCTTGCGACCACAAGGCACTGACTTGAGATCTTGTCTAGGCCGAGCCACCAATCTGGCATTGGGTTCTTCAGCTCCGAAAGGATTGGGCTGCTGGCCCTTAAATCGAACTGCCGGAGCAACACAATGCGAATCAAGCGTTTGAAGCCCAGCAGCCTAATCGAGCGCCATAAAGATGGTTGGGGTCCTTCCCGCGCCATGGTTTCGACTTCTGCTTCGTTTCTGGGTGGCACCGGTGCCGCTTCAACCACCAGGCGCCCGACTCTATTGGGAAATCGAGCAGCGATTCTGAGGGCCAAGTGGCCACCCAAAGAATGGCCAATGAGATCGAATTGGTGAAGTCCGAGTTGGTCCAGTGCCAACCGAAGTGCATCTTCCATCGATGCTAGGGAATAGCGCTCAAGCCAGTCACTCCGACCATGGCCAGGCAGATCGATGGCAATGACGCGAAAGCCCGCATCTGCCAAATCGGTGGCAATACGGGTCCACGTGCCCGAATTGCTCCCGAAGGCATGAAGAAGCACCAGAGGATGGCCAGACTCGCCGCCGACTACGCGATAGGCCGTTTTGCGTCCCTGTATTTCTACAGAGCGGATCCTCCAATTCTCCGACACCGTTGCGTCACTCCGTTGGGCGCACATAAGGAAACTTTCGCTGTGGTACGACGTCTGCGTTGGGCCGAATGCAGACACTTCGTACTCATGTAGCCAGCCCCATCCGGCTATCTCTCTTCAATGATGAACCAGTCATGCCCGCTCATTCTGAGCCGTGGCGCGATAACGAGATAGCGGCAAATCCACCCGAAAGCAGTTTCTGCCGTCAGCCGTCGCTACAAGGTACGCACGGCCACCGTGGCGCTCGGCGATTTGACTCACCAATGCTAATCCTAACCCTGCGCCGGAGTGGTTCGCAGCGTTCGCGCGGCGATAGAAGGGTTCGAACAAGCGCTCGGATTCAAAGTCAGGAATGGGGCGACCGCGATCGTACACGGCAATCTGCGCCACGCCGAAACTATCAGAAATGCACACTTCGACGGGTGGAGCGCCATAGCGCTCCGCGTTATCCAGCAAATTGCGCAGCAGGCGACGGAGCAATCGCGTGTCGCCTACTATGACAACAGGGGTTCCCCCGAATTGCACGCCGTCGTAACGAGAACATTCCTCCGCCGCTAAACCTAGGAGATCTACTTCCTCCTCAACCGCCGCCTCAACGGTGGCATCTAGTCGGCTAGCCAACAGGATCTCGTCGATGAGATGATCGAGTTCGGCAATATCCTGCTCCAACCCAGCTTTGCTCTGATGGTCAGCCAGATTCTTTATCAAGTCGACCGACAGTCGAATGCGGGTCAGCGGCGTCCGTAGTTCATGGGAAGCATTGGCCAACAACGTCTTGTGGACTCCCACCAGTTCCTCGATTCGGCTTGCAGCTCGATTAAAGCTAACCGCGAGCCTCGCCACCTCGTCGTTACCTTCAACCTTCACTCGACTTGCCAGTTTGCCTTCCCCGAGCAACTCCACGGCGAATTCAAGTCGCTCCAGCCTTCTCGTGAGTTGGCGGGTGATCGGGTAAGCGGCGATGCTGACAACAATGGCCACCACAGGCAATGCCATGAGCGTGCTCATGCGGTGGCTGATGGGGCCGCCTCCGTTGAGATGCCACAGCACGAGAAGAATCAATGCGAATGCAAGTAAGCATCCGAGCACGGTGAAATAGAAGCGCAGGTGCAAACGAGACATGTCAGTCCTGAGCTTTAGCAAAGACATAGCCAGCACCGCGAACGGTGATAACTCGGCGCGGCTTCCTTGGATTGTCCTCGATCACCGCGCGAATGCGCGATATGTGCACGTCGATTGATCGATCAAATGCTTCCAGTTGCTCTCCTTTGACAAGATCTAGCAGCGCCTCACGCGACAGCACCCGGCCAGCATGCTCGGCGAGAGCGGCGAGCAACGCGAACTGGTATGAGGTGACCTCACACTCTTTGCCGTCAATGAGTATGGCTCGGGCAGAGCGATCGATCTCCAGACGACCGAAAGACATCGGTCGCTCCGTTGAAAAAGCACGGTTTCGTCGGCGCAGGATGGCCCTAAGTCGGGCCAGTAGTTCGCGCGGCTCAAAGGGTTTTGGCAAATAGTCGTCAGCGCCGATTTCTAGCCCGATGATGCGATCCATAGCATCACCCCTCGCGGTGAGCATAAGGATCGGTAGGTCGTACTTGGGGCGTACCTGACGACAAATATCCAGGCCATCCATGTCAGGCAGCATAAGGTCGAGCACGATGGCGTCGTAAGGAGATGCTGATAGCCTTTGAAGCGCGGCAGCACCATGTGGTGCGACATCCACACGAAAGCTCGTCTCGCTGAGATACTTGGAAAGCATCTCAGCGAGGCGAGGATCGTCTTCCACCAAAAGAATGCGTTCAGCCATGCATATTGGTTAAGCATTTACCCAAGAATGGATGGAGCTTCAGGTCAGCCCGTAACTTAGCTTTCGCGGTGCGACATGTGCTCAGCAAGGGCCTTGCGTTGATCTGGCGTCAGCGCTTCGGCGACATCGACCATAAATTGCGTCGACCGTTTCGACATCTGTACGGTGGCGTCTATTTGGGCCGATCGCGCAGCTTCAACGGCAGATCGATCAATGGTCGGCTGAGTCAGGATGGAAAACATCTTCGCATGACCGTCGTGGATCCTTGTCTGCAAGGGCATGAGGTCCGCATTCGCTTGCTGAATGATGGCCGATAGCTTGGACTTCTGTGCAGGAGAGGGTTCCGTGTTGCCCTGGATTAGCTTAAGCATGTTGCTTACATGAGCAACGATGTCGACGGTTTCACCGGCCGTGTCTGTCGAAGCGCTATGCGACGCGGGATAAACAGCGTGCTGTGCCAGGGCGCTGGCACTCCCCACGGAAGCAAGGCAGCCGAATAGAACAAGCGAAGCAACGGGCTTGGATGCCAGGCGGCGGGCTGAAGCCAATAAGCTCTGGACGGGCAAGGCAGTGAACATGTCGGGCACCTATTTCGCTACGGGGCCTATTCCCCGAGAGGCAGTCTGCTTAGCCGTTGTTGGTGCAATTTGTAGGGATTGTAAAGTTATGTGAAGCCTTTCTGGAGGCTCCTTCGCAAGGTCCGCTCCGGGTCGGAAACGGACATTAGATGCTTGCCCGGCAGTGAAGCCAGAACCTCACGATGCCGCCGAACCCGTTCCGGTAACCGCCGTCAACTCATAGTGGCGCATTTCTGCAATCTCGGGGACAAAGGGACGGATGGCTGTGAGGAATGGTGGAAAGTTCGGTCCGGAACGGAATGCTTTCAGATGAGCATCCGCCGAAGTCCAGCGGATACGCAACACGAAGGAAGCTTTTTCATCGACGCATTGAGTCAGCTCGTAGTCGACGCATTCCGGAGAAGCAGCCAGGTGCCTGGCCGCCTCGGTATAGGCGGCAACGAGCATGTCGGGCCCATGGTTCCTGAGCACGTAGCGGATGTATTCGACGATCATCACTGCCTCCTTGTTGAATCGGTGAGGTCAAGCATCAAGTCACTGATCTGCTTTGCTACATCTCTATCTGAAATCATCATCGGCTCTCCTTCTGCTATCCGCCAGGTCTGCGTTGGGTCGGAACGGATATATAGCGTCCCTCGTTGAAATAAGGCGGCGATTACTCACCGCCATGCCAGAGCCTGGGTAACCGAACGCGGCTCGCGTCCTGCATCGCGGAATGATTAAAGATCTGCACCGCTGAAGGCGAACCAGCGGCCATCGTGGAAGGTGTAGCCATCGACGAAGTGCACTTCCTTCGGATGGCCCGCCTTGTCGTTTGTCCTGAGGATGGAATGGGCCGTCGCGGAATCTCCGTGGATCACCACGATAGTTTCAAGCTTCGGGACGTCTGGGGCGTCATCGATGACCTGCGGTACGCGATCGATCACGTCCTGTCGCGAGCGGACGAGGCCGGATCGGCTGGAGGTCTGGTAGTCGGGCTCCAGGAGGCACGCCAGATATTCCCGGTGGCCGTGGTATTCCGCAGCCAGCCACGATTGCTCGATTCGCTGGATCGTCGTCGCGTCGTGTTTCTGATCCGGCATTGCAATCTCGTCGCACTCCGCCGCGGACGGATCAGCGGCGCGGGCGTGAAAAGGGAGAGCACAAAGCATCGTGGCGCCGACGAGCACATTGAGCGTCGACCGGCGAAGCAAGGGTAAGCAAAGCATGATTGGCTCCTTGGTTGATGATCTTGCTCAGGATTGGGCAGCCCGTTCCGTCGGATAAGTGGGCGCTGTCATGCCCGCTGCCCGTGACAGGAGTCATGGGACGAGATCGCGCCCGGGAGTTAAGGTGCGACGCATGCCCTGGCCGCGCACACCTCTCGCTCGCATACGTTTGCTCGTCCATATCGCCTGCGGCCTGATGCTGGCAGCAGGCGGGGGACAGGCTCTCCTCACTCGCCTGCTGCGACCGGGAACCTTTGCATCCCATCCGCACTGGGACCTCCAGTGGACGGTCGCCTATGGTGTACTGGTCGCGGCCTATATCGCGGCAGAATTCGGCGGGGGCCTGGGCCTGACGCGACGCAGGGCCGCGCTGTTCTTCATTGAGGGTTTCGCCGCCCAATACCTGGTCTGGCTCTACCCGAGCTTCCTGGTGACGAGCATGATCGTCGTGATCGCGTGGCAGGTGGCCTGGATCGCCTCGCTGCGCACGGCGCTACTGGCGGCGGCCGCCTTGACCGTCGCGCTTGTCGCCCAGAAGTGCGCCGTCGGCGGACAAGGCATGTCGGCGGTGATCCTGGTCTCCAGCTGCGGCTTCCAACTCTTTGCCATCAGCGCAGCCCACCTTGCCCGCAGCGAGGCCGCAGCGCGCGAGCGCCTGGCTCAGGCAAATGCGGAGCTCAATGCCACCCAAGCCCTGCTTACCGAGAGCGCGCGCATGGGCGAGCGACTGCGCATCTCGCGCGATCTCCACGACGTCATGGGCCACCACCTGACGAGCTTGCATGTACACCTCGACGTGGCCGCGCGCACCGCAGAGGGCCAGTCAGCGTCCCATCTCGTCCAGGCGCGCGACATCGCCGGCGAGCTGCTGGCCGAAGTGCGCAAGGTCGTGAGGCAAGTGCGCGTCCTGCCCGTGGACTTGCACGCGACACTGCTGGCGTTGGCGGAGGGAGCGGTCGATCTCGATGTTCAGCTCGTCTTGCCCGAGGCACTTGGCGCGCTGGACGCACCTCGGGCGGACGCCCTTTTGCGGTGTGTCCAGGAGCTGATCACCAATGCCCGGCGACACGCAGGTGCATGCCAGCTCAGGATAGAACTCGCGCAGGATCCCAACGGGGAGGTCCGGCTGATGGCCAAGGACGACGGCGTCGGTGCAAACGCAGACGTTGCCGAGGGCCAGGGGCTGGCAGGCATGCGCGAGCGGTTTGAGGCGCTGGGCGGCTGGCTGACGGTGTTCAGTCGCAGTGGCGAGGGCTTCCAGGTCAGCGGCGGGATTCCGTCCGTGGGTGTGCGGCCATGATCCGCGTCTGCATAGCCGATGACCAGGCGCTGATTCGCAGCGGCCTCAAAGCCTTGCTGAGCCTGTTCGAAGGCATCGTCGTCTGCGCTGAGGCCAACGACGGGGAAGCGGCGATCGGCGCAGTCGCCACCGACCGACCGGACGTCCTGCTATTGGATGTGCGTATGCCCAAGCTTAGCGGCGTTGAGGTCGTCGAGGCTCTCGCCGCGCGAGGTGACCTGCCGCCCACGCTATTGCTCACGACCTTCGAGGATGATGCAGCCCTGGTGGCTGGCGTGCGCGCGGGTGCGCGCGGCTTCCTGCTCAAGGCCGTCACCGCAGAGACCCTCGTCGAGGCGATTCGCACCGTCGCCAGCGGCGGTGCCTATCTGTACGCCCCGCTTGCGGAGAGTTTAGACACGACGCGCACCGGCGCCTGGCGCGATGATGCGTTCGAGACGCCCGACGCGCTCACGCCACGCGAACGCGAGGTCCTCAAGCTGATGACCAGCGGCATCTCTAACGGCGAGATCGCCGAAGCGCTGCGCCTCAGCGAGGGCACCGTACGCAACCATGTTTCCAACATCCTGTCGAAGCTCGGCGTAAGCGACCGCACACGCGCGGTACTCCGAGCGCTGGAACGACGGCTCGTCTGATCGACAGCCATCGAATGCTCGGTCTGAGCAGACCATCCCAGCTCTGAACATTGCTTTGGAAGGCATCCGCTATGACCCCAATTCTTGGCGATCATGATCACGCAGACTCGAATGTCTGCTGCGGGTCGGAAACGGACAGTCTACAAATCCTAGCTGGTACTTCGTGGAGTGAGTGATCGCGCCACTGCCTGCCAAAAAGCGCGCTCCTCGACATTGCCCTGACTGGAAGCCTGCTGCGCGTATCTTTCCGCGTAGAGATGCGCGTCCCTGCCATGGCGCTCGCCAAGCTCGTGTGCCGCCCTCGAAACTCCGATGTAGTCGACCCTCTCGTCGCTCATCCTTGGCTCCTTACCAAAAAGGTCTGCTCCGGGTCGGAAGCGGACCTTACTTTGCCCCAAAAAGTAGGGGCGGCACCCAACCTACCTCGGCGGAAAGAGGGGGCAAACCCCGTTCAACCAAGGAACTTCGTCGTCAGGAATTCGTCGGCTCAATGCATCGAACTCGCGCTCTGTAAGCCACACACCGTGTGGATCGACGTAGAAGTGATCGCCGCCAGTGAGCGAGACGGAGTCAGAGATCCCAATCAGATCTCTACGACGTAAGAGATCGTTTGGGGCGATCTCTGTGATTAGCGCTGAATCAGACGGCTCAACAAACTCCACATCCTCGCTCAGGAAGAATCGACGGGCCCCGCTCATCTCCTGAATCAGTATCAGCCCATATCTCTTGCCGTCTTGTACGTCAGCGACCTTCCACATATGTCTCCCGTACATCCGTCTAGGCCCAATTGGGCGTCCGCTTCGGGTCGAAAGCCGACCTTATGAGGGGACCCAGCTTTTTTTACGTGCCGTCGCTTCTGATGGTGCGAGTCGGACGACACTGATTTTCATCGCAATCAATAGCCACGTCGTACCCACTGCAATGGGCCACAAAGCCCTTTTCCCCCGCTGTGTCCACAGCACCGCAACCGATCTCGCGGGAGATTTTGCTCGCCCGGTCGGACAGGTTGCCACTGGAGCTCGAGCTGGATGAGGCGGTAGAGACTAGCGCCGGCGACGCATCAACACTTTTCACCAATGATGGCTTGACGCCCACCACATGGGCCGTGGAGTCGTCATCAGGCGGCGTGAATCCTTTGATCATCGACGCCGCGGTATCGAGGCTGATCTGCGCGATACGGGTTGTAGCCATAAGACCCTGCCCATAGCCCGAAGCAACCTCGTCAAAGAGGAAGTAGTAGGTCCTGTTGGGCTCAAAACTTGTCCTGACGGCAATATCTTTCGCGCCCGTCATCATCCAGGCGGGCCAACCCACTCTCAGTTCATGCATGCCGGGCGATACGTCGAAATGGACGTAGGCTTTTCTTCCCAGCCATCCTTTGGATTGCTCGTCGACTTGGATCTTGGCCGGGTACAGGAGCCCAGGCCCTGGCGAGTCCCGCAGAATGTAAACGGTTGCCGATCCGTTGGTGACGCTGCCAGCTGCTGCCAGACGCGTAGCGTCCTTCATATCGAAAGGCTTTGTTGCACAACCGGACAGAGCAAGGCTCATCAGAGCCAGCCAGGTAAAGCCTCTCATATGCCCTCGTCCCTATGGCAGATTCATGTGGGGCAAGGGTATTTAGGCGTTGTCAATCGCGGCCCTCATTCCCTTGCAGCAAGGGGAACCGCGCGCCGAGTACGCGCACGTCGACAGCTTTTCGATTTCCCCCCGGAAGATCCTGTCACGACATGCAAGCTCGTGCAATTAGAACAATAAGCCTAAGGATGAGGCCTGTTCCTTGAACTGTCCGCGTTGGGTCGGAGGCAGACACCTCCTTTCGCCGTGCCGCCCCCTGACGCTTATGACTTTCGAGGCTTCTTCAGCCGGGCGTCGACTACCCCCCAGATTGCGAGGATGAAAACCAAGCTGCCGAATGCGGAACCGAAGCCAGAACGCGGCTCAGTAGATTGGCTCCCGAAATAGGCTTGAAGAAGCAGGTATGCAGTCAAGCAGACCGCACACCATGCGGCCCTTGCTATCCGACTTGATCCAATGCCTCGCATCTCCCCTCCATTGTCTGCACGAGGTCCGCTTCGGGTCGACAGCGGACAGTTGCAAGCACTCAAAGCGTAAGCCTCAGCTCCAATGTGCGCTATGTCTAGTTGCATATGGCTCGATCTATAGGTCAAAGGTTGTGCCGCAGACTTCGCAACTGGAGCCGTTGCTTCCGCGTGGAAAGGTGCTTTTACAAGCGGGGCACCGCCAGTATTGAGGCAGGACGAACAGCACCAGGGGCATAAGGGCTACGAAGCTGCAAATCCAGTAAACGCTAGACCAAGGGCCCTTCAACCATGAATCGACCGCGATTGACCCTAGAAACCAAAGCAGGAGGACAGCCGGTGTCATCAGGCGTACCACATTCCGTCGATGCCGCACCTCTTCTGACTGCGCTGGTGTTGCCGTCGTCATCAAACCCCCGTTGATTTACGTCTGCCTTGGGTCGGAAGCAGACCTTACCTTATAGAGGCCTAATGAAGCTTTCAGGGCTCGGCTCTTGGACTAGCACGGCTCTCTGACGAAAGTCGTCGGGGACGTCTACTGCGCCCCACGTATGGCATTCAAGGGTTAGCTCGTGTTCCCCCAGGAACACGATGAACCCGCTTACGACATCGTCGGCTGTGCCAATAAAGGGCGGCACACTCAAGGTGAGCCGCTCGGCTGGAAGCTCGGGGTCGACGACCGTAAGGAAGTAGCCGCATCCGGTGTACTCGTAGCGAGCGGGCGCCTTAAGCCTTTTCAGCCCTTCGAGCTGATCGTCGGACAGAATCCCAGAGGCCAGTATGCGTATGGCCTCCACCTCGAAGGCGCACAGGGCGTCAACGTAAGACATCGTCCAGGGCATTCAAGAAGGATCCTGCTGCTTGCGCAGTCGTTAGTGTGTTGCATCGACCGGTTGAGGCCGCCGTCGAGAACGGGCATGAAGACCCGGCGATCCTGCGACCCAAAGCTCACTGATAGCCCATGCAGCCAGCTTCGCCGTATTCGCGCCTAACTTTCTTCTTCACCGGGACGAAGTCTACCGGTTCAATGGCCACAGGCCGGCGATCGATGCTGACGTCCTTCATGACAATTGAAAAGCTCTTCCTATTGTCGAAGTCATTCAAGTCGAACGTCACGTCATACCATTGCACTTTTTGCGGCGGACCAAATGCAACCGGTTCGGTGACGCGCACTCTGGCATGCGGATTAAATTCATCGTTGACCTCACTTTCAATTAGTGAGGGATGATAGGTTCGCTCGCCGTAGATCAACTCAATGTTACCCAGGTCGACCGTGCCTGGCCTTGTCGCCAAAGTGCCGAGAATGATTCTAAATTTTCCGGAATTCATTGCCTTCAATTCACCCTCGGACCTATGACTAAAGTCGGCGGGTACGGCAAAAACTGAGAAGTGGCATTTCTGGCTGAGGTAGTGAACGTTCTCAACACGAAAGAACAGGGTCAGCCCGTCGGTATCAAGTGCATCGATTACCTTATCAGAGCCATCAAAAGTGTACGGCTCATCTCGAAGGTCCACCTCTCTGAGGTGGTTTGGTCTACTTTGAATGTAAACCGAGGTGTCAATTGTATTGCAGGATGCCAAAACGATTACGCAAGCGACCAGGACACTCTTTACGACCGCATATCGGCGCAAGATCGAAGACATGGGTAGTCACTCTCTATTGTTTAGTCGCAATCCGTTGGTAGATGCCTTCCTAAACGTGAATCCCTTGAAGGTCGGCTATGGGTCGGAAGCGGACCTTGTAATCATTGGGGCGATAGGTCCACGTCGACCGAACCGTCCTCCTTCACAACGACAATGGCAGCGCGGCTGATTCCGGATGTGAACCCTTTTATCAGCTTTACATACACCGTCCGTCCGCCCAGCTCCTTATAGCCATGCTCGGACGAGAGCTGGAATCCATTGATTGCCAGGCCTCGCAGGCTCTTTAGTTGTTCAGCACTCAATGCGAAGTGCTTGCCGAAAGCGCTTACGTTGAGTTCGGTCAGGCCCTTATCACCAACAGAACCCCAGACCGAAACAGACCCCGTATCCCCACCACCCGTCGACTGGAACTGAAATGTCGTCAGGGGAAGCAAGCCTTCCTGGCTCGCTCGCGCGGCAGTTCCAGAGAAGATCAATGCGAGAACCAACGCCACACGAACCAAGTTCATGATCCACACCCTTTGGTAGTTTAGCGATCCAGGCCGTCGGCTAAGGTCCGTTTTGGGTCGGAAGCGGACGTTGCCGATCGCAGCCTCAGTGCGTCATCACGTACTTCGGCATGGTCACGACGCCTTCCTTTCGTTCAAAGTCCGCCGAATATCGACCTTGACCTGCTGATCCCTTGAGCGTGACATTCAAGTGAAACTGCGCCCACTCCCCAGAAGACTTGTAAGCAAAGCCGAAGATAGAAGGCTCTACAACCTGGACTTTTCCAACAGCTACGGGTGACTCAGCAAGTAGAAGCTGTTTCGCGGACGCCCAATCATCCGATGACAGAAACCAAAAGTAGCCGCCGACATAACTGCCGACCAAGACAACTAGCGCAAAGAGAGCCCACCCAAAGATCCTTTTTCGCGTCATAGAACCTTCTTTCTCTCGAACTTCAAAAAGGTCCGCGCCGGGTCGGCAGCGAACATTAACGGCTGCGGGTCTTAATGACCTTCATGTCCGACTTCGAAATCTCGTAGGCCGAGGTCCCATCCTTCACAAGCCGCCCTTGGTAAGGCTTGATAGCAAACGTAAACACAAACGTCGACGCCGTTTCTTGGACACTAACCGTGTAGCTATACGGAGAGGCAGCAAATCTCTGGAAATCGTTCTCTGGAGGTTGCTTCTGCAGGTCTTCTGCAAATCGTTCCAGTGCCGCGCAGCTTGCTCGCAACTCCTGCACTGACCGTGCCTGAGTGGAAGCCTGCGGCAGCGGAGCCTTGGAACAAGATGAAAGACTCACGGCAGTTGTTACCAAGAGTGCGCATCCAGCAACGTTCCATCGACTCATGGCCGTCCTCGTTATAGCTTCATCAGAAGTGTCCGCTACGGGTCGGAAGCGGACCTTATCGATCAGCGGCCGTGCCAGTCACTTGATCGCGAAACTCACGCCAATGCTGATAGCCGACCCCGAATAGTCTGCTCAGGTGCTCGCTGGACTCGCATGTAACAGGGTTTGGCAACCCTTCCGTCGGTAGGTGCTGAGCCTGCGACATATGGGTAAGTATCGCGATCGGGTTCGAGGCATCCCCATTCCCCTGCGCGTTCAAAATGACCATGTCACCAGTTTTCGCAATATCGAACACGAATTCGACAACGCTCTGAGAGAATCCGCGGACATGAAACGCGCACCCAGTGAAGCTCTCGTCACCCTCCAAGCCTTTGGCCGAGAACTCGACACTAGAGCCATCTGCAAAATCCACTAGGTAAAAGCCGAACCGGTCAGCCGCGACCTGGCTATGGCGTCGGAGCGCTGCGAGAACGTCCGCCCGGCTCACTTCCGCCGAGTCACCGGACTCAAAGCGCTGCAGAAATAGATCAAAGCTCATGTCTCGTCGCCTCGATAGCTCAAACGCTGGGGTTCAGAACTGTCCGCTATGGGTCGGAAGGAGACCCAAATCATGGTGTTGCTAGCATCTCACTAGCCGCGAACCCGCCAAGCACCGCCAGGAAGCAGCCGGTAAGCAGCAGGCCCTCGGACAAGGTCAACTTCATGAGTGATGGCAGTACAGGCCAGCGAAGGCCTTCGCGCCTGGCCACGCGATAAAGGATGAGGTTGCCCCCGACCAACCAGGCCAATGCGCCCAAGGCGAGCGGCAAATAGCTAAGCATCCCTATCCCCCCGAAAACGTTCGATGCACCATCCTAGCCATGTCCGCTGTGGGTCGGAAGCGGACCTAAAGATTCACCTGGTTTTCGCTGTACGCAATGGGTGCGATGGGTTCTCTGCAATGAACGCTTCTACGTCTGCGAGCCTAGAGGGCAACGCCGGGCCAGTTTCGCTGCGGTAACTGAAGAACCTGAAACCTGCTTGGTGGAGGCGGCGCACCTTCTCCCACTGCTCCTTATCGCGTTGCTTTGGTGCATGGAATGATCGCCCCATGATGTAAAGCGATCCGCCGCATTGAGGACATCGCGCGTCCCGACGCGGTCGGTTCTTAAAGCTCTTCCGGCATCTAAAACAAGCATGGGCAACTAGATAGTCCGGTCCGGCCATAGGTCCCTCGTTTGTCCAACCTGCCATGTCCGCTTCGGGTCGGAAGCGGGTATCAATGACGCTCAATCTGGTTGGGGAAGCTTGCCCGCGATCGCATCGAGCCATAGCTCCCAAGCTCCCGGGTCACCTGGCATACCGTTCTCCCAGATGCCGGGAGATAGGTCCCCCAACATCGCTCCGATTCGATATTCATCGCCGAATCGGTAGTAGTACTTGATCAGATACAGCATCGCCCGGTATGCATCAGCTCTTGTCATAAGCTCCGATGCAGTTGGCAGCGAGTCCAAAGCGTCCATTGAGGCCTCCCCAAAACCAGAACAGCTGCAACCTACCGAGTGATTCGCTCCGCCGGCAATGTCCGCTCGGGGTCGAAAACGGACTCGTCCGACCACCGTGTCTCCACCCGCATAACCTGCTTTACGGCTCAGTAAAGATCAGCCTTCATCAGCGCCGTCTGACATCGGGCGTGCGTCCACCCAGTTGAGCAGGGAGTCGAGTGCGGGGCACAGTGTTTGCCCCCAGTCTGTCAAACCGTACTCCACTTTGGGCGGCACTTGATGATGGATGGTACGGCGGACGATCCCATCGCCTTCCATCTGCCGAAGCTGCTGGGTCAGCATCTTTTGCGAAACAGAAGGAATGGCCCGCTCCAGCTCGGAGAACCGCATGACGCGACCGCCAAACAGGTGGAATAGGATCACGAGTTTCCATCGCCCATCCAAAAGCGTAAAGGCGCGCTCAACGCCCGCCGCAGCTTCTTCCTGCGTGTATGAATGCGAATTTCTATTGGCCATGTGCCTTACCCCCAGGTAAGTACCTTACTTTTTCGTGCGTTCTTGCCGGTTGATCACCGCAACCCCATTCTGATTCCCACGCAAACATTTGGGCGCCAGCGTACGCCCACAGTAAATGGAGGACTCGGAAATTGAAAAACCTACCCCAACCCATCGCCGACTACTTCGCGGCGGATAGCACCAAAGACGCGGAGCTTGTCGCCCGATGCTTCGCGGAAGACTCCGTCGTTGTCGATGAAGGACATACCTATAAGGGACGGCCGTCGATCAAAGGATGGAAAGAAGAATCGTCGATAAAGTACCAATACACCAGCACACCGATCGCCATTGAGATGATCGGTGAGAAAGCCATTGTCACCAGCCACGTGGTCGGCAACTTCAAGGGGAGCCCGCTCGACCTGCGATATACCTTTGAGATTCGGGACGAGAAGATCGCGAGACTCGAGGTTACCCTATGAACTTTAGCCTGAAGCTGGAAGGCAAGCGTGCCTTGGTAACGGGTGGAACAAAGGGCGTTGGGGCGGCCGTCGTCGCGGCACTGCTTGAATCAGGTGCGCGCGTCATGACATCGGCAAGATCGATTCCGCCGTCGACCATCAGCAGGGCCCTATATGTAGCCGCAGACCTTTCAACAATGGAAGGTTGCAAGGCCCTCGCAACGGCGGCTCACACTCAGCTGGGCGGTATAGACATCATCGTCAACGTCGTGGGCGGCTCAAGCGCGCCACCGGGGGGCTTCGCGGTGCTAAGCGATGACGTCTGGAGTGAGGAGATCAATCTCAATCTAATGTCAGCCGTTCGCCTAGACCGCGCCTTGCTGCCGTTGATGCTGGCCCAGGGCTCTGGCGTCATCGTCCACGTGACATCCATCCAGCATACGTTGCCGCTCCCTGAGCCCACGACAGCCTACGCGGCAGCAAAGGCTGCACTTTCGACTTACAGCAAGAGCCTTTCGAAAGAGGTAACGCCTAAAGGCATTCGCGTAGTGCGGGTGTCACCCGGCTGGGTCGAAACAGACGCGGCCGTGCATCTCGCCCAGCGACTGGCCGATGAAGCGGGCACAGATTATGAAGGAGGCAAGCAGATCATCATGAACGCCCTGGGAGGAATACCGCTTGGCCGCCCGGCGAAGCCGGCGGAGGTCGCAGACCTGATTGCTTTTCTCGTCTCCCCTCGCGCGAGTGCAATCTCCGGAACGGAATATGTGATCGACGGAGGCACGATCCCCACGGCATAGCTCCTTGAGGGGATTGCTCAGGCAGATGGCCGCTGAATTGCCAGCTACGGGTCGGAAGCGGACAGTTCACCTAGCAATGGAGACTGCCTGTCTCACAGGCATTGGTCTAGCACAAACACGCCCTGGGGTACGTCTATCCGGGGAGATGCCCTGTACCACATGACTTCGGCTAGGTCGGGAAGAAAGATGCGTTCTGGGGCATGCATCCCGGACTTGGGCACCCTCTCATCGAATTGAAAGTTGTGTGACCAGGAGAAGTAGTGCATTTCACCCAACGGTCTGCCGCCGCTCCCACCAGTGGACGGTGACCAGTCCTTTGAGGTGACGTCACGGGTCGAAACCAGGTTGGTGTATCGAGCCGAACCCGCGTCAAAGAGAAACCAGTAGGAACTACCGGAGTTCGGCGTGAGCTTCAAGGCTAGGTCGGAGAGCCAGTCCTCCTTCTTGCCAATATTCACGAACGACAGTTCGAATGTCGGGAGTGAGGACAGGTGATAGCGCGCCCGCGCGATGTCGCACGCCACGGGCGGCTGACCCGCATTGGCAAAACTCGTCACCGAACACAGAACAAACAACCCCGCAAACCTGATCAATCCCTTGTGCACCATCTCGCTGACTCCCCCTGATGGATCTATTCGTTCCCTGATCGGCGATCAGCGTATCGGCTGAATGATGTGCGGCAAATCTGGCAGGCTTCTGTCCGTTACGGGTAGAAGGCGGGCCTTCCGAGTGTACGAAGTCACTCCGAAAAGTAGTGATACTTCGAGACCACCCGGCCATCTTTCGAATAGCCGACTGCCCACGCACTAAGAAAGTACTCATAGCGGACTTCGGTCACGCACGAGCCATCATTCTTTCCTCGGAAGTGGGCATCATCACCCCACCAAAGGTTCTCGCCACAGCGTCGCACCGTGTCTGGCTTACCCATCCGATCCACAACGGACGCTTCGGACTCACCCCATCGAATTTGGTCAAACTTGTGACCGGCCCAGGCGTCTAGTGACCAATTCAGGATCAAGAGCGAGCCGCCTACCGCAATAGCGACGAAGGGTGCGATTAGTGCGGCCAGGAGAATCTGAAAGATCGGTTTCAAGTTGTCCCCACAACGAGCCCACGATGAACCCAATTCTGTTCTGACTAGCGGCCCCGGAGCGGCCAAAAATATGTCTGCTCCGGGTCCGAAGCAGACCTTAGCGATACAACAAAGTTGTTGCTGACCACCATACAGCCATCAGACCAACGGCCAGCGCCAACCACGCCTGCCCCACGGTCGACCAGGATGCTTCATCGCGCTTGCAAAAGGCGGCCTGGAATCTCTCCACGCCGACGTTGGCGAGAAAATAGACCACCATCAAGAGGCCGCAAAGGCCAAGCAGAGCTAACTGGACACTACCGAACGACGGCAAATGGCTGCCGTTGCGCCCGGGATTCAAAAGCAGCGCCACCACAAGGGGAGCCCAGAAGAAAGTGAGGGCGAACCACGTTTTGTATTGCCGCATCACCCCTTCGCTTCTCCACTGAGTTTCTGCCTACGACTCCCGGCTACCGCAAGGTCCGCTCTAGGTCGAAAGCGGATGTCAGTCCGCCGTTGTCTTACCGGGCCGCCACCGCAAAGTAGCCGCGCACCGATGGGGCATGAAAAAAGTACGTATAGCTGACAAGTCCCCAAAAAGCCGATGACGCAACGTCAAAAAGTCTCAAGCCCACATGGGGGATGCTCAGTGCTTCTATAACCAACGGGCTGGCCACCAAGAGCCATCGAGAGCCAGGTCGACGTGCAGCGATACCCAGGCACCCGAAAAAAATTAGGAGCATCCAAAGGAACTGCGGCACCCAAGCCCCGGACCGCCACATATAGATGAAAGGCGTTGTCCGATTGCCGATTCCCCAGGCGACCGACACCGCCGTCACAACAATGCCCCAGGTAACACAGCCGAGCATCCCTAGCGCTGTGATGACCCGCAGGGATGTAGGCATGTCGCGGGCATTCGCCATATTGGCAACTGCTTGAAGCCAGATGTTCAACGTTCTTCCCCGCAGAGATCAATAAATCTGACGATGTCCGCTGTGGGTCGAGAGCGGACCTCGATTGCGGCCGACTACGCTGCTAGCAGTTGTTTCCTTCCGGCGGACGCTCCGTGGCGTGGAACAGCCCGTCCTTGCCCAACTTTACTTTGACAAGGTATCTCGCATGGTATGTCCCACCGTTCGCAGCCTCATCGGTGATGCATAGGACTTTCGTGTCGCCCATGTCAGTCGCGAGTTCTACAGCAAAGTACCAACCACCCCCATCTTCTTCAGACTCAACCCCTCCCGGCTTGGGCTTGAATTGTGTAAAGCCGTAATCCATCAGCGTCCGAGCTTCAGGACGCCTTCTGGGGCCGATCGAATTAGGAAAGGAGAGCACGTCCAAGTGCTGAGCGATGAACAGAACATCAGTTGCAGGCGGACTTCCTTGTGCCATTGATAACGGCCCAAACGTAAGCAATCCAAGGAAGACAAGCAACGTAAGTGCGCTGCGCGACATGAAGGGGCCTTTGAATATGAGTTACCGTCAGAAGCTTATGTCCAAACAGGGTCGGAAGCGGACTTAACTCAGCTTCGTTCACACGGTGACATCTAGCAAGGTTGCGGCCACTGCCAGATGCGCTTCGACGACCTTGGCAATGCCCTCTACGCGCACGTCGTCCAAAGGGCGTCAGTCCTCGAATTTGTCGTCGATGCTCGATACCTGGCCTTGCCTGAAACTCTCGGCACGACGAAACACGCCAACTCTAGGGGGTTTGCCTGGGTCAATCGGCTCTCCGTAAGACAGCGTGACTTGGGCCTGCTGAGTAAACAGGTCCCGGTGCCACTGCCGCTCAAAGACAACCTGTAGGTCCCTCACCGAGGCTCGGTGATGCCTAGGTTGGCCAGGAGAGCGCGCCCATCCAGAATTTTGTTCTCGTGGGTGGTAAACCGGAAACCGTAGGAAGGGGCAAATAGTCTTCCCCAAGCGTGGGCTATGGTCGATTCGTTTGCAAATGCCACAAAGATGTCGTCGACCTGCTGGTCCATGTCCGGTTCGTCGAATCTTCCGATGAGGTAGAGGTTACGACTTAGGGGAAAACAAACCGAAGTACCTCGTAATGCATATCCCGGTGGAGCCTGACCTTCCGCTCCTTCCGTCCACATGACCGTAACAGGGGTCTCGGACGTTATAAACGGCGCGGAATCGTCCGAGTTGCGAAAGAGAGACCAGCCACGGTTGAAGAAGTACGGAAGAGCGGAATCTAGGCCGACGAACTCCATCTCGATGTGGTGATCGTTCGAAAGTTCGATGCGATAATCCTTCCTCTCATGGAAATCTTTCATCTGCTCGTAGGTCACACCATCGTCAATGTCCTGCCCAGCCGCACGTGCCACCTCGATCTGACGTTGCCACATCTCCTGTGAGTGGAGGGCCATGTCCATGACCCGATCCATGAGGTTTGCCACATTCTGCCGCCATACCTCCCGCTTATGAGGGTTCCTGATGGCAAAGATTGCAGCAAGTGAC
>Ga0310811_10003618_pt1 | contig 19464 bp, 17 predicted proteins | sample YCmetagenome_FD_207642 | JGI IMG/M metagenome (GOLD analysis project Ga0310811, IMG submission 207642) | Soil microbial communities from experimental microcosm in Duke University, North Carolina, United States - YC | ecosystem: Engineered > Artificial ecosystem > Soil microcosm > Unclassified ...
CTGCGCCTTCGCCGCCGCCTGCTCCTATCGGCACCTATCTCGTCTCGGGTGTGATTCGTGACGGCGGCGACGAGACGAGTCCGCTTTCAAACGTGACGGTTTCGGTGCGCCAGGACATTGGTGGACGGCCGCAAGCCGGCCCGTATGTGCCGGCGGCTGTATCCGACGCGCGCGGACGCTATACGGTTGCGTACGAAGTCACGAATCCGGGTCGCGTCGTTGGTTTTGAGTCGCTGTTTCAGCGGTCTGGATTCAATACGGTGCTCCGCGGCGTCGCCATCAGCGGGGATACGACCTTGGATGTCGTTCTGCCGCGCTCGTGCACCGTGACGCCGTCGCGGCCTCAGGCAATGGTGTCGCTGGAGTCGATACAGTTTTCATGGGCCGCGGTGAACGGGGCGACCGACTATGTCCTCGACGTGTTTGCCTCCAGCACACCAGGCTATACGCCGGCGATCATCTCGACGGGTACTGGCGGAGCGACGTCCTATCGATGGAACACGCCACCATCGGGACGATTCATGGCGGCGATCTCGTCGCGCACTCCCGGGTGCGGTCTCAGCAGCCCATCACAGTTTTGTGCGTTTGACACGCGTGTTGTTGGCAACAGCGCGTGCTTCCTGTCTTGATAGCGCCGACGTTACGGATCGATCGCGAAGCATTGAGGGCCATCGTTGCGCATGCGCACCGTGACGCGCCCAATGAATGTTGTGGGTTGTTGGTCGGAAGGGGCGGCGATATTCTCGAGGCCATCCCCACCAGCAATGGAGCGTCGGACCCGACGAAGCGCTACGAGATCTCTCCCGTCGATTACTTCACGCAGATCCGGCGCTGCCGGCGGATCAACGAGCAGCAATCAGAACACTTCGCGGTCGTCGGTGCGTATCACTCGCATCCACGCGGCACTCCGGAGCCATCGCAGACCGACAGCGCCCAGGCCTTTCGTGACTTTGTCTTTCTGATCGTCGGGCTCGGCGGTTCGGGGATGCAAATCGCCGCCTACACGTTGATGGGCGAGACGCTTACACCCGTACCGGTGACTGTCGTCGACTGACTTCCTCGAGCAGACTCTCGACGCGCTCGATCACCGTCGGCCAGCGATATTCGCGATCGACATATGCGAGCCCCTGTTCGCCGAGATCGCGCCGATTGGCGTCATGCGCAAGCAGCCAGGTGAGCGCTTCCTGAAACTCGCGCGAGGACCGGTAATACAGACCACCGTTGGCGCGCTGTACCTGACCCTTCAGCACCTTGCAGGAGGCGTTCACCAGCGCCGGTGTCGCGTGGTTCCACCCTTCGAGCAGGACGATGCTGAGACTTTCGTAGGGAGAGGGCACGATCAACGCGCGGGCGTGCGCGAGAAGCGCCTGCCGTACATCGTCGGAGACGTAGCCGAGCGCACGTATGCGTGCGTGATCGGGGATTGGCAATGTCGAAGGCCCGGCCAGCACGAGCGTCGTCGCGCCGCCTTCCGCGATGTACTCCTGGAAGTATTCGAGCAGCGTCGCGCACCCCTTGTTTCGATCGACGCGACCGAGATAGAGCACGAAATCTGTGGGCACGCCGAGCCGGTCGATCGCATCACGAGATGGATGACGGTCCTGCTCCGGCTCGAGTCCGATGCCGATCACGCGCGATGGATGAAGTGTGCGTCCGGCCCGAGTAGAAACGAGCGCTTCTTCCTCGGGAGTGAGAAAAAGGTAGCCCGCTGCTCGCGCGAAGTAGTCGGGAATGACGTCCAGGTCCACCGCGGGATCCTCTTCGGCGGTGGGCACCAGAACGGCGCGATCCGCAACCAGCGGCAGACCGAAATAGGTCGGCGCATAGCGGAACGCCCAGAACAGTACAAGGTCGTACTCGCGCCCGTGGGCACGAAGGTACTCGAGCAGCGCAGGCGCATCGGGGCCGTTCGCGCGAAACCATTCCTCCTCGCGCTCCGGCGTCGAGCCGAGATCGTCAAACACTTCGTCGCTGAGATCCGCAAACACCTTCAGGTTGCGCGGACGGGCGACGGGAAAGCGATGCACGCGCACGCCGTTCTCGGTGGAAGGGCCTGCGGGCAGCGCGTTGTCCCACGTCACGTAGTCGCGTGCGGAGGTGGTGAGAACGGTGATGTCGTGGCGCCGAGACAGACGCTCGGCGAGCTGGCGGCAGTGCATTTCCGATCCGCCGGCGATGCCGGCGCCATAGCGCTGGACGACGAACGCCAGTTTCACGCTAACTGTAGCTCACGGCGGATCTCACGCGCGGTTGACACGCTCGCCGGAGCGCTCGCGCAGCTCCCGGCGCAGCCGGGTCGTCTCGATGGCCAGCTCCTGCACGCATGCGAACAGCACCTGGTTGATGCGGCGCTGCCGCTCGAAGTTGTCGCGGTTGAATTCGTAGAACCAGCGGAGCAGCGGCATCAGCAGGCGCTGCTTGACGAAGACGATCGGCGCACCGGCGGCGCCGCGGTGGGATTGATATTTGATTGCCGTCTCGAGGCGCCACGTGGACGGATCGCCGAGCAGTTCGGGAAGCAGCAGCGCCGATGGCTGGCTGCGTTCGATGGCGTCGCGCAGCAGCGCGTCAATCTCGGCGAACAGCGTCGGATCTTCAAGCGCGGCCGACGCGCCGTGCCGGACCAGTTCGGCGCGCACACGCTCGCGCACGCGCCCCTGAATCTCCGACATCACTTGCTCTGTCGCAGTCAAAGATGCCTAAAAACCTTCGTTCGCGCCGGCGCGCACGGTCAGCGTCGTCGTCGCCGAGGAGATCACTTTGTCCTTCTGTTTCAGACGGAACGCCAGACGATAATCGCCGGAAAGACGGAAGGTATGATCCGCGCTGTAGCGACGCTGGATGCTGCTCTTGCCCGCTTCATACGGATTGCAGTCCTCTGACGTCTCAGAGATGGTGCCATCGTCCCAGTCCCACTGCACGGTGGGGCAGTAGAACTCGGCGTAGTCGTTCGCGCCACCCCGGACATCGACGGTGAGGTGGACGCGAAGCGGAGCAAAACCCGCTGGCGGGTTCGCCTTGAGTGATAAACTTGGTTTCTTGTCAGCGTCGCGCTGCGCCGCCCAGAGAGGTCCCGTGGCCACCAGAGCAGCGGCAAGCGCAGGAAGCGTGAGCGCGCGACGTAGGTTAGTCATGATTGGTCCCTTGAGCTGGCGCCTTCGATTCTAAGACGCCGGACCTTGCCCCACAAGGACCGTACGCGGAGATGCAGGACGTGCACAAGACACCGGCCGTGACGGCAACGGCCCGGAAGACGCGCGATCTCGACACCGACCTCCTCATCGTTCCCGTCTTCGAAAACGACGATTTGGGCGACGAACCCGATCTCGATCGGGCCTCTGGCGGTGAATACGCCGCCGCGCGGCAGCGTGGAGAATTCGGCGGCAAGCCGTTTGAGCAGCTGCTGATGCCACTCACCGGAGACACCGTGAGAGCCCGCCGCGCGCTGCTCGTCGGCGCCGGCCCGCGCGGCGACGTTACAAGCGAGCGGATTCGCCGGATCGCGAGCGTGGGCGCCCTGGCGGCGCGGCAACGCCGCCTGGCAAGCGTCACGGTCCTCTGGCGTCGTGTCGAGGGCGCAGCGCCTGACGTTGCGGCACAGGCGCTCGCTGAAGGTGCGGTACTCGCGAATTACGAAGGCACGACGTATAGGACCGCAGGCCCTGCGGTCGCATGGCTCGAGCGCGTGGAGCTGCGCGTCAGCGACGTCAATCAGGACGTTGTCGAGCGCGGTCGTGTGCTTGGTGAGTGCACGAACATGGCGCGTGAGCTGTCGAATGAGCCCGGCAACGTGCTGACGCCGCGTGCGTTTGCGGATCGCGCGGCAATGCTCGCGAAAGAGGCGGGGCTTGGCGTCGAGGTGCTCGACGAGCGGCAGATTGCCGATCTGAAGATGGGGCTGCTGCTCGGGGTGGCGCGCGGCAGCGATCAACCGCCGCGCGTCATCGTGTTGCGGCATGAACCGAAGAACGCGCGCGGCGGCGTCGTGCTCGGACTGGTCGGCAAGGGCATCACCTTCGATACCGGCGGCATTTCGATCAAGCCGTCGGAAAACATGGACAAGATGAAGGATGACATGTCCGGCGGCGCCGCCGTCATCAGCGCCATGATTGCTCTCGCGCGGCTGAAGGCGCCTATTGCCTGCATCGGCGTCGTGCCCGCCACCGAAAACATGCCCGGCGGCCGCGCGATGAAGCCGGGCGACATCCTGACGAGCGCGGAAGGGAAGACCGTCGAAGTCTTGAACACCGATGCGGAAGGCCGTCTGATTCTCGGCGACGCACTCTGGTACGCGCGCCAGATGGGCGTGACGCATCTTGTCGATGTGGCAACGCTGACAGGCGCCTGCGTCGTGGCGCTCGGCAAGACCACCAGTGGTTTATTCGGCCGGCCCGCCGGATGGGTCGAGCACGTACGGCAGGCGAGCGAGCGCGCCGGCGACCGTTCGTGGCCGATGCCGATCTTCGACGACTACAAGGAGTTGCTGAAGAGCGAAATTGCGGACTTCACCAACACGGGTGGCCGTGCGGGCGGGGCCATCAGCGCGGCACTCTTCATCAAGGAGTTTGTCGGCGATCTGCCGTGGGTCCACATGGATATTGCCGGCACCGCCTGGGCCGAAGAGGCGAAGCCATATCAGCCGAAAGGGGCGACCGGCGTCGGCGTGCGGACGCTCGCCGAGCTCGCGCTGGCTGTGGACGCATGGGGTAATCTGAAGCCATAGGGACTGGCTTCCGCCGGCCCATGGTCATGGCATTCCAACAGCCCGCGCCCGCGCCCGCGCCGCCCCCGCCCCCGCCCACGCCTGCGCCCGACCATCCAATCATCGTCGAGACGATCCACCAGCCGCCTATCACGCGCGAGATCACAATGGGTGACGTCGTCCTCGGGTCCGTCGGTTTTGTCGGTGTCGTGATGATCGCCGCCGCCATTGCCGGGTTGCTCGTCGGTCTGGTCATCGTGCTGCGTAAGCGCGCAAGCGATCGCGCCGCCGGCCCCACCGACCCCGGCCATTCGAGACTTAGAAGTTAGTTCCCGCCGTAAGAGATCGCTTTGGCGATCGTTATCTCCATCAACAGGTATATAGTCGGCACCTTCGCTTCCAGCCAGAGATCCAGGACCCGGCAGTTGACCCGGGGAGGGTAGACGCATGACCGTGTTAACGACCGGCCCCGTTACGAAAGCACCCGCCTGGGTGCAGTCGCTTTCGAAGGTGGCTTGGGTCAACTCCGTCGCCATCTCCGAAAAAGGCGATCGTGTCATCGGCGCCACGTACATTCATGATTTCGAGGCGAATTCGAAGATATACGGGCAGTTCGCGACGTTCTGTTTCGACGTCGCCTCGACTGGCGGCAAGCCGGTGGCGACGAATAAATGGACGAACAGGATGACTGGCTGGGACGGCATTTTTGCCGTCGGCATTTCGGGCGACGGTACTGTGGCGGCCACCGGCGGATACTTCACGCCGCCCTTCGCAGGCCCGAACCAGACGACCGGCTTGGTGATGATCTTCGACGCCGCGACCGGCACCGTGCTGTTCAACTCCTCGGCGACCAAAACGCCAATAGGCGACACGGTCAACGTCGTCTCCCTGTCTCGCGACGGCGCGATCGTCGCGGCCGCGGCCGATCAGTTGTATGTGTACGCGCGCAGTGTGCGCAACAACCGTGTGACGTACACACCGATCCAGTCGGCGGCTCCGAGCACGGATCCGGATTTCCGAACCACCTTTGGCCCCGTCACTTCGGTTGCGGTTCATCCGAGCGGGACGTGGCTCGCTGCATGTAACGAGCGCGGCCAGCTGCTCGTCGCCACGATCGCGAACGGCGTTATCACGCGCATGTTCATCAAGGAAGTTTCCAAAGAGCCCGTCAACGCGACGGATCGGACTTCCTCGGTTCTCGCACCCGTGCGTTTCCTCTCGGTGGCTGTGTCCGGCAATGACGATGCCGAGGCATTCGTGGCGGGCGGCAGCGACGTTGTGTATCGAAGCACTGTGTCTGATATGGCCACAGCGGCGAATCCACCCGTTCGCTACGACGCAGGAGGTCCGGCGGCGCCGGTCGTAGACCCCGCGCCGCCGGAAGGTGTGACAGACGCGAAGGCAAGACAGAATGTGCGATGGATAGCGATTTCTGGCGATGGCGCCACCTTCGCCGCGGTCGCGAACCGGAAGACGCCGCCGCCTTCTCCTTCGGCCAACGTTACCAGTGGAAACGCGTTGAACGGGTCGCCTCAGACGGTCAATTACGAGGGCGAGTTGTTGATCTTCGACGCCCAGTCCCCGAAACCGAAGACCACCGTTCCGCTCGAGCACAATCCGAACAGCGTGAGCATGGACGCCGACGGCGAAATCATCACGGTTGCTGAAGGCAATCCCCCAGGAACGCCCGGGTTGTTCCGCCGATTCGATTTCAGCGGAACCCAAGTGTGGCAATTCGAAACAGGGAACATGAACTGGCCGATCGCGGTTAGTGCCGATGGTTCGGCGATTGCGGCAGGTGGAGACGACGGCCATCTTTATTACTTCCTGCCGTAGCACGCGGCGTCGACGAGCCGTTTTGCGCCTGTGGACGCCCCAGTAGAGGAGAAATTATGACGGACACGCTCGGGTCGCTAACGGAGCACGTGGAGACTGCGCCGCGGCCTGATTCGCGAATGGGTCGCGGTTGGACCATGGCGTTAGGCCTGTATCACGTAGTCGTCGGTCTCCTCATCCTGTATCTGCTCTTGCAAGTGTGGCCGATGAATATCGGTCCTGATGCAGAAGAGGACTTTCGAACAATCAATCTGTTCTGGGGTTTTCTCCGGTTAGAACTCTATCCGGAGCGCCAACTCCTGCTTCTCGTCATGCTGTCAGGAGCGCTCGGAAGTTATGTGCATGCCGCAACATCGTTCGCAAACTTTACGGGCGCGAAGAAGCTGAAGAAGAGTTGGCGCTGGTGGTATGCGCTCAGGCCGCTTATCGGAGTGGCGCTTGCGAGTGGATTCTACTTAGCCACGCGAGCCGGCTTTTTTTCGGTGTCGTCCAATACGCAGGACTTGAACTTGATTGGTTTCGCGGCAGGCTCGTTCATCGTCGGCATGTTTTCGAAGCAAGCGACACAGAAACTCAGCGAAATGTTCAACGTCGCCTTCCGCGTCCCCCCGGAGGAGACTCCCCAAACTGATAAGTTGAATGCTGCGGTTGACGACAACTAGCGGTGAAGGAGAAGTGAGTGTGATCACGACACGTATTCGGCGAGCGTGTTTCGCGGTGCTCGTACTTCTTCTCTGCGTGAACGGCCCGCACCTGCGGGCGGCGAACGGCCCTGCGCCGTTGTTGGCGAGCGGACACCCAGTCGACTGGTGGTTCGTATTCAAATTCAATGCTTCAGCGTTTGCCGGCTGCGGCGGCAGCGGCGCCGATCCGCGGCAGTGCCCGTTCGGCGGCGACGTCCAGCCATATAACTTTGGCCAGCAATTCGTGTATGCGAGTCAAGAGGCACCGACGCTCCAGCGAGGTCAAGGTTGTGTCGGTGAGACGGTAACCGATCCAGTCGGCGCGACGTTCGACCAGATCTACAACAACTCATCGTTGTTCTACGTCATTTGGAACGATCAGTTCTACGACGATCCCGACATTACCGGGTGCGGCGAGGCGTGCAAGTCACCGTGGGGCCACTCGAAAGGCATGCTGGTCTGGAATTCGGATGGCGAGGGATTCGTAATGCAGGTGACGACGCCTTCGTGGCCAGCTGCTGGGAATCGCAACAACCCACGGCGAAATGACGGCAATACGCTGGGATGTGTAATCGACAATAACGTCAAAGTAAGTCAACACGCGTTCGCACTGAAACTAAGTCAGAACGACGTTGTCAGTGTCCTGAACGGTCTCAAGAACGCGAGCATTGTTACCGATCCAACGAATCGGCAGATCGTCCGTAACGGTGGTCCTTCGGCGATTATGGCGTTGGTGTCTGGTCTCGGATCCAGAGTCAAGACCTCGCAAGCCACCGTGGCTACGCTATCGACCGGCGTTCGGTTGATTTCTAAGCCGTCTCGCCTCCATGTACCGCCCTGGCAGATGGTGTCGGCGCTGCTCGGTGGTGTGTCGTTGCGTACCGCTACGTGGTGGGCGAAACCACAGATCTTTTCTACGATTACTTCAACCAAAATTGCGTGTTGGGATGACTCTTTGGGTTCACCTGGTGCAGTACGTATTGCGCTCACAGGACAATGGGAGGGCCAATCAATTGGCCTTCGCGGTGGGCTCGGCACTGATCGCAATCACGCCAAAATCGGCGTTTCGACGAGTGGCGGTCAGCGCCTTGCGATCTTTGGGGACTTGAATCAGCAGGGTCTCATTTCCGGGAGCAATTGCGCGAGTAGCCAGAATGGTCGCGGCGGCCTCTTCTATGTTGTTCAGAACGCCGAGATCGCCGACAGCATCGCGGCGCTAATCGATGGCGATACGGCGCCGACTCGAGCTCGACGTTGATCTAAGCTGCCGTTGCTCGGCTAGTCGGGTTTCGAACGGGTTTGTGACAGTTCGTGTGCCAGCCAGGCCTTGGCCAGCCGCCAATCCCGCTTGACAGTCTCGGGTGATACGTCGAGCGCCGCCGCGGTCTCTTCGACGCTCAGGCCGACAAAGTAACGCAGTTCGACGACTCGAACCTTTCGAGGAGCCATGGTCTCGAGCCTCTTCAGCGCTTCGTCCAGGGCGAGCAGGTCGTAGGACGGGCTCGCTGACTGGTCCTCGGCTTGTTCGAGGGGAACCGGTCGAACGCCGTCACCGCGTTTCTGGGCGCCGCGGCTGCGGCCGGCATCGACCAGTATCCGGCGCATGACTCGAACGGCGACCGCGAAGAAATGCTCGCGATCCTGCCACTGCACCTGCTTTACGTCCAGCAACCGGAGGTAGGCCTCGTTCACGAGGTCGGTCGCCTGCAGCGTCATCCCGGGGCGTTCGCCGGCGACCCGCTGACGCGCCAGCCGGCGCAACTCACGTTCGACGAGGGGGATGAGGGCATTGAGGGCATCCTCATCGCCGGCACTCCACTCCTGCAGGAGCCGGGTAATGTGCGCCGACTTCATTGGAGTGCGCCGATTATAGGTCGCCTTACCCTTTTCAGCCGCCGATTCCGCATACATAGACATCAACCCCTCGCGTAAACCGTTTTGCATGAAGGATGGTGTATGGACACGCAAGAAATCGTCGTCTCCCGTAACACCGTTTCCGACCGCTCCCGCGTGGAAGCCATGGTGGAGGAGTGCCTGCCCACGGTGCGCAAATGGGCCCACCGACGGTTGCCGGCCGCGGCTCGGGGCTGTCTCGAGACCTGCGACCTGGTGCAGGAAGTCGCCCTGCGCATGCTGAAAAAAGGTGACCAGTTCGACGTGCGGCATCCGTACGCCGTGCAGGGCTATATGCAGCGCGCGCTGACCAACCTGATTCGCGATGAAATCCGCAAGACGGTGCGGCGGCCTGCGCCAGTCGAGCTGCCGGAGCAGGACGAACTGCCGTCGCCCGGCGCGACGCCGCTCGATGCGGCCCTGGATCAGGACGCGGTGGACCAGTATCGGCGCGGCCTTGCCAGGCTGCGCGACAAAGACCGGAACCTCATCGTTGCTCACGTCGAGCGCGGCCTGTCGGCACAGCAAATTGAAAAGGAATTCGGGTTTCCTTCAACGAACGCCGGGCGCGTTGCCGTCAGCCGCGCTCTCGGTCAGCTGGCACGACAGGTGGCCTTGCTGCAGACAACGCCGCGGGCTGCTGCGTCGCAGGCGTAGCGCGACGCGTCACTGTTTCAGCGGGGACAATCCCATACCAGCGACGATCGCGCGGAAGCGTGGATCGTCGCTGATCGAATCGAGAAACGGCTCGACGACGATGTACTGCAGCAGCGGATCGCGCGCGGCAAAGCCGCGTTGCAAGAACTCGAACGCACGGTCCTTCTGGTCGAGTCCTACGTAGGCGATGGCAAGCGATGATGGCGGCACGAATGCCGTGCTTCGTTCCACTGATTCGAGGCGTCGCAGCGCCTCCTGCCGACGGCCCACGCGCGCCAGCGCGTGAACGTAGTAGCACTGCGTCGCGTTCGTGTTGTCGCCCAGGCGGATCGCCGTCTCGAACGCTGCCACGGCACCCGCAAAGTTTCCGCTTCCTCCAAGGACGATTCCCGTCCATGTCCAGAGCGCGGGCGCCGCACTGTCGCGCCGCGTCGCTTCAGTGACCGTCTCTAGAGCGCGGTCGAACCGGCGTACGTTGTAAAACAGGGCAGTCGCATCAACTGCGCCGGGCACGCTGACCGGGTCCAGCGCGCGGATGCGCTGCAGCTCGGCCACCGCGGCGTCGTACTGTCCCATGACGCTCAAACCGATTGCCAGGCCCTCGTGCGCGGGTACGTAGCTGGGGCTCAGCGCGATTGCACGATCGTACTCGCGCATTGACGCGACCCACTGCCACTGGTCGCGCTTGATGTCGGCGAGCGCGGTGTGTCCTTCGGCCAACTCCGCGTCGCTCGCGATCGCGCGCATCGCCGCGCGTTCCGCCAGCGGCATTGCCTGACGCGGATCGAGGATGCCGTAGCCAGCCATGCGGCGATACGTGGAAGCGAGCTCGGCATTCGCCATCGCGTAGCTCGGATCGATACCGAGCGCCTGCTCAAAATAGCTGGCTGCCTTCTGGCTGCTGTCTGGACTGTACAGCGACATCTGGTAGCGGCCGCGCAGCAACAGCGCGTACACATCGGGATTGGGATGAATCGTTCGAGCAAGGCGACGCTGATCGGCCGCCGTCAGGCCCGACCGCACGCGCCTTGCAATTTCGGCAGCGATCTCCAACTGCAGGTCTCCAATATCGGCAGCGCGCCGGTCGAATTGGGCACCCCACAGCGCGCTGCCGTTTTGGCCGTCGATGAGTTCGGCCGCCACGCGCAGATCGCCGCCGGTAAGAGTGACAGTGCCCGTCACGAGGGTACGAACGCCGAGCGTGCGCGCAATCTGTCGCACGTCTACACCGGTCGCTGCAAAGCGGAAGCTCGATGCACGTGCCGTTACCTTCAGATCCGGAAGCTGGGCAAGCGACTGAATCAGGCCTTCGCTGATTTCAGCGGCAAACATGTCGTTGTCGGCCGCTGAAGAGGCGCTGGTAAATGGAATGACAGCGACCGATCCGGGCGAAGGCGGTGTTCGCCATGCCCAGTAGCCGAGCGGCGCGCCGATGGCGAGGAGCGCGGCGAGGCTGGCGGCAATACGAAAAGCCCGCGTCGACTTGCGCTCAATCACTTCCTGCAGACGCCGGTTGACCTCCTCCATCGACTCGGGCCTGGCCGCAGGATCTTTCGCGAGGCAATCCTCAACCAGTCGCTGGAGGCGGCGCGGAATCTTTCGCACGTAGGCCTCGAGGCGCGGTGCAGGTTCGTGCGTCAGGTTGTGTAGCGATCGGACGAGCGATGGACTCCAGAAGGGAAGCCGGTTGGCGATCGCCTCGAACAACATGCAGCCGAAGGCAAAGACATCCGTGCGCGCCCCGAGCTCCTCGCCCGACGCCTGCTCCGGCGACATGTAGCCGATCGTCCCTTCGATCCTGCGTCGACCGGCAGCGGCTTCCGATGCGTCCTCGGATGCTGCCAATGCGGCGTCGGCGCGCTGCGGCCGAACCAGTCGCGCGAGGCCGAAATCGAGAACCTTCACGGCGCCGTCGCCCGTCACCATCACATTTTCGGGTTTGAGATCGCAGTGCACGATGCCGCCCGCATGGGCGCACGCCAGCGCCCCGGCCACCTGGCCGAGGTACCGCAGGCGTTCGTCCAGCGAGCACGCCTCGTCGTCGAGCTTCTCGCGGAACGTCACGCCGTCGATGTATTCGATCGCGATAAACCAGTACTCCTCGACCTGGCCCACCTCGTAGACGGTGGCGATGTTCGGATGATTCAGCGAGGCGGCGGCCTTCGCTTCGCGCTCGAACCGCGACCTGAAATCGTCGACGAACGCGGCGTTCGTGAAGACTTTCAGCGCAACGTTGCGATCGAGCCGCCGGTCGAAAGCGCGATAGACGTCGGAGCTGCCGCCGGACCCAAGGAGCTCGACGATCTCGTACTCGCCAAAGGTGGAGCCCGCCGTTAAAGTGACCGCACCGACGGACGGCGCACGGCCCAACAGCTGCATGGTGGAGGTTTCGTCGTGGAGAAGGCGCTCCACCTCGAGGCGGAGGTCAGAGTCGTTCTGACACGCCTGGTCCAGAAATGCGTCGCGATCCGGTGCGTCGAGCGCACCGATATAGATCGCCTCGATCGCCTTCCAGCGCTGCTCGTCCACGGCTGCGAACTCTGTGATGAGAGTGCGAAGCATACCAGTACAAAAGGGATAACGCCGGTGGGTTGCGGGCTGCACATCTGCATGAAATGCAGGCCGGACGAGCTATTGGGAGGCGATGGTTTGTGACGTCCGCTTCAGCGATCGTTGGTATTTCATGAGGCCATTGAACAGCGCCTCGGCAATCTGCTGGCGGTACGCATTGCCTCGCAGCAAGGTCGCTTCCTGGCGGTTTGTCAGAAACGAGATTTCGGCGAGGATGCTCGGCATCGTTGCGTCGACGAGGACGGTGAACGGCGCCTGCTTCACGCCCAGGTCCTTCATGTTCCTGTTCGATTTCTTCAACCGATCGATCATCGACGTCTGTACGAACGAAGCAAAGTCGCGCGATTCGTCGATCTTGTTGTTGAGGGCGATCGCTTTCACGATGTCCGCCAGCTGACGCATGGTTCGCGAGGAGGCCGCGTTTTCGCGCGCCGCGATCGCCTCCGCGGCGGGATTCGATGCGAAGTTCAGGAAATACGTTTCGATGCCGCGCGCGCGGTCGTCCTCGCTCGCATTGGCGTGAATCGAGAGGAACAGGTCCGCGCCTTCGCGGTTGGCGAGCGCGGTGCGTTCCTCGAGCGGCACGAACACATTCGTGCGCCGTGTCAGCACCACTTCGACGCCCGGCTGCTTGACAAGCAGCCCTTCGAGACGTATCGCTATGTCGAGAACGACCTCCGCCTCGCTTAGGCCCATGGTCATCGCACCGGGATCGTGTCCACCGTGGCCCGGATCGATGACGACGCGCGCGATGCCGAGTCCCAGCTGGCGCGAGAGGGACAAGCCGCCTACCGCGTTCTGTCGCGGCGCGGCGGGAGATGCAGCGGTACTTTCGCGGGTCGGTGCAATGGTGCTGTCGCGCGTCGATGCAATGGTACTGTCGCGGGTCGGTGCAATGGGTGCGATGGGGGCTTCGCGTGCGAAGTCGATGACGACTCGATACGGGTTGTACAGAGCGTAGGTCGTGTGCGGCGCGGTGGTTGCCAGATCCAGCACGACACGCGTCCGTGTCCCAACCGGACGGCCGACTCGAATCTGACGAACGAGATCATCGGGGAACAACTGCGTCGCATCCTTCAGCGCGTCGACTGGACGGGTGTTCTGCAAATCGATGAAGACGCGTGGCGGTCCAACGATCTGTTCGTCGTGAAAGGCGGCCTCACCCTCGAGCTCCAGCGTCACGCGTACTGCGCCGGGCAGCGCTTCACGCCGGACCGCCTTCAGCAGCACCGTTGCCGGCTTCGGCGCGGTTTCCGGTGGCGTGGGCTCCGCGGGGAATATCTTCGCGGACGTCAGGCGTTCCAGCTGCGGCATCGCCTGTTTGACAAGCGAACTGGTCACGTACTTCGCGGTCAGCGTCTTGAGCAGACGGGTCGCAGTCTCGCGTTCGTCACCCTGTCCGAATTCCCAGAAAGCGTCGGCTGCAAGCAGCCCGCCATGCCATAGCGCATCGTCACTGTATGGACTCGTCGGGAAGAGACGCGAGATGTCCTCGTAGGCACGAACGAGCGTACGCACGCGTTCGAGCAGAGGCATTGCCGGTGAGCCCGCCTTCCGGCTATCAATCTCGCCACGCAGCGCCATTTCGCGCGCTTCCGCCTCGCGCAGCAGCCTGGGGGCATTCGAGCTCTGAGCGAATGCTGTCGTGGCTGCGAGGCACATCGCAGCCACCAGCACGGTCCGCCTCAAGGCGGACACTACCAACCCGGTAGTGTCTGGCTTCAGCTGGACGCTCTGATCACCGCAGCTGGGCATCGACTTCCTCGAAATACCCCTTGTCGACCAGCACCTCACGCGGCTTGCCGCCAGCACCTGGGGAGACGAGACCCTCGGCTTCCATCATGTCCACGAGCCGCGCCGCGCGGCTGAACCCGATACGCAGCTTTCGCTGCAGATACGAGATCGAGACCTGACCGGAGCTGACGACAATGCGCGCCGCCTCGTCGTAGAGTTCGTCCTTCTCGAATTCCAGGCCGCCAGCAGCTGACTTTTCCTCTTCCGCAGTGATCGAATCGTCGAACACCGGCTTGCCCTGCTTGCGCAGGAAGCTCGCGAGTCGCGCGCTCTCCTGCTCGGAGATATACGGGCCGTGCAGGCGGATGCAGCGCGATGACGCCGGCGGAAGAAACAGCATGTCGCCCTTGCCAAGCAGTTGTTCGGCGCCGTTGCTGTCGAGAATCGTGCGCGAGTCGATCTTCGAGGACACGCGGAACGAGATCCGCGACGGCAGATTTGCTTTGATGAGACCGGTGATGACATCCACCGACGGACGCTGCGTCGCCAGGATCAAATGGATGCCGACGGCACGCGCCATCTGCGCCAGCCTGCAGATCGATTCCTCGACCTCGTTGCTGGCGACCATCATCAGGTCCGCGAGCTCGTCGATGACGACGACGATGAAGGGCAGCGGCTTCGGGGCGTCCGGATCCTTGTTGCCCGTTTCCTCGAGCACCAGCCTGATGTTCCGGTTGTACTGCTCGATGTTGCGCACGCCCTCGCCGGCAAGCGTCTTGTAGCGTTCTTCCATTTCGCGCACGGCCCACCGCAGTGCGTTGGCGGCCTTTTTCGGATCGACGACGACGGGCGTGAGCAGGTGCGGGATGTCTTCGTACATCCCAAGCTCCAGACGCTTCGGGTCGATCATGATCAGCCGTACGTCATCCGGCGTCGCGCGGTAGAGGATGCTCGTGAGCATCGCGTTCAGGCCGACGGACTTGCCTGTGCCTGTTGAACCCGCGATGAGCAAGTGCGGCATCGTCGCGAGATCGGTGACGTACGGCTCACCATGAATGGTCTTGCCGAGCGTGAGCGTCAGCTTCGATGTCGAGTGTTCAAACGCCTCGGATTGGAGCAGCTCGCGCAGCGAGATGGCTTCGCGGTTGGGATTCGGGATCTGAATGCCCACGGTGGACTTGCCCGGGATGCGGTCGATCAGCACCGATTCCGCTTGCATGGCGAGGCAGAGATCGTCGGCAAGGCTCGTGATCTTGCTGTACTTCACGCCGGCGTCGGGCTTGAACTCGAACGTCGTAACCACCGGGCCCGGATGAATCTGCGCCACCTGACCTTCAACTGCGAACTCGCGGCATTTTTCCTCCAGCTGCCGCGCAGCGTCCATCAGCTCGCGCTCGTCGATCTTCGATTCCGCCTTGGGCGGGTCGAGGAGTGACAGCGGCGGCAGCGTGAATGCACCCAGACGCCGCTGCACCTTCTGCTCGGGCTCCGTCAGGGGCAGTGGTGGTGCGATTGGCGTCGCCCTCTTGCGGGCGACAACGGGCGCGGCCGTCCCATCCGGCGCGGACGTCTCCTTCGGCTTGGCGACCGCTGCCGTCTTCTCGGGCGAGGCGCCCTCCTTTTTGGTGTGCTTGGCGATCACCTCGCGGCGCTGCTTCTGCTTGCGCCGATCCTCGAACCACGCACGAAGGAATCCCATGCTGCGTGCCGACAGATCGCGAGAACCCTGGCTCGCGTTCGCAAACATCCGCCCGAATGAAAACTGGGTCGAGAGGATGACGGCGAGCACCATCAACGTCAACAGCACGATGATCGAGCCGGTCCGATTGAGGTATTCAGCGAACCAGGAGCCAAGCCACGCGCCAAGGGATCCGCCCGCCTCGAACGTCTTTCCGGCAACGTCCGCGCTGCCCAACACCAGGCTGAGGAAGGCGCTGCTGCAGCCCAGGAAGAGACCGACACCGATCGCCTTCGTGTAGATCGCTTCAAACGGCTGGCACCAGAAGTAATACCAGCCCGCCCAGGCGATGATCCCTGGGACGAGATACGCCGCGTAGCCGAAGAGTTGAAATGACAGCTCGGACACGAATGCGCCGACGCGGCCGACGAAGTTGGCGGGCGCATGCAGCGCATCGGTGGTGAAGAACCACACCGGGTCGGTTGGTTCGTAGGTGACGAGCGAGATGAGCCAGATCAGCGCCAGCGCGAAGAGCGCGACGCCGAGGAATTCGCTGATCCGTCTCGATAATGTCGATTCCGCCATCCAGTCAGATCTCCATCAACACCGGCAGCACGAGCGGCCGTCGTCCCGACCGCTTCTTGAAAAACCGGCGCAGCTCGGCGCGCAGTTTCTCGGTCATCAATCCCTGATCCGCACGCTCTTCGACGCTCGTGATGGCAATGCACTCGGCGATGACGATCGCCGCATCCTTGAAGAGCGCCTCGGCTTCGTCCTCGCTGACGACGAAGCCACGCGTGACGATCTCCGGCGCCCCAACCAGGGTACCGGCCTGGCGGTTGATGGCGACGACCGCCACGATCACGCCATCGCCGGCGAGATGACGGCGGTCGCGAAGCACTTCGTCACCGACCTCGCCAACCCTCGTCACGTCGATCAGCACCCGCCCGGCAGGCACTTTGTCCGCAATGCGTGCGCCGCGCGAGTCGAACTGGATGACGTCGCCATTCTCGGCCAGCAGCACCTGCAGCTTATGCTCGGCGCCGCTCATCACGCGTTTCGCGACGCGCGCGTGCTGCGACAGCTGCCGGTATTCGCCGTGCACCGGCACGAAGTAACGCGGCCGGACCAGCGATAGCACCAGCTTGAGCTCCTCAGCGCTTCCGTGGCCGGAGACATGCACGTGCTTCATCGCATCGGTTACGACGTCGGCGCCGCGGCGTGCCACGTGGCTCATGACGCGCGCAATCGCCTTCTCGTTGCCTGGAATGGCGCGCGCCGACAGGACGACGGTGTCGTCGGGCCCGAGCTTCACGAAGCGATGGTCGTCGACGGCAATGCGCGGCAGAGCAGCCTGCGGTTCGCCCTGCGATCCGGTGGTCACACAGAGCACATCCTGCGAGGCGTAATTCTGCACGTCGCTGTCGCGTATCTGCACTCCCGTCGGAATCCGCAGGTAGCCGAGCCGCTGCGCGATCTCGGCGTTCTGCACGATGCTCCGTCCGACAAACGCCACCTTGCGATCGAACTGCGCCGCCAGGTCGACCAGGACCTGCATCCGGTAGATGCTCGACGAAAAGGTGGCGACCACGAGCTTGCCCTGCGTGCTCGTGAAGATCTCCTCGAACGCCTCGATGACCTCGATCTCGGGACCGGTGAAACCCCGCCGATCGATGTTGGTGCTGTCGGCAAATAGGACCAGCACGCCCTTGGCGCCCAGTTCCGCAAAGCGGTGCAGATCGAAGTGCTCGCCGTCGATCGGCGTCTGATCGATCTTGAAGTCGCCGGTGTGAATCATCACGCCTGCCGGCGTCGTGATGGCAAGCGCCACACAATCCGGCATGCTGTGCGTCACCCGGATGAACTCGATCGTGAACGGGCCGATCGTTACGCGGTCGCGCGGCTTGATGGTCTTCAGCCGGTTCTTGGCGTCGATTTGGTGCTCCTCGAGCTTCGGCTCGACCAGCGCCAGCGTCATCGCGGTACCGTAGACCGGACCGTCGAACATTGGCAGCACGTGCGGCACGGCACCGATGTGATCCTCGTGGCCGTGCGTCAGCACGAGCGCCTTCACTTTGTCGCGCCGCGCCTCGACGTATGTGAAGTCCGGAATGATCAGATCGACGCCCAGTTGATCGGGGTCGGGAAACATCACGCCCGCGTCGACGAGGATTGTGGTGTCCTCCCACGACACGGCCATCATGTTCATGCCGAACTCGCCGACGCCGCCCAGCGGGACGACTTCGAGCGTGGCCGGAGACACGTCCGGCACGACGGACTGATTCATTCGGAGCCCAGCTCTGTTAGCGGACCTAAAGGTCCGCCTCTACGCACGCAACGTGGACCTTGTCAGTCCGCGCCCTGTTCGCAGGATCCGCCCCTGGCGGGGTCGCGATCTCGCGCAGTTCAGGCCGCCGGGAAGGCCTGGAAACCGGGAAGGCTCAACGACTTGCGCGAAAAACTATAGCACAGCTCTCGACAGCCGGGCGATTTGCTCGACGGTGAGCGCCTCCGGACGAAGACGGCCGTCAACCTGCGCCTGCTCAAGCAGTTGGGCGGCGTCACGACCGAGCGAATCGGCCACTGGCCGCAATGCGTTGGCGAGCGTCTTCCGCCGCTGCAGAAACATACCGCGCACGATGCGCTCGAACACCCGCGGGTCGCCGACATCTACCGTGCGCGGGCGGAAGCGGAGCCGGACCACGGCTGACGTCACCTTTGGCGGCGGCCGGAAAGCCCCGGGCGGCAGCGTCAGAAGGCGCTCGACGTCGGCCGCGATCGCAACCTGAATTGACAGCGCGCCGTACTCCCTTCCGCCTGGTTTCGCGACCAGACGGTCCGCTACTTCCTTCTGCAGCATCAAGGTGGCGTCGCTCAGCGCACGCCCATCGTCTGCGGCCTGGAGAAGCATGAACAGGATCGGTGAGGAGACGTTGTAAGGAAGATTGCCCGCGACGCGGAGCGGCCGGGCCTCGCCGCTGAGTGCCACACCAAGGTTCACAGCCAGGAAATCCGATTGGATAACGCGCACGTTTGGAACCGCCTCGCGTTCCAGTGCGGCGGCCAAATCGCGGTCGATTTCCACGGCGACGACGCGACCCGCGCGCGCAGCGAGTGGACGGGTCAGCGCCCCACGGCCGGGTCCGATCTCGAGGAAGATGTCGTCTTTCGTCGGATGAATCACGTCGATGACCTTTGTCACCCAGGCCGGCTCGAGGAAATGCTGGCCGAAGCGCTTGCGCGGTCTCGCGCTAGTCTTGCGTTTCGCCACGCCAGTAGCGCTCCTCGATTTCTTCGATTTCCTCTTCGCTCAGACCGAAGTAGTGCCCCACCTCGTGAATCAGCGTTTCCGCGATCGCATCGCGCACGTCATCGTCGGTGTCGCAGTCTTCCTCGATGATCGTTTTGAACAGCGTGACGCGATCCGGAAGCGCGTTACCGTAACCCCATGTCCGTTCGGTGAGCGGCGTGCCCTGATAGAGGCCGTACAGCGAATCAGGCGGCTCGATCTCCATCTCTTCGAGCAGCTCCGCGCTCGGTTCGTCCTCGACGACGACGGCGATGTTCGTCATCTCGCGGCGAAAACGTTTCGGGATGAGGGTGATGGCCTCAGCGACGAGCTTTTCGAATTTGTCGCGTGTCACTCTTGATCCGAGCGGCGCGGACCTTATCAGGTCCGCGGGCGATCACCAGCCGGAAATAATCACAAT
>Ga0310811_10003619_pt1 | contig 19464 bp, 17 predicted proteins | sample YCmetagenome_FD_207642 | JGI IMG/M metagenome (GOLD analysis project Ga0310811, IMG submission 207642) | Soil microbial communities from experimental microcosm in Duke University, North Carolina, United States - YC | ecosystem: Engineered > Artificial ecosystem > Soil microcosm > Unclassified ...
GATCGAAACCGTCAGCCGCAATATCGCAAACGGTACCGAATACCTGATCTGGTCGGGATCGCGAGGCGTGGAATTCGGCTGCACCGTGATCGGTTTCGATACGGCCAAGAAAGCGACCGAGATGCAGGTCTGGATCGATACCAGCGATATCGCGGATCGTCCGCCACCTCAATCAATGCCGGGTCTTCCCCAACTCAAGTGTGGCTAGCACATCAACAGAGGAGAAACGTCATGGCCGAACTTATTTCTTCGACTGCCCCCTCGAAGTTCCGTCGCGTGCTGGGCGAGATGAATGCCGCGCAACCGCTACGAGTCGATCTGTTCTATCTCGCGAACTTCGCCGAGACCCTGCACGTGCTCGACACGACGCTCGACCTGACCACCATGTGGCCGGACCAAATTGTCAGCGTCGTCAAAGCCTGGGGAGACCACGAGGCCGAGACTTGGGAGGGCGGCTTTGTCGTGGATCTGGAAGATGGCCGGCGGGCGTACATCGAGAGCCGGGCCGATGGGTTGGAATGGGGTCCGAAGTCGAGCGTGTCGGTCGTTCCAATGGACGTCCGAGACACCCTGCCTGCGCTTCCTCAGCAACATCCTTCCGAGCTTTACGGATGGGCAGAAAGTCCCTCCGAGCTGAACGACTACCTGGCGCGGCTGGCCGATCTTTCTCGCACCGAGGCGCCGGCGTGGCTCAAGGATGTGCTGCTGGCACGCGACCAGTTCTCGCCCGGCGTCGGCAGAGCTAAACCGAAGTATGACTAGCCGGCGAACGGAGGACTGACATGCCGATCCTCAAGGAAGCGCAGCGTGAAAAGCTTCTCGAGGAGTTCCGGCAAGGGACGTCGCTCCTTCGGCTGTCGCGGAAGTACGGCGTCAGCAAGCAGGCCGTCGCGAGCCTGGCGCGCAATCGTGGCGTCGTGAACAGGACCAAGGTGCTGCATCCCAATGCAGCCGAGATCGCGATGACGCTTCATCGCTGTGGGCTAAGGTATCTCGACGTCCAGTCGGTCGTACGAAACGTGACGACCGGCAAACCGGTCGACAAGCGCACCGTCTACCAATGGTTAAGGGGAAAGAGCACCCCGCGATGGGAGCAATGGCAACAGCTCGTCGAATTCTCCGCCCGGCAGGATCGCGCCGCCGAAGAACAGCTCGCCGCGCTGCGTGAGCAGGCAAAGAACGGTGACGAGGTCGTGGTTCAGATGACTCGCACAGCCCGCGACGCCAAGCGGCTCGGACGGCCCACCGTCGCGGCGCACCACGCCGTCATTCGCCGTGTGATCGATCGGGCGCCGGCGGAGATGCGCATCGCGCTCGCCTGGCAGGGCGAGAAGGTCAAGCGGCCTTTTCGATCTCGACCACTCTGATCGCGTCGTCCGGCGCGGGCTTCTGCATCTCGATGGCGTCGGCCACGCTCTTTCCGGCAAGCCAGCGATCGACCTCCTCGGGCGTCATTAGCATCACCGGCATCGCCTCTCTGTGTACCGGCGCCACGACACCGTTTGCCGCGGTGGTCATGATCGACAAGACGTGATGATCGCCGATATTCGGCGCCTTCTTGGTTCCGCGGTCACCGGTCCAGGGGCGCCAGACTCCGGCGAAGAAGAACGGCAAGCCATCCGTGCGCGCGAACCAGCGCCAGATCACAGGCTTGCTGGTATTGCGATCGGGCTCGGCGAAGGCGGTCGCCGGCACGACGCAGCGATGCTCCTGGTCGAGCCAGTCCCGCCACATGTGCGACTTGACGTGCCGGAAGTTCGTGACGTACGGCCCCTTGCCTTCGAATTTCGGGAAGCCCCACAGCATGTCCTCGCGCACGACGGGCTGGCCATCCTGCATCACGAGCACCGGCACGCGATGGTTGGGGTAGACATCTTCGACGGGTTCGTTCCGCCGGCGCATCGCCTCCGCGAAAGATTGGCCAATCAACCGGAAGTGCGCCCTTAGCCCGTCCATCTCCTGGGGCATTACTCGATAGGTGTAAAGATTGCACATGGCCGCAGCTTAGCTGACCGAGGAGATGGATTAAGGATTTTCGATCACCTGGTTTTGGTGAAGATAAACCTGCCGCCATCGCTCTTACCGGACCAGCCTGCAGATTGCGTAAGCTCCTCGAGCGTGCCCCAATCTATCAGGACGGGACGTTTATAATGCTCTTTCTCCGACTTGTGACTGTTGCTCTCAATAGGTTCGCTCGCTCTTTCTATTTCGTCTGTCATTTTCCCCTTCGCTAGCTCGACGGCTGGGCAGACTTCGAAACAGGGCCTTTCTTTGGCGCAACTGTTTTATCGCGCAGGTTCACTCGCTCCACCGCCGCTGGAGACCGACGCGATCGTGTACTTCGCGGTCGCATAACGGTTCCAGCGTAGAAACCCGTCGGCAAACGTCAATGCGAAAACAAAACACACATTTTCAGAACCGCCGCTTGCGACAGGATTGGTCGTGTCCACAGAATCGACGACGATTTCCGAAATATGCTGGTGAAGATGATTGCCATGCTGATCTGCGCCTTTGTGGCGATTGTCGGCGCTGCCGATTTACTGGAGGGCCTCGGTCGCATCGTTCCGACAGACAATGCCAGACACCAAGCGCAGTCCCCGGTTCTGTACTCGCGGCGTAACCGTGAACGCCAACGGCACCGCCGCATCCAGCACCAACGTTCCTGCTTATGTGACCGAGCTTTGCGTCATCAAGCTCTAGCGCGAGTTTGGCTTGGGCAAGGCAATCGGCCTGATCCGCAGCACCTTGTAACCCATGCGCTTCAATTTTTTGGCCTCCATTTCCGCCTCTGCCAAGCTCGAGTAGCCAAACCCGACCTCAGCCCGCGCCCCAGGTGGGACGGCCCAGACCATGTGTTTGGCAGAGGGATCCCGCGTCATGGGAGACAACGTACCTTTCCGCGGTCTAGGCGCGACTGGCGTTTAAGTACCCATCGGTTGGAACTTTCGGCTCTGGCGGTCGGTAGCGCCCTACGGCACGCTGAGACGAGTTAGAAGCCCCAGAGAGCTGGTCGCTGATGCGAGGCACCGCCCCCTCTGGGGCACGCCGGCTCACACCACCACAGGCGACCAGCGTCCCAGCGAATACGCACTGGTCATAGAAAACGCTTTGCTAGGTTGATCTGTTCCGCCGTCGAGAAAACCCCGGAGGGCCAAGCAATCGGGGGAGGACCCTCCGGGGCGCCGGTTCCAATACCCGTGTTACCAGCTCACTAGCGCTAGCACCCGGTCAACGTGCTGATGGTTCGGTGGTTGCCCTCATAAGGGGGCGGGCGCGGCATCCTCGCGAAGTGCTCTCAGCGAAATTGTGGCGAAATCATTCGGATCCCAAGGATGAGTCTGCCACTTGCCTTCAGCGATTCTGAAGGTTGTTCCGCTTTTATGGAGCCAAGAGTGCACTCTAAGGTGCGCGTAGGAGTGCTGTCGAGTGCAATCGCTTCGAGAATCGCAAGCGCAGTCGATCGCACGAGGGAGACCGATCACGATGCGACGTTCGCTGACCGCCATACTGGCCGTTGTGGTTTTCGCCTGGTTCGGACTCGAAGGCCCAGCCGCGCAGACGAGAACAGCCGTTTCTCCGGATTTTATATTTATCCAGCAGTTCGATCAGGAGCAGCTTTCCCAAACCCAATGTTATTCCCTCGGGACGCTTCGAGCTGGCGATGTTGTCTCTCTACGCCTCAGGTCGAGCAGGAATACTCGTCTCCGCTTTCAGCTCGTTGAGGGTCCGAGCTGTGACGTCGGACCGATCACGTTCGGCCTGCCTGATACACCGTATCAGTTGCAGCACGACGGACCCGCAATGCTAGTTATAGACTCCAGCTCCTGGTTGCCGTGGGCAGAAAACCGCATCGTGGGCGATATCGTCATCTCGAGAAAGCACACGCCCGCCGACCTGGCCACAGCCGGAGCTATGGTTAGGAGCTTTGCCACGTACGTAGATGCAAGATTTGTGACGCGACCTTTCATAATCAGCTACCGGCCATGTGGTACGATTAACGCGTATACTGATCTTGCGACCGGAAACATCACTTTATGCACTGAGCTGATCAATAGTGCCATTTCGCCAAACTTGCAGTGGGCAATCTTTCTGCATGAACTCGGCCACAGCTTGTTGAGCGGATGGGGTGAGCGCGGTGGCGAGAGAGAAAGCGACTGCGATGATTTTGCTGCAGCCTTGCTCGTGAAGGAGGACGGCGGAATAGGTGCAGTGCAAGAATTCGTGCAATACTTTGCCAACAACAAGAACACGTGGATCGACCAGTTCGCTCAAATCGCCAACGGCGATCCACATCCGCCTAACATTCAGAGAGCCAATCTGCTTTCGGGTTCGTTATACGGCAACGCCAACGACTTTGTGAGAGGCTGGGATCGTACCCTCTATCCGCACATGAAGACCGATTGGTTGAAGCAGGTGTGGAGTCGAAATTTTGAGTCTAGGGATCTCATTGCCGAACAGCTCAAACGACGTTAGCGCTACGAGACCATCAAAGGTGCTGATACCCGCGGCCGAACAGAAAAAGGCCGCCCCTTCGAGCGGAGGCGGCCTATGACTGGGCCGTGGAGGTCATCAGCCAGCCCATATGCTTTTCAATGAATGCCGGTTCAAGGTTGCGTAGCAAACCTGGTAGGCATCGACTAGCCCCCCTCCCATTAGTACCCACAGCGAGGCTATTGCAGCCGGCCCGCCTCATAGTCGTTGAGTCGACATGTACGAAAGCGGACATCATCGCGCCGGACATCATGCAGCCGATCGATATGCTTTGGCTCGATTGGATCGTCGCTGGAGCGAAGACGAGCGCGCACGGATAGAATTCCAACTACGCAGGCTCTTTCCCGATTTTGATGAGCGTGGTGGCTCCGTCAGAATCGGTTCATCGCCGCGCGCAAGACGCCAACGTGGACGATGGATCCGTATCCAGTTCCAGGCACCCCTTCGTCGCGACGAGCGGTACGAGCTGATCTCTTGGCTCGAAGCGCAAGACAGGCGCATTGACCATTAGAGACTCGTACATCGATTTTCAGTTTTTGCGTGTGAGTGGTTTTGCAAATATCCAAACCATTGGTCCCCAGCGAACATGGCATTTGAGACCAAAGCTTGGCTACTGGCGCTCGACAGTCAGACGCTTTGAGTGGACCATAAGCGCTCTCTATTCGTGCTGGTGGCCGCATGCGCGCCCATCACTAAGCCGGTGTCGCGAGCTTTGCGCAGTTTTGTTGTAAACAGCGTCACGAACCGTCACGTCAACTCGAATATCGGCCCTCCTCGGAGGCTTCCATGACCATCCAAACCGTGGATCGGGGTCGCGTCGAGCGTTGGAGGTTGGGTGCGCTGCACAGGCCGCCGTTGCGGCTTGCCGGGCTCGTCGTCGTGCCGATGCTCGCAATCTCCGTCAACGCGTTCGGACAGGCCGACTATGGCGGCTATGGCGGCCCCGGCCACCCGGAAATCTACGATTGGTACCGGGACCTCAAGCAGCCCGGGTCCGCTCACCCGTGTTGCAATGGCGATCGGCCAGGCTTTGTTGGAGATTGCCGGCCGACGCGGGCCTATATCGACGACGACGGGCGCTGGCACGCGACGCTCGATGGCCAATGGGTGCCGGTTCCACCGCGTGTGATATTGGACCAAAAGTCACCCGATGGCGTCTCCCACTCTGCGCCAACGCATCTGGCATCCTATGCTTTCTTCGCGGCAGCCCGAAGTTCTGATGATCTAGCGATCCTTCTCGCGGCGTCATTTCAACCATCTGGCGCTGATGCAGAGCGAACACCGGAGGCGATCATGAGGAACGTTCTCGCGGCGGACGTGGCTCTCCTCCTGTCGGACTTGCGCAGCTGCAGCCGGTCCAATCGCAGCAGCCCATCTACGAGGGCGGACGTAGATACAACTCGCAGCCCCCGACTTAGTGATACGCATCGTACGTGGTTCCCGGCCATTAGGGACTTCTGCTGTGCGGGCGGTCATCATCGGACTGTTGCTTGGGTTGATCGTCAGTTGGCTCGGCGCATGGCGCAGGAGCAGAAACTAGTATCAACCAAAACCGACGAGCGGCCAATCAGCTTGAAGTGCGCGATGAGCCCAGCCATCCCCTCAGGCATGACGCGGGCCTGCGTGAAGATGCTCGCCGCCTCCGCTCCTGCGGGCAACAGAAACTCAAGCCTTCTGTGCACCGTCCACGTGTCGCACCGTCACCTCCATCGGCGGCTTGATATGCAGGTCGCGTTGCGGGAAGGGTATCTCAATGTCGTTGGCGTGGAAGCGATCCCAGATGTGAAGCAGCACTTCGCTCTTCACACTAGAGACACCGTTCATCGGATCTTGAATCCAGATGCGCAGCTCCAGATCGACCGAATTGTTGCCAAAGCCCATGAGCAGGCAGACTGGCGCCGGCTGCTTCAGCACGCGCTCCACCACATTTGCGGACTCGAGGCAGAGGGCGATCGCCCGGCGCACATCGGAACTGTAGGAGATCCCGATCGGCAACTTGAGGCGCACCTGCTCGGAGCTGTAGGACCAGCTGATGACCTCCTGGGTCACCAGATTCTCGTTCGGGATCAGGAATTCCGCGCCGTCGCGGGTGATGATGGAGACATAGCGAGCACCCAGCGAATGCACCCGTCCATATGTGTTGCCCACGACCAGCACGTCGCCCGGTTTGATCGACTTGTCGAGCAAGATGGTGATACCACTGACAAAGTTGGATACCAGTTTCTGCAATCCAAAGCCGATTCCGACGCCGATCGCGCCGGTGAGAACCGCGAAGGCGGTCAAGTCGATGCCGACTGTGCGCAGCGCGACGAATACCGCAATCACAGTCAGGACGATTTTCAGCAATTTGACAATCAGCACTTGCAGCGAAGGCGTGAGATTGGTGGTAGCCGTAATGCGCCGCTCCAGCACGCGGCCGACCAGGGTTGCGATCCACAGCAGCAGTGCCAGGGAGAGCACCGCCTCCACCACCGTGAGGACCGAGATACGAAGGCCACCCAGAGTGATCGCAACGCTGTCCAGCGTCGCCATGGTCGGCGCCAGTAAGTTGAGAATGCTGAGCGCCGCGATCACCCAAACAACTATGGCGACGAAGCGCGACCAGAGCGGATCGCGCACCAATAACGTGGTGAGGCGGATGACTACCCAAGCGGTCAGAAGACTCGCCACCGTCTTCATCAGCCGGAAGGGCAGATCGGCGCGCGAGCCCAGCAGGACCAACAGCCACATGATGAGCAGCCACACGATCGGTATGGCGAGGGGTTGCAATGCTTGGATGAAGCGTACGGTCTGTGGCTCGAACCGGCCGTCGGCCGGCATCAGCAACGCCCGCCCGCGGGCCGCTGCGTCTCGAGCGGCGAGGAAGGCGAGACCGATTACCAGAGCTTGGGCCAGCGTAGCGACGCTGAGCGCCAGTGCGTTCTCTTCCAACCAGAGCCATGCAGTTGCAGTTTCCTGAGCGTAGAAGGCCGGATCGAAAAGCTGCTCCATCGCTGTGCCCCTATGTGGAGAATACGGCTCCAAACGGCCGGGACTGAGGCCGAAGCGCTGGGTCAGACTAGAACATTATCGGGTTCCATGCCGCACGCCCCTGCACGGGCGATACAGTGCGGCAGCCGCGATGCCGAAATTCGGCGCACTGCAGTCACTGGGCTACGAATCCGACCGTGGTCCGGTCCCGGACCTGTAGCGGCGGCGGCCCGCTGCGGCGCCCTCGCGGCTCGGCCAGCTCGCCAACGGCGGCCTGCGTCCGTTGCGTGAGCTGAGTCGCACCTTCCCATTCTTCTAGGCCACCCTGTTCTTCCAGGCCGAGGCCGAGCCGAAGGGGCTCAGTGCCTCAAGCTCGCGCGCGTCCCATACTGACATCACGTGCGTGACGAGCGGTCACTAACCCGCCCGGAATTCGTTCTCGGCGGGTTTCTTTTGCAATGAGCGGCTTTGGAACAATCGAAACCGTTGGTCACTAGCGAACGTTGCATTGAGGCCAAAGCTTGCGGCTAGCACGCGGGATGCTCGTGAAGCCCGCGTGGGGGCGCCGCCGGGCGCTGGAGGAAAATATGGGACCGCTAATACTTCGGGCCGCTATTCCGAATTCTTCGACGCCGATTTCACCTCAATGAGGCTTTGGCCGCCGGCTGACGCTCGAACAGCTGGCGGCCTGAAGACCGGCCGACCACCCTCTCTCATCTCGACCAGTCGGTCGTCCGGTTTCTCGGGCGGGTCATCGCAAGGCCCGCCCTCTTTTTTGGCGCCGCGCATGATCGTCATGCCGCTCCCATTCACGACCTTCGGCGAAATCAAGGACGCCGGCTACGAGGTCGTCGTCTGGTGCCAGGGCTGCCGTCATAGACGGCTGATCGAGATCACAGATGCGATTCGCGATCGGCCGTTTGCTGGGCAGCGCTTCCGCGCCAAGGCGCGCGCTACGACGGCGCGCCGTGCAACGGCTCCGGCGTGCCAGTGATTCAGAAGGAAGGTCGATGGTCGCGCCATGAGGCCAGGCATACGCGCTTGCTGGCGTCGATGAGCCGGCCGAAGCCATGAAGCGTCACCGCCCGCTGATGCCCGTAGTCGTGCCCTGGCTATCGCCTGGGCCAATAGGAGGGCATTCGTCCTATGGCGCCGTGGCCCGCGAGAAACACCGCGCGTGGATTTATTGCGTCCACTGCGTGCCGCCTTGGGAAATCGCCGCCATCAACTTCAATGAGATGCCCTGGCGGCGCTACCTGAACTATCCGACCAAGGTCAGCTTCCGTTGCCCTGCATGTGGGTGCCTCACAAAGATGCACCTCATGCTGTACGACATCCCAAACGCCGGCGGCGACAAGCCGGAATACGACTAGCACCGCAGCAAAAGGCACTCTTCAGTATTCACGGTTTCGTCAAGCCGACTCGTCCCTAGGCTATCGCTTGGTCTCTGGCTTCTCGTTCGGCTTTTCGCTGGGCCGCCTGCCCGTGTCCGGGTCGACGAGGTGAAAGCCTCCGCAGGCGGGACAGTTCTGGACTACGTAGTGGTCCGGTTTGACAGGCATGAGGACACTGCCTTGTACCTTCACTCCGGTGATTGGGCAGTTATAAAGGAAATTGTGCATCTCGCCGCTTTTCCGAAGAGTGCGGGCGCGTTTGGACAAACCACGCCGCATAGCTTCAGCAAACAGCATTCCCGGTCGGAAGCCATTGATTCAGATCAAGTTGCTGCACGAAGTCAAATGTCCGGCCTGCGGCCGAGCGAATGCCACCGCCAAGCAACTCAAGAAGCTGGCTTGGCGTTGTGTTCATGGTGGCGTGCGCTCACGCCTGTCAATGCGAAGTCCGCGAAGACGACGAAGCCGGCGCTCAAGGTGACGGCCTCCATGAAGCGGACCGGCGCCGAGGTTATCGAAGGAACGCCGGAGATTTATCCCGAGGAGTTGCGGCCGAGATCCATCCTGCGATGGAGGAAGGGCGATGCTTTGCTCTAGTTATTGGAGTCATTATGGCCCAGGCGCTCAGGACTTTAGATCAAGCGCTAGCCCTTAGGTCAGATGCCCAGCGCATCCGGCGGGCGGCGAAAGAGCTATCTCAAGATGAAAACCGAGGGAAGCTCGTTGGCATGGCCCAGGAGCTCGAAATCCATGCGGTCGAATTGGAACGGCGCGCGTTGTACTCTTCGCGTCAGTCATGAAGACGGAGAAGTTTGCTTTAGAGGCCGGCTCCGCGGTCATTGAAAGTGCACTTAGAATTCCCAAGGACATTGCGGCCGGGATCTATCGGACGATGGCGTGGCGACGGCAAGACGACGACTAGGCCGCCTTCTCGATTTCGACGATCTTGATGGCGTCGTCTGGCGCCGGCTTCTGCAGCTCGAGCGCATCGGCCACGCTCTTGCCGGCGAGCCAGCGATCAACTTCTTCCGCCGTCATCAACATCACTGGCATCGCCTTCTCGTGGATCGGCTTTACGACGCCGTTGGGCTCCGTCGTCATGATCGAGAACAGCGTGTGGTCGCCGAGTTGGGCGCCTTCTTGGTCCCCCGATCGCCACGCCACGGCCTCCAGATCCCGGCGAAGAAGAAGGGCAGCCCGTCGGTGCGTGCGAACCAACGCCAGACCACTGGCTTGGTGGTGTTTTGATCAGGCTCGGCGAAAGCCGTTGCTGGCACGACACAGCGGTGCTCGCGATCGAGCCACGGGCGCCAGGTGCTATTGTTCAGGGTCCGGTAGTTCGTCCCGTAAGGCCCCTTGCCGCCGTGCGGCGGGGAACCCCACAGCATGTCGGTACGCATCACCGGCTGGCAGTCCTGCATCACCAGCACTGGCGCGTGTCGGTTGGGATAGACGTCCGCGTCGGCATCGTTCTTCATGCGCATCACGTCGGCGAACTGCCGACCGATCAGATTGAAGTGCGCGATCAGCCCGGCCATCTCCTCGGGCATGACGCGGTAGGTGTACAAGTTGCAGATGTGAACGGCCCCTATTTATCAGGATGGTAGCAGACTTCCGAAACCCGACCGCTTGCCATCAGATGTCCGGCCTGTTTTGCGCGAGGTGCCGTGCTAGGCCCGACTTCGAATTGCGTGCAGCGAAAGGCCGCGGGTTCACGCATTTACTTCGTCAGCCTGATCGAGCCACATCGCTGCACCAGAGCCGAGCCTGAGAACATGCGGGATGGCCTGGCAAATGAACAGGGACAGAGCTGGGAAAATGACTGATCAACCGCCGGAGATGGGAGGCGAGCCATCTTCCGAGAAGGCGTCGCCGGTAGTGAAGAAACGCCCCTATTCGCCACCCGTGCTCCAAGATTTGGGAACGCTTGAAGACCTCACGCAGACGCGTGGTAACAACGGGAACAACGACGGGGGGCGACCTCCCTTCAGCCGTACGCGCTAGGTGCTCTACCGCAAACGGGCCGCATCCGAGGCCGGACCAGCGTTTCGGCTGAGCTAGTGGGTTGCCGGATTCTGCCGCCCGCCAATTGCAGTTTGCATATTTTTTGGAGGGCACGCGAAGCGAAGCGGCCTATTAGGCGCGAATGCGCGGCGGGCCGCGCGCTGGGAACGCATCGAGCTGCGCAAGGGTTTTTTGCCACTGCGTCATCAACTGTGATGGCCTTCTGTTCGACGGCTGATGGCCTTGGGAGGATCGGCCGATCGGCGCCGTCGAGAGCTGGCCTTGGTCATCGTGAGCGGGCGTTCGAGCGCGCGCGGTGAAGCTGTGGCCGTGATGCTATTAGTGACGCCGTTCGCGACCATCGCGATCAAGTTGCTATGATGGAAAGATGTATCGACGTAGCACGCCTCGCGAAGAGCGGGTGCGAGTACGTCCCTGTCGTGATCAGTGACGACGACGAAAGGTACTCCGCGCTCGGAAAGCTTTGTCGCGATTGACTCTGTAGATCCGTGGGACAGCTCGGCGCCCAGGATTGCGGCGTCGAAAACTTCCGAATCTGCTAAATCGAGGCCAGCTTGCTCACTCCATGCAGGTCCGAGCACAATAGCTCCAGCCTCCTGCATAAGACGGCGCAAACCGCATGCGAGAACGTAGTCGCCTTCAACGATCAACACCCTTTTGCCCTTGAGCGGCCGACCCCCAATGACCATGGCGATCCCCCCATTCCCCATGCAAATTGTGAGCATGGCGAATGCGGCGTCGCAACGGTTTCACCTTGCCGTGCCAGTGCGGAAATATTCGGACCCCATGCCGACCCAGAAGCCTTCTCCGAACTCCAACAATCATCTTCCGGCCTGGATCAAGCCGCAGTTGGCCCGGCTCGTCGACGAAGCCCCGGATGGGAAGGACTGGCTGCACGAGGTCAAGTACGACGGCTATAGGATGCATGCGCGAATCGACAGTGGCCGCATCAAGCTGCTGACCCGCACCGGGCTCGACTGGTCCCATCGCTATCGAACCACGATCGGTGCACTTGCCACCTTGCCCGTCAAGTCAGCCTACATCGACGGCGAGCTTTGTGCCTTGGACGGTCATGGGGCGAGTTCGTTCAGCCGGCTCCAGGCCGCCATGGACCAGGGGCGCACCCACGAGCTGGTCTTTGTCGCCTTCGACCTACTCTACCTCGACGGCACCTCGAAAGCGGCCCTTCCGCTGTTGGAGCGCAAGGCACGCCTGAAAACGCTGTTCAAGGAGCAGACGCCTGGCCTCATGTTCAGCGACCACGTCGTGGGAGATGGGCCGTGCTTTCGCAAGCACGTCTGCAAGATGGCTCTCGAAGGCGTCATATCGAAGCGCATCGACCGAGCCTATGCGCCTGGCGACCGTGGCCTATGGGTCAAATCGAAGTGCCTCAACCGCGAGGAGTTCGTGGTCATCGGCTGGACCGACCCGGCAGGCAGCCGATCGCATATCGGGGCGCTCTTGCTGGGCTACTACGCCGAGGACGGACAACTTCGGTATGCCGGCCGCTTCATCAGCCGGGCCCTCGCTCTCGCGCTTTCCGGATAGTTCATAGAGCAACGAAGATTTGCTTGAGGGTTAGTGTCGATCGGTCGGTCGAAACCGTTAGCGAACCTCGGCCACCTTAGGCGAGACCATTGAAATCGCTCGATTCAGGATCAAGCGTACCGACTCGCTCTCGGTCAACATGGACGGTGAAACCTCCGATCTCAGGGGCATTTTTGGCTATCTTGCCGTCGAGGCGGTCAACAGCTGTTTCACTAAATCATCGGCGCACTTGGCCTTTTCGGCCTGGCGGCCAGGCCAGAGAAATCGTTAGCTTCGGCGAAGCTGGCGGAGGATTGGAAACCGAAATCCAACGTTCTCCAACCATTAACAGTGCGCAAACCACTAAACCTTTCATTTCGCCAAGATATGTGCCCGGCGCATTGCGCCCCGAACCGTGCCGACTGGTTCCGCCGTCGGCACGGCCTTGGTCCAAGCTAGCATCTTGAGTAGATCGCCGGCGAAGCGACTGCGTCGCCACTACAAATAACGCCGTAGTGTGGGCAGGGCCTGTTCGACGCAGGCGCGGCCTTCAGCGATCGCTTCCTCGGCGCGGTTGAACTCCATCAACCCAATGTTGCGCAACCGCGGGATCAACATCACATGGGGCGGCTCACCCGCCAGACGTGTGCGGGTGATGTGATCCTGCATGATGTTGATTGAGGTGGCGAGCACATCGAAATAGCCCGGCGCGGCCTCGTCAGAAGGCGCAGGCGCGATGCTCCCCTCGTTGCGCCGCAATGCTCCTGGCCACTGGGCCAGCATGCGGCGGACGACCTCGACCGAAACGCGCGATGGCGCCGTAGCGGCCGGCGGCTCTGGCTCGGTGAAGCGCCGCCCCACGAGTTCGCCGTTGAGGTTGACCGCGATGATCACATCCGCCCCGAGGGCTCGGCAGACCGAAACGGGAATCGGGTTGGACAGGCCACCATCGAGCAGCCATTTACCGTCCATGCGGGTCGGACTGAAGATCCCGGGCAGCGCGATCGAGGCGCGCACCGCCTCATGGATCGGCCCGGACTGCAGCCAGATCTCGCGACCGGTCGCCATGTCCGTGGCGACAGCGGCGTATTGCGTGGCGTAGCTCTCGATGGGCTCGCCAATGCCCAGCCCCTGCAGGAAGGCGACGACTTGCCGGCCGCTGATCAGGCCGCCTCCCGACAGCCGGAGATCCGTCAACCGGGCGATCTTGCGCCACGTCGCCGTTTCCGCCCACTGCCGCAATTCAGACAGCTGGCCGGCGACATGGGCGGCGCCAATCAGCGCACCCATCGACGTGCCGCAGACGATGTCCGGCACGATGCCGGCCTCGATCAGCGAATCGATGACGCCGATATGCGCCCATCCACGGGCGGAACCACTGCCGAGCGCGAGACCAATGCGAGGACGTGTCATGATGTGTCGATCCTGCGCGGCTTTGAGCGACGTAAGCTACACCAACCGGGGCAAGAATATCGCTTTGAATGGACGGCTCTCTCGTTGCCGGTTGCCGGGGCCTGCGTAGCGCCGAATTGGGTGACCACTTTGGACGACATGGGCGTGCTTTTTTTTGCGAAGCCGATGTCGTAATGTGATTCTCAGTCCTGGATCGTGCCAGGTGGCTATTTGTAATCGTCGCGTCGTAGCGTCAGGTAACCGCGCGCTCTTTTTGTGGCGGCGCAGACTTGGATGACGGACGGACCATGTTCTGTCATATGGCGCCGCCTTTGGGGCCACAGCCACGCTGAGTTTCTTGTCAGCTCCTGGCTCATCGCGACGGTTTGTAGCGCACGCCGGCAGCGCAGCTCTCGGGAGTCGACCGGACTAACGACGAGGGCTCCGAAACTGACGCTAATGACCGTAGCGGCGGACCGACCGAGCTGACCGACGTCTCCACCTGGCCCTGACCGACGAAACCGCAATGTCCGCGCGTCCGAATGCATCGGCTTGCGGTTCCGCTATAGTAGAGCGATACGACATCTATGGAGAACTGTTGGGGATCTTGAGCACCTCTATGCAGACATCCATCCCGCGCCCGCAAATCTTGTTTATCGACGGCCTTCCGGGTTCCGGTAAGAGCATGGCTGCAGAGGCCGTGGGCCCTTACCTCTCTAATAATCGGGTTTTCCTTGGAAGTGCAGCACATCCTTTGCTGGTGGCGACGCCCGACCGCATGGGAGCGGCGTTCGCGGACATTCACAAGATGCACTCGGAGATTTCGTTTGCGGCTGCAGCGCTCGAGAAGTTGGAATCCTTTCTGGAGACAGCCGCCTGTGATGTGCTGTAGGTTTTTGAGAGCCATCCCATACAGAGCACGGTTCGGGTGCTTTTTCAGCTGGACCCGTCTCAGACGACGATATTGGAGTTTTGGTCAGATCTGCACGATCGGCTGGTTTTCGTGCAACCTCGGTTGATCTACTTCCAGGAGAACAATCCTCTGCAAGCCGTGAAGGAGATCGCGCGGAAGCGCGGGCCAGCTTGGGAGAGGTACTTGATTGAAGCACTCGAGCCATCACCATGGATGCGGGCGCGCGCCCTTTCCGGTGTCGAAGGCGCGAATCAGATGCTTGTCGAGTATGCGGACGTCGTCGATCAGCTGGCAGAATTTTGGCGGTTTCCGATGTTGACGCTCCCCGCTCGGCCAGAGAACTACGAAGCACGGACTGATGCGCTGACTAAGTGGACGATGGGGTGCGAGTAGCTCTTTGGTCCAGAGCTGACCAGAGATAGTCAGTTAGGTCTCGGTTCGGCGCGCTAAGACTAATCACAGCGGCGTCGCGACCGCGCTCGTGCAAAGATTATGCGATTGCCCGCCAGGCTTCGTGCTCTAGCGCTAGCACGGATGATGATTAATACGCTTATCAGCGGGGGCCGGCGACAACCATGGCGGCTCACTTCTGGGAGCCGCCGTTTCCGATGCCAGTTCTTCGAGGATGCCACCTCAATGTGAACGAGGCGATTGAAGTCGATCCTGCGTTCTCGAAGGTGCTGCTAACGTTCCCCTTACGCCGGTTGCACCACCAACACATCAGAAGAACACAGACGTGTCACTGGCATCGACCCAGCACGAAGGTGATACTATCGTTCGTGCAGTAATCCTGTGAGCACCGGATTATCGCGTTTGTAACCCCCGAGTTGGCCGCTACCTACGGCCATTTCAGCCCGCCGAGTTCACGCTCGGCGGGCGTGTTCACCATGGAGCGCAGGACAATCACAACGCCCCTTCGTGCCGAGGCACTTGCCTCTGTTTTGTCCTTGCCGAGAAAAGATTGATACAACCGCAGCGCGTAGGCTTTGTTTGCGTGGCCCAGGCGGGGTCCCGGACTTGCGTCCGTGCCGTCGGATGTCGGTGTGCGGGAATATCGTCAGTCGCAAGAGCGCAAGTCCGGAAGCCTTGTGCTGACTTGACGGCGGGCGTGGCGCGATTTGGGGCGTATTGCCATGATCAATTCAGTTGCTGGATGGCGCGATGTGAAACTCGAAGCCTATGATTTGGGCAAAATACGCCGCAGGCATGTGCGGGAGCGCGATGTTCTTGCCTTCGTCGCGTTGATCGTGGCGACATGCGTCATGCTGACAGGTACAGTCACGTTCGCATTGATCGTCTGACGATCGGCGGCACAACGCACGCTGCCGGTAGCTGCCCAATTACCTGCGCCCGTCCAATGTCGCGTCCAACGTTTTCGCGACACCTGGCGACCTGGCCGCACACCGACCTGCAAGTACGCAGCGCCAGGATGGAACTGCAGTGTGGGTCGCCGGCCGCGCTGCCAACCGCCGCACCAGCGTCGATTTCCCGGCAGCGATCTTGCCGCAGAGAAGATACCAAGGTCGGTGCGCAGGCGGCGTCCATGTGCCAGAAGTATGATGGCTGCCCGCCATACCCCGCTAACAAGAACTCAGCGCAAAAGACCCGGCCCGTGCCCCCTATCCTCGCCGACCTGCTCGATACGAAGGCCAAGGTCGCCTTCGAGCGGCGACATGGCATCAACATCATGTGGCCGTTCCTCGGGCCGCTGGTCGTCGATCCGAACAATCCCTCGACGACCTACCGGCAGGAGCCTTTCGTCAATCCATCGGCCTTTCCCGTGCATGTGACGGCCGACGTGCTGGAGCGGATCAAGGACGCCGGCTTCGACTTCATTCGCCTCAATATCGCACCCGGGCCGTGGATGGAGGCGATCGGCCAGCCTACGCGGCTCAATTATCTGTTCGGGCTTATGGATGAGGCAGTCGCCTTGATCCTTCGCGCTGGCCTTGGTGTCGTCGTCGACCTCCATCCGTCGAACTACGTCCTGTTCAAAGTTGTGGCTTGCCTCGATGGCGGCCCGCTGTTCGACATATATGGAAGGGTCGTCGGCCTGTTCGCGGAGCGATATGCAAGCTGGCCGCAGGACACGCTGGCGCTCAGCCTGTTCAATGAGCCGCCCGACGCCTCTGACTTCGCCGGGCATTGGCCGACCATGCAAGCGGCGCTCTATCGCGCGGCCCGTTCCTTCATGCGGCACCACACGCTGATCCTGACAGCGGACGGCTACGCGTCGATCACGACGACGGCGCAGAGCGATCCACGCATCTTCGACGACAACACGCTGTGGGACGTACATCCCTACGAACCACCCCTCTTCTGCAGCCAGGGCAATCCGGACTTCAGCTTCAACAAGCATATCCGCGGCCTCGAATACCCACCGAAGCCGGCGCATCGGCTCGCAGCAACGGCCACGATGCTCGCCGCCGTCAACGCCGATTTCTCTCTCGGCAAGGCACAGAAGTCAGCAGCCATCGCCAGCAATGCGCGCAACCTCGACTTCTACTTCATGACGCCGTTCAACGCGGCCTGGATCGACCGCCAGTTCGAGACGCTTGCCTCGTGGTGTGCCGCCTGCGCGATCGCCCCGTCGCGAGTCCTGTGCGGCGAGTATGGCGCCGCCCGCAGCAGCACCCGCTACAAGGCGGCTTCCGAGGCGTCGCGCCGTGCCTATCTGATCGATATCGGCGCGGCGCTGCGCAAGTATGGCTTCCGCCGCAGCATCTTCGCGCTCGACTCACCCGACTACGGCATCACGACCGGCACGGGCTCCAACATCGGGACGCTCGACGGCGCCATCATTCGCGCGATTCGCTGAGCGTGCTGGCGTCTTCTCGCGAAGCCTGAGGGAGCGGCCGTAAACTGCTACAACCGTTACAATTCTCTAACGAGTGATACACGCTAGTCACAGACTTGCCCTAGCCCGCCGCTCATAACGGTCACGGGTGTTCGTCCCGAGGGGTCGGGGCGAATTTGGTGTCCCGAGGGATCGGGCCAGAAGGGTGTGGGTCATGAATCGCATTACGTGCGCGATCGTTGGATCGCTGCTGGCGGCTGCCTGCTCGATGCAGGACGCGCCAAAAGAAGCCTGGCTGCAGGCAAACACTAATCACGTCCGCCTGTGCGACGAACGTGTCGCCTTCGAGGTCAAGCCGTCGGCCAGCGCTCAGCCGAAAGATCGCTCCTACTATGGCGTCTGGAAGGGCGAAGTCCCACTCGGCGGGTCCACTGGAACGATGTGCGTGGGCCTGGTCGTCCAGGACATCCAGCAGGGCAAGGCGAACAACTGGTGGGTCTGGAACCTCGGCACCGGCCAGGACATGACCAACTTCCAGGGCATGGGCACGGCCAACTGGTGGGGCCGCATGGACGGCGACCGCATGTTCCTCGACTCCGATCAGCCGTACCTCGGCAACGTCTACAGCTACGAGTTCAACCCGCCCGACGCAAAGGGCGAGCTCCACGGCAAGTTCAAGGTCGAAAGCACCAACCGCGCGCGCAAGGCCGCGTATCCGTTCGTCATGTATCGCTATCCGACGCCAGCGCCGACCTCGGCGACCAGCGTCGCATCGAAGTAACCGGGAGGCCTTCCGTGCTCGATTTCATCTCCAGTCACGAGGTCGGGCTCTACGCCCTCCTCGCCGTCCAGGCCGTCTATGCGCTGACGTTCGCGGCCGATCTCTATCTCTTCTCGCTGCCGGTCAACATGGTCGACATGAGTGAGGAGGCGAACCTGCGCCGCGGCAACGATGCCGATTGGCCGTTCATCGTCATGTTCTACCCGGTGCTGAAGGAAGCGCGGGAGACCATGGAGACGACCCTGAGCGCGCTCGCGAAAATGGATTATCCGCGCCATCGCTACAAGGTGGTGGCAATCCCCAATGCCTCCGACGAGGCGACCGTCGAGGCGCTGCGCGAGCTGCAGCATCAGTTCGACTTCCTCGATCTGCTTGTCGTACCGCCGACCATCGATCCGTCGTGGAACGTGGTGTGGCGGGCGTGGGACGCGATCCGACTGCCAAACGGCAAGCCTGCCGCCTACTGGTGGCACGAGGGTCAGCGCGCCGGCAACCGCGACCTGCCGCCCAAGAAGACGCGTCAGCTGATCTACGCCTTCTACAACACAGAGGCGGAGCGTGGCAGCGACTTCCTGGTGAGCTACATCGATGCCGACTCGGCGCCACCGAAGGATCACTTCCTGGCCGCCGCGATCGGTATCCGCAAGTACGACGTGCTGCAGGCGAAAAACGTCGCCGGCAATCTGCTCGACAGCTGGACGGCCACCTTCTGCGCCATGGATCACATGGCTTGGGACGGCTTCAAGTACCAGCATCTCTCCAGCAACGGCCGCAACCCGTACTGGGTGCTGGGCAAGGGCTTGATCTTCAAGGCCAAGGATCTGCTGGCGCTCGGCGGCTTCCATCCGTGGCTCACGATCGAGGATCCGGAAGTGGGCATGCGCTTCTGGAAGAACGGCCGGCGGCTGGGCATCATCGAGGGTTCGCTGATCGAAGAAGCGCCCAGGGCACTCTCGACCTGCATCCTGCAGCGCAAGCGCTGGGTCGCCGGCTTCTTCCAGAGCCTGACCGTGCCGCTCGACGCGATGGGCTTCACCTTCTTTGAAAAGCTGAAGGCCTGGGCGATCTTTGTGCCCTGCCTCAGCCTGTCGTTCAACGTCATCGGCCTGCCGGTCGGCGTCTGGATGGCCTGGAACTTCTTCACCGGCGCGGACCAGCTCCCGGGCTGGACCGT
>Ga0310811_10003620_pt1 | contig 19460 bp, 12 predicted proteins | sample YCmetagenome_FD_207642 | JGI IMG/M metagenome (GOLD analysis project Ga0310811, IMG submission 207642) | Soil microbial communities from experimental microcosm in Duke University, North Carolina, United States - YC | ecosystem: Engineered > Artificial ecosystem > Soil microcosm > Unclassified ...
TCTTAGTCATTGGGTGCTCCTAGCGCAGCGAAGGATCGCCGTCCCTCGGACAGCGATCCCGCTCGCTACGCAACGTCAGGGTGACGCCGAAATCTACTTCCCAGAATACACAATCTTGTAGATGCGCCCGCCAGCATCGTCGGTCACGTAGAGCGCGCCATCCGACGCCTGAGCGAGTCCGGTCGGACGGTGATTTCCGCCCTCCTTCGCGCCGATGGTCGCGTTCGAGAATGCGTCGGCAAACACCTCGAAAGGGCCCGATGCCTTTCCGTCGCGCAACGGCTGGAAAACGACGTTGTATCCGCCCGCCGGCTCAGGCGACCTGTTCCACGATCCGTGGAACGCGATGAACGCGCCGTTCTTGTATTTGGCGGGGAACGCCGAGCCCGTGTAGAAGAAGAGCGCGTTCGGCGCCCAGTGCCCCGGGAACACCGCGACCGGCTCCTTCTTCTGCGCACACTGCCCGACCTTCTTGCCGTCGCCGCCATACTCGGGCGCGAGCACGAGATGATGTTCTTCCACCGAGTAGTAGCAGTACGGCCAGCCGAAGTCGTCCCCCTGGTTCACCTGCAACAATTCCTCGGCTGGGTTCTCCGCGTTGTATTTCGCGTCGAACGACCAGTTGCCCGTGGGTCCGCCAAGGTTGTCGCGACCATGCTGGGTCGCCCAGAGCTTGCCGTCGAGCGGACTGATAGCGATGCCCACTGCGTTGCGAATGCCGCGGGCGAAGTGCACGCCGGTCGCCGGCGTCTGATTCTTTTTCCGGGCGTCGAACTTCCAGATACCGGCACGCGTCTTGAGCTCCGTGCACGGATTCACTCCGGGTGATTCCTTGGCGCGATCCTTGGCCTGGCAGGAATTCGTCGCCGAACCGACGTTCACGTACAGTATGCCGTCGTTCGTGATCGCGAAATTGCGGGTGATGTGGCCACTGTCCACCGGAAGTCCCGCCACGATGGTGTCTGGCGGACCACTCGGCGTGAGATCACCCGCCTTGAGCGGATAGCGAAGGATCGCGGCCACGCGCCCCGGAACGGCCCCACCGCGCTGGCCCGCCGCAAGCGGCGGAAGAGCCTCGGTGTAGAGATGGCCGTCGAACAGCGCCACATGTGACGACGTGAAGCCGGATGCGAACTTCTGGATGATGTCCGCGCGACCGCTGTGATTCAGCTCGCGCAGCGCGATCACTCCGCCGTTCCCGCGGCCGTACGCGGCGAGAAACACGTCGCCGTTCGGCGCGACGGCAAGCTCGCGCGCGCCGCGCAGAGTGTCAGCGAAGATCGATGCGCAGAATCCAGCTTCAAGCTTGAGACCAACGTTGCCCGGCGCACACTTGCCCGCTGCGCCGGCCTGGGCACAGGCCAACGCGGGAATCGACAGAACCGCTACCGCCGACATCGTCAGAACACGCCGCATACACCCGTCCGTGAAGGTCAGTTGTCCAGAAGTTCGAGGCGGGCCATTAGCGGCGCGCGCCATCACTGAATTCTAGCGTCCTCGAGAAGAAAGGCAGCACGCTTGTCGCCAGACGGGCGGCGATGCGACTCGTATGATCGCCGTCGTATGTCTCGAACGTGTGACGTACCCCCGCGCGCGTGAACGCGCTGTCCATGGCCGCGAGCGAGCCCACTGACACGAGGTCGTCGCTCGTGCCAACGTCGAACATCAGCCCGCGCAGCCGCTTGAGCCCCTCGGCGTGAGTCGCGATCATGTCGAGCGGGGCGTGTGCCGACCACTTCGCGTAGATGCTATCGACCGACTGCAGTCGCCCGTCGCGCGGCGTGAAGGGGAGCGTCAAGAACATCGGTGAGCTCTCGCTCGGACTGAAGGCCGCCGTCATCGCCAGATAGACCTTGGGTAGGAACTGGAGCCTCGCGACCTCGTCGCGATTCTGCACGTTGGCGAGCGCCGTCCAGAGCTCCGGGCGCCCCGGCTCTCGTGAGAAATGCGTGCAGCAGCCGCTCATGGCGTACAACGCGCCATAGACGTCGCCGCTGTGGCGCATTCCCACAGCGAAAGCACCGTAGCCACCCATCGAGTGTCCAGCCAACCCGCGGCTTTCCGGGTGCGCAATCGTTCGGTATTTGCCGTCGATGTACGCCACGAGCTCTTTCGCGATGAAGTCGTCCCAGTTCCCCGCCGACGCCGAGTTCGAGTAAAAGCTGCCGTCGAACAGGTTCCGACCATTGGGCATGACGACGATCATCTCGCGAACGGTCCCGTTGCGGATGAGCGAATCCATCGCCGGCTTGACCGGAGCGAGCGTCGTCCACGTTCGCTCCGTACCTCCGAAGCCGTGCAAGAGGTAGACGACCGGATACCGCTTCGCCGATGACGTCGCATAGCTCGCGGGCAGATAGACGAGCATCCCACGGTTCGGCGAGTCACCATACTTGTTGTTCTCGAGCGCCTTCGAGTGCAGCGTGTCCGCGCGTAGCTGTCCCACCGAGGCCTGTTGCGCTGCGACCGGCACTCCCGAGACCGTGATCAGCGCGGCGGCACGCATCGCAACAGACAGGGAAGTCATCGCGGTACCATCTGATCGAGGTCGGCGAGGATGTAAGCGATCACCGCCATGGTCGCGACACACTTCGAGAGGTCGCCGCGATCGATGACCGTCATCATGTCCGCCGCCGTGTGGTGATACCAGAAGTACTTGGTGTCGTCGACATCGAGAGCGAGCCCGGGGACGCCGCGTTGCAGGATCGGGCCCACGTCGGCCTCACCGTCGCCTTTCGCCACGCGGGTCGCGCCGATGCGCTCGAGCAATGCCCCGACCGGCTTCACGAACGCCAACCCCGCCTCGGATCCCTGGAATCTGACGCCGTTCGGCCGGAACACGCCGTTGTCGCACTCCATCGCCACGCTGTGCTTCACCAGCTCATTCGCGTGCGCGTCCCGATAAGCGCGACCGCCCCGGCCTCCGTTCTCCTCGTTCGTCCACATCACCACGCGCACCGTGCGCTTTGGCTTGAGCCCAAGCTCCTTCATCAGCCGCACGGCTTCCCATGCCGCGACGCTGCAGCCACCGTCGTCCATCGCGCCTTGACCCACATCCCAGGAGTCGATGTGTCCTCCGAGCACGACCACCTCCTCGGGCTTCTCGCTGCCCCGCAGCTCGGCGACGACGTTACGTGACGGAGCGTCCGGCAGTGTGTGCGCCTCCATCTTGATCGTGACGACGATCTTCTCGCCGCGATCCTGCATGCGATGCAACATCTCCGCGTCTTCGACGCTGAGCGCCGCCGCGGGAATCTTTGTCACCGTCGAGTCGTACCGCGTGGAACCGGTGTGCGGGCTCTGAATCGAGAACGACGCGACCGATCGAATCAGCGCGGCAACGGCACCCACCTTCGCCGCCGCCACGGGCGCCCCGCCGCGATATGCGACCGCGATGTCATATCCGTCCATCGGCGGAACGTTGGTCGGGAACGGAGAGTCGAAGAGGACGATCTTCCCCTTCGCGTCTGCCGCGTGGCGCTGCAGATCTTCGAAGCTGCTGACCACCAGTACAGGCGCCGTGATTCCCTCCGACGGCGTTCCGACGCTCATTCCCAATCCGAGCATGTGAAGCGGCGCCACGCGAGGCGACGTCAGGGTGACAGACTCCGCGCCTCGCACCCAGTGCGGAACCATCGCCGGCTCGCCTCGCACATTCGCCAGTCCATCCGACCGCATCCGCTCGAGGATCCAGTCGATCGCGTCCTCGAGCGCCTTCGACCCGCTGATTCGATTCCCGTAGCGGTCCGTCACCGCGGCGAGCCGGGAATAGGCCATCGTGTCGCGGAGCGCAGCGTCGATCAACCGGTTCGCGTCCGCGCGCTGCCGGTCCGAAATGGCCGACTGAGCCGAGAGTGGCGAGATGACCGAACCGACGAGGAGGCTGGCGGCGGTCGCTAGCGAGAGAAGACCACGGGACATAGGACTCGGCTGAAACAGTGTTTGAGAGAGGAGCGACTCAATATATGGCTGACCGAGTCCTTCAAACCATTCGCCCTGCGTGGATGTCTCAGGGGACGTTGGCTCATTCCACCAGTCACGCTTCCAGGAGCCCGTATGTATCGCCGCGCGACAATCTCCGCCGCTCTCGCCGTGTGTTCAGCCGCGACGCTCAACGCTCAGAGCGTCAGGACCGGGCGATTCATGGACAACTGCAATCGCAACCGTGACGACTGGGCCCAGGTGTGCCTGACGCGGGATTTCACGATGCCGGCGGTAAAGACACTCTCGGTCGACGGGCGTGAAAACGGCGGTATCACGGTGCACGGTTGGGACAAGAACGAGATCCAGGTCGTGGCGATGATTCAGGCGCACGCCGAGCGTGAAGCCGATGCCGACGCCATCGCCAAGCAGATCACGGTCACGAGCAATGGCGGAGAGATTCGCGCGTCGGGTCCGAGCATGGGACGCCGCGAGTCGTGGTCGGTGAGCTACGAAGTCTGGGCCCCGCGGCACACCGATCTGTCGCTCAATGCCAGCAATGGGGGCCTGGCAGTCGATGGCGTCGACGCGCGGCTGGAGCTGGAGACGGTCAACGGCGGACTGAACCTCGTCGACGTGGAAGGCGACGTGCGCGGTCGGACGGTAAACGGCGGAATCACCGCGGAGCTGGCCGGCGATCGCTGGCGCGGCGCGGGGCTCGACCTTCGGACGTCGAACGGCGGCGTGCACCTTTACATCCCGACGTCATACTCCGCGGTGCTTCAGACGGGCACCGTGAACGGCGGCATGGACATCGGCTTTCCCGTCACCGTGCAGGGCTCGCTCAGCCGTCAGATCACGACGCAACTCGGCGCGGGCGGCGCGACGATCCGGGCGACGACGACCAACGGCGGCGTTTCGATCCGCCGGCGGTAGGCGCGAAGTACTACTTCGCGCCCCCGCTCCCGGGCAGCCCGTTCGCGCCCGTCGAGTAGCCGGTCCCGTGGAATGCCTGGCGGAGGGCAACCGCCGCCAGGGCGACCGCACCGGTGAACAATGCCGTCCGGCCGCGTGAAAAGTGCCGCTCCGTGAGACTGATCATCAGTGGCCGCGGAATGACGACCGGTTCTCCACGCCACTCCGTCTCGTTGCCATCGCGCTGATGCACGCTCAGCATCGCGATCGTGACTGCATTGTCCGTGTTCGTCGCCACCCGTCCGATCAACGATTCTGCCGCCGGACCGATCTGACGGGCGAGCACGACCGAACCGGAATCGGTCAAGGTGATCATGACGTCGTGTCCAACCGGCGACGGCTGTGTGGCGGGATAGTATCCGTAGCAACCGCCCGCGAACACCATCAAAAACAGCGCTCTTCTCGACATATGATGAGGAAACTCGCACATCCAACCCGGCGCATTCGCGCCGGGTTGGACGTGCGTCCTGGACCTACTGACAGCTATTCGGATCGTTCGCGTTCCGAACCGTGAACAGGTTTTGCGCCGAGCTCGGCGGCGTGTGATCTGGGTTAGTCTGTTCCTCGGTCGCTCCGTAGTAAAGGCGCCCGGGGATCTTCGACTTCGAGCGGGCCGGCTGGAGCACCGGCAAACACGTGCGCTTGTAGTCGTTCCACGCCTCGGGGTTCTGGTACATCAGGATGTACTTCTCGGTCATGATGTCGTTCAGCGTCGGCGACGCGATCGCCGGCTTGCTGTACCGCGCACGTACGTTGTTCAACGCCGTCGCTGCCGATGCTTTGTCGTTCGTCTGGAATGAGGCCTCGGCGATGATCAACTGCGTCTCGTCGTACGTGATGATCGGCTGGCGGAACGTCGGGTCGTTGGTTCGGCCCGAGCCAACGATCTGTGATATCGCCGATGCCGCCGTGTTGCCGGTGGTCACGTCGAATCCGCCATAGCCGCCGCTCGCGTTCTTGGCGAAGTAGTCGGCAAGGCGCGGGTCGTTTTGCGCTTGCATGATGTTGACGAGCACCGAGCCGGCGACGAGATCCAGGCCGAACGACGTGTTCTGGAACTGCGCCCACATGTTGCGCTCCGACGTGGCCGACGAATGCGCCGTCTTCCAGTCGTTCGCTGGCGAGCTGATGCCCTTTTTCGCCTCGGACAGCGCGCTGGTGTACTGCGCATTCCCCAGCTTCTCGACCTGGTGCAGGTAGATGCGCGCCTTGAGCGTGTGCGCCGCCTCGATCCACTTGGCTGCATTTCCACCGTAGATCAAGTCGTGACCCGCGGGCCCCGTTCCGCCCGCGCCCATGTCGGCGATCGCCTTGTCGAGGAGCGTGAGCAAGTCGCTGTAGACCTGCATCTGCGGCTCGAAGGCCGGCGTGGAGTTCGTGCCCACTGCTTCCGCGTAGGGAATGTCGCCCCACACGTCGGCGGCGAAGCCGATGTCCATCGCCTCGAGTACTTCGGCAATCCCAAGGTACAGCTTGTCGCCGGCGGCGCTGGCACTCGCCTCGACTGCGCGAATACCGATCAACCCGCCGCCGTTGTAGATGTTCTGGAATGGCGTGTCGAAGCTCGACGCGTCGACGATGTAATTGCCCTGCGTGTCGACGAATCGGCCGTTGATCCCGCCACACTGCTGCATCCACTGGCAGATCAGCATCGCGACAGGGCCTTCCTGGTTGCCGAAGGTGTTCGCCAGCACGCCCGTGAAGAGCTGATCGCGCGTCGCGCCAGTCGGCGCGTTCGGATCATTGACGGCCTTCGGCGAATCGAGAAAGTCCGAGCAACCGCTGATCAGCCCCAGACACAGCGCCGTTGCCGCGATCGATGATTTCCTCATTTGGAATATCCTCTCGGTCAGCGGTTGAGGTTGACGGTCACCACGAACGACCGGGTGAGCGGCAGGTTGAAGTAGTCCGTCCCGCCGACACGCGACGTGGCGCCACCAACGGTCGTCTCGGGATCCAGACCCGAGTAGTGCGTCCAGGTCTTGAGGTTGCGGCCCGCGACGCGGAGCTCTACGCTGCTCATGCCGAGCGAGCGCCAGACCCACGGCTGGTCGAACGTGTAGCCGACCGAGACCTCGCGAAGCTTGACGTATCCACCGTCCTCGATGCACGGATCGTCGAAGCCGGTGAACGGGCACGCCGCGAGACCGCTGTTGCGATACCAGTTCTCGCCAACCGGGAACTTCACGCCGGCGCCCGGACCGACCACGGCGCCCGGATAGAACCCAGCCTCGCCGATTGCATGCAGGTTTCCCGTGCAACCAGACGTTCCCGCGGTCGTGCACGTGGCGCGAATCTCGGTGTCCTTGTGCGTCCCGTAGCTGTAGAGCGCGCCCTTGGTTCCGTTCCACATGTCGCCGCCCTTCTTGACGTCGAGGAGGCCGGAGAACTCCCACTTCCGGTACCGGAAGCTCGAGTGCGCGTTCCCCGTCCACTTCGGATTCGGGTTGGCGATGATGCGCTCCGTCTGATCCTGACAGGGCATGCCGGCGGCGTCGCCGCAGCCGTCGTGCGTGCCATCGTCGAGATACAGCGTGCCCTTCTTCTGGCCCTTGCAGACCGTCGCGAGGTCGACGCCGGGGACGGCGTCATTGGCCGAGAGGCCGCAGCGCACCCAGCCAAGGCTACGGATCACGCCGAGCGGGTAACCAACTTGTGCGACGGTCTTCACGAGCACGTTGTCGGTGAGCAGGTACTGCGCTCCAGACAGCGCGTCGACATTCGAGGTGTTTCGACCCCAACCGATTCCGACATCCCACGCGTAGTTCGTGCGCGTGATCGGACGCAAGTTGAGCGAGAGCTCCGTACCGGCGTTCGAGAAGATGCCACCGTTCTTCGCCTCGCTCGAGTAGCCGCTCGACGGTGCCGTCGGCAACACGAGGATCACGTCGGAGGTCTTCGAGTGATACCACGTGGCGCTCAAGTCGGCCTTCTCGCCCCAGAAGCCGATGTCGAATCCGCCCTCGAGCTCTTTCGTGCGCTCGGGGTGCAAATCGGTCGCCGGCTTGGTGAAGCTCGTGAACAGGCCGCCCAGGCCACTCTGGGTCGGTGTGAAACCAGTGCCCTGCGCGATCCCGCCCACCAGGTTCGTTCCACTGAACGTGGCCGACGTGAGATACGGCTGCGGCTCCTGGCCGGCTTCGCCATACGACAGGCGAGCCTTTCCGAAGGTCAGGAACGCCGGCTTATACGCGTTCGTGAACGTCCACGCGACGCTCGCCTTCGGGAACAAGCTGCTGCGGTTCTTCTGCCCGAACGTCGTCGAGCCGTCGTCGCGCAGTGCGCCTGTGAGGAAAAGCTGATTGTAGAGGTCAAGCGTGGCCTGACCGAAGTATGACTCGTTGTGAATCTGAGTCTGATAGTCGCTGGCCGGATCGCGCGAGAGCGTGTTGATGATGCTGAACGGCTGCGGCGCGATCAGCGTCCGGCCAACCACCGAGAACGTCCGATAGTTACGAGCGTTCAGGTTCTGCCCGAGCGTCAAGCTACCGCCGATATCGTTGTTCAAATGCCAATTCGCGGTGCCGGTCAGATTGTGGTCGAGCGAATAGTTGACCAGCTTGCCCTCGGTGATTCGCCCGCCCGCCGCGACGTCCGAGCACTCGGCCGGACACCCTTCGGTGCGCTCGTCATTCGCGTAGTCCGCGCCCAACGTGTAGTTGAACTTGAGCCACCCGGTGGCGATGTACTCGGCGTTGATGTTGCCGAACGTGCGACTCGCCTTCTGATCGTTGAGCTCGGAGTTCAGCACGAAGAACGGGTTGTCGAACGTCCGCGTCTGCCCGGCGGTAGCGAGCGTCGCATTCGGCACCATATAGGACCGATGCAGCCCTGTCGTCGGATCGAGGTACGGCAGGTTGTTGAAATTGGGCGGCGTCCGGAACAGGCCGAGCAGCAGGCCGTTCACGTTGTTGCCGCGCTGCGTCATGTGACCACGCGTGTCGGAGAACGAGAAGTTCCCGCCGACGGTGAGGCCGTCCGTGAGATGGTGCGACGCGTTGAGCCGGGTCGTCCCACGATCGTAGAAGTTGTTCGGTCCGACGAACACCCCCTCGTTGTGGTTGTAGTTCCCCGAGAGGTAGAACGTCGTTCGGTCGTTACCGCCCGACACTGCCAGGGTGTTGTCCAGGATGTGGCCGGTGTCGAACGCCTCGCGGGCGTGATCGTATGCCGCGCCGGTAAGTGGCGCGCCCCAGCTGCGCGTCACCGCTGCCGCTGCCCCGCGTTGCCCCTGGCCAAACTTCGTCTGCAGCGGGTAGAACTTGGTCACTTCATCGTTCGATCCCGAGCTGTGCATCGAATAGCGCGTTTGTCCCGATCGACCACGCTTGGTGGTGATGAGGATGACGCCGTTCGCCGCGCGGGCGCCGTAGATCGCCGCCGCCGCCGCGCCCTTGAGGATCTCGACGCTCTCGATGTCCGCCGGGTTGATGTCCATCATGCGGTTCGGGGCCGATGTGCCCTCGAGCTCGCCGCCGACGTCTTGACCGCCGACGCCCGTCGTCGATCCGGCGTCGATCGGATTGAAGTTCGTCGTTGAAAAACTCGTATTGTTGACCGGGATCCCATCGACCACGAACAACGGCTCGACATCGCCATTCAGAGTTCTCAGACCACGAATGGTCACCTTCGACCCGGCGCCGGGATCGCCCGACGATTGCGCGACCTGAACGTTCGGCGCCTTGCCGGCGAGCGCTTGCACGACGTTCGCTTCATTGGACTTGACGATCAGCTCCGGCGCGACCGCGTTGCGCACGTTTCCGAGCTTTTCCACACTGGTCGCCGTTCCGGCGCCGGTGACGACCACCTCGCCCAGTTGGAGCGGGTTTGCCTCGAGCAGGAAGTTCTGGGTCGTCGTTCCCGAGCTCAGCGTCAGACGCGCGCTCTTGGGCTTGTAGCCGACTCGGCGCGCGGTGATCGTGATCCCCTGCTGCGTCATTCGCGCAGTCGGGATGAGGATCGAATAAGAACCATCATCTCGGGTGAGCGCCCCAAGTCCGAGCTCGGGGATCGAGATGGCAACTGAGGCGAGAGAGACGTTTCCCTCTCCGGTCACCTTGCCAGTGATCGTCGCAGGCCCCTGCGCGGCAAGAGCCGCCGGGAGAACCGATGCGATGCCTAAACACGCGAAAATACGGCGAAACGAGAGTGCCATGCCTCCTCCAGCGAGCCAAACGGCTTGTGGGACTGAAGAGGCCGGATCGGACGCATGATGCGCTTGCGCGCGAATCGAGCATCGAGCCGGCAAGGACACTAGTGCGCTTCCGTTAACAACTGACTGCTACCGAACCGCATTCGTCCGTCGGGCGTCGCGACGGATCACACCACGCTTCGTTGATGGTGAGGGCCCCCGGGTCGACTGCTCGGACGACGTTCGCGCACGTCGCACTCGCAGGAGGCAAAGGGATGGATCGTATTCCATCAGCGGTGTCCATCGTCGGACGGCGGTTCAGGTGACGTTCTGTCACACCCGCATCACCGAAACAACCCCGCGATGCAACCGTTCGTCACCGAATGCGCAACAGAATCCTCACGCATACTGTATCCAATGTCGACAAAGGCCTTAAGAATTCTTTCACAAGCCTTATGACACTGGATTGCGGAAAACCGTTGCTGCCGCGAAGCGGACCCTCACACTCCGCGGTAGTCCGCTATTGAACCAGTCGGCGGGAGAACCGGCGAAGCCGGGTGACGAGTGGTGGCGACGCCTCGGCCACCACGGGCGGGCGCCGTGTCGCCATCAGGCGCTGATACGCGGAGCGCGCCGCTGCGCTGTCGCCCAGTTGCAGCGCGAGGTCGACCTGGAGCTGTAAGCCCGTCGCGCGATAGCGCGGCCACCCGCGCATGTACGAACGGCGTCGCAACGCGGCCAACGCGTGCGCCGGATCGCCGAGTGCCTGGTAGTGTCGCGCAACGATCAGGTTAGCATACCGCATCGCGTCGCTCACCGCAGGACCGCTCAGCATTAAGGAATCTAAATGAGCAAGTCGATCACGCGCGCCGGCCCCACGCTCGGCAACGGCGAGCGATACATCGATCAGCTCCGCGCATGTCATCGGGCTCGCGCCGACCGGCACCGGAAAACGAGATGCCACCCCGGCCCGCAGCGTCCGAACCGCGACCCGCGCGGCGGCCGTATCGTGCGACGCCAGTCGCCACTGCGCCAACACGCACACGTCGGCCAGCCGCACCGCGCTGTCCGCGAGGGTGTACGGCGTGGTGCTCGACAGGATCGCCTCCAACCGTGCCGCGGCCGCCGCCGCCCCCGCACGATCCACGTTGGAATACAACCCGTCCAGCACCCGCAACCGCAGTTGCGGATGGAGCGCCGGCTGACGTCGGCCCAGCTCCTCGGTGATCGCGTACGCCCGAGGGACGTCGGCGCTGTTCAACGCCCGACTGTGGTTTGCCAGCGCAAGATCGATCTCTTCCGCGTCGGTCAACGGGCGTTTGCGCAGAATGGCAAGTGCACGATCGCCGTCGTCGATGGAAACACCGTCGAACTGGCTCGTCATCGCGATGCTGCGGAGCGCCGCGTTGGGCGCGTCGTCGAACGCGCGGCGGACTCGCGAGAGCTCGCGCGAATCGCTGAGAGCATTCGCCACCCGCCATCGTACGAAAACGCTCATCGAATCATCGGTGTCGCGATCGCCACGCGCGAGCATCGACCGCAGGCTCGCCGTATCGCCGTTGCGCGCCAACAACAGTGTCAGCATGCGGCGTGACGGAGCGAACGACGAGTCGAGCTTCAATGCGCGCCGAAATGCCTCCGCCGCGCGCACCGGGCCATCGTGCAATCCGATCATCTCGGCGTCGTAGTAGAAGCTCTCGCCGAGTGAGTGCCAACCTTCCGGCCGATCGGGCGCGACACGCACGGCCTGCTCCCACGCGGCAAGCGCTTCCTGCGCCGACGACGGTTCAGGATAGCGCGGGCCGGCGAAGGCGCGCAGATACTCCCGGTCGCCAACGGACAGATCCCTCTGCCTGGCCCACGCAACGGCGAGACCGCGATCGTGCTGCTCGGCGGAGTTCACATGGTCGGCCGACATTGCCAGACCAAGCGCGGCGCGTGCGAAGTTCGGCTCGTGCGCCAGCGCCTGATCATACGCGCGCATTGCACCGTAGTAGTCGTCGCGACGATACGCCGCGCGCCCCGCGAGGAACGCGCGCAGCGCTTGCGGCGAAACCGGCGCCGATTGCGCGTACCCGCCGCCTCGTTCTCCGGCCTCGGTCAGGATCAGCCCGTTGACGATTCTATCGGTGAGAGTCATCAGGCTGTCGGGCGACCCATTCACATCCACCGCCGCCTTCACGCGATTGGTCGCCACGTCGACCAGCGATGCGTGAATCTTGACTCCCACCCCGCCGTTCGCCGACAGCACTGACCCGATCACGAACTCACCAGCGTCGAGCCCGCGTGCAATTTGCGCCGCCGATTCCACGGACACGGCGCTGTCGGGAGCAAACCCAGCGCCCTTCCACGCTTTCAGAACGAGCGCCGGGTCCGTCGCTCGCTTCTCGTCGGGCTCGGTCAGTCGCGCGGCGAGCAGATCGAGCAAACCCTCACGGAGGTACGCGCTCGCCGGTTCCGTCGAGGAAACCCTGAACGGCGCGATCATGATCGTTTCGCGCACCGCCGTGCGATTGCCGGCATCTCGAGACGCGGCCGCTCTCGTGGCGACCGCGGCGAAGGCGACCGCTGCCGCTGCCGAGATCCATGCAGCAGTCCGCCACCAACCTACCCGCGCCTGAACAGGTACGGAATCCGGTACCTGGGACAAGTCGGCCGAAACCGGAGACGGCCCAATGGCCGGGGATTCCGTCGGTGCTTCGTTCGACAGATTCTCCGGGGCACGTGCTTTCGCCTGAGCATTCCGTTTCAGCTCGGAAACCAGCTCCATGACGCCGCGATCTGGAGGCAAGTCCAGCTCTTCCCGGAGGCGAGTCTTATAGCTCCGCGCGCGCCGGAGCGCCGCGGAGTGATCGCCCGCCGCAATCAGACAGCGCATGTATCGGGCGATCACCCCGCCATCGAGCGGATCGTGATCCGCCAGACGTTCGAGCCATTGAAGCTCGACGGCTGAATCGCCCGCTCGCGCCGATTCATCGGCTAGCGCGAGAACGGCAGACGAAAACTGACGCGCGTAGCGATCGCGCTCGCTCGACACCCAGAAATCGAACTCGGGATTTCCGTTGAGGTGGAACCCGTCGAGGAACGGACCGCCATACAACGCCACCGCATCGGCGAATCGTCGCTCGGCGATCGCGAGTTGGAAATCGCCGACGTCCGATGTCACCAAAGCCGGATCGAGACGAAGGTCGGATCCGCTCGCAAAGATTTTTTCGCCGCCCAAAGCTTTGCGAATGTGGTAAAGCGATTGCGTCAGTGCATGTCGCGACTTGTCGGGATCGCCTTCCGCCCAGAGGAGTCCCAACACCTTGTCGCGCGACAATCCGCGCTCGCCCACCGCCGCGAGAATCGTGAGAATCGCAAGCAGGCGCCGCTGCCCGGCGGCCCCGGAAAGGGGCTCACCGTCGCGCGTAAGATGAAGATTTCCAAGCGTGTGAAGCCGAAGAGTCACTGGATCGGGGCTGTCTGATATCCATCTGATGGAGCTCGTCTATAAATGGTTCACCGACGCCCGGGAAAGCAACACGCCTTCGTGGTTTTAGCGTCGGATGACCCAGGCCCCCCCCAACCGATGTCCGCTGCTGTGCCCCTGACCTTCCCGAACGGTCTCGCCTCGGCCGAAACGGCAGACCCACATTCTGCCGCTCGACTGCCCCTGACCGTCGTCATCCCGACCCTCAACGAGGGGGCGCAGATTGCCCAGGCCGTTGCGGAGCTCGGTTGGGCCGACGAGGTCATCGTAGTCGATGGGGGCTCAACGGACGAGACCGTCGCGGCCGCCATGGCGGCCGGGGCCCACGTTCTCGTCGTCAAGGGCGAAACGATCGCGGGGCAGAGAAACGCGGGAATCGAGCACGCGCGGCATGGTTGGATCCTCGCACTCGACGCTGACGAGCGCGTAACGCCGCAGCTGCGCGTCGAGATCGGCCAGATCGTCGGCGGCAGCAACCCGACGCACGCCGCGTATCGAATGAAGTTCCGGAACCACTACCTCGGACGCGAGCTCAAGCACGGGCCGTGGGGCCGCGATTGGCATGTCCGGTTGTTCACGCGCGACCGGCGGTACGTGTGCAACCGCGTCCATGAGCATCTCGAGGCGATCGACGACGTCGGTACGCTCACCGGCCCGATCCTGCATTACCCTTACCGCGATCTCGCGCATCACGTCACCAAGGTCGTGAAATACGCGCGCTGGGGCGCCGACGATCTTCACGCACGGGGCCGGACCGCCGGTCTGTGGGAGCTCACCGCTCGCCCCGCTTGGCGATTCATCCGCGACTACATTGTGTTCTCGGGTTGGCGCGACGGGTCGGTGGGGTTTGTCGCGTCGGCCGTCAGCTCATTCGCGGCGTTTCTCAAGTACGCCTTCCTTTTCGCCCGGAGTCAGCAGCCGAAGGCATGAGGGCATGAAGCTCCCGATCCTGATGTACCACAAGATCGATGAGCCGCCGGCTGGTGTGAGGAACCCGGGAAATTTCGTGAGCCCCGCCCTCTTCGCCGAGCAGATGGACGGGCTGCTTGCGTGGGGTTACGAGACGATCGGCTTCGAGCAGTGGCTCGATTACCGACTTACGGGGAACGGGAAGCTCCCACGCAAACCGGTCATCATCACCTTCGACGATGGATACACGTGCTTCGATGAGCACGCGTGGCCAGTCCTGAAGTCGCGGCGGATGCAAGCCACGGTGTTCCTCGTCGCCGGGCAGATCGGCGGAACCAACAGCTGGGATCGCGACGAACACAGCTTTCCGCTGCTCAGCGCCGCGCGGATTCGAGAGCTGCAATCCGAGGGCGTACACTTTGGATCGCACACCATCGAGCATCGGCCGCTCGCCCGCATTCCCGCCAACGACGCGTTGAGCGAGTTGACTCGTTCGCGCTGGTCACTCGGCGAGTTGCTCGGGCGCGACGTCGACGTCGTCGCATACCCGTTCAGCAATCAGAGCGCCGAGGTCCGCCGCCTTGCCAGGCAGGCCGGCTATCGATGTGCCGTGCGTGGCAAGGGGCGAATGAACTGGCCGAGCACCGATCCGTTCGGACTACGACGGATCAAGATCGAGCCCGGAACGACCGGCGCGGAGCTCGGTTGGCGTCTGATTCGTGAACGGTACCTCCGAGGCTTCTAGCGGTCCGGTCCCAGAACCTGAGCAACGCGCGCTTCGAGCGCCGTCAGGTCCTTTCGTAGAGTCTGATAGCGGTCGATCGCGTCGCGTCCAATGCGCTGGTCCGCGCGCGTAGTCATTGCGGCGAGGTAGGTGATCTGGGTCTGCAAGCCGGGAGCCCCGTACCGCACGCCCTCACCCGCCCCGAACAGGGTGGCCGCCAACGCTTCGACCTTGCTCAACGAATCCGACGGACTGCCCGCCGCGCGGAGCCGAGTCCGCGCCTGACGCACGCGATTCGCCACGCGGCCAATTTCGCTCACCAGGTCGCGCATTCGGTTGTTGTGATCGTACTGCTCCTTGAGATCGGCGGCCGTGATTCCATCGGGCGCCAACCGCGGATCGATACGCAGCACCATGGGTTGCGTGTCACTCCATGACCCGACGGTCATCTTCACGCGATAGGATCCCGGCGGGACCATGAACCCGGCGGTGTTGTTGAAGTCCCAGACGAGTCGATTCATGCCCGCGGACGCAGTCAGTCGGACGGGAGGCGCGGCCCGACGGAAACCGCCGCCCTCTTCGTCGTCGGGGTTCGGTGCAGCTGCCTCGGTCACCGGCGCCGCTGCCGCTTCACTCGAATAGCTGCGGATCGAAGCGCCGCTCTGATCGAGGATGTCGATCGTCACGCGTTCGCCGCCGCTTCGCGCCAGGTAGTAGTTGATCGACGCGCCGTTGGGTGGGAACTGTGCCTGTCCGCTCGCCGGTGCCGCGCCGCCGCCGAACCCACCACGTCCACCGCCGAGTCGTCCACGAATCGCCTCTCGCGGCGCGAACAGCTTCGCCGCAGTCGACACCGTCGTTGCATTGAGCTGGTGCAGCGGTGTCACGTCGTCCATGATCCACATCGATCGACCCTGCGTTGCGATCACGAGATCCTTGTGATGCAGCTTGATGTCGGTGATGGGGACCGTCGGCATGTTCAGGTCGAACGACTGCCAGTGAGAACCGTTGTCGAACGAGATGAACATCCCAAACTCGGTCCCCGCGTAGAGCAATCCCTGTCGATCGGGATCTTCGCGCACGACACGCGTCGGCCAGTCGGCGGGAATTCCGTTCTTCCCGTCGGTGAGGCGCTTCCACGTCGCGCCGTAATCGTCGGTCTTGTAGATGTAGGGCGCGAAATCGCCCAGGAGATAGCGGTACACTGCGTAGTACGCCGAGCCCTTTCGGTGCGGTGACGTCTCGATGTACTGCACGCGCCCGCCCTCGGGCAGATCCTTCGGCGTGATGTTCTTCCACGTCTTGCCGTTGTCGCGCGTGACGTAGAATGGACCGTCGTTCGATCCGGTCCAGATCACCCCGGGCTCGAGCTTCGACTCGCTGATCGCGTAGAGCGTGCTGTAGAACTCTTCGCCGGTCACGTCGCGCGTGATCGGTTCGCCGCTCCCGCCCTGGCAGCACGACGGCTTTGCGGTGAGGTCGGGCGAAATCGTCTCCCAATGCACGCCACCGTCGTGCGAGCGGTGCACGTACTGCGAGCCGTAGTAGACCGTGCTCGAGTCGAAGAGCGACACCTCCATCGGTGACACGCGCTGGAACCTGAGGATCAGATCCTTCGCGTCATTGCCGTAGAGCGATTGGCCGCCGACCCAATAGTTCTGCTCCTGGCGCGTGTTCATGAACATGCGACTGAACTGTCCCTTGCACGCACCATAGACGATGCCCGGATTCTTCGGGTGCGGAATGATCGGGCCCGTCTCGCATCCCGGTCCATTCTCGAATGGCTCGGTGCTTCCCGGCAATGGCATGCTCGGAACGATGACCGTGCTCGCGTCCTGCTGCGCGCCGTACAACCGATACGGGAACTGCTCGTCGAGCCACACGCCGTAGATCTCGGCGGTCGGCTGGTTCATCTGCGTCGACCAGGTGCGCCCGCCATCCTGCGACACGTTCGCGCCGCCGTCGTTCGCCTGGATCATGATCCGGCCATCCTTCGGATTGATCCACATGTCGTGGTTGTCGCCGTGCGGCGTGCGCAACGTCGTCCAGTTCGCGCCGCCGTCGGTCGACTTGTAGAAATTCTCGGCGCCACCGTACACGACGTCGGCATTGGTCGGATCTGCCGCCAACGTGACGTAGTAGAACGGGCGCGTGATGAGCTGCGCGAAGCTGCTGATGAGCTTCCACGATCCACCGGCGTCTTCCGAGCGATAGAGACCGCCGCCAGGCTTCGCTTCGACGAGAGCGTAGACACGATTGGGATTTGCCGCGGTGACGGCGATGTTCGCCTTGCCGATCAGCTCAGTCGGAAGACCGTTCGTGACCTTCGTGAAATGTTCGCCGCCGTCGGTGCTCTTGTAGAAGCCACCGTCTCGTGCGCCGCTGATGATCGTCCACGGCTTTCGCTCGCCCCGCCACATCCATGCGTAGACGATGTCGGGATTCGCTGGATTGATCTCGAGATCGGCCGCGCCAACGCTGTCGGAAAGGAACAGCACCTTGCGCCACGTCTTTCCGCCGTCCGTGGTCTTGAACACGCCGCGTTCAGTGTTGCGCTTGAACGCGTTTCCGATCGCGGCAACCCAAACAACGTTCGGGTTCGTGGGGTGAATGCGCACCGCGCCGATCTGCCCGGATTCGTAGAGGCCGGCAAAGCTCCACGTCTGTCCAGCGTCTACCGACTTGTAGATGCCCCGACCGGTGGAGACGTTGCTGCGAATGTCGTCCGAGCCCGTACCGAGATAGATGACGTTGGGATCCGACTCCGCCACAGCGACGGATCCGGTCGAAGCAACTGGGACCTTGCCGTCGGTGATCGGAACCCACGAGCTGCCTGCGTCGGTGGTTCTGAAGAGTCCCCCGCTCGCCACTCCCATATAGAACGTGCGCGGCGCCGAAGGAACACCCGTCACGGTCGTTACGCGACCGCCGCGCGGTGGACCGACTACGCGGTAGCGAAGGCCGTGCAGCACCGATGTGTCGACAGAGGCCAGCATCGAACCCGCGGACGTCGCCGACGACACCGGGCGCGACTGTGCATGGGCGGAGGGGGCCGCGAGGGCAAAGAACGTCAGGGGGGCGAACAGTCGAAATCGCATGAGAACCGGCCTCTGGCCGTGAGGAAAGGATTCGACGTTCATCCTAGATGGTCTGGGCCCGCTATCGCTAGAGGTCGGCGGCATGGTGCCTGCGCTTTTGTCGACATCGACTCACGATGAGGGCGTTCAAGATGTCCATGCTCGATTCGCGGCCGCTGCTTCGCGGCGCTGCAGGTATTTTTGTGACCGTGCTCGCGGCGTGCACCTCCCGATCGGTCGCCGAACGACAAGCCGCCGGTTCGCTCGACACCTCTGTCATGAAGACCAGCGCGATCATCGACGCCGCCGGGCCCGGCGTGCAGGTCACGCACACCGATGTTCGCAGCATGAAGAAGGCAACAGATTTTCGGTTGACGCCGATCAACTTCTCGCGGTTCATGGCGGCGGCCGACAGCGTCGCCTCTCGCCAGGCCCGCAACCCGTCGATGCGCGAGTACCTCAGCGTGAACATCACGGACGCCGGTTCGCCGGAGGCCGACGCCGGCCTGAAATGGCTCGCCGCGAGCCCGGACGTCGTTGGCGCGATCAACGCCGGCGGCATGTCGGTCCGCGACTATTTCGTGGCATCGATCGCGATTGCCTCGGCCGAGCGCTTCATCGACAGTCCGACTGCGGCTCCGCCGACCCCGACGCTCGCGGAGAACGCCACGTTCCTTCGCGCCCATCGTTCGGATCTCGATCGATTGTCGGCGCTTCGGGAGCATCGGGCGATGGTGACGACCACGCCGTAACACAAGCGTCACTCGCGGCCGGAGCGTCCCTTCCTTCCCTCCGGCCCGAGCGGTAACGTCTCCGGGCCCACGTCCTCGCTCACCGACCTGACGGCGCGCCCTTCACGCGGCGACGCCGTTCCGGAGATTGCACGTGTCCTTTCGATCGTCCCTCCGCTGCGCTGCGCTCGTGCTCGCGGCAGCCGCGTCGTTTGCCCCGGCCGCAGCCCAGTCTTCACGAGGCATCCCGACGCCTGCGTCGATCCTCGGGTTCGAGCCCGGCGCCGACCGCCACCTGCCAAGCTGGAAGCAGATCGTCGACTACTTCACGGCGCTCGACAAGGCCAGCCCGCGCGTGAGCGTGCGAACGCTCGGTAAGACCACACTCGGCCGGCCGTTCATCGTCGCCTTCATCGCCGACTCGAGCACGCTCGCCAACCTCGACCACTATCGCCAGGTCCAACGAAAGCTCATGGACCCGCGGCTGCAGGCGGCCGGCGAACGCGAGAAGCTGATCGAC
>Ga0310811_10003621_pt1 | contig 19458 bp, 10 predicted proteins | sample YCmetagenome_FD_207642 | JGI IMG/M metagenome (GOLD analysis project Ga0310811, IMG submission 207642) | Soil microbial communities from experimental microcosm in Duke University, North Carolina, United States - YC | ecosystem: Engineered > Artificial ecosystem > Soil microcosm > Unclassified ...
CGAAGCGCAGCAGATCACCGCCGCGCTGGCGCAGCAGGAAACGCTGGCTTATATCGATTATCTGAAGCAGAAGGCCAAGGTGAAGATACTGAAGCCACTGAATCCGAAGCCGGCGTCGATTGAATAATCCGTCGTATCAATGCCCAGTCCTAAAATAGAGCGACAGGTTTTATTGCAATAGACGCCCGATGCACCACATCGGGCGTTTTGTATTTCAAGGCTGTATGAGGCCGCTCCTGGTTATAAATCCGGATCGATTGGGCCACCATCTTAGCGGCTTGCGTTAGATCGTCCGGGCGGTTAAGCAGGAATTCGCCTTTGAGGATGCCATTGACGCGTCCAGCCAATGCATTCTGGTAACAGCCATAGCCCCGTCCGTCATGGAGCAAATCAATCCGTGCCGGCGATGGATATCCTGGTAGTACGTTGACAGTACTGGACGCCACGATCCGAGTGATGAACGACCGGCGTGCTGCTGTGCACATGGTAGTCCACGATCTTGCGCGAGTAGGCGTCCGTTACCAGACTCAGGTAGACGAACCTCCCTCTTGTGGGCAGATAGGTGATGTCTGTCACCCACACCTGTTTCAGCTTCGGTCGGGACCACCTGCATTGACCCTGACTTGAGCATTGGGGTGGCGGTGGAAACGCTGTTGGTGGTCTCGTGATAAGCCCACTGCGGCGGCAAAGCGGATCCATCGCACCGCGCCACGACCGCCTAGGCCTGTTGCGCAAGCTTTCGTTCCCATCGACAACATTTGTAATATGCCTGGTGGCAACTTATCGTTACACGTGGATAATTCCTTTATTCGTCAGGTTTGTGTTTGGTAAAAACGATTGTTTGCGCATACCATGCAGTGAAAAATAACTATCCGTATAAAAATGATAAAGCAATTGGGGAGACAGTCATATTGCGCCATGCATATGAATTGGCAGACAAGTGCATTCAGCGAATTTGTAAAAGTTGAAAATTTCTTCTTTGCAAAAAATGGCTTTTTCAATGAAGTTTTATTTTTACTATTATTTTTATCGTGTTTATCGGCCAATGCAACTGACCTGCTTGAAGCATACCGTTTGGCAAAAAATAATGATGCAGCCTTTGCTTCTGCACGTTATTCATTAGAAGGCATTCAACAGCGCATCCCTCAAGCGCGCGCTGCCTTGCTTCCTTCGGTGACCGCAAGCGGAAGTAAGGGAAGTACGCAAGCAGTCACAGCTTTTACCGATGTGCCGCCGGTTGACCGAGGCATGCGGTCCTGGGCATGGTCATTGCAGCTGCGGCAACCTTTGATTAGATTAAGTAGTGTGTACGCTTATGAACAATCCAAATACATAGTCGAGCAAGCAGAAGCGGAATACGAAAGCGCAGAACAAGATTTGATATTGCGCGTGGCCGAAGCCTATTTTGGTGTGAGCGTGGCGCAACAGGTGATTGATGCATCTAATGCTGAAGTGCAAGCCCTGGAGGAGCAATTAGGGCAGGTGACTCGAGGATTCAAGCTTGGTACGCATACACTGATTGACGTCGATGATACCAAAGCGAGACTTGGCTTGGCTCGCTCAAGACAAATTGCCGCTAAAAATGATTTGGAAAGCAAGCGTGCGGAGTTGGAAAAAATTACAGGACAGCGCATCACCGAACTCAACCTTCTAAAGATAAAGGCAGTCCTGCCAGCACCACAGCCGCGGGATTCTCAAACATGGATAGATAGAGCTCGTCTAGAAAATCCAAAAGTACGTGCGCAAAAGGCTGGTGTGGCCGTTGCCGAACAGAATATTAAAAAGTCGCGATCGGAATATGCGCCCACGCTTGATCTTGTCGCATCGCGGAATGGCAACTATGCCTCGAACAGTTTAACGACACCGAACGAATTTGCCACGCGCGCGAATTCAACCCAGATCGGCATTCAGTTAAATATTCCAATTTATTCCGGCGGAGAAACGAATGCCCGGGTTGCCGAGGCGATCGCAAACAATAACAAGGCGCAAGCCGATCTGGAAATGGCAAGTCGCCAGGCAGCGACAGATGCGCAACAAGCATACTCTGGCGTCATGAATGGATTGGCACAGATAGAGGCATTAAATTTGGCTGAGGACTCAGGGCGCAACTCGGTCAATGGAACGCGGCTCGGATACAAATTGGGCTTGCGGATTAATCTGGATGTTCTTAATGCGGAGCTACAGCTATATACCGCCCAACGAGATCTGGCGAAGGCTCGCTACGATACTTTGTTACAGGGACTTAAATTGAAAGCAGCCACCGGGATCCTGACACCGGACGATCTATTGGCTGTTAACAGAATGCTGGAAAAATGATTACTGATGTGTCAAGCCGAGCTTTAGATAACTTTCGCTAAAGAAATTTTTTACCCCATGAATATGGGTTGTTGTGCAAACATTCCGCCGATAGGATACCCAATAAATATAAAAGAATAATTCATTCGTGGGGGACATGCATGCAGCACAAAGAATTGTCAGGGGAGGCTTTTCTGTGGGCCTTGCAAGGATTGTGCACATTGCATCGCAAGCCATTCTCCGCAGAGTTGGCGCAGCATCAGCTAATCCCTCCCTACACTGTCCAGTCACTTATTCGCGTCACCGATGAATACGGTTTTAATGCCGTATTGCGGAAAGCAAAAGCTTCACGCATTCATAAGGAATCGTTTCCATTGGTTGTGTGGCTCAGCCTTACAGTAGCTAATAAGAGCCAGGACGGTGAATCGGAAAGCGTGGCGGAAAGCTCGCAACCATATGCTCATGCCGAAAAAGACAAAACGTTAACGACAGTGCCAGCCTTGGTTTTGCAAGCCGATGGTGCGAATTTTCTCGTTGTTGAGCCGTCTGATCCCGCCCCCATTACGCTGTCCCAATTACAGTTTGAAGAGCGCTATCTTGGCTATATCGTGCGCGCCACTCCGAAACCGGAGTCGGCGAATGACGTTGACAGGGAAGCTGAAGCACGACAAGCGCGCAAATTTGGTTTTCGCTGGTTTATTCCAGAGCTGCTCAAGCATAAAAAACTATGGCAGGAAGTATTACTGGCTTCGCTGGTCATTCAATTGATTGCATTGGCTACGCCGCTGTTCACGCAAACCATCATCGACAAAGTCGTCGTTCATCATACGCAAAGCACTTTGATTGTGATCGCAATTGGCATGCTCTTCTTCATGCTGTTTTCAGCGGCGCTATCGTGGTTACGTCAATATCTTGTATTGCATACCGGGAACCGTGTTGACGCCGTATTGGGTGCATCGGTTTTTGAACGTTTGTTCAAGCTGCCGCCGATATATTTCCAGCATCGTCCGACAGGTGTGATTGCAGCACGCATGCACGGCGTGGAGACGATACGCGAGTTTATTGCGAGTGCAGCCGTTACGCTTATTCTCGATTTTCCATTTCTGCTGATATTTGTGGCGATCATGTTTTATTACAGCGTCACGCTCACGCTGATTGTATTGGCAATTTTGTCCATCATCGTGGTAATGAGCTTGGTGATTGCACCCGTCTTTCAGGCTAGGTTGCAAGAACAATTTCAACTGGGCGCGCGCAATCAGGCTTTCCTGACCGAATACGTAGTGGGCATGGAAACGGTCAAATCGTTGCAGATGGAGCCGCAATTGAACAGCCGCTATAGCGGTTACCTTGCCAGCGCATTGCAGGCAGGTTTTGCTACGAAACAATTGGCCAATACCTACAATACGGCATCCAATCTGCTGGAGCAGATGATGAGTTTGCTGATTCTAGCCATCGGCGCTTACACCGTGATGCACAGCAGGGAATTCACAATCGGCATGCTGGTCGCATTCCAGATGTTTTCTGGCCGGCTGTCACAACCGATGTTGAGATTGGTGGGGCTTTGGCAGCAATTCCAGCAGGCGACCATATCGGTGACTCGCCTCGGTGATCTGATGAATGCGCCTACCGAGCCGTATTCGGTCATCCCGGCGCGCGAGACGGCGCACCGCGGTGAGATTCAAATTCATGAGGTTGCGTTTCGCTACGCGGATCATCTACCGCTGATCTACGAAAATTTATCTCTCCAAATCAAGCAAGGCCAGACCATCGGCATCATGGGGCCGTCCGGATGCGGGAAAAGTACGCTGGCAAAACTACTGCAGGGATTCTATCAGCCGAGTGCCGGTCAGATTTTGATTGATGGTGTCGATATTCGTTATCTGTCGGCAAATGAATTGCGAAGTCACTTCGGCGTGGTGCCGCAAGAGACCGTGCTTTTCTCCGGCACCATCTATGACAATTTGCAGATGGCCAGTCCCCACGCCACCTTCGAACAGATTACCGCTTCCTGCAAGATGGCTGAGATTCACAGTGCCATCACTGCATTACCGCAAGGCTATCAGACAGAAATCGGCGAACGTGGTGCCGGCTTGTCCGGTGGCCAGAAGCAGCGTATCGCCATTGCTAGAGCGTTGCTAAAGCGTCCCAGTATTCTTGTCTTCGATGAAGCAACGAGTGCACTGGATGCGCAGACGGCTGAACAATTTGCGCAAACCGTCAATGCTCTCAAGGGCAAGGTTACGATGCTCTTCATCACACATGGTTTGCCAAAGGGCTTAAAGGTTGATGTGGTATTTAGGTTAACCGAAAAGGGCGCACAGTTACTGACACCGGGGCCAGCCACATCAAATGCACACCCTTCCAATACGGTTCGCCCCCACCATGCATCCCATGCCAGTAGTACGCCTATGAACGATGGCAATAACGTGACTGCGCTTGTGCCGCAAGCGGGAGGCGAGGCATGAGCGAAAATCAACAGAACCAAAAACAAGAGCAATCAGGGCAGCAGCCGGGCGCTGCGTTCAACTGCGCAGCACAGCAGACAACCGCTCAAGTTATTCCGCTACGTCCGCCTAATCGATGGCACGACCCGCTTGGCCTTATTCAAGCGGAAGCACCCAACCACATCAGTCGTATCGTCTTGTGGGCGGTTTGTATTTTGCTTCTTATCATGATTGCGTGGGCAGCTATCGGCAAGCTCGACATCATTGCCACTGCAGAGGGCAAGCTGGTGACAAGGACACTTGTCAAAATCGTCCAACCGGCAGAATCAGGGGTGGTCAAGCAACTACTGGTAAGGGAGGGCGATAGCGTCAAGGCAGGAGAAGTGCTGGCACGCCTCGACACTACACTGGCCACTGCTGACAAGATTGGAGTCAGTAACGATCTGGCAATGCAAAACATGCAGGTAAGGCGGCTGCAGGCCGAATTGCATGATCGGCCGATGTTGCCGCAGGCGGGTGATGACCCACAGCGATATGCGCATGTGCAAAGCCAGTACATTGCGCATCGCCGGGCTTTTCTGGATGGTCTGGATCAAGAAAAGTATTTGCTGACCAAGATGGAGCAGGAGCGTAAAAGCGCGGGCGAAGTCGCTGCCAAGCTGGAACAAACGATCCCAAGTTACAAGAAAACTGCCGAAGCATATGCCGGTCTGGAAAAGGAAGGTTATGTAAGTGGTGTTGCTTCTGCAGAAAAACAGCGCGATTTGATTGAGAAAACCAAGGATCTGGACGCACAACGGGCAACCGTCGCCTCATTAAATGCTGCTATAGCCGCACAACGAAAGCGCGTGACACAAGTACAGAGCACTTACAGGAGCGAGCTGGAAAAAGAACTGGCAGAGATCAGAGCCAGGATCGTTCAGCTGAAACCCACCTTGGACAAGAGCATTTACAAAGAAGGTTTGATGGAACTAAAGGCGCCACAGGACGGTATCATCAAGGATGTTGCGACAACCACGATTGGAGCAGTAGTGCAACCAAGTACGGTCGTCATGACCCTGGTGCCAAAGAACGAACAACTCTACGCCGATGTGGAAATCAAGAATGACGATGTCGGCTTTGTGCAAGTTGGACAACGCGCACAAATCAAACTGGCGGCTTACCCATTTCAAAAATACGGCATGTTGACGGGCAAGGTGATACGCATCAGTGCCGATGCTAGTGATCCAAAACAAACAGGCACTCAATCAAATAATGCTCAGGGTAACGGTGAGAGCAATGCGCCAACTAATATTTCTACATATAAGGCGCGCATACAGTTGGGTCAACAGATACTAAATGGGCCGCAGGGAAACGCATTGACGACTATGCCGGGTATGCAAGTGCTGGCTGAGATCAATCAGGGAAAGCGAACTGTATTGGAATATTTGTTATCGCCAGTACAGAAGGCCATACAAGAATCCGCTAGAGAAAGATAACGAGACTAACGAAAAAATTATCTATCCTCACAAAGATGAAAATCAATGGATTGATAAGTTTGACATTGATTCTGCCCGAGCTATGTTAATTGCCACTGGCATCGGTATGTACGCATTGGCTTTAACCGCTGCTTTATCAGATAAAACTACTACATCTTCAGGGCGATGGAGTGATTTTATAAATTTTATCAATGCGCAGTTTGGTAAAGAAGGACTGATCGTAATGTGGCTGCTTCTCGGCTCGATTGTGATTTGTATGGCTATTCGTAAATCTAAATAGGAGTTGTATATGAGTGCAAAAGGGGTCAGCTTCGGATTTGTTTTTTACTGAAGCGTTGAACTGAGATGTCACGCCGTCCACGTATCAAGCTCACCGACATACGCTGCACATCGTGCAACGCGGCATCAATCGCGAGCCGTGTTTCTTCGCCGAGGAGGACTATCAGTGCTATCTCCACTGGCTGTGGAAATCGGCTGCCGATTGGCACTGCGCCATCCATGTCTACGTGCTCATGACCAACCATGTGCATTTGCTGATTACACCGCAGACACCGAATGCACCGGCCAAACTGATGCAATCCATCGGCCGTCGCTACGTCCAATACATCAATCGCCAATACAAACGCACCGGCTCCCTTTGGGAAGGCCGCTACAAATCCAGCCTCATCCAGGCCGAGACCTATCTGCTCGCCCGCATGCGCTACATCGAACTCAACCCGGTACGTGCCGGTATGGTCGATGACCCTGGCCAATATCGTTGGTCAAGCTATCGCAGCAACGGCCTGGGGCAAGCCAACCATCATCTCGCTCCGCATCCTCTGTATCGGGACATCGGTTCGGACAAGGAGGCACGACTCATCCACTACCGAAAACTCTTTCGCTCCCAGCTTGACGATGAAGCTATCACCGATATTCGGCTGGCGATTGTCCGGGATCAGCCGCTGGGCAATGACAGATTCGCTGAGCGGATACGCGCAATGGCAGGGGGCAGATGGATGCAGCCGAAGCGAGGGCGACCAAACAAATCAAAGAGAGCTGAAGAAGCCGTGGAGAATCAAAACGACTTTGGATTTTGAGGAGGAACACGAGATGGATGATGAGCATGGAAATAAAACGAAGCTGACCCCTTTAGTGCCCTACGGCGGCGCCGGCGACGACAAGATCGCCAGCGGCAACGGCGACGACGATGCCTTCGGCGAGGAGGGCGACGACACGATCTGGGGCATGCACGGTAACGACGTGGTCGACGGCGGCGCCGGCAACGACCATTTGCGGGGCGACGGCGACGATTATTTAGAGAGTGGCGCGAAGAATGACAAATGGATACGGAGGGCGGCGTGATGAAGCTCTATATCAGCGGTTTATCGATCCTCATCCTACTGATTTTTTATATGCCGTTGGTGCTGTTCATTCTGTGGCGAATCGTCAAAAGCAATTTTGGCAAGGCCGCCAAAGTGATCGCGATCTTAGTCTTCTTGTTGCTTGCTTATGCGATACCGCTGGGCGATGTGACCGTCCATTCCATGGCGATGGCGAAGGTGTGCCCGAACGCGGGGCTGCATGTTTACAAGCAGGTGAAGGTGGATGGGTATTTTGATCCCAGTGCAAGTGACCAAATACTTGATCTTTATCCGTACCAATTTATTGAATATACGCGCCCTGGTGCAAGAGAAAGAATTATTCATGTAGAACGATCACAAGATAAACGAACAATTAAATCTACGCTTGATACTCCGGCAGCAAGGTACGAAATTAAATATGAGGGTTGGGGCATCAATAAGGATTTGGGTGTTTCAGTACTCAGAGACAGCGTCATAAATAGAAATACCAATGAAGTCCTTGGTGAGCGCCTGTTATTCAATCCAATCCCTGGTTGGCTTGATCGAGTTCTGGTCCTTCGTTGGTTTGGTGGTGCAATTCAAGGTTGCCATGGGCAAGCGGGATATGAGTTCCGCTCAAAGATATTGGTTCCTAATAATGGAAGGGGTTAGCAATGTCCTCGCTAGACACGTACTACACCTACGCAAAATTGGCTCAGGCCGCATATATTGATCTATCAAGCCTTGGGCAAGCCCCTGTACCTGGAGTGGTTGTCGCTGCAACAGGGAGAGACCAAGAAAAAATGCCACAAGCATTGGGTGACCAATTGTTTAGTAGTGGGGATGACCCTTGGACCGTTCTCTCCCCTTACTACAAAACCGTAAATGGCCACAGCGATGAGGTCGGTTTCGCGGCGATGCTGCTGTCTAACCCGACCGAAGGCAAAGTGCTGACAATCGCCGGTACGGAGCCCGATTCGGATGCCTACGAAGACCTACTCATCGCCGACCTTCAGCAAATCGGTTTTTGGGGCGTGGCGATCGACCAGCTCGTGTCGCTGTTCAACTACGTGCAAATACTCAAAGCGCCGGCGGGCGCGACCGGCGTACTGCGGTTGGAAGTGGTGACGAGCCGGACGCCGCCAAAGGACGGCAGCCCCTATGTGATTGGCGAAATCACGACTTTGACGCCGTTCCCGACATACAAATGGCTGGAGCCGCACTACGACGCGGTAGGCATCGGCCTCATCCAGCCGGGCGAACAAGTGACCGTCACGGGGCACAGTTTGGGTGGTCATCTGGCGGCGCTGGCCGTTGCACTTTTCCCGGATACTTTCAGCTCTGCATATACATTCAATGCGCCGGGGCACGATCCGATCTCCAGCCTGTTGGCGTCGGGTGGCGATCAAATACTAAAACTATTCCAGAATTACGGTGCATCACCGCTTGCCATCGAAAGCATTGCTACCCGTGTTACCACGCTCGAAGCCGAAGATGCCATTCCGGGGGATGACGTTGATGCCGTCTCAGGCAATGGCACGGGCACGCCGTTCAGTCAAGAAACATACGTGACGACAGAGCGGGTAACGCACAGCATCGGGCACCTGATGGACTCGCTGGCAGTGCAGACCCTGATGGAGAAGATGGACGAAGGCCTGACGCTCGATAGTGCGGGGAAAATCATCGCAGCCGCCAGCGCAGACCCCAATGATGCCTTGGAAAGAGTCGTTGAAGCACTCTACAAAGCGATCAAAGGGGAAACGATTCAACTGGAGGAGACCGGCCCGACAGAAGGGGGCATGATTCTCGCCGGTGGCGGCGATTTCACTTTACGCAGCGATTTTTATGACAAGCTGATTGACGTTCAAGCCGCCGTTGATGCCCAACCCAATCTGCAACTGATTTCTCTGGTCGGAAAAGATGTCCTGACGATCGAAGCCAATGCCTATGCGGATGCCGCTTACCGCTACGCCCTCAAAGAACTGAATCCCTTCGTCATCACCGGCGCCGACTACAGCAAGTTCAACCAGAACGGCGAACTTGATCTTTACGACTCAACCACCGGCGAAGGCAGTCTGAGCGACCTATGGCTGAAAGACCGCGCCGCGATACTGACCTGGCTGGTGAAATACAACACCGAAGACGGTGCGGCGCTACGAATTGACGGCCCGTACAGTTACGACTTCAAAGCGCTTGATTTCAATGCCAACAACAGCGACCTGACAATCCACGTCACCTCCAAGAGCAACTTCACCGACCCCAATCATATCCAGATCATTTTCGGCTCGGATGATGGCGACAGCATCAACGGCATGGACGTGTACTCCGGCGACCACCTCTACGGCGGTGCCGGCAATGACACAATAAATGGCAAAGGCGGGAATGACTATATTGAAGGTAACGGAGGCGACGACAAGCTGTCGGGCGGTACTGGTCGAGATCAACTTTTTGGTGGTGACGGAGCCGATGTACTGAATGGCGGCAAGGATACGGATGTTCTCAAAGGTGGCAAGGGCAATGACACTTACCTTTTTGCAGATGGTGACGGCATAGACACCATCGTCGATGCCGACGGTGATAACCAAATCAAGTGGGGTGCCGATGAAACTGGTGCAGGCGGTATCCAACTCGTCGGTGGCAAGGAGATAGAGGCGGGAGCTGGTATATGGAAAAGCGATGATGAGAAATTCCAATATACCTTGCTGAATGAATCGGATGGAACCAATACATTAATCGTAACGGTACTAGTTGGTGGTGCAGTATCGGGAGATCGTATATTTGTTAAAAATTTTGTAGATGGCAACCTAGGAATTTCGTTAGAGAAAACTCCCACAGAAGAACTTCATACCGATTACGTCGAACTGCTCGAAGTTCATTACGATGGCGCTACACCTTACGGTGCGACTTTTGCAAATCCAACACTTTATGATGCTTCATATTCTGTAGTCGGAACGGCATACGAAGATCGTATTTCTACTGGTGCTAGCGACGATCTTATTCAAGGCGGAGGAGCATTCGACAGGCTCCTTGGCCGTGCGGGTGACGATCGTATCTATGGAGATGTAGAGGTTGGAATAGAAGAAGCGATTGAAAATATCGAAATGCAGCCAACTGGAGTCATCGACGTGCTTGAGGGGGAGGAAGGTGACGATATTTTAATTGGTTCAGGCTATCTCTACGGCGGTGCGGGGACAGATATTCTAGTGGGTGGTGGAGGCGCTGATGTTGCGCAAGGTGATACGTTTGATGGTGGATGGCCACTAACAGGGCAGGAACATCACGTAGTGTTGGGTTATGACGAGGAAAAGCGAAAATACAATTATTACCTAAGCGTGACAGAAGCCGGAGTAACCACTTATTACGGGGGATATGGATATACCGATATTGACGGCGCCGCGGACATTATCTACACAGGTGGTGGTGACGATATTGCTTTGGGAGAGCTCGGAGATGATTGCCTTGTGCTTGGTACTGGTAATGATTTTGGGTTGGGAGGAGAGGGTTCTGACACCATTGAAGGAGAGGATGGGAGCGATTATCTGTTTGGGGACTTTAACTCAGATCCAACTGCTCCCGCAGATGGCGGGCCGCAAAATCAAATACCAGATTTTCGCGGAATTCCCAGCGACAAGCATGGGGACGATTTTCTTGATGGCGGGAATGGTAATGACTACCTCCAGGGGAACGGTGGGGATGATGTCTTAGTAGGTGGTGCCGGTGCAGACCGGTTATTGGGCGACGATCAAATTACAACCGCTGAAGTACATGGTAACGATACCCTCTATGGAGGTGATGGCGACGATTATCTTCTTGGTAGTGGCGGAGACGACCAACTATATGGTGGAGAGGGTGATGACAGGATGTTCTCAGATGATGAGCCAGACATTTTAGCTGGTGAATATCATGGCGCGGACTATCTTGAGGGTGGGGACGGTAACGACCAGATGGTGGGCGGTGGCAATGACGATGTGCTGTATGGTGATATAGGCAACGACATCATGTGGGGGGATGCGGTACAAGCTACGTTAGCAGCTACCGAAAATGGAAAGGATATGCTGGATGGCGAAGAGGGAAACGATGAAATTAGCGGCGGTGGAAACGATGATCAATTGTTCGGTGGAGATGGTGATGATGTAATGGAGGGAGATGCAGCTACATCGATTGTAGATGGAGCTGTGCATGGAAATGATTTAATGGATGGTGGAAATGGCGACGATTACATGGCTGGCGGTGGTGGTAATGATTTGATGTATGGAGGAAATGGTAACGACGAAATGCAAGGTGATGCGAGCGATCTAGATTTTACCTTTCATGGCGATGACATTATGGATGGTGGGAGCGGTAATGACACCATGTTCGGTGGCGGCGGTAATGATCAGATGATGGGTGGAGACGGCGAGGACCATCTCACTGGTGAAGATGGTGACGACATATTAGATGGTGGAGACGGTGCCGACTATCTAAACGGCGGCATTGGTAATGATGTTTATCAAAACGTTGATGCTGATGACACTGTAGTGGACGAAGACGGGAAAGCTGTTATTCGGTTCGCAGACGATATCGCAACCAACGACATTGAAATTGTCAATGTTAATGCGAACGGGGTCGATACTTTACTCTTCAATATCGATGGTCGTACGTTCTTTGAAATTCAACGTAATCAAAATGCGTCACAGCAAATTTTCCAATTTGGATCAGAAGCTTTTGATCAGTCCCAATTTTTGGGAGAGCGCTTATTTCAAGCAGCGCCTTCACACCAAACGGCGGGTGACGATATATTAAAAGGATATGCAAGCGACGATATTGTTTACGGCTTCAATGGTAATGACCAATTATTTGGTTATTCAGGAAATGACAGCTTAACTGGTGGGGTCGGTGATGATATTTTGATCGGAGGGAAAGGCAATGACACCCTTATGGGAGAAGAGGGAAACGATACGTATATGTTTTCTAGAGGCGATGGTCAGGATGTAATTGTTGATGGTGGTACGGAAAATAATGAAAACAAAATCCAATTTGCGGCGGACATAAATAGAAGTGATGTAACTTTTTCTCGTTTATCCAGCGGCGATTTATTGTTGGAAATTAATGATTCAGAAGATCAGATTCTTGTAAAAGACTGGTATGACAATGCGGATGGCCGTATTGAGAAAATCGAATTTGGAGATGGAACGTATATTGGTGCTGCTGAATTGGAAGATATTCTCGTCGAGCCTATTGAGGGAACCGATCAAGATGATGATATAAGCGGAACAGCGTATGACGATACGATCGTATCGTATGAAGGCGATGACACATTAGAGGGCGGTGCTGGTCAGGATATTTTGGAGGGCGGCGCTGGAAGTGATGTGTATGTGCTGAGCTTTGGCATGGGAAAGGATACCGTCATTGATCTATCCTTTGATAAAAACTTCATCAGACTTGCTCCAGGAATGGAGTTATCGGATCTGACTGCTACGCGAGATGGCAATGACTTATTCGTTCATTTTTTAAAATCCTCTGATGGAGTGGTTCTAAAAGATTATTATTTGAGTCAACAGAATTGGGCCTTACAAAATGCCAGTGGCGAAGAAACAGACATCGGTCAAATTATCGATGCCAATACATCTGCTTCGTCGGAACAAGATTTAGTGGAAATGCTTCGTCGCGAGTATTTGGCTGAATCAAAATATTTACTTTCAACGGAGCTTTTGGCATCTGGATATCAACTTGAAAGTAATGGAAAATTTTATAAGCAAGGAAGTCGCATCGTCCGCGCTACCATTGATGAGTCCAAAACAGAAACCACTAATACGATCCAGTGGTTTCCAAGTTATTACAATGGAACGACAACCACATCAACCGACACTCAGGCCAACAATGTTTGGAAAAGCTCTGCTAATTTAACAGACTTTTTTTCTGTCGTTGACCACCGAGTTATATATGACGACAGCGAGTCTATAAGCACGGCGCAACATTCTTCCTCTACGGTGTCCCGTGCGGTGTTGCTTGATGTAGATTGGAACTTACCACGTTGGGATGTCGCCCAGCAAACCTCGACATTTAGCTTTGGTTATGTATATGGTGGACCATATAGTGATGAGGCAATCGGCACGAACACCGTGGAAGAAACCACTCTTTTAAAGCATGCAAATGTATCAGGCACCGTGGAAAATATATACACGCAAGGTGTACCCAGCAATGGATATTATCCAGTCTATGTTTCAGGAATGTTAGCTGAGCAAACGAACTACAGTTACATTGATGAGTTGTATGCCGGTTCCAGTAATAATTATATTTATGTGAGAGATCCGTCCAGATCAATTATTTTTGCTGGTGATGGCGATGATGAAGTTCGCGATGCCGGCTTTGTTTATGGTGGAAATGGGGATGACTACCTGACAGGCGCCAATTCGGATGGATATTGGGGAAACCGAACTGTTCTCATGGGTGGCGATGGAAATGATGTATTGGAGGGGGGGACTATATTAGTTGGTGGTCAAGGTGATGACTATATGAATGGAGGGAATGGCGCGACTCGTTATCTAATCGATCCATATCAGTTCGGGAATGACATAATCGATGAGGGTGAGCGTAATTACGATTCGGATGGCAACCCTATTCTGGATAGTATCGAATTTCTAAACGGGTTGAACCCCGAACAATTAAAAATAGAATGGACTGTCGGCCCTGACAATACACGAAATCAATACGTTCGATTAAGGTGGGGCGAAGGTAAATCTATAACAACAAGTATCGCAGATCAAATCAATAACGAGAAGTACGGTATTGAGATTGTAAAATTCTATGACGGGACAGTTTGGGACTCGAACGAAATAAGGAATCGTGCTGAATTTCCAGTTGCAACCGAAAATGATGACGCTTTAATATTTCCGGACACAGTTAATGTTATTGATGGCCTTGGCGGCGATGACATTATTTATGGGAATAACAGTAACAACATCATATATGGCGGTGACGGGGACGACAAACTGACCGACGTAAATGGCAACGACATCTTAATCGGTGGCCAAGGTGATGATGACTTGAGCGCTTCTCTTGGGAAAAATCTTCTCGACGGCGGTGATGATTCTGACACCTTATTCACGGGGTACGGGAGTTTTTTGATCGGAGGTCAGGGGAAGGATGATATTTATGTTTGGGGCGAGAACAATGTTATCGCGTTTAATGCTTACGATGGTGACGACACGATATCATTTTATAGTGAAACCACACTTTCTTTGGGCGGCGGGATTTCCACTACTGATTTATCGTTCGATATAGTTGAGGATAATTTAATCCTTAATACAAGCACTAACGGCAGTATATATTTTGGTCGTCAACTTTCTGATTTGACGAGTCAATATAGTCAGCCCATTACGTTACAAATTATAGGTGACGATATTCGCACCTATGATTTTAAAGCAGTCTTGGTTTTATTTGAGGAGGCCCTTTCTCAAGGCGCGTCTCCTAATGACTGGCTCCTTGCAGATGCTCTTGCAAGCAATATTCTTTCGGTTAGTACGGATGAAGCTATTGGTGGAGCATTAGCATACAACTATGCAAAAAAAGGAAATCTGGAGGACTTATCGATTGAGATAAGGCAATTGATATTGTCAAATCCAAGTTTTGGCAGCGTCGCGCAATCTATCAGCGAAGGTAGTGTTTTAGGACTTATTAAAGGCGGTTTGACAGATGATCAGTTGGTGGGAACGGATGGCAATGATGTTTTCCTTGGCGGTGCTGGCAATGACATTTTAGACGGCGGCTTGGGGGATGACACGTATGTATTCAATGCTGAAGATGGTATTGATCATATTGTAGATTCGGGTGGTACCGATACTATCCAATTTGGGGAAGGAATTACTTCCGATTCACTGTCATTGGGGCTTGGATCATTACTGATTCGTATCGGTTCTGATGCAAATGCTGTCCATATCGAAGGATTTGATCCTAATGACGCACTAGGTTCTGTTGCGATCGAGAATTTTAGTTTTGCTGACGGCAGTAACATGACTTACGAACAGCTGCTCGCACGAGGGTTTGATATCAGCGGTGATGGACAGTTATTTGGCACAAATCTGGATGATCGCATTGCCGGTGGCATTGGTAATGACACATTCAATGGAGGCAAAGGTAATGACATCATCACTGGTGGGGAAGGGGGTGATGTTTTAGATGGGTCAACCGGCGCAGATACCATGAGTGGGGGCGCAGGTAACGATACTTACGTCGTCGACAATGTCGGAGACGGTGTTATCGAAGTATTGTTTGAGGGGATCGACACCGTAAGGTCGTCGATCGATTATGGCCTAGTCGATCAAGTCGAGAATCTTGTTTTGACTGGTACCGATGATCTCGTAGGTACAGGGAATGCCCTGAACAACTTCCTTCAAGGAAATAGCGGCAATAATATTCTCGAGGGTAAAGCCGGAGCCGATACCTTGGCCGGTGGATCGGGCGACGACATATATATTGTGGAAAGCGACGACGATACCATCATCGAGTACGAAAATGAAGGCATCGATACGGTTCTTTCCGCGACGTCTTATACATTGTCGGATAACGTCGAAAATCTGACATTGACGGACGCATCCGATCTTTCCGCGATCGGCAATGAACTCGACAATCAACTGATCGGAAATGCAGGCAACAACATTCTTGACGGGCGTGTCGGCAACGACACTTTAATCGGTTTAGGAGGAAACGACACCCTGCTCGGCGGTAACGGCAGCGATCTCTATATTTATAATGCCGGCGATGACCTTGATAACATCATCGACTCCGAGGGTGTGGATACCTTGCAGTTCGGCTCTGGACTAATGCGAGAAAATGTTGCGGTTCGGATTGCAACAATCGATGGAAAGACTGTTGCTCAAGTGCGCCTATTGGATGATGGCGGATGCGAGCAGGACGATCAAGGAATTGATTTCTTGATTGACACCATGGCAGATGGTCAAATTATTTCGTCTGTCGAGAAATTTATTTTTGGTAATGGTGAACGGTTTGTCCTTAATGATCTTCTGATTAAACAGACTTCCATCTCTGGTACTAATTATGATGATGTATTGATAGGTGACTATAACGACAATGCCATTTCTGGCGGTAGTGGCGCTGATCAGTTATATGGCCAAAGCGGAGACGACCTCTTAAATGGTGGCAATGGCATTGACTTACTGTATGGCGGTGGGGGCGACGATAAGCTGTATGGTGGTGATCAAGCTGATACTTTATACGGAGAATACGGCAATGATCAATTGTACGGAGATGATGGTGCCGACAAGTTGTATGGCGGCGGTGGAGACGATCGATTATATGGTGAAAGTGGCAACGACATTCTCGATGGCGGCGACGGTAACGATGTGCTTGATGGGGGGGATGGGAGGAATTATTTTGTCGCTGATGCCGGTAATGATTTGATTTCATTAGGGAATGATGGCGATATCATTCAGGCGGGAAATGGCAACGACGTAATCGATTTCGTTGCCAATGATTGTAGCGACGCTGACGACGACGATGACGATGACGACGACGATGATGACGATGATCAACGTAATAGCCTGATTGATGCAGGCGATGGTGATGACAGTATTCAGACTGGAACGGGGCAAAATTGGATTGCCGCCGGCCAGGGCAACGACACCATCGATGCAGGGGCGAGCCATAATCTGTTCGCTTTTAACCGCGGAGACGGCATTGACACCATTATTAACAGTTTGTGGGGCAACGACACAATTTCGGTTGGCAAGGACATTCGCTACGCCGATATGACATTTGAAAAATCAGGGAATGACTTGATATTCGGCATGGGACAGGGTGACTCGATCACGTTGAAAGACTGGTATGCAGGATCAAGTCATCATGGCATTGAACGATTGCAGGTAGTGACGATTGCGGGCGGTGACTATGTATTGGGTTCATCAAACAAAATTACGAATGATCGCGTTGAAGTTTTTGATTTTAAAAAACTTGTCCGACGCTTCGATGATGCAAGAAGCTTATCCTCGATCGATCAGTGGTCAGTAATGAACGATTTGCTGGATGCCCATTTGTCCGGTAGTAATAATTCAGCACTAGGAGGGGATTTTAGCTATCAATATGCACTTAATGGCAATTTAACTGGCATTGGATTGAGCTTAGCCCAAAATGTTTTGTCCTCGGAAAACTTTGGTAGCCAGAATCAATCTTTGCATACGAGCGAACAGCTGGGACAAGGGGCCATGAAATTGGCATAAGCAGAATGAGCGATCAATTTATGAATACGTTAGAAAAAGTCGGTTTTACCGCACCACGGATGTTCTAAAATTTCCCCAATTTTTTGGAAAACCTGAAGGGTTGCGGAAACGCGCCCCTTTTTCTTTATGTATAGATTGATAGCGACGTGAGTAATGCATGAATTTTTTCGAAGCGTGTTCTGAGCAGAGAATGTTTCGAGGTATCTGAAAGATGAACCGTCAGATCGAATGAGTGGTGTCGGGGGCAATGATATTAATAACAAAAAATTTAAGTGGTGACGATAGAAGGTCTTTTTGATTTTGAGCAGGATGAGCGCTATCCTTTGCGCCGCATTCCGATGCAGGTGGGAATTAACCTCGATGCATGCGATATCAATTTCATTGACGACCTGGGTATTGCTAAAGGGAGAGCGCGAACAACTGCTCGCTGATACTGAACAGGCGCAACAGACATTCCGCGATTTGCTGGCGGCGATGTTGAGACTAAATGTAGATAATCCCGGAGCTGTCATCTAGCAGACATCAATAGACGCTGCGCCTGCATGGCAGCAAACGACTGCACTCTTCAGAAATGATCGCGCATCTACGCGAATCGAATTTGCCGATACCTACATTGGAGCAATGGCGAATTTGAGTGACTTGCAGCGCTTTGCCTTGATTAAGCTGACGTGACCTGCAAGCCGCCGTACTTGCGACACCATACCAATACTGAGCCTGGATTCCGTACCTCTGTTGCGCCTGCTCGTACGTCATCTCGCCTTTTTCTACTTGCTCAACCTCGCTTAATTTAAAAGCCAGACTGTAATCTCGCTGGTTCCCCGCTTTATCCCTTGCTCCATTTGATACTCCTTCTCTTCATCAAAAAAGTGTCAACTAATCAGGACGGGGTGCAACCAATATAAAAGCCGCTCAACGAGCGGCTTTTTATTGACTGTCATTCCCGCGCAGGCTGGCCGGCCGCAGGGGAATCCAGAAGCGTTGCGCTAAGCGCACAATCTCGTCATGAAGGTCTCGTCATCGTTATTCGACGCATCTCTGGATTCCCGCGCGGCAAGCTAGCCTGCGCGGGAATGACGGGGGATGGTATTGACGTGGCGCGGTTATCGTGTTCGTCGTGCCATCCGGTACGTCAACGCGCCGTCAATAGACGCTTCAACTGCGGCCAGATGTTGTCCAGGATGATCGGATGCGCGTCGGCAGTCGGATGAATGCGATCGGCCTGGAACAGCTCCGGCCGTTCCACCACACCGGCGAGCATGAAGGGCACCAGCGCCGCTTTGCGTTCCTTCGCCACCTCCGGAAAAATCGCGGCGAATTTTTTCGTGTAGTCGACGCCGTAGTTCGGCGGAATCTGCATGCCGACGAGCAGCACGCGCGCGCCGGCTTTTTGTGCGCTGGCCGTCATTGCGCGCAGATTGTCGCGCGTCGCCGCCAGCGACAGGCCGCGCAGCGCGTCATTAGCTCCGAGCTCGATCACGATGACGTTTGGATGGTGTTTGTCCAGTATTGCCTGCAGGCGCGCACGGCCGCCGCTGGTGGTTTCGCCGCTGATGCTGGCGTTGACGATGGCAGCCTTGATGTGTTCCGATTCCAGTTTCTTCTGCAGCAGATTGACCCAGCCGCGGCCGCGTTCCAATCCGTACTCTGCCGACAGGCTGTCGCCCAGCACCACGATGGTTTTTGATGCAGAATAAGCGCTCATTGCGAA
>Ga0310811_10003623_pt1 | contig 19454 bp, 22 predicted proteins | sample YCmetagenome_FD_207642 | JGI IMG/M metagenome (GOLD analysis project Ga0310811, IMG submission 207642) | Soil microbial communities from experimental microcosm in Duke University, North Carolina, United States - YC | ecosystem: Engineered > Artificial ecosystem > Soil microcosm > Unclassified ...
GGTTTTCAACGCGAAGGAATTGCGCACCACTTCGCGCGCGGCCGCATGCGATTCCAGATGTCCCAGCGCGATGGCCTGCACGAGAATGTTGCCGAGCGCGGCGCATTCCGTCGGGCCGGCCAGCACCGGAATTTTGGTTGCGTTCGCGGTGAATTGGTTCAGCGTGGCGTCCTTGCTGCCGCCGCCAACGATGTGCAACCGTCCGATTTTTTTGCCGGTGAGCCGTTCAAGCTTGTGCAGCGTGCAACGGTAAAACAGCGCGAGACTTTCATAAATGCACCGCACGCACGCGCCGATGTCCGCCGGCGCCGGCTGGCCGGTTTCGCGACAGAAATCGGCGATTTTTCCCGGCATGTTGTCCGGGCTGAGAAAACGCGGATCATCGGGATTGATGAGCGAGACGAACGGCGGCGCGGCAACGGCCAGCCGTTCCAACTCGGCGAATTCCAATTGGTGCCCCGTCTTGTTCCAATGGCGGCGAGATTCTTGGATGAGCCACAAACCGACAATGTTTTTAAGCAGGCGGGTCGTGTCGCCATAGCCGATTTCATTGGTGAAACCGAATTCCCGGCTCTGTTCGTTAATGACCGGCTGCAGTTTTTCGACGCCCATGAGCGACCAAGTTCCGGAACTTAAATACGCCCAGTCATCGCCGCTCGCGGGCACGGCGGCGACCGCCGCGCCCGTGTCATGTGAACAGCTCGCCACGACTTCGATCGGCGGCAGGCCGACTTCGTCTGCGAGACTTTTTTTCATCGGGCCAAGCCGTGTGCCGCTCGTGCAGATCGGCGCAAATAAATCCGCGCGCAAGCCGAGCGCGGAAAATAATTTCCGCGACCACGTCTTCGTTTGCGGATTGTAAAGCTGCGTGGTGCTGGCGTTGGAAACCTCGTTGCGCGCGACCCCGCTGCAAAAATAGTTGAACGCGTCGCCAATGAGCAGCAGATGCTTCGCCTGCGCCAGCCGTTCGGCGGGTTCGGTGACGACCTGATAAATCGTGTTCAACGCCATGAACTGGATGCCAGTCTCGGCATAAATCACCGGCCATTCAACTTTTTCCCTCACGGTTTCCACGCCGCGCGCGGTGCGGGCGTCGCGGTAGCACCAAACCGGCGACATCGGCAGGCCGTGTTCGTCATAGATCACATAATCCACTCCCCAAGAATCCGTGCTGATGCTGGCGATGGGCAGGTTTTTTGCGGCGGCTTTTTTCAGTCCGGTTTTCAATTCATTCAACAGCCGGTCAAATTCCCAGTGCAACGCCGCGTCCACCTTCGTCGCGCCGGTGGGAAAACGGTGCAGTTCTTCAAGCGAAATTTTCCCGTTGGCCAGCGTGCCGAGAATGACGCGGCCGCTGTCCGCGCCGAGGTCGCAGGCGAGATAATGTGTAGGCATAATGAAATCTGCGCGCAGTTTAAGGCAAGCCCTGGCGGTGTCAAACGGGATGCCGTCCGGGCGATGGGCGAAACGTGAAGCGTGGCTAGTTCGCGCGTCACGCCATCATGCCGGCTCTTTCAGCGTGATGTCCATTTTGCAATGGGGGCAGGGAATTTTTTCCCCGATGGCGTGCGGTGGAAATTCGATGTGTCCCTGACAAAAGAAACAGGACATTTTGAGCTTTTCCTCCGGTTGATGCAGGGTGACGCTTTTTCCGCACTGTGGGCAGGAAGTTTTCTGGCCGAGGTTTTGGCGGGCGAACTTGATATGAACGCCGCAAGCGGGACAGGACACCTTGGCGAAATTCCCCCCGCCGCGAGCCGAGCCACGCGTCAATCGCCGCCGTGTAACATATCCCCACAAAAACGAAGGGCAGCCAGCTAACCGCAAAACCGGCGGGCGTTCCGGCCAGTTTGAGTGGATCGGTCAACATCCCCAGAAAGGTGCCTTGCGGATGAATCCCCAGCCACATCAGGCCAATTCGATAAACGACCCAATTCGTCGCCAGCCAGGCCAGCACCATTGCCTGTAAGCGCGAGTTTTTGCCAAACAAGCAGATCAGTCCCGCCGCCAGTTCCAGCAAGCCCGCCAAAAAAACTGCGGGCCGCAGCGGAATCCCCAAGAGCGGATCCGGCAAGGCCAGTGATTGCGCCGGTCTGAACAAGATGAGGAAGCGAACCAACGCCGCCGCGACCAGCAGGCCGCCGGCAATCAGAATAAAATGTTTGCTCCACTTCAATATCATCATCAGTCCCCAAAAATAAAGTCAATCATGGCGCGCGTCCGCTGACGTTGGGCCGCGTTTCCGATCAGGTGATGCTTTTCACCGGGCGCGATGGCCAGGTCCACCAGCACACCGGAATTCAACATTTTTTGCTGGAACTCTTTGAGTTGTTTTTCCCGGCCTTCCAGTTCGCCGGCACTGACCAGGATTTTGGGCATCGGCTGGAAAGCGGACATTCCCGACAATTCGGGCAGCCCGGATGGATTGAGCAGCATTGCTCCACGCCAGCGCGGGGCCGTCTGGTTCAAAAATTTGCCCAGATACGTCGTCTCGGCGCTCACGCCAAACAGAAACATCCGGTCTTGATCAATCGGCAACCGGGCGGAAAGTTCAGCCACGGCGGCGGCGACTCGCTCGCCCCACTGATCGAGTCCGCCAAACCAGTCCTTGCGGTTCACGATGACGACAAACGCATTGCAGGACGCCACGGCAGGCGCCCACATGCGTCCGTAAGCGCCGCGTGCGGCAAAACCAAAATCCGTGTCCCCGATGACCAGCGGATATTTTCGATGGGGGTGACGGTAAAAATCTGCCGGCAGATAGATGGTGTATTTGCCCGAAGCCGTGAGGATGAAGTCGTCCAATGGTTCGATCTTTCTGGCATACGACGAGGGATGCTCCGCATACGGGATCACTGAATGCAGCCGGCCGGTTTCAAGATCGTATTGCCACACGCCCGCCGACGGTTCGTTGGTAGTGGTGCCAAAGAAAAATACCTGCCGGCCGTCAGTTGTTACCGTCATGGTGTCAATGCCCGACCAGGACAGCGCCGCCGGAATTTCCGGTTTATTCTCACGCTGCATGACCAGAACCTGTTTTCGTCGTCCAACGAACCCGCCGTTTTTTTGCGCCGCTCCGCCCAGCCACACGGCGCTGTCAACGCCTGCTCCGGCGGGGATTGTCTGCAACGCTTTGACCGGAGCCTGGGGATCAAACCGGTAGAGCAACGGTTTCCCGTCCTGCGCGCAACTAAGCAAAAACTCTCCGCTGGCTTTTGAATAACTGATGCTTTGCAGCCGGGTGTTTTCTGAAACGACCTCCCGGCAATCCATCAGCATGACGGGCGCGTTCGACGCCAGGTTCAAGCTCCACAGGCAATCGTCACTGGCCCAGGCGAGGGTGTTGCTGTCCACCGCCTGCAATGAAACCGGATTCACCAAAGGATTCCGGTGGAGGTTGACTGCTTCCAATTGGCCGTTGGTATTGGCGGCCAGCAGCGAAAACTCGGATAATTGCACGTTATTTTCGGCGTTGCCGGCCTGCTTGGTGATGGCCAGACGATACGCCTGATACGCAGCCGATTTGGAAATCCAGTAGGTTTTAGTTTGCTGGCGGGAGCCGAAGGTTTCCCCGCTGCGGACATCCAAAGTCATCCAGTGGACGCCATCGTTGGACGCCTGCAATTCCCAATCCTTGGGATCGCGTTCCGGGGCGTCGTTGCCGCTGGTCAGCCGATAGTGCGTCACGCGCCGGGGAACTCCGCCGGCAAATTGATACTCCAGCCACCACGGGCCAGGGCGGTTGTTGTTATACCATTTGGTGGCGATCAAACCATCAAAAGCCTTTGACCGGGCTCAACTTTCTGGACCACGGATGTGTTAGTCCAAGCATTGGTTTGAGTTTATGTTTTTGTTGTTTCTTTGTCCATTCCCAGCGGAGGGAGGGCGAAGCCCGACCGGAGCTGGGAATGGACAGCTGCGCGCCGCAAACATCACCGGGCTTTCGTAACCCAGCCGGCTATGCGGCCTCACCTGATTGTATTTCTGCCGGAAGTCGCCCACCACTACCCGTGCTTCCGTCAGTGTCCACAGTTGTTCCCGGTTCAAGCATTCGTCCCGAAACCGTCCATGAAAACTTTCCACAAACCCATTTTGCCACGGGCTGCCGGGCTCGATGTAAATCGTCTTGATCCGGTTATCCTGTAACCACCGCTGCACGATCTTCGCGATGAACTCCGAGCCGTTGTCGCTCCGCAAATACTCCGGTGCCCCGTGTTGCTCAACGGCCTGTTGCAGCCAATGCAATACATCTGCCGCCTTCAACGCCCGTTTCCAAGGAGCGATAAAAAGCCATGTGCCGGTGGAGCAACGCCTCTTCCTCAGCGCTTAATTCAGGAGAATTTTCCATATAGCACAGCCATTGCTGATGCGAAAATAGAGCCCTACCGAACCAAGGGCAAGCTTGTGCGAAAGCATCATCCCGGTAACGTAGTGCCCATGAAACCGGAGTTGGTAAAAAAGTGGCTGGGGAAGCTGACGCGGTTGAATCCGGCGGCGGGGCGCGGGAAGTGTCGCGGCAAAGCGCCACACAAGCCGCTGCTGCTGCTCTGCCTGATCGACATGGCCGAGGCCGGTGAATTGACGGGCCGGACTTTCATGCGGACGGCGGGGCTGGTGCTGCGGTTCAAGACCTACGGCGCGTTGGTATCCGATCGCTGGCCCACACGGCTGGATTTGCGGATGCCGTTCTTCTACCTGCGCACGCAAGGATTCTGGCAAGGATTCACCCTGGAAATGATGGAAGCGCAATCGCCGGAAACCTGCTTTGTGTGCGAACTGCATGAGGAATTTTTTGATCTGCTCGGTGATGCGGATTTCCGGCTGAAAGCGCGGCTGCTATTGGTATCGCGTTACTTTGAGCCGCGCGAGCGGGTCGCCTTGCTGGAATCGTTTGGATTGGCGACACCTCATCCGGCCTCTGGCCACCTTCTCCCCAACGCGGAGAAGGGAACGGCTCGCGGGGACGCTCGCCCCACCGGTGGGGAAAATCTGAAAGCTGAAATCCTGAAAGCTGAAACGGAGGGGATGCGGTTGAATGAAGAGGCAGAAGATGCGGCACGCAAAAAGGGCCGGAGCGCGCGGTTCGCGGTGCAAGTGGTGTCGCGCTACAAATTCACCTGCGCGCTGACAGGACTGTGCTGCCTGACAGCGGACGGCGCGGCGATTGTGGATGCGGCGCACATTGAGCCGTTCGCGGAATCGCAAAATGATGACATCGAAAACGGTCTGGCGCTTTGTAAGAACGCGCATTGGATGTTTGACGAAGGCTTGTGGTCGGTGGGCAAAGACGGCCGGGTGGTGCTGGCCAAGCAACGGTTCACCGAAAACGGGCCGGAAGGTTTGCGGCTACAACCTTATGCCGGGCGACTGCTTCAATTTGCAGCTGGCGTGACGCTGCGACCAAAGGCCGATTATTTTGGTCAGCATCGAGGATTTCACGCTATCTCCGGACAGACCGGAATGTTGCACGGCAACGGCGGGGACTGATCAAATCAAGCGTTGGCGAGGTCGCCGCGTTGCTTGGCAATGGCGGCAAAGCCGATCTCTCGCGTCGGCGGAAGCACTCGCGCCAAGACTTGCTGCTCCTGTCGCCGGAGCCAAGTGATGATGAAATACGCCACGACCGCGCCAAACACGATTGCGGCTGACAGGGTGATAAACAATTTGGTGTTCATAAAAGCGTTGTAGCGACTGGCGTTTTATTGTCCCGGCTCGGATTTAGCCGACGCATCCTCTTTGTGGAGCTGTTCCTTTTTTTCGTAAAAAGACATGGTCGGAATAATGATCGCCCCCCAAGGACCGGCGGCGGTCAGGGCGCGGATGTGTTCACGAGCCATGCCATACAACATGGAACTGCCATTGACTTGGACAAACCGAGTTTCTCTTTCCGAATCCAAAACTCCGTCCTTACAAGAAAAAATGCCCACCATGGAAAGGCGAAATTCGTAGGGCAAATTCTGTCCCTCTTTCTTTTTTTGAGTGACTGACAGCTCCACCGACCAAGAATGGCCGGGCACATCCTTGGTCGGTTCCAGAGGATTTGCCTTGGCGCTGATCGAATACTCCTCCAAAGCGCCTTGGATCTCCTGTTCCGGGTTGAATTGCGGATTGGCGGTGCAGGCGATGTCGGTCACGACATAGCGCAATAATTGTAACGGCGAATGCTTCATGCTTCAGTTGGTTGAGTGCACAGCCGGGGCTGTTTATAGACATGCGTGGGAGCGGCGATAATAAATCGCTGTGAAGGCTTCGGCATTGCTTCTGCCTCTTGCACCCCGGTCATGCCATGCTCTTCAAAAGCCAGCTTGGCGAGCTGCAGGTGAAACTCATTTTCATCCGTCTCAGCCTTTGATTCCATGAGAACGGGCTTCACGGTATTTTCAGGATAAACCATGTCCACCGTCAGATGACATGACCCCAGCACAGTTTGCAGCCAATTGTGTAAATGGGTTTCAACTGATTCCACCGTTGGTTCAGCCGTTTTCATGGGCGGTTTACCGGCCTGCTTGAGCAAATAGTTGATCGAGATTTCGCCATCGTAGAGCGCGCGGATCGGCAAATTGCTGCTGCGGCTGGGGCGGTGTTTGCCCGTTTCCCAGCGCGTCCAGCTTTTCTCGCCCACTTGAAACAGTTCGCCCATTTCCTTCTGGGAAAAACCGTAGCGCTCGCGCAGTTCCTTAAATTGGGCGGGCAACAGCAGGCCCAGATGGCGGGCCTTAGTGTCCTCAATGAGCTTATTTGCCTCCGGTCCGATCAACCATTGTTTAATCTCATCATCCCATTCAAGCTGGATCTTCACTGGAACCTTGTAGGCAATGGCATCGCCTTCCACCGTTGGGATACTTACCTCAAAAATCTCTTCTTTTGTTTTCATTTTCGTTTTCCTTTGTCGTCTTCCATCTCGCATGAAAGTTTTTCCCACTCGGGCAAATGGGCAGAAAAAATTACTATGCGCTTTCGATCTGTGCGTAAAAGTATTTTGCCGTAGAATTTCCGCCCCTTGAATTGAAAGAAAAAGTCATACGTCTCCCCGGGCGGTTCGTCCATGACCTTATGGCAACCAGTTGGGTTCGGCAGCGAAAGATAATTCCTAAATGCTTCATGTGCTTCATACGTCCAATCGCAACCAGGAATGGCGTCATAGCGTTTTCTTCCGGTTGGTTCCCACCAAATGAGACGTTCGTCATCACTGGCGAGGATGGCACATACTGTCTTCCGCCATTCCAATGGTATTTCCTGCTGTGCCATTACCTATGCCTTTTAATCGTATGGTTTGCCGCTTCACTTGAGTAAAATGGTATCAAATGATACCATTCGTCAACTGATTTTTTTAATTCAGTGTTTGGAAAGCCGTAATCAGCTCCATCTCATTATATCTAAGTTTTTTGCACATTTTCGCAAACGACTCCTCTAAACCTTCAATAGTGATGCCTTTTCCCCCGATAATGGTAATTCAGCTCTTTTCGGCGGCGACCATCGGGCCGGGCCAGAGGGTTTTTGCCTTATCGCAGAGATCGCGGCCGCGCATGACAATTTCCAGACCGCGCCAGTGTTCCCGCTCCAAAATCCAGCGATTTAATTCAATGTGCGTGTTCTGGAGTTTTTCTTTTTTCTCCGAGAAGGGAATGTTACCAAGTTCCGGATTGTAGCCGGTCAATGTGAGATTGCCGATGGTGTCAATGAGCCGGGTGTAAGTTTCCTGAAAGTTTTCACCCAGTTCAGCCTCCCATTCAGGCGTCAGGGTTTGCGGCAGCACATGCTCGATGGTTGCCTCGGATAAATCCACCGGTTCCTTATGTTCAAAGGATTCCTCCAACTGGCAGAGAATGAAGCGGGTTGAACCACGGCCATATTGCGGCTGATTTTTGAATGCCTCTTCAAATTCGGCATCCGCCGGAAAGCGACGTCCGCCGCCACCGGAAGACATGGCGGTGTGCAGCCAAACAACATGATCGGTTTCCGGGAAATTTTTGGCCCACTGCAGAAATAATTTATTCAACTGGTTCGTGGGAACGACACACACGGCGCGGCGGATGAAAAACGATTCGACCAGGCCCAAGCATTTTTCCAAGTCCGAATCGCTCAACGTGCCATCCGTCCGCGCGCCGAACAAGCGGAGGAGCAGCGGGTAGGAGGTGGTGACATTCAACGATTTGATATGCTCCAAACGCTGCTGGACCGGGACATTTGATTCCTGGGCAGGGTTGATAAATTTGGCGTAGAAGGTCGCAAACGTCTGCATCCGCTTGATCTCCTGCTCAACCTTCTCGGCTGAATCCATGTTTTTGAGGTGCGCCTTGATGGCGGCGTAAATACCGCCTTGACGGATGTCATCCCCATTCTTCATGGAATAATGCCGCAGAAACTCGGAATGATTTTCACCCAGCAAATCCTCCATGGGCCGCCAGTAATTGAGATAGACGCGCTGCTGTTCGCCGCCAGGCGCAATAGAATGACGAAAACGCATCAGCACATAATTGCGAACCAGATCGGCTTGGTTGAGCGGCTCGCCTTTGAAGTTCAAACTTTCAAAAATGAGATACGGATCATCGGCATCGCCAAGGTTAATCTGTGGGTCCAAGTTAATTGTGAGACCAAATTTTGCATGAAGCGGTTGACACTTTTTGCGTTTGGTTTAGGCGGACGTTGATCAGGCCCTGGCAGCGGAGCCGGGATTCCACGATGACTCGCCACAGGGTTGCGGTTATTGCTGATGTCTTGGCCGAGCGGAGCCTCGCGGCCATTTCTGGTTTTTGTCCGGGGAGCGCCCGAAGTTTTTTGACGGTCTCGCCAGTTTGCGGCCGTCGGAATGAGCGGAGGCGTTTCCGCTGCCGGAAGCGGATCGCAGCAGCGAACGGAGCGGATGCAAAGCTCGCGAGTCCGTCACGGGCGCAGGCGAAACCGTGCCGAGGCTTGGCGCGAGGCACGAGCGCAAGTGTCGGCTCGGTGCGACGTGGGAAAATCCGATTCTGACAAAGCGACCGCAAAACGCAGTGCGCGTTCGCCCCCGCAAGTCGCGACAGCGAAGAGTCAGCAATCCACTAACTTTTCCCCGCCTGCCCGCGCGCTGAATCATCCGCCAACCTGAACGCGTGAATGCTGCGAAATCGTTCGCATACCTGAACCGCACTACGCGTGCGCGCGGGAGCGAAAGGCACGCCGTAAGTTGGCATCCATGAACCCGTGAAGGCGTGCCGGTGCTGGCGTCGCGGTGGCGTTAGCCGCCGCCGCCAGCATGAGCGTCAGGCGTCCGCGCACGCGCCTGATGTGCGGCCAATTCGTCGAGCAGAGCGAGCTAACATTACCCCGCACAACGTCCACCAATGGAAACCGTGAATCTGGCGCGTTCGTGTTGTCCGGTTGAGCTGCGAGCGTGCGCAGCGCGAACTGACATTCCATCGAGCAAAGCGAGCCATCATTGTTGTGATGCTATCGAAATACCGGAAGCGTTCAAATTGTCGGTAGCGCACAATTTCACCTGGTTGCGTGCGTCGAACCAAGAAAAACACCAAAATCCCTGTTAGCGGTGGCGAAAACAAGAAATCGTCTTATTATCGTTTTTATGATTTTGTGCAAATAACGAGTTGTGCTATTTTCACGGTCGAAAGTAACGTCATGGCCAGCAAACCGAACATTCCGGGTCGAAAAGTGCCGCTGGGCAAATACGCCGCCTTTGTGCCCGCGCCGTTGCCGCCCCAATTTGAATGGACGCCGCGATTGATCCGGGCGCTCTCGGAGGCGGATCGCCTGATTGGGAAACTTGCCGGGGAAGGCGGGCGGCTGCCGAATCCCCACGTTCTGATGCGACCATTCGTGAAACGCGAGGCCGTTCTCTCCAGCAAAATTGAAGGCACGCAAGCAACGCTTGGCGAATTGCTGGCAGCGGAAGCGGGCGCCACGGTGGATCGCAGTCCCGAAGATTTGCGGGAAGTGGGCAACTACGTCATCGCCTTGGACCACGGCATTGCCCGGCTGAAAGAACTCCCCTTGTGCGTCCGCATCATCCGCGAGTTGCATGAGAAACTGATGACAGGTGTTCGCGGCGAACAGGCGACACCGGGACGATTCCGTAAAATCCAGAACTGGATCGGCAAACCCGGCAGCACGCCGGCCACGGCGTCTTTCGTGCCGCCACCGCCGGAAGAAGTTGAGCCGTGCCTGGCCGCATGGGAAAAATTCATCCACGAATCGGATTTGCCGCCGCTGATCACGGTGGCGATGGCGCATTACCAATTTGAGGCCATCCATCCCTTTCTGGACGGCAATGGCCGTGTCGGGCGTCTGCTCATCACGTTGTTCCTGATTGAGCGTGGCATTCTGCCGACACCGTTGCTTTACCTGTCCGCATTTTTCGAGATTGCCCGGCGGGATTATTACGAAGGGTTGCGCGGCGTAAGCGAACGCGGCGAATGGAACGAATGGCTCGAATACTTTTTGGTGGGCGTGGCGCGCATGTCCGAGGATGCGGTAAGCCGCGCGACTCGCATCAATACGAAGTTGGGGGACTGGCAAAAGAAAGTTGCCGGCGATTCCACCAACGCACCGATGCGCGTGCTGGAATTGCTGGCGGCCAATCCCTTCATCACCGTGAAAGGCGCGGCAGAAAAGTTGGGGATCGCTTTCACCACGGCGCAACGTGCCATTGAACGACTGGAGCGACTGAAGATCGTGACGCAAGTCGGCGACGCGAAGCGCGGGCGGGTTTACTGCGCCAACGCACTGCTGGAAATTCTGGAAGAGCCAGCGCAATTGCGCCCGGCGAAAGCGTAGCGGTCGCGCGAATTTTTCTGCTGCCCGCAGGCGTAAATCTGCGGGCTTTTTTATTTTCCGCGCCGACAGGCGCGGGAAGATGAGTCAAGTGTCAGTCAAGTTATTGGTCAAGTCCTTGCGGACGGTCATCGCTCACACCGGACGCTCCGGGCGACCGGCCCGGAGCCAGCCGGTGAGCCGCAGGTAGCTGTAAACCAACTGATGCCACCAGGGCAACGCAGGCCGAAACGCTGCTGGCCGCCCGCACGCGAGCCAGAACTGCACCGGAGCGGTGACGCGCCGGAAGTAAAGCCCAACGAATGCCGACCGTGCAGTGCCAACGCCGTGCGGCCCGACTGGATGTGCTGTGTGCTCTCATCACAATTTCTGTGAGAGCACACAGCACAGCCAGACGGGACGCTGGCAGCCACGAGGAGACACGCGCGGAAGAAAACCGTCGCCAGCCCGCGAGGATCGTCACACTAACATTGTCTTTGTCCGAAGCGAAGTGGCAGGCAGCCGGTGGGCAGCCGGCATGACAGCCTGTGTTGCGCCTGCGGCAGGCTGGCGTGACGGATGCCCACCGGATGCCGAACGAAGCGGCATGGCAGCATTCGTGTTCCAACGCGCGTCCAGTCTTGAAGCTGGTCAAGTGAGATGATGGAAAATGTTTGGCGTTGTGTGACACCTAATGACAGTCCGTGACAGCGTGAGTCTGTCGGCATTTTTACGGTATCCAAGTCCAAGAAAAATCCCGTGCTAGTGTCGCCGCGTGCCGGCGAACTCCACACATCCTGAATACGACGCAAACCTCGCAGCCTGGCTGCGAGCTCGTGATGTTATCGCCGGTGAGGATGCTGTCAAAGCCGCTGGTGAAAATTATCTTCCACGTCTCGATTCGCAATCCGACGACGAATACAACGCCTACAAGTCTCGTGCCTGCTTCTTCAACGCCACGAGCCGCACCGCCGATGGCTTCCTCGGTCTGCTCTTCCGCCGTGATCCTTCGGTAAAACTGCCGGACCGTCACGCTGGTATCGGTGGTGCCCTGCGTGTCTTTTCTGACGATGTCGATTTGATGGGGACATCGCTTTTTACTTTTTGCAAGGGTGTCACGAGTGAAGTCCTGTCGGTCGGTCGCTGTGGGACACTGGTAGATTGGGACGGGGCCGGTGAATCTCGTGCCTACGTCGTCCGCTACGCCACCGAAGACATCCTCAACTGGCACACGGAACGAATCAATGGTCGCAATATCCTCTCGCTGGTGGCTCTCCGTGAAGTCATCACCAACGCTGCTAGTGGTGATCTATTCCAGCAGACTTCTATCGAACAAGTCCGAGTCCTCAAGCTGGAGCAAGTCGATGGTGCAACCAATCGCTATGTCGTCGAACTGTGGCAACAGCAAACCAATGACAAACGTGCCAACAATGCTTCGATGTGGTCTGGCATCTTCGGCAGTAAGACCAGTCAGAGTAAGACGGAATGGAAGCTGATTGAAACTCGCATACCGCTTCGTCTCGGCAAACCGCTGCCGCTGATTCCCTTTGTCTTTCATGGTCCTCGTAACGCACTGCCCGACGTGGACAAGATGCCGCTGGCTGACATCGTCTCGGTTAATCTGGATCACTACCGTCTGGATGCAGACTACAAGCATGGTCTGCATTTCACGGCATTGCCCACGGCATGGGTTTCGGGCTTTGATAAAGATTCTGAACTCCGCATCGGTAGCAGCACGGCCTGGGTAGCCGAACAAGTCGGAGCCGCTGCTGGCTTCTTGGAATTCAAAGGTCATGGTCTGTCCACCTTCGAGAATGCCATGAACCGAGATGAACGTCTCATGGCTGTGCTCGGCTCCAGGATGCTGGAAGACACCAAACGTGTCGGTGAAACGGCTGATGCTATCGAACTCCGCCAAGCTGGTGAAAACAGCATTTTGATGACACTAGCTCTCTCGCTGTCTGACTCCATCAGCCAAGTCCTCCGCTGGGTCTATTGGTGGAACTCGACCGAAGCCTATCCCGAAGATGTCAGTGAGGATCTTGTCTTGCTGTCCATCAACACTGACTTTACGGCCAAGGGTCTGAGCAGTCTGGAACTCACCGCCATCGTCTCCGCATGGCAGGCAGGAGCCATCAGTCAGGAAACGATGTTTGATCTCTTTCGCAAGGGCGAAGTCCTGCCGACGGGACGCACGGACAAAGAGGAACAACAGCTCGTCCAAGCCGGACAAACCTCAAACCAAAACGGTCAGTCGAATCCGACCGGGGTCAAAGGAAGCCCGACGGGTTCTCCTCCGGCGGCAACACCCAATAACCCAGCATGAAACTGAACACACTCTGGAAAACGTTGAACCGCGACCAGCGGCGCGCGTGGAACGCGTGGGCGAAATCGAATCCCGTGCTGCTGGATGACGGCAGCTTTCGCCGCGTGAGCGGTCACAAAGCCATGACGATGGTGTTGCGTAACCGCGCCGCAGGCGGCGAGGCAACCAATCCAACACACTTGCCGGACGCGGTCGTCTGGCTGGACGGCACGTTGTCCACCACGGAGACGGGGCCGTTAACGGTTCCCAATTACGTTGGTTTCCGCTGCGGTGACAATGGTTTGGTTGACTCGAAATGGTTCGTGTGGGCCACCGCGCCGGTGTTGACCACCGAACTGAATCCGCTGGCAACGCTGCGGTTCATTACGGCGTTTGATTCGGGAGTTTTGGATGCGCAGGGCACGGACATCACGCCGAATCTGGTCGGCAATTATGCGGCGGTGCATGGAGATTTTCGCGCGCCGGGCGGCGTGCCGTGGGATCCGCCGCGCAAGGTGTGGTTTCGGCTGCATCACTACGCGGACGGACAGTTGAGTCCGGGCCGGATTATGAGCGGACTGATTTACGACGAGAACTGAGGTCCTTGCGGACGGCCAGTCCTTGCGGACGGGCACCGTAAAACCCAAGACCTGAAAGGGAAAAATTATGCCATTGAAATACAAATACACGGGCAAGGGCGAAATCCCCGCCGAACAACAAGCGCTCTATGTCGAGCGTGACGGCGCGTTTTACCTGGATGCCGAGGGCGTCACGGACAAGGCGAAAGCCGATGAACTGCGCAATCACAACATTGAGCTGCGCAAACAAATCGAAAATTTCACCGCCCGCTTCGACGGGATTGATCCGGATGAAGTCCGCAAGCTGGCGGAGGAAAAGCGCAAGCTGGAGTTGCAGGCAAAGGGCCACAAGCCGGAGGAAATTGACAAGCTCGTCACCGAGCGACTCAAGACGTTGAAGGCGGATTGGGACAAACAGTTCGCCGTGGTCACGGGTGAGCGCGATTCACTGAACACGCGGCTGACCACCATCCAGATTGACCAGGGCATCATCACGGCGGCAACCAAGCGCGGGCTGCGGCCAACGGCGATTCCGGACATCACGGCCCGTGCGCGCACCGTGTTCAAGCTGGTGAATGGCGTGCCGCAGGCGTTTGAGGCCGATGGCAAGACCGTGCGCTACGGGCGCGACGGCATCACGCCGATGACTTTGGAGGAGTGGGTGGACGCGCAGGTGTCCGACGCTCCGCATCTCTTTGAATCCAACGCTGGTGGCGGGGCTGCCGGTAACGGTGCCGGGGGCATCGCGGGTTCGCAACGGTCGGTGAAAAACCCGTTCCGCAAGGACACGTGGAATCTCACCGAGCAAATGAAACTGCAGAAATCCGATCCCGGACTGGCGGCGCGCCTCAAAGCCGCTGCTTAACTGGATCAATAAGCGAAAGGCAACATTATGGCTAAAACAGCCCTGGCAGACATCATCATTCCGACGGAGTTCGAGAAATATGCCATCGAACGCACGGCGCAACTGAGCGCCTTTGTGCAAAGCGGCATCGTGGAACACGCCCCCGAATTCGACGCCCTGGCGGCCGGCGGCGGGCGCGAAGTGAAAATGCCGTTCTGGAAAGACCTGACGGCGGCACGGCAGCTTCTGGCGGACAACGCTTCGTTGGCCGTGAACAAGATCACCAGCGACCAGGACATCGCGCGCATCCAGAACGATGCGCAGGTGTGGTCGGTGAACCATCTGGCCAAGGTGGTTTCCGGTGATGATCCGATGCAGGCGATCCTGGACCTCGTGGGCGACTATTGGGCGCGGATGGATCAGACGCTGGTCATCAGCTCGCTGAAAGGCGTCTTCGCCTCCGCGAGCATGGCCGGCAACAAGCTGTCCATTGCGAGTGAAACCATCGCGGGTCAGTCGGCGACGACCCGGCTCAACGGTTCCACGTTCGTGGATGCCACCGTGAAGCTCGGCGACCGGGGCGACCGCCTCACGGCGATTGCCATGCACAGCGCGACGGAAGCCGCGTTGCGGAAGCTGGACTTGATTGACTTTGTTCCCGACAGCGAGGGCAAGGCGCAGATCAAGTCGTTCCAGGGACGTCGCGTCATCGTGGATGACAACCTCCCGACGCGTGCCGGCACGACGGATGGCCAGGTTTACACCAGCTATCTGTTCGGCCCCGGTGCGTTCGGTAAAGGTGCCGCCCCGCTGGAATCCGAGCCGTTGCAAGGCGGCTTTGGCACCGAGGGCGTGGAGATCGCCCGCGTGCCGCTCGACAGCGACACGGTGCTGATCAACCGTCGTCGTTACATCCTGCATCCGCGGGGAGTGAAGTTCAACAGCGCCGCCGTGGCGGGCGACAGCCCGACGAATGCGGAACTGGAAAACGGCGCGAACTGGACGCGCGTTTTTGAAAACAAAAACGTCCGCATTGTGGCCGTGGATCACAACTGACTGCGTCAGGGCTAATGTGCCCCTCTCCCCGCTTCGGGCGGGGAGAGGGAAGGAAAAATAAAACCATGCATCAACTTTTACCCATCATCCGGCGCAAACGGCGGACGCTGATTGTCGAGGCGGAAGTTCCGTCGATTCCAACCAAAGACCTAGCGGACGGCCACCAGGCCGTGCCGGTTCAACCGATTGGTTGTCTGCAAGGACTTGAACTGGTGAAAATTTCCAAGGCTGACGATGGCAAAGGCGCTGCCAAAAAATCCACGTCCTAGCACGTCCTGGACACCGCTCCAGCGGCGCACATGGCTGGCGGAGCAACGTCGCAAGCATCACCTGCTGCCGGCGCCGGTGTTACGGGCGGCTTACCCCACTTTGTTGCGATGGGATTGGGATCTGCCGAATCCCTACAAGTGGAATTTCTGGCTCAGTTGGGATGACGGTGTGTCGTGGAATCATGTCGAGGATTATTGGAAGTATGGCGATGCCCGCGAGTTCGCGCCCGATGGCGGCAGCGAATTGTATTATATCGTTGGCGTGGATGCATCCGGGCGCGAAATCACCCAGCATAGCAACTTCGTTCGTCCGGATGATGCCCCGGCACCGCTAGCAGCCCCAACTTTAGCATTGGTGGGCGGATTCTTCGTCGGCACCGCTCCGGTGGCTGCGAGTGTCTGGCGATTCGCGCAGAACGATGGCGTTTATGACGGTTTCTATAGCACCATTCAAGATTGGGCCGACAATGCGGATCTTGCCGATGCCAGTTACGACTTGCTGCCCCCGAATCAGGCGCAAAGCGAACAGCAATTCGGAAACTGTTCCTGCCGCTATCAGGTTGCCGGTGTCTGGTCGCCTTGGTGCGCAGTCATTTAATCAATCATCTCTATGTCACTTACTCTCATCAAAGAAACCGGCGCTGGTTTGGTGGACGCGAATAGCTACGCGGACGTCGCCAATGGCAACGCCTATCACGACGGCCATCTTTACGCCTCGGCATGGACGGCAGCGACGAATGCTCAAAAGGCCGTGGCGCTCGTGATGGCGACGCGAGTGCTGGACGCGGAATACCGGTTCGCTGGCACGCGCGCCAACTCGGTCCAGGCGTTGCAATGGCCGCGCGTGGGTTGCCCTGATCCGGACGCGGGCGACATGGTGCCGGAAAATTCGGTGCCGAAAGCCGTTGTCGAAGCCGCGTGTGAGCTGGCGCGGGAACTTCTCATCGTGGATCGCACGGCCGCGCCGCCCGGCGAAGGTCAGAAGTATTACAACAATGGCAGCGTGCAAACCGGCTACGACAAGAGCGACACACGGCCGATAATTCCCGCCGTCGTCCAGGCATTGCTCGCGAAGTTTGGTTCTTTGACCAAAGCCAAGAGCGGCGCGGTGCGTTTAGTCCGGACCTAGCGGTCGGCCACCATCAACCAACCATGAACACGAACATGAATCCGACTGAATTTATCCAGGCAATTGACCATGCCGCCGGCATGAATGACCGGTGGTTGTTCCTCGCGGCGTTCTGCCTGCTGCTGATCGGGTGTGGTCTGGTGATCTACTGGCTCGTGCGGCAGTTGCAGGCGGTGATTGCGGACCACAAGGAACTGCGCAACGAACATCACGCCGCGCTGGAGCGAATCATTGATAAACAAAATGAGACCGCGCTGAAACTCGCCGTGTGCCTTGACCAGAACAGCGAGGCGTTGCACGAGTGCGCGTTTGAATTGCGGCGATTTCAAGAGGGCGCAGCACGCCCGGGCCATTAACAAAACACTTATGAAAAAATATGCGGCGGTTTATTTGGGCACCCGCTGGGGACAAGATTACCCGTGGGGCATCACCGTGGAAGACGCGGGAGCGTCACCGATTCTTATGTGCGTCGGCTGCACGGAAGAGCGGGCAAAAGAGTTGGTGACTTTGCTGAATAGTCGGCAGGAAGCTGCGCTTCGTCCCGGCAGGGTTGCCGCCGTGGCCGCGCTGCTGGTGGCCGTGGTGATGTTCTCCGGTTGTGCCATCGCGCCGCTGAAAGGCGGCAAGGCCAGCACGGTGAGTAAATCGTCTCAGGGCATTGAGCAAAGCGTCGTCCAAGGCGACAACCCGGCGGCGGCATCGCGGCAGGAGCAAGGAACCGTCCGCACGAAGTCTTACACCGTGCCGGCGGGTTCGCGCATGGTGGAGACGCGAGTTGTGACCGAGGCGGGAGCACCCGTCACCAATTCGCAAGTCCTGCTAATCAGCGCGCCGATGGCCGTTACCGAGCATGAGGAGACGCGAGCCAACACCGAGCTTGGCGCGGCTCAAAAGGACACGGCGCGCGAGTTAAGCGCGAAGCTGGCCAGCCTCAAGGGCATCGTGTGGGTGGGCGTCGTGGTGTTCCTGTTCGGCCTGGCATCAATGTTTTACCCGCCGTTGCAAGCCATCATCGGGAGCGTCACGACCAGCATGATGATCACGGCCGGCGGCGTGGCCTTGATGATTTTGCCATCGCTCGTGGTCGGGAATGAACTGCTGATCTTGGGTGGGGTCGCGGCGGTGGTTGGGCTGTATTTCTTCGCCCATCGGCATGGTGAGTTACGCGGGCTGGTCGGCGCGGAAGAACCGGCCGCACCGGAAAGGAAGGAGGGTGTATGAATCAGGAACGCAAAGACCTGCTTTCACTCCGCCATTTGCCCGCGCGGCTGGGGATTGGGGAAACGGCCTGGTATCTCGGCTTTGGCGAGAATGACATTCCCGTGCTGGTTTCAGCGGGACTACTCAAACCCCTGGGCAAGCCCACCGCTACCGGATCCAAATACTTCGCCGCCGTGGATCTGCTGAAACTTCGCGAAGACACCCGCTGGCTGGGCAAGGCTTCCGAAGTCATCGTTAATCATTGGCGGTTCAAGAATGCCAGTCGGCGTTAACATCCGAACCCGCAAACAAAGTTTGAGCCATGACCCAGGACAAACAACTGCTCAACGTTCCCCTTGAACATGTCGTCGAAAAACGGCGCTTGGATCAAGCCCTGAACACCAAGGAATTTGCGGTGCTGGCCGGCATCTCTTACTCCACAGCTCGGGGGTGGTTTCGGCAACCGGGCTTTCCCGCCTTTCGTGGCTATGTGTTTTGGCAGGACTTTGTCCAATGGCGCACTGCCAAGAATGGATTGCCGTCCGCCGATGAATCCTCAACTCACCAGCAAGAATTTCAGCGGCCTGTTGAAACAAATAGGCTGATGCAATATTCGCCCAGAGTGGCGAAAATCTTGTGCGATGCCGGCGTCAACTAAGCCTGAACTCTTGTGGAAATGCAATTGAGAGCCAAAAAAGGGATGAATTTTACCCAGTTTCAATGTCCCCCGAAAGCCCGTGACTCACTTGCACTTTACTTGCACTTTTGCGTAAGTCGTTTATTATGAATGGAGCGGGTGAAGGGAATCGAACCCTCGTCTCAGCCTTGGGAAGGCCACATTCTACCATTGAACCACACCCGCCTGCGTTTGCTGTCAGACCAACGCTTCCATTGCTAACAGAGCGCCGCCGCCGTGGCAATCTTTTGCGCGACTATCCAGCACTTCAAACTGGCCCTTCTAATTGCGCAAGGGCCGCCTTCAGTCGCTTGCTGACAATGGCCTGCTCTTCCGGCTGCATCAGCTTTTCGCCGTCCACATTGCTCACATAAAAACTGTCAATCGCGGCCCCGCGCTCGGTCACCACCCGGGCGGCGAAAATATCGAGATCGAGTTCAGCGAGCGTCTGGGAAATCGTATAGAGCAACCCCAGCCGGTCTTCCGTCTCAATCTCGATGAGCGTTCGCTCGTCCGACGCCTCGTTGTCGAAAAGAATCTGCGTGCCGAGGCGTTCGCCGAGATAGGCGGAATAGTCCGAACGTGCCGCCGCTTGCCGGGCGATGAGTTTGTGCAAATCCACTTCCTCGCCGGTCATGACGGTCTCCAACA
>Ga0310811_10003624_pt1 | contig 19449 bp, 17 predicted proteins | sample YCmetagenome_FD_207642 | JGI IMG/M metagenome (GOLD analysis project Ga0310811, IMG submission 207642) | Soil microbial communities from experimental microcosm in Duke University, North Carolina, United States - YC | ecosystem: Engineered > Artificial ecosystem > Soil microcosm > Unclassified ...
TTTGTCGTCGATCTTGCGCCCGCGTTTCAGCCAATTCATGATAATCCCCCCCGTTCTGCTTGTAGTGGAACAATTCTCGAGGAAAGCATAACGGGAACAAATCACAAAAATCTCACAGCACACAAAGAACTGCAAACAAAATAATCACAATCCAGAGATATAGCAGAGAGAGAGAAGAAAGCAACCCCCACTCAGGCAGCCTTCTTCTCTCTCTGCTGATTTTGTTGTATCGGAACAGTATGAGCAGGCCAATGCCAGCTAGTGTTCCGGGCGTATTATTCGGCGTTAGCGATTACACGCATCATGGCGGCGTGGTAACGTTCGCCCTGTGCCTGACCCGTGACATCATCAAGATGCGCGATATCAGCCGCGCTCAGATCGATGGCCGCAGCCGCAATATTCTCCTCCAGGTACTGCATGCGCTTCGTGCCTGGAATAGGAACAATATCATTGCCCTTATGCAGCGTCCAGGCCAATGCGATCTGTCCGGGAGTCGCCTTTTTCGTGTGCGCCAGTTCCTGAACACGCTCGACAACGCTGAGATTGCGGGTAAAATTCTCGCCCTGGAAACGCGGGTCCGTATGGCGAAAATCAGAGGATGGGAGATCCTGCATACTTTTGATCTGACCGGTCAGGAAGCCGCGTCCCAACGGGCTATAGGCCACGAAGCCGATGCCCTTTGTGCGCAGGAATGGCAGTATCGCGGACTCAGGGCCGCGCTCCCAGAGCGAATACTCGGTCTGGATCGCCGTCACCGGATGCACAGTGAGCGCGCGCTGGATCGTCTTTGGTCCCATTTCCGACAGACCGATATGGCGTATTTTCCCCTGCTTGACCAACTGAGCGAGAGCGCCCATCGTCTCTTCAATCGGAACATTGGGATCGAGACGGTGCTGATAATAAAGATCGATATACTCGATGCCCAGGCGCTTGAGCGAACCTTCGCAAGCCTCAATAACATGCTCAGGACGACCATTGAGACGCCGTTCGCTGCCATCAGCAGGGAAATCCCAGGCAAACTTCGAGGCCAGAATCACCGCGTCCCGCCGTCCCTTAATGGCTTTCCCCACCAGCACTTCATTCGTAAAAGGACCATACGCCTCGGCGGTATCCAGAAAATTTACGCCCAGTTCAAGCGCGCGATGAATAACGCGAATGGCATCATGCTCTTCTGCCGCGCCGTAGTAGCTCGTCATACCCATCGTGCCAAGACCCATCGCCGAAACGGTAAGGCCCTGACCAAGAGTGCGTTGTTGCATAGTTTTTTCTATCCCTATCTATTGCAAAGCTTCGCAAAAGGTGCCTTTTTGCGAAGCTTTGCAGCAATACTTATTTTTATTGTTATCGACAGAGGTATCATATCATATATCACAGCTTGCTTGTGTCAGAGATCAACGGCATAAGCTGGTAGCAGGCTCCCTTGCGACCGACGTATTTTGCAAAAGGAAATCCCCCTCCGATGGGCGCAGAGCGCCCTTAGCTTCGGGTGATGTGGGAGACATGGCCTATACCTTGACTTTTTCTGAACGGTGCTGCACAATTATTGACGGGTACATCTATTTTTTGACTGTCAAGTTATGAAAGAGATATGGGGTCTCAACAAAGCCATTTATTTGATGAGATCAGATGCATTGCATCGTACATATAGGAGGAAATTGAGATGGGTGAGGGCATTGCTGTACGTTCTTTCGCTGTACGTTCTTTCAAGGAAAGGCAGTATCAGAAACGAGAAGAACTCATTCTTCAGATTGCTGAAGAGATGCTGTTCGCGAGAGGCTATTACGAAGTGTCGATGGATGATATTGCAGCGCAAGTGGGCATTGCGAGGGGGACACTGTATCGTCACTTTGCCAGCAAAGAAGATCTCGTATTTACCTTCATCAAGCGCGATCTTTCCGTACTCTTGCATGACTTTGAGGGAATCGTGGCCACGCACAGCACCGTCCAGGAGAAATTAGAAGCGGTCCTTCTCATGATCTATCAGAAGCTTTCGGGTAGATATGTCTCATTCCTGGATAGTGGAACCGTGCCATGCTTCACAGCAGAGAAAATAGCAAGTATACGCGAGATCAAAGACGCGCTTCTTGAGCATATTCGTCATTTACTTGAAGCTGGAAAGGCGAGTGGGGAGTTTGATAAAACGCTGCCAAGCGATGTATCGGCATCCGCGCTCCTTGCTTTAGCCTCTCCCTTCATCTCCAAGCGTCTAGTTACTGAAGGAAACAGAACAAAGGAAGAACTGGAGAAGGAACTCATTCACATCTCCCGAAAAATCGTGGCTCCCGCCAGCTAACCTTTGTGTTCGAACATAAGAGACCGCTTCATCTCTCCAGCATGCATGCTGAAGAGATGGAGAACCTGTTGACATTATCCTCTTATGCGCACCACTGCTACTTCTGTGAACACAGTCAACAGAGAGGCTTATCTATGAAAGGATTATCCTACAAATGGATTGTCGCGATCGTCGTCATCTTCGGGCTATTCATGGTTATTCTGGATACAACGATCGTTAATATTGCAATTCCTCGCCTCCAGACAACCTTTGGAGCCAGCCTGAGCGATGTCGGCTGGGTAGCAACGGGCTATACATTGGCGGAGGGCGTGGGTATCCCGCTCACGCCGTTTCTGTCAGCGACCCTGGGGACCAAGCGTTTCTATCTGTTCATTCTCGCTTCATTTACGATTGGTTCGATGCTTTGTGGTCTGGCCTGGAGCCTCCCAGCCCTGATCGCCTTTCGTATCCTGCAAGGGATCGCGGGAGCCTGCATGATCCCCATGTCGCTCACCATGCTCTACACCGAATTTCCGCCAGAGGAGAGGGGAGTTGCGATGGGCGCACTGGGCATTCCGATTATGCTCGCCCCGGCGCTCGGCCCGACCGTGGGAGGATATATTGTCACCTATGTGAGCTGGCAGGTGCTTTTCTATATCAACGTGCCAGTTGGCATCATTGGCTTCATGCTTGGCTCGATGGTGCTTCACGAAGGCCCACGTCAGGGAGGGCGTTATTTTGATATTCCAGGCTTCTCCTGCTCCTCGTTAGGTCTGGCATCTCTGCTCTACGCCTTTTCATCGGCCAGCTCTGACGGATGGGGTTCATCAACCGTCTTAACCTTCCTGGTAATCGGCATTGCGGCATTAGCGGCCTTTGTCATCGTAGAGTTGCTGACCATCAAGGGGGGTAAGCAGCCACTTCTGGATCTGCGCGTTTTCGGTACGCTCTCCTTCGCATTCGGGAACATTGCGATGATGATGACCGTATTTGCATTGTATGGTGGTCTCTTCCTGGTGCCACTCTACCTGCAAAATCTGCGTGGTCTGAGCGCCTATGATGCAGGATTGATATTGTTACCACAAGCACTGGGCTCAATGGTGGCAACACTTATCGGTGGTCGTCTGGTGGATAAACTAGGAGTGAAGGCGGTCGTGCTGCCAGGCCTTTTGATTCTGGCAGTGGCGCTCTGGGGCTTTTCACATCTCACCCTGGATACACCGTTCGCCACATTCCAAATCTTTCTCGTCATACGTGGCTTTGGTCTGGGACTCTCCATGCAGCCTATCACCCTTGCAGCGCTTGCGGAGATAAAACCTGCCCAGTTATCACAGGCCTCCACGATCAACTCGGTCGTACGCTCGGTGACCAGCGCACTGGCGGTCGGGCTGGTAGCAACGCTGGTATCAGGACGAACAACGTTCCATTATGTGCGCCTGGCAGAGATGGTCACGCCAAATACGGCCGCAGGACAAGCCCTGAAACAAGAGGCAGCCTACTTTGCAAGTCAGGGGATGTCACAGGCGAATGGCATGACGGCGGCAATACAGATGACCGTCGGGGAGATACAGCAGCAAGCCTATTTGCTGGCAATGAATGACGCCTTTTTGCTTACACTGGGAGTGAGCTTGATCGCAGCATTTATCGTACTGGTGCTCGTTCGTTCGCCTCGTAAGAAAACTGGCGGTACCGCTCAGAACAAAAAGCCAGGGGAGAAAACAAGCATTGATTCTCTGGGAAAAGAGGTAGAAGAGGAAGAACCTGTCTTCGTCCATTAATTGCGTGTATTAAAATTTGTTTATTGATTTCGTTCATGCCACTCATTAAAAATGCATAGTATTTATAAGTAAAGAAAGGATACATACGTATGCGCCGATTTATGCGACGCGGAGTCCTTATCCCTACTATTCTCATCCTGGTCCTTCTCATTGCAGGTGGGTCAGTAGGTTACATTGTGTACAATAATGCGAATTTCTATTCGACAGATGATGCACAGGTTACTGGCAATATTGTCAATATCACCCCAATTATCTCAGGCACACTCGTCGACCTGGATGTTCAGGTAGGGGATTTCGTGAGCGCGAAACAGATCATTGGCACTGTTCAGCCTACTGGCTACCTGCCTGTACAGCACCTCGTCGCCCCTATGGACGGAGTGATCGTGCAGGTTCCGGGGGTCGTGGGTCAGACTGTCAACGCCGGGACAGCAGTGGCTCAGGAAACCGATCCGGCGACGGTGTGGGTAACGGCTTACGTAGATGAAAGCGCGATCAACACGATTGCGGTGGGACAGACCGTGGATATTCATGTGGATGCCTATAATAATACCGTTATAGGGCATGTGACGCAAATTATATCTGCAACCGCCGGTCAGTTTTCGTTACTGCCCACGACAGATAATAGCAGTGGCAACTTTACTAAAGTCAGTCAACGTATTCCCGTCTATATTAAGCTAGATACCACGCCTGATGGCTCACTGCTGCCTGGCATGAGCGTCGAAACCACGATCCACCTTCATTAACATATTTTCTTGCCCGCGATCGGGATGAAGTGGTACCGTATAGTCCAGGAGAAAAAAAGTGTGCCCTGATAACGATGTCAGAGCGCACTTTTTGTTTATGCTTCTGGCAAGATAAATTCGCGATCGTGTAAACGCTTGACAAAAGCAGGACGGCGCATATGGGTGCGCATCCAGGAGCTGAAACGTTTTTGGAACATCTGCTCTACATTAAAATGTTTCGCGGCATCGCGCAATTCAACCAGTAGATGTGTAGCTTCGTCGTAGCCCGGACCCGTACCACGCGCCGCGGCCTGATCGGCCTGACGCCAGTAATCTTCCCGGTGATCGTACACCTCTTGCAAATGGCGCTGGTGGGCACGCTGTTTCTCCTCGAGCTGCTCGCGTTCCAATCTGGCCCCGATGGTCTGGCTTTCGCGATACAGTGTGTTATAGTCGACGCGCTCCCCCTGCGATGGTGTATCACGCGTCTTGTCCCTGCCCAGTTCGCGCAACTCTTTTATCAGCTGACGGCTCAAACCGGGCTCATTGTTCGCCAACTTCACCAGATACTCACTGCGCCGCTCCTGTGGCAACAGCTTAACCCAGGCAGCAAAATCGTCGCTGGCCACTGGTCCGGCGGCGCTACTATGTTGCGCGGCCGCAAGGAGCATTTCTTCCGGCACACGAAACAGGTCTGCCAGCTCCTCCTGTGCATCCGTCAATCTGGCAAAACCGGGAGGGACCGGGGGCACGCCGGTCGCTGATTCTGGGGCTGGACCTTCTTCTTCCTCGTCATAATCCTCTGTCCCATACATGCACGCTAGCCAGACAATATACAGTGATCGCTGGTCACCTGCCATCAGCTCATCACGAATGGCGATGAGCGGAGCCAGTTCATAATTGATCCATTCGTCTGGCGCTTCCATCTCATCAAAGTGCATATCGAGGATATCGTAATCCGCATTCCGAGTGAAAGTGACATAAAAATCGTCAAAACCGTAGGGTTCAAGCAGATTGGCGGGCAAGGCTCCATGGGGGAAACGCAATGCCAGACGTGGTGTACCCCAGTTGGCCCAATACAGGAAACCATCGAAATAGTTGTGGAGCACCTCGATGGGATCGTGCTTGAAGTCGCCCCAGTGATACTCAATGACGGCATGAGTAGATGACGCCTCAATGTGGCTGGACAAATCATTGACCTTATCCAATTGCTCCCGTGTCAGAGGTCGATCGCTGGTCATAAATTCGTAACGCTGATATTCGCTCATGGTCGCTTTCTCCTCCCTATAGCATAAACCATATCCTATGTATCATAACGTATAGGGAAGAAGACAGGGCAGATTTACCTATACATCGAAAAACTCTTGCAGAATTGTCCGGCGCACCTAGATCTCTATGATACAATTGATGCGTGTAGACAATGGCAGCTTGAGGTTGAGTAAACGATGTTCACTGCACTGAAAATGACGTCAAGCAGTGTTTCAACGACCCTGAAAGCGGTTGAACACAGCAGAAAAAAATTTCAAGGATCAGTCAATGCGCGTAGCACTTTTTATCACCTGCTTCAACGATACGCTCTTCCCCCAGGCCGGGCGCGCAACGGTGCAATTGCTCGAACGCCTTGGGCACACCGTCGATTTTCCTGAAGAGCAGACATGTTGCGGACAGATGCATTTCAACACCGGTTATCAGCGAGAAGCACTTCCCCTGATCAGACGTTTTGTGCAGATTTTTGGGCAGGCCGAGGTGATCGTTGCGCCCTCGGCCTCTTGCGTTGGTATGGTGCGTGAAATCTACCCACAGGCAGCAGAATGGTTTGGCGATCAGCAACTTCTGGCAGACGTGCGGACACTGATTCCACGCGTCTATGAGTTGACCGAGTTTCTCGTCCATCACCTCAAGCTCGAAGATGTGGGCGCGTATTATCCTCACCGCGTGACCTATCATCCGACCTGCCATTCGCTGCGCTTCCTGCGCGTTGGTGATGCTCCACTGCGTTTGCTACGTGCGGTGCGCGGCCTTGATCTTGTTGAGCTGCCCGGAGCGGATGAATGTTGCGGCTTCGGCGGCACGTTTGCCATCAAAAATGCCGATACGTCTATGGCGATGCTCAACGACAAACTGCGCAATGTGCTGGGTACGCATGCAGAGGTCTGTGTCGCGGCGGACAACTCCTGTCTGATGCATATTGGGGGCGCACTCCATCGCCAGCGAACCGGAGTACGCACAGTTCATATTGCCGAGATTCTCGCCTCGGTTGAAGAAGGGAGCTTGCAATGAGTGATACTCCCGCGCTATCACAAAAGGGGCGGCCGTTGCCCACATTTCAGTCTACGGCGAGACAGGCGTTGGGCAACGCACAATTACGCCGCAATATGTACAAAGCCACGCACACCATCCGCGATAAACGCGAACGCGTGGTCGCGGAAATGCCTGATTGGGAGGATCTCCGCGAGGCGGGCCGCGCCCTCAAAGAGCGCGTCTTGCGCCACCTCGATAGCTATTTGCTCGAACTGGAAGCCTCGGTACAGCGCGCAGGCGGACATGTGCACTGGGCCCGCGATGCGCAAGAAGCCAGCGCACTGGTGGCGCAGATTGTCGAAGTCCATGGCGCACGCGAAGTGATCAAGATCAAATCGCTCACGACTGACGAGATCGGACTCAACAACGAGCTTGCCAGCCGAGGGATTGAGGCCATCGAAACCGATCTGGCCGAGCTGATTATCCAGCTTGCAGGCGAACCCTCCTCGCATATTCTGGTGCCTGCGATCCACAAAAATCGCGCTGAGATTCGCGAACTCTTTCGGCGTAAACTGGGTGTGAAACAGCTCAGCGACGAACCCCGCGATCTCGCCAATGCAGCTCGCGCGTACCTGCGTCGCAAATTTCTCTCAGCGCAGGTCGCGATCAGCGGGGCAAATTTCGCCGTGGCCGAGACTGGTAGCATCGCAGTCGTGGAGTCGGAGGGCAACGGGCGCATGTGCCTGACATTGCCACGGGTACTGATCTCGGTAATGGGACTTGAAAAGGTCATCCCCACATGGCAGGACCTGGAGGTCTTTCTCCAATTGCTGCCGCGATCTTCTACCGCCGAACGCATGAATCCCTATACATCGCTCTGGACCGGAGTGCGTGAGGGTGATGGTCCGCAGGAATTTCACCTTGTCCTGCTCGACAATGGACGCACACAGGTACTCGCCGATACCGTGGGACGCCAGACGCTCAATTGCATTCGCTGTAGCGCCTGCCTGAATATTTGTCCGGTCTACGAGCGAACAGGCGGCCATGCTTATAGCTCAGTGTATCCGGGGCCAATCGGCGCAATTCTCACACCACAGCTCATCGGACTCGATAAGGCTGGCACCCTTCCCTACGCCTCATCGCTCTGCGGAGCCTGCTACGATGTCTGCCCGGTCAAGATCAATATTCCGCAAGTATTAATCTATTTACGCGGACAAATTGTGCGCAAGAAGCAGCTCAGCAAGCAACTGCGGGACCGCGTCAATCTGGAAGGGATCGCGATGCGGCTCATGGCACGCACGTTCGCGAACCGTTCCCGCTACGAGCAGGCGCAACGACTGGCCTTGCTCGGTCAATTGCCATTAAAGCATGGCGACGTTATCGAGTGGCTTCCTGGCGAACTGGGCCAATGGACGATTATGCGCGATCTGCCAGCCGTGCCCGAGCAGAGCTTTCGTGAATGGTGGCGCTCACGCCCGAAGCCGGAGGGACAGGCATGAATAGAGCCCAAAATGCGCGAGAGGAGATCCTGAGCCGTATCAAAAGCGCACTTCAGGACGTACCCGCAAACGAGCAGCCTGCCGAAGTCACGCTTGAACGCTCCTATCTCCAAAGCGGCACAACTGAGCGCGAAGAAGTGATTGAACGCTTTATTGAGCGTGTTACAGATTATAAAGTACACGTGCAGCGTATCGAAGCACGAGAACTAGCCCGAGCCATTGCTACGGCCTGCACAGATCGCGCGATACGCAGCCTCGTCGTTCCCACTGACCTCCCGGCGGACTGGCTCCCCACGCAGGTTGAACTGCTGCACGATGATGTCCCTTTAAGCAATAAACAGCTCGATGATAGTTCCGGCGTGCTCACAGGCTGCGCGCTTGGCATTGCGCAGACGGGCACGATTGTGCTGGATGGTGGAGCGATGCAGGGTCGCCGCGTGCTCACGCTGCTCCCCGATTACCATCTCTGCATCATTCGCGAAGAGCAGATCGTGGAGCTTGTGCCCGAAGCGATCATGCGGCTGGAAGATGCCGTCAAGCAGCATGGCAGGCCCATTACCTTTATTTCAGGCCCTTCCGCAACTTCAGATATAGAACTGAATCGCGTTGAGGGCGTGCATGGGCCACGCACGCTGGATGTACTGGTGGTGCGATAGAGAGTAATACCCAGATTGGCATTTGTATGCGTCAAGAATGCTGGAAGATTCAGCATCCTTGACGCATGCTGTTTGTTCTTTCACGTTATCCTGATCATACCTGATATTTGCCCTGGCATCAGCGACAGTGTATTGAACGCAACCCCTTGCCAGTTCCTCTGGATTGATGAGGTTGAGAGGAGAGCCTCCCGGCATCTCCTCTATTAGTTTTCAGTTCGGTGTGATACACTATTTTAATGTAAGTATACTTCTTCAACAAATGGCGATGCTTCACGGTATAGTCATTTTACTATTTGAGGTGTATTTACGAAAAGACAGTGAAATACTAGTGACCCATTTATAGACAACCTCAAGGAGAGCAAAGTTTCATGGGAAACCTTAATGTATCCGCAAGCGGGCAATTTACAATTGGTGGAGATCTCACGGTGAAGCGTCTTGGCTTCGGCGCAATGCGTGTCACCGGAAAAGGCATCTGGGGCGAACCGGCTGATCGCCAGGAAGCGATACGTACGCTCAAACGTCTCCCCGATCTGGGTATCGACTTTATTGATACAGCAGACAGCTACGGTCCCGAGGTCAGCGAGAATTTGATCCACGACACGCTTTACCCCTATAAAAACATCGTGATCGCCACCAAGGGAGGGCTTACGCGTCACGGACCAGATATCTGGCCTCCTGTTGGGCGTCCGGAGTATCTTCGCCAGTGTGTACTGATGAGCTTGCGCCGCCTGGGCCTGGAGCGAATCGACCTGTGGCAGTTGCACCGCATCGATGCAAAAGTACCACGCGATGAGCAGTTTGATGCAATCAAACAGATGCAGCAGGAAGGGCTGATTCGCCATGTGGGCCTGAGCGAAGTCAATGTTGAAGAGATTCAGGCTGCGCAAAAGTTTTTTAACGTCGTGACGGTGCAAAATCTGTACAATCTGGTCAATCGCCAGAGCGAGGACGTGCTTGAGTATTGCGAGCGCGCCAATATCGGATTTATCCCCTGGTTCCCGCTGGCGGCGGGAGATCTGGCGACGCCCGGCTCACTGCTCGATGGGATCGCCAGAAAAAATCAGGTAACGCCCAGCGCGGTAGCGCTTGCCTGGCTGCTCAAGCGTAGCCCGGTGATGCTGCCAATTCCTGGCACTGGGAGCGTCAAGCACCTGGAAGAGAATGTGGCAGCCGCGAACGTCGTGCTCAGTGACGAAGAATTTCGGCAGCTCGATGCACAGGGACGCGCGCAGACAACAGCCTAGCCACAAGCGCGGTATGTGCACATACAATAATGCACAGCCCCATCATTGACAAACTCCGCATGCAGGATCACTGTTCAGGACTATCCTGGCATTGATCCTGTACTCTACGTCCGAGGAGAAAGCGCATAGGTTATGCTTATCCTGGTAAGCTATCTCCCGGGAAACTGCGGCTCGTATGTACCTCATACAGAAAGACGCCCGCTTTTACGCCCGGGTCCTCATCCATCAGCTTCTGCACTTCCTCGACAGAGGCGTTGAAAATACCAATCCCACAGACATCGCTGCTATCCCTGATTGGACAAACAATAGATAAGACTCCCTCTGCACGGAGCATAAAATTTCTGCGCCCATGCTCCCAAATAATTTTTTCGACCCCATCCATATGGTAGTCAGGCCCATGCTTCAAAATAACGATGCAATAACTCTTCGTCGTACGCATCATATGGTGCATAAATTCGTCGCTGATTGTTGTCATAATGCCAGCCTCCCCAAAAATATTTCTCTACCATCTATAAGAATACTCGAAAACAGGGGAAATTACTTCTTTGATCTTGCTTTCTTTGTGCGAAAATAATCTTACTCCTCCTCGAGTGGTACATCAGCTGCTTTTTATTTCCAGAAGAGCTTTTTGATACCACTTGATACTTTTTGAAGATAAATGCTATACTCACGATAGCTGCTATACTACAATCTGGCTAATCGCTATAGCAGGCATTGCAGTTTGTCGATGCTGTTGTTTTTCTTGTATATCATGAGAAATTTGAAAATGACGGCCACTCACCCTGCATGAGGCTCCACCGCACCTCGTGATGCTGACTCTGCATCGTTTCTGACCGACGAGGAGTGGATGAAAATTGACAAATTCACACTATCCTGAACCCTCCAACTCAACACCGCAGACTACAATCGTAGAGGCCGTTGAGCAACCAATCGAGGCAATGCCTCCTATAGGAATCACCCCCCCTCAGGAGTTGGCCCGGGACGCCGCCGCAGGACATCGAGGGGCGGCATGGCGACTTCTGTACAAGATCATGGAAAATGATCCACACGCAGTTGAAGCAGTTGCGTCACAGAAAGATGACAACCTGGCACAGCATCTGCTCGAATTTATCGCGTTCGGCACCTGGGCAGGGAAACATTTCGTCATACCACCACCATTGCGCTCATCTTATTACGCACGCACGCGCCTCTATACGCTCTTCTTACCAGAGTCGGGAATGCCCAGCGCCCAGGCCCAACGCGTCCTTTTTCAGGCCGCACGCGAACAGCACCCGGCCTTCCGCGAAGCTGCACTGAGTATCTTGAGCGTCATGAGCACGCCGGACGCATTGCCGGTCTTACAGGATGCGCTCCATGACCCCATTCAAGCGGTCCGTTTACAAGCGATTAAGGGGCTGGAACGGCTGAAACTGCCCGCTACCATCCCGGCTCTGACACAGGCCCTTTCCGGTGCGGATGAGCAAACAACGATACAGATCTTTACAGCACTTGCAAGCATCGGTCATCCAGCAGTGCCCACATTGCTCAACCTCAGCGCGAGTCCCTCCGCCTGGATACGCTGGAATTGTATGCGTGCTCTGAGCAAAATTAGCGATTATCGATCTATTCCAGCTTTAACGAAGGCGTTGCGCGATGCGGATCATGGCGTTGCCTGGATGGCTGCGAAAGGGCTGGTAGATTTTGGTGCATTGAGCATTGAGCCGGTATTACGCTCGCTGACAGGTGGTGAAATTACGCCCTGGCTGGTCGAGACGGCAGCGCATGTGCTCAGCAGCCAGCGAAATCCACAGGTGCGCCCGTATCTCGCCCCGCTACTGACCCAGATGCATAGCTTTTCATACATGCATACAGGTATATCCTATCTGGCTCACCGAACGCTCAACCAGATGCTGGACGAGGGCATAATCAAACAAATATCACGTCAGAAGAGCAATTGACAACATGGGTAATCCTTCAGACGATGAAGCACCTGGAGGATTACCCTACCACAATTCAGCTCCATTATCTCTTCTACCCATCTTCTCCTTCTATGTGCTGCCTCAGAAATTTCTCTCTCTTTTTAGAAAAAGGTTGTTTTTGAGCATCAAGATCGTCATATAAAAAATCACACAAAAGCCACTTGACAACGCAATAGTGGATACATATACTATTATTAGTTCAATAGTTGAGTGTTCAACAGTTTAGCGGAGAACCGCATGGAATCGGCGGAGATAGGGCAGGTCGAGCAGGAAATTGCCAGACTTGTGTCCAGCGTATTTGTTCACCTCGATGAGTGCGATCGCCAGATCACGAAACGGTTTGGCCTGACCACGACTCAGTACTGGGCATTGATACACCTTGAAGATCCCCAGGGCCGTTCCCTGAGCGAGCTTGCCGCCCTGTTGAGCTGCGATAAGAGCAATGTAACCGGTGTCGTAGATAGGCTGGAAGGTGCAAACCTGGCTGAACGTAAACCTGGCAAAGCAGGCGATCGCCGTTATACACGTGTGGTGCTGACCGAGAAGGGTCAGGAATTGCGCCTGCACGTCAAAGCTGTGCGCGAGCAGGTTATTTCTACGCGTTTGCGTCCCCTGGGCATTGCATCCTTACAGCAACTTTACGAAACGCTTCAGCAGTTTGATACGCTCTTAGGAGTACAATTCGCCTCTGGTGAACTATCAACGCTCATTGAACATGTAGCTTATTGTTCAGACATGAAGCCAGCAACAGGGTGCCAAATTAGCTGAAAAACGCTGGCAATTTCTCTGATTTCACAGAACACGCAAGCAAACAAACAGAAGCAGATCTTAACCTGACCTTTCCTCTCATCAATTGAGCCTGCACGCTCTTCTCGTCTCGCGCGCTTGCGGAGATACGAGAATGGCAGGGATTACGCGCTCTTTTTTCGCTCTCAGGAAAGGGCAAACGATCATGGGAATATTTTTGTCTGGTGCCATTATCCGCTTCTCTTGTGCCTGCGTGACTCCTGACGCCCACTGAGCACATTCCTACGGAGGTTTTTATGACTAAGCGACATCCAAAGATGTTTGTAGCTAGCCTGTTGATGCTGTGCGCTCTACTAAGTATGCTTCTGGCAAGCTGCGGTGATAGCGGCTCCAGTCCCACAGCCACCAGCGGTCCAGTCACGCTCAGCTACTGGTACACCGAAGGCACGGCTGAGACGCCAGTGATCCTGTCTCAAATCAAAGCCTTTGAGCAGCAAAACCCGAATATTCACATCAATGCCCAGTATCAGGACTTCAACCAGGCGCAGGCGAAGTTTATCACCGCTGCCCAGTCAAATACAGCGCCAGACATCCTGCGCTCCGATGTAGGTTGGGTTGCACAGTTCGCATCGCTGCGCTATCTCCTACCACTTGATAGCTACGTTTCGCAGAGCGACCAGAGCGATTACTTGCCTAACGCGCTGGCCTACGACAAGTATAGCGGCCATCTCTATGGCCTCCCTCAGGTAACTGACTTCCTGGCTCTGCTCTACAACAAAGCAGAGTTTGCGAAGGCAGGTATTAGCGGCGCGCCTAAGACGATGGCCGAGTTCGAGGCGGACGCACAGAAGCTCGTCAGCTCTAAGGCTGCGAAGTATGGCTTCGAGACATCTGGCGCATCGTACTATACTCTGCCCTTCCTCTGGGCTTTCGGCGGCGGCATGATCGACAATAATAATACTATTCTGGTCAACAATGCCAGTTCGGTGGCGGGCCTGAATTTCTTGCTCAAGTTGCAGAATACCGATAAGGTGATGCCGAGCAAAATCGACTTCGCCAACGGCTACAACAATATGGACAACGACTTCAAAAACGGCACGACGGCCATGATCTTCAATGGTCCCTGGCAATCCTCCGATCTGCTCAGCGGTAGCGCATTCACTGATGCAGCGAACTTCGGTATTGCCGGTATTCCCACGGGCCCGTCGGGCGCGACCGGCTCCCCCACGGGCGGCCAGTCATACGTGATCTATGCAGGCACGAAACATCCAGCGGAAGCTGCGAAGTTTGTCCAGTTCATGAGTTCGACCGCCAGCCAGGTCGCGATCGCCAAAGCCAACCACACACTACCCACACGCCAGTCAGCCTATAGCAACAGCGACATTTCGTCCAATCCGGTCATCGCTGGCTACTATGCGGTACGCAACACCGCGGTCAGCCGTCCAGTGATTCCCCAGGGCGGGGAACTCTTCAACGACTTTGATCCCAATACCCAGGCCGCCCTGGTTGGCTCAAAGACGGCGGCGGATGCGCTCAACACAGTAGCCGAGAAGTGGAAAGCGCTCCTGGCGAAATAAAGCTTCTCAGCGTGCCGACGTTCTCCGCGAAGAGATAAGCAAGCGCGCAGATTTATGGGGCGTGGAGCAATCTACGCCCCACAGCCTGTTTTTCTGAACACCTACGATTGCATGTCCGGGTCTCTCTGCCTTCGCAGAAAAGGTTCCCGCCGTCGTTGTATTCCTGGTATACATCGCAGGAAGGATGCAGCTTATGGCTGTTACAAGCAAACACACCGAGGGGTCTTCTCCCGTCAGGCAGAGCGTCTGGGATAGAAGACTTCGCCTGAGAGTGACCTTACGCGCCTATCTCTGGCTCTCGCCACTGATCCTCTGCATGCTCGTGATTCTGGTCTATCCGCTGATCAATGGACTGCTTCTCAGTTTTACCAACGCCGATCAGACCAACATCGCCGCGCACATTGGCACCATTAGCTATCAGGCAACCTATACCTTCATCGGCCTGGAGAACTATATCACGATTGTTCGTAACTGGTTTACGCCAGGCTCCGATGAAAATCACGTGCTCATCCAGACAGGGATCTGGATTGTCGCCAATAGTATTTTCCACTTCCTCTTTGGCCTGGGTCTGGCCCTGATCCTCAATCGCAAAATGCGGTTCCGTGGCCTGTATCGTACGCTGCTGATGGTACCCTGGGCGATGCCGCAGTTTGTCGCGGCCTTTGCCTGGAAATTCCTCTACAATCAGCAGGGCGGCTATATCGACACCTTCTTAGAGGCCCTGCACCTGCCAACCATCAACTGGGGTTCTGATCCCGCCTGGGCATTTGTTGCCGTGATTATCGTCAACATCTGGCTGGGCATTCCCTTTATGACGGTGACCCTGCTCGGTGGTTTGCAGAGTATCTCCGCTGAACTATATGAAGCGGCCAACATGGATGGTGCGAGCCACTGGCAGCGCTTTCGCTACATCACGTTGCCGATGTTACGCCCGATCGCGTTCCTGGTCACGCTGCTGGACGTGATCTGGACGTTCAATGTCTTCTCGGTGATCTTCCTGATTACGAGCGGAGGCCCCTTCCATCGTTCGGATACGATCTTCACGTTTGCCTGGGAGGAGGCATTCCAGGTGCCGCAACGATATGGATTGGGCGGTGCCTATGGCATCATTATTCTGCTGATTTTGCTGGTCTTCACGGTGTTTTATTCACGTATGTTGCGTGCAAATCAGACGGTGTATTAAGCGAAAGGAGCCAGCTATGGCAAAAAATATCGCAGGTGCCAGCGAGGTGTCCATCACCAGGACGCCTACCCGCGCTTCCTATAAACCACGCAAAGCCAGCCCGCTCTCGCTTCTCGGTTCGCTCGCGGCGCATGGCGTGATGATTATCACAGTGATCGCCTGTATCTTCCCGCTGTTGATCATTATCTCAACATCATTTAAACCGGTCAACGATGTCTTTGATCTCAAAATCATTCCGGCCCATTTTACCCTGAGCAATTATCAGACGGTGCTTGCAGGCAATTTTGTCACCTGGCTGCTCAACAGCCTGAAGATTGGCGGAATGACGACCATTGCCGGTCTGGCCCTCGCGGCCCCGGCTGCCTATGCCGTGTCACGCTGGCAATTCATCGGGAAACAAGGCCTGCTGCTCTTTTTCCTGGTCACGCAAATGTTCCCGTGGGTCCTGCTGATCGTCCCGCTGTATATTCTCTACGCGCAACTGAACCTGCTGGATAACATCTTCGGTCTGGTTGTGGCCTATGCAACCACGGCGCTCCCCTTTAGCGTCTGGATGCTGAAGAATTTCTTCGACACCGTGCCCAAAGAACTGGACGAGGCCGCACTCGTCGATGGAGTTGGTCCCTTCCAGGCCTTCTGGCGCATCATTCTGCCATTGACGCTTCCAGGTGTCGCGGTCGTAGCTTTTTTCAACTTTATGGCCGCCTGGAATGAATTTATGATGGCCTATACCTTCCTGCAAAGTGATGCTAATCTGACATTGGCAATTGGCATCCAGCGCTATGTGAATCAATTTGGGGCCGACTGGCAATATCTGACTGCCGCGGCCGTGCTGATCACCATACCCGTCCTGATCATCTTCATGTGGGTACAGCGCTACCTGGTCACGGGCCTGACGGGAGGTAGCGTGAAAGGGTAAACTGAAGAAAGGGGCATGTTAGCGAATTACTGCGGCTCGCTCCAACGCAAGCGCGAATTCCCAGATGTTCGAGAAGCGTTGCTGCGGATCTTTTTCCAAGGCCTTCATCACCACCGCCTCTACCTCTGCTGGCACATGCGCACCGACCTCCTGAAAAGAGGGCGGACGAGAATTGAGGTGCTGGAGTGCAATACGCAATGGCGCACCAGAGAAAGGACGGACGCCACTGAGCCACTCATAGGTCGTCACACCCAGGGCATACTGGTCACTGGCAACGCACAACTTCTGCTGCAATTGCTCAGGAGCCATATATGAGGCAGTTCCGCTCGTATCTGAGCGCTCTTCAGTGTTCGACTGATAGATGATACGAGCATTGCCGAAATCGCTCAACATCACCTGCATATCTGGCTGTATCAGCAGATTCTCAGGCTTGACATCCCGGTGCACCACACCCATTTGATGGACATAATAGAGTGCAGAAGCGACCTGCTTTACGACATTCACCACAGTAGGAAGAGACAATTGTGTTCCGCCGGGCGCATACTGACGCATCGTACCACCGGCTGCATAGTCCAATATGAGAAATGGCGAAAAGGTTTGCTCTTCATAAGCGTGTACGGGGATAATATGCGGATGCTGCAAGCGCATATGTAAAGCGGCTTCAGCAGAGAACTGCGCTCTGCGCGCCGCACCAATTCCGGAGTGCGCAATTTTCAGCGCAACTCTTTTCCCGGAAACGCGGTGTTCGGCCAGGTAGACCTGAGCGAATCCCCCCGAGCCAAGTAATGTAAGCAAGCGATAGTTTTCCAGCTGGAAATCACGAGCACGAGAGGTTTGAAACGCAGCTCTGTGCTCGCTTGCGTGAAATGAGTAGAGATTATTCGCGCTAATGGGTGCTTCAATCGTTTCCAGGGAAAGCATAACGCTCGGCTCCTTTAATCTAACCCGTCATCAGTATGACCTGAAATCTGCTCTTCATAAATTGATAACATACTCACATTTCTTTTCTCTCGCCGTGACTGGCTTTGTCTGCTGATTTCAATGTATCCACCAGTTCGAGCAGGAGATGTATTCTTTCTTGATGTTTAGAGTATAACCTCTGACCCCGGAGATATCATCCCACAAAGGTAGAATTCAGCGCGCATTTCTTTTTTCCCACAAAGGTGGAAGAGGGCTTCTTGCCCGAGACGTTTGTATCTCACAATGGCAAGAAGCCCTCTTCTCTTCTGGTATTTCCGACTACGACCTGCTACCACCTCACGATAAAATGCGAAAAATAAACGCTTTCAGCAATACTGCCTACAACTTCTCTGCATCAAGAGAGAGGCAACGGCTGAAATGTGAGCGGAAGATTCTTTAAACCGAAAGCGGTAGGAGTCTTCACGGTTTCCAGAATATGTTCGGGTGGTAGGGCGAGATCGTTACACTGATGGACAAGTTGCGTGAGGGTAATCGAGGCCAGCAGGCGCACCAGGCAGACACCCACGCAAAAATGCATACCACTATCGCCAAAGCTGAGATGCCGATTAGGAATGCGATCGATATCAAACTGCTCCGGTTGGACAAAATACCTGGCATCGCGATTGGCCGAGACAATCCATGCGGAGATCCGCGCGTGCGCCGGAATACGCTGTGCGCCCAATGTCACGTCCGAGACGGTGGTGCGCTCCACGATCCAGACCGGAGGCAAGAAACGCAGCACTTCCTCGATCGTACTATAAATAGGAGCCGGAACGTGGCGCAGGCGAGCACATACCTCCGGACGCGATGCCAGACAATAGATAGCATTGCCGAGCAGATGAATCATCGTTTCATATTCCATTACCAGCAACAGGCAACAGAACGAAATAACCTCCGGCTCGGGCAGATGCATACCATCGACTTCTGCCGTCAGGAGCCGACTGAGCAGATCAAACTCCGGTTGACGACGGCGCTGCTCCAGCAATGGTAAGAGGAAGGGCGAAAGATCAGCGATAGCGCGCCCCATCTGCTCACTATGCGGTAAGACTACCAGCGTCGAAATCGTGCGCTGAAGATCCTCTCGCTGCTCAGAAGGGATACCGACCAGTTCTGCCAGAGAGGACATCACCAGCGGCGTAATCAGATCATGCATCATCTCAATAGAGCCAGAAGAGCGATACTGATTGAGAAGCGTCTGGACCGTGGTATGGATATATGGAGCAAGCTGGTTCACTTCACGGGGAGCCAGCGCCTGCTTGATAACCCCGCGAATCAGATGATGGGATGGGGCATCCAGCGCCAGACGATGCCTGGCATGAGGCGCATGCGGCAATGCAGCAGCCGAAAAATGCTGTGAATCATTGAGCATCTGTTCCACTTCATCATACCCGAAGAGATGCCAGATCTCCGTAGCCGGGTCATAGGCCACGGGTTGTGACTCGCGCATATTTTGTAACAGCGTAAACACTTCCAAAAGTTGAGCTGTTGTAGATGGTTGTTGTATCATCGGAAGAAAGCCCCTTTCCGCTTTTGAGAAACGCAACTTGTATCTCATTGCTTACAGTATATAGAAGCGCTTATATCCTGACATCCCACTAACGTGGGAAATGAATTCTTGCTACGCATACCCCTTTGGTGGGAGGCATTGTAGATCTTTTCCTATCACCCACGGCTCCCCGGGGCATCGTTCTGC
>Ga0310811_10003625_pt1 | contig 19449 bp, 18 predicted proteins | sample YCmetagenome_FD_207642 | JGI IMG/M metagenome (GOLD analysis project Ga0310811, IMG submission 207642) | Soil microbial communities from experimental microcosm in Duke University, North Carolina, United States - YC | ecosystem: Engineered > Artificial ecosystem > Soil microcosm > Unclassified ...
AGCGACGGATTGGCGACCGGATTGGACGTGAAGGCGCGAATGTCGCGCACACCCAACGCCGCGAGCTTGTCGCGCATCGACCGCACGCCGTTGTCGAAGGCCGGGCTGTCGTTGTCGCCGGCGATCAGCACGACGTGCCAGCGGCCGGCCGGCACGACGAGGCCGGTCGCCGTCGCGGGCGGATCGGGCGGACGAGGGTTGGCCGTCGGGGCACCCGCCGTCTCCGGCGTGCAGCCGGCGATGAAAAGAACGGCGAGTAGAAGCGCTTCGAGGCGAACCCGCATGCCGGATCGTGCTCCCGTTGGTTGGACGAAGTCCTCTACTGTGTCCTGGCGCCGACCGCACGCAAGGCCATCTCCGCGTAGAGCTTGGCCATCTGCTCCTCGCTCAGCACGCCACCCGGGCCGTACCACATCGATACGTGGGTGCATTGGTCGAGCAGCGCCATCGCGATCGCCTTGAGGTCGCTGCGACCGTCGACCAGCGGGGGGTCGAACGCCCCGCGCTCGGTGCCGCGCGTGAGAATGCCGACCAGGATGTCGCGGATCGCACGGCGGCTGCGCCGGATGTCGGAGACCCGCTCGCCGCTCAGCCAGCCGATCTCGCGGTTGGCGACCAGCGCCTCGACCCTGAGCCGGCAATGGCGCATCACATAGACGCGAACGAAGGCCGCGAGCTGCGCCGCCGGATCGTCGCCTGCTCCCGCCACGGCCTGCTGGCACAGTCGCTCGAGCTCGCCCTGGGTCGAGGCGATGATGTCGTGCAGCAGCTCGTCCTTGGAGCGGAAGTGGTTGTACAGCGCGCCCTGGGTGAGCCCGCAGGCCTTCATGATGTCGCGCACCGTCACCACCGGATAGCCGCGTTCGGCGAACTGGGCGAACGCGGCGGGGCGGACCAGCTTACCCGATTCGGCGGCGCGCAGATTGGAGGCCGTGCCGTCGAGCGCCCGGCCGTAGACGCCCTGGCGGATGCACGACACCCGGAACAGATTGTAGGCCATGTAGAATTCCCACAGCGCCGGATCGGGAACCGGACGCTTGGACAGGGCGCAGTAATACTCGACCATCTCGCGCTCGCCCGGCAGGCCGAGCTCGGCGAGGTCATGGCCCTCGAGCCCGCCCCAGTCCTTCGGCGTGCGCCACAGCATGCAGAGATAGGACAGCTCGGCCAGCGGATCGCCCAGGGTCGAGATCTCCCAGTCGATGATACCCAGCACGCTGGGCTCGCGCGCATGGTAGACCATGTTGTCGAGCCGGTAGTCGCCGTGCACCAGCACGGTCTCGTCATTGGCCGGCAGGTGGGCGGGCAGCCAGTCGAGCAGCCGATCCATGGCCTCGATGGTCTCGGTCTCGGAGGCCTTGTACTGCTTGCCCCAGCGCGAGATCTGGCGCGCCACGTAGCTGCCGGGACGGCCGAAATCGGCCAGGCCCAGAGCCACGTAATCGACGGCATGCAGGCGGGCCAAGGTCTCGAACTTGGCGCGGTAGATGGCGAGCCGGCCCTCGCGCGGCACCTCGGGCAATAACGGGTCCCACAGCACGCGGCCGTCGCAATATTCCATGATGTAGAAGGCGGTGCCGACGACGCCGTCGTCCTCGCACAGCGCATAGGCGCGCGGGGTCGGGACGTTGGTGCGGTTGAGGGCGGAGATGACCCGGAACTCGCGGTCGACGGCATGGGCCGACGGCAACAGCTTGCCGGGCGGCTTGCGGCGCAGGACATAGCGGCGACCGGCCGCATCGGTCAGCCGATAGGTCGGGTTCGACTGCCCGCCCTTGAACTGCTCGGCCTGCACCGGTCCGACGAAGCCCTCGACATGCTCCGTCATGAATCGGTCGAGAGATCGCTCGTCGAAACGGTGCTTCTCCTGCACCGCCATCGTGCCGATGTACTCTGCCCCGCGTCTCGCCACCCGCATCCCCTGAACGGTCATTCACATTGCGTCGAGTGTGCTCGCTCAACCTCGCCCACGCAATAAGGGACCGAGACCACCCTCGCCAGCCGAGCGCCCGACAGTCGGACGAGCCCATGCCGCAGAGCTTGTGAAATTTCGCACATGCGGACGAGCAAGTCTCCAACGATACAATTTCATCCCAGCACTTGCACAGCGATCTGGGATCACCGTTTGTCGCGGGGTCCAAATGGCGCTTGGGCAAAACGACACAATTGTGTTTATCTAGCCATTGCGACGGCTCGGGGGTTCGGGCCCAACAACATATTGTTTGTCGCTGTGCGCGCCGGGGAGGCATCGTTGACTCGATTCCTGAGCAAGGACTTTCTGTCCGGGCTGATGTTCATCGCCTTCGGACTGATAGCCCTGTATTTCGGCCAGAAACTGGCCATTGGCACCACCGTCCGCATGGGGCCGGGCTATGTCCCGCGCATGCTGTCGCTCATCCTCCTGGGCCTGGGCGGAATCATCTGCGTGGTCGCCCTGATATCCGGCAGCGAGCCTGTGGAGCGGCCCAAATGGCGGCCGATCACCCTGGTGACCATCGGCATTGTCTGCTTCGCGCTGCTGTTCGAGCGCGCCGGGATGCTGCCGGCCCTGATCGTGCTGGTCCTGATCGCCTCGCTGGGCGGTGACGAGTTCAAGCTCACCGAAGTGATCGGCAACATGATCGTGCTGGCCATCCTGTGTACCATTGTCTTCAAGGTCGGCCTCGGCATGAACATCTACATCGTGCGCGGAGTTTGGTGAGATGGACCTGCTGAACAACCTGCTGCTCGGCCTGTCCGTCGCGGTCACTCTCCAGAACCTGTTCTATGCGCTGGTCGGCTGCATGGTCGGCACCCTGATCGGGGTGCTGCCCGGCATCGGCCCGGTGGCGACCATCGCCATGCTGCTGCCGATCACCTTCCACCTGCCGCCGACCGCCTCGCTGATCATGCTGGCCGGCATCTACTACGGCGCGCAGTACGGCGGCTCGACCACCTCGATCCTGGTCAACCTGCCGGGCGAGGCCTCGTCGGTCGTGACCTGCCTCGACGGCTACCAGATGGCGCGCAAGGGCCGCGCCGGCGCCGCCCTGTCGATCTCGGCGGTGGGCTCGTTCTTCGCCGGCACGGTGGGAACCATCATCATCGTGATCTTCGCCGAACCGCTGACGCGCATGGCGCAGAAATTCGGCCCGGCCGACTACTGCTCGCTGATGGCGCTGGGCCTTGTCGCCGCCGTGGTGCTGGCGAGCGGCTCGGTGATCAAGGCGATCGCCATGGTCTTCCTCGGCCTGCTGTTCGGCCTGGTCGGAACCGACGTCAATACCGGCGCCCAGCGCTTCACCTTCGATGTCCCCGAGCTCAGCGACGGCATCGATTTCGCGCCGATCGCGATGGGCTTGTTCGGCATCGCCGAGATCGTCGTCAACCTGGAACGAAGATTGGAGCGAAGCGGGGCCATCAAGGTGGGTTCGCTATGGCCGACTCGCGAGGAAATCAGACGCGCCATCCCGGCCGTGCTGCGCGGCACGACGCTCGGCGCGCTGCTCGGCGTGCTGCCCGGCGGCGGTCCGACCCTCGGCGCCTTCTCGTCCTATACCCTGGAAAAGAAGATCTCGCGCAATCCGGGCGAATTCGGCAAGGGCGCGGTCGAGGGCGTCGCCGCTCCCGAAGCGGCCAACAACGCCGCCGCCCAGACCTCGTTCATCCCCATGCTGACGCTCGGCATCCCGTCCAACGCGGTGATGGCCTTGATGGTCGGCGCCATGATCATCCAGGGCATCCAGCCCGGCCCCGAGGTCATGGTCAAGAAGCCCGACCTGTTCTGGGGCATGATCGTCTCGATGTGGATCGGCAATCTGATGCTGGTCATCATCAACCTGCCGATGATCGGCATGTGGGTGAAGCTGCTCACGGTGCCTTACCGCTTCCTTGCCCCGGCGATCCTGCTGTTCTGCTGCATCGGCGCCTACAGCCTGCAGAACAGCACCTTCCACGTCATGCAGGTCGCGATGTTCGGCGTGCTCGGCTACATCTTCGTGCGGCTCGGCTGCGAGGGTGCGCCGTTCCTGCTCGGCCTGGTGCTCGGGCCGCAGATGGAGGAGTATTTCCGGCGTGCCATGTTGCTGTCGCGCGGTGATCCGATGGTGTTCATCGAACGGCCGATCAGCCTCGGCCTGCTGATCGCGACGGCCTTGCTGCTGATCCTGATGGCCCTGCCCAGCATCAAGAAGGCGCGCGAGGAAGCGTTCCAGGAAGAGGGCTGAGGAGGAAGCAACCATGTCCGATCTGCCCAGGCGCGTGACCATCGACGAGGAAGGCCCACGCGAGGGCTTCCAGTCGGAAAAGAAGATGATCCCGGTCGCCGACAAGGTGCGCCTCATCGAGGCGCTGGCGGAGACCGGGCTGGGCCGCATCGCCTGCGTGTCCTACGTCAATCCCAAGCGCGTGCCGACGATGGCCGATGCCGAGGAGGTGGCGGCCAGCATCCGGCGCAAGCCGGGCATCCAGTACAGCGCCCTGTGGCTCAACCAGCAGGGCCTCGAGCGCGCCCTGCGCGGTCCCCTGCATGTCGACGGAGGCGTGCGCGTCACCGCCTCGGACACCTTCTCGCGCAAGAACATCGGCAAGTCGGTGCCCGACGCCATGGTCGAGCAGCGGATGTCGCTCAAGACCTTCAAGGACCGCGGCATGCCGGTCGAATGGGGCATCATCCTCGGCGCCTTCGGCTGCAACTACGAAGGTGAGCTGTCGACCGAGCTGATCCTGCAGCGCGTCCAGCTCGCGCTCGACGAGGCCGAGCTGGCCGGCTTCACGCTCAAGGGCATCAAGCTCACCGACGCCATGGGTTGGGCGACCCCGCGCTCGGTCGAGCGCCTGATCGGCGCGATACGTTCGAAGTGGCCCGAGCTGGAGATTTCGCTTCACCTGCATGACACGCGGGGCACCGGGCTCGCCAGCGCCTATGCCGGCCTGCGGCTCGGCGTCACCAGGTTCGATGCCTCGATCGCCGGCCTGGGTGGCTGTCCGTTCGCCGCCACCGATGGCGCGGCCGGCAACATCTGCACCGAGGATTTCGCCTTCCTGTGCGAGGAGATGGGCGTCGAGACCGGCCTCGACATCGACCACCTGATCGACGTCGCCCGCCTCGCCGAGGACGTCGTCGGCCGGCCCCTGCCCGGCCACGTCATGCGTGGCGGCACGCTGAGCGCCGCCAAGCAGAAGGCCAACGCATGATGCCTGGAACGACCAAGGCTGCCGGATGATCGCCTTCTTCCCGAGGCCGAACACCTTCTCCGGCTGACCCCCTGCGACGCCCCTTCTTGTCATCCTGAGCGAAGCGAAGGATCTCATCGCCGTTTCCGGAAGCGTCCCTCGAAAGATCTGGCGATGAGATCCTTCACTCCGTTCAGGATGACATTAAAAGGCGCGGGATGCGCCCTCTCGCTGCTGGCCACCTGCAGCGCCGCCTTCGCTCAGACCGCGGTCAAGGACGCGATGCCCCGCGAGATGACGTGGACCGCGTACGATGCGGGCTCGTCGGGCTTCGACACCACCAGCGCCATCGCGCGGCAATTCAAGAAGACCTACGGAGCCGAGGTGCGCGTGCTGCCCTCGGGCAGCGACACCGGCCGCCTCGCGCCGGTGAAGGTCAATCGCGCGACGATCGCGCAGATGGGTGTCGGCACCTACTTCGCCCAGGAGGGCGTATTCGAGTTCGGCAGCCGCAGCTGGGGGCCGCAGCCGGTCCGGCTGCTGATGACGGCGAGCGGCTGCAACGGCCTCGGCCTGGCCGTCGCCAGGGACACCGGCGCCCGCCAGGTCAAGGACCTCAAGGGCAAGCGCCTCGGCATCGTGGTCGGTTCGCCGGCGCTGACCCAGGGAGCGATCGCCCTGCTGGCCTTCGCCGGACTCGGCGAGAGCGATGTGACGATGGTGCCGTACGCTTCGAACAACGCCATGTGGAAGGGCTTCATCGCCAACGAGGCCGACATCGCCCTGACCTCGACCCTGTCAGGCCAGGCCAAGGAGGCCGCGCAGTCGCCGCGCGGCGTCATCTGGCCCACCCTGCCGGCCGAGGACAAGGCCGGCTGGGCGCGCGTGCACAAGAAGGCCGCCTATTTCCTGCCGAAGAAAGTGACGTGCGGGGCCGGCGGCCTGTCGCCGAGCGAGCCGGTTGCCATGTCGGCCTACCCCTACCCGATCTACATGACCTTCGCCGACCGCGCCGAGGCGGCGGTCCAAGCCGTCACCAAGGGCATGATCGAGACCTACGACGATTACAAGCACGCTGCTCCGGGAGCCGACGGCCTCGCGCTGGCGCAGCAGACCTTCACCTGGCTGGTGCCCTATCACGACGGTGCCATCCGAACCTTCAAGGACAAGGGCGTCTGGACCGACGCGGCACAGAAGCACAACGACGCGCTGATCAAGCGCCAGCGCGTGCTGATCGACGCCTGGCGGCTGTTCGGCGGCACTGCACCGGCCGACGACCAAGCCTTCGCCATTGGCTGGAAGATTGCCCGCCTCGGCGCCCTGCGCAGCGCCCACCTGGAACTCTCGTTCGAGTAAGGAAGCCGTCATCGTCTCCGGACCGCGGGCGCCTGTCCTGGAGAGCCCGTTCTGCCCTGCGCATCACGCGGAGGCCGGCATCGCAATGCTCGCTCCCCCCGAGCCGCCGGCTCTGCTAATGGTCCCGCAGCAGCGCCACAAGGCGCGACGGCAGGGAGGTGGAGTTCATGTCCGGGGTGCTCGAGGGTATTCGCGTTCTTGATTTCGGCCGTTACATCGCCGGCCCGTTCTGCGGCACCATGCTGGGCGATCTCGGCGCCGAGGTGATCCGCATCGAGAAGCTGGACGGCAGCGAGGACCGCTGGGTGACGCCGGTGGTCGAAGGCGGCGAAGGCGCCATGTTCCTCCAGATGGGCCGCAACAAGCTCGGCCTCACGCTCAACCCAATGAAGCCGGCCGGCCGCGAGATCGTGAAGAAGCTGATTGCGGTGTCGGACGTCGTGATCGCCAACCTGCCGTACGAGACGCTGCAGGAGATGGGCATCGACTACGAGACCATCTCGGCGATCAACCCGCGGATCATTCTCGCCACCACCTCGTGCTTCGGCTCGGAGGGGCCCTATGCCAGCCGCGTCGGTTTCGACACGATCGGCCAGGCGATGTCGGGCGCCATGTTCCTGTCGGGCGACGGCAAGGTGCCGACGCGCATGAATGCCCCCTTCGTCGATTTCGGCACGGCGCTGCTCAACACCGTTGGGGTGCTCGCCGCCCTGATGGACCGCGCCAAGTCGGGCAAGGGGCAGAAGGTCGAGACCGCCCTTCTGCGCACCGCCGTCAACATCACCAACGGCCATCTGATCGAGCAGGCGATGCTCGACCTCAACCGCATCGCGACGCTCAACCGCGGCTTCACCGCCGGCCCGTCCGACAGCTACAAGTGCCAGGACGGCTGGATCTACGCCATGACGATCGGCCAGCCGCTGTTCGTGCGCTGGTGCAAGCTGATGGGCGACGAGAGCCTGCTGAAAGATCCGCGCTTCAAGGATGACCTGGCGCGCGGCGACAATGGCGAGGCGCTGTCGGCCATCATGCAGAAATGGTGCGACGCCCGAACGGTCAAGCAGGCCCTGGCCGAGCTCGAGGCCAACCGCATCCCGGCCGGTGCGGTCTATACGCCACAGCAGGCGCTCGATGATCCGCATATCCAGCAGGCCGGTTTCATGCACGGCATGGACTATCCCGGCGCCGCCAAGCCCGTGCCGATCCTGCAGGAGCCGGTGAAACTCTCGCGCACGCCGCTCAGCATCCGGCGGCGCGCGCCGCAGCTCGGCGAGCATACCGACCAGATCCTCGAGGAGCTGGGCTACGACGCGGCCGCCATCAAGGAGCTGCGGACCGCGCGCGTCGTGTGACGCCAGTTCCTGTGCAATCAATTCCCGCGTGATCCCAGGGCGCGTCTCAGTCTATAGTGGCAAGGGGCCCGAGGAGACATATGCGCAGTCTCACAGCAACCTTCGCGCTGATCGTATCAGGAACCGCCGTCACTGCCGCCGCCGCGCAGGAGTTTCCCTATGGCCGGAACCAGACATTCGACGTTTATCGCAATGGCCAGCCGATCGGCCAGCACACGCTCACCTTCCACCAGGATGGCGCCAATCGCACGGTGACCGTCGGCGTCGACTTTGCCGTCAAGGCGTTGGGCGTCGTCGCCTACCGCTACCAGCACAACAGCAAGGAATTGTGGATCAACAATGCGCTGCAGGCGCTCGAAGCGCGCACCGACGACAACGGTCACAAATACAGCGTGAGCGTCAAGCGCGGCAGCGATGGCCTCACCGTGGAGCGCCAGGCGCCGGCGGCCACCATGACCGCCGCTGCGACCATCGACCAGGGGCTGCAGCCCTCGACCATCGCGCGCGAGGTGCTGCCGGCCAATCTGATGCCGACGACGCACTGGAACGTGGCCCAGGTCGGCCAGTCCACCCTGCTCAACACCCAGTATGGCACCAAGTCCAAGACCCAGGTCACCACGCTCGGCCGCGAGGCGGTCAAGCTCGCCAGCGGCGCCGTCGTTCAGGCCACGCGCTACCACTACACGGGCGACATCCGCATGGATCAGTGGTTCGACGACCGCGGCCGCTGGGTAAAGGCCGCCTTCCCGGCGATGGACGGCTCGACCATCGACTACGTTCTGCGCGAATGACCCCCGTCCAGCGCTTCGAGCGCCTGGTCGATCTTTTGGCCGCGGACCTCGACCTGCGTCGGCGCGGCCGCTGGGTCGATGCGGAATGCCGGGTCGAGATCGGCAATACGCCCTTCCATCTCGCGATCCGCGGCGGCGAGCTCGAGGAGTTCGTGCGCGGTCCGCGCCTGATGCACTCGGTCGCCTTCTCGATCCGCGGCGCCGACGAGGCCTGGCAGCGGCATTGGCAGCGTGTCCCCGAACCGGGCTGGCACGACCTGTTCGCCCTCACCAAGTGCGGCGCCGCCGCGATCGACGGCGACCTCAGGCCGCTGCTGCAGAACCTGCAGTACTTCAAGGATTTGCTCGCCCTGCCGCGTCGACTGTCGGAGGGCCACTGAGCATGCCGCCCGCCTTCGAGCCGATGATCGGCCGCTACCTGCAGACGGAAATCGACGGCGTTCCGCACCGGATCTATGTCGAAGAGGCGGGCCAGGGCATCCCGCTGGTCTGCCTGCATACCGCCGGCGCCGACGGTCGCCAGTACCGTCATCTGATGGCCGATCCCAAGGTGACGCGCCGCTTCCGCGTGCTCGCCTTCGACATGCCATGGCACGGCAAGTCAACGCCGCCCGACGGCTGGCAGAAGGACGAGTACCGCCTGACGACGGCCTCCTACACGGCGGCGATCCGCGCCTTCTGCCAGGCCATGGAGCTCGACCGGCCGGTGGTGATGGGCTGCTCGATCGGCGGCCGCATCGTCCTCAACCTCGCGATCGCCCACGCCGCCGAGTTCCGCGCCCTGATCGCCCTCGAGGCGGCCGACTTCCAGCAGCCGTGGTACGACACCGCGTGGCTGCATCGTCCCGACGTGCATGGCGGCGAGGTGTGCGCCGCCCTGGTGTCCGGCCTGATCGCCCCGCAGAGCCCTTCCGTGAGCCGCCACGAGACGCTGTGGATGTACATGCAGAGCGGCCCCGGCGTGTTCAAGGGCGACCTCTATTTCTATCGCGTCGACGGCGACCTGCGTGACAAGGTCAAGATGATCGACACCAGCGTGTGCCCGCTCTTCCTGCTGACCGGCGAGTACGATTTCTCCTGCACGGCCGAGGACACGCTGCGCACGGCCAGCCAGATTCCCGGAGCTGAGGTCCAGATCATGAAGGAGCTCGGCCACTTCCCGATGAGCGAATACCCGGCGAAGTTCCGGGAATACATTTTGCCGGTGCTGGAGCGGATTGCACGAGGGTAGCTCATTGCTGCGAGTGGCGTCTCTTCTCCTCCCCGCGCTTTGCGCAGGGAGGGCAAGAAGAGGTCAGTTCTCTCCCAGCGATGAGAAAGAGCATGAGCGGGCGGGACGCCCGCGGTCCCAGAAGACCATGAGTCTTAAAGGACCTGGAACACCTCGTAGACCGGGCCGGTCGGATCGCGGCGGCCGGTGGCGACGGCGACGATGCGGTTGAGGAAGCGGTATTTCTCCGACGAGGTCTCGAACCACGGCGTGGTGCGGAAATAGTATTGCGCCGGATCGACCGGCTCACCGCGGTTGAGCTGCTCCATCACGAAGGCCGGCCCGTGCCGCATGCCGCGGTAGCTCATGTAGACGAGATGGCCGTCGTCGGTCTTGAGCGTGATGCGCACGTCGAGCATCAGGATGCCGTCGCGCCGCAGCAGCAGCCAGTCGCCGCCCGGCGCCGGCAGTACCGTGCCGCGCAGTTCCTCGCCTTCGAACGTGCCGCCGGTGACGATGCCGATGCGCCGCCGGCCGTACGGCGTCTCGCCGACCTCGGTGAAATTGGGATCGACTGTCAGGCTGAGCGTGAACAGGTGGGAGGTACGGAGCGTCGGTTCAGCCATTGTCGCCTCAAATCCTGGCGCTGCGGCCGGCCCAGTAGGGCTCGCGCAGCTCGCGCTTCATGATCTTGCCGATGGTGCTGCGTGGCAACGAGCAGCGCAGCTCGACCGCGACCAGGCGCTGCGTCTTGCTGAGCTGGCCGTTCGCCCAATCGCGGATCTCGGCCTCGCTCGCCGCGGCGCCTGGCCGGCGCACACAGAGCGCCATCGGCGATTCGCCCCACTGCTCGCTCGGAATGCCGATCACGGCGACATCGATCACGTCGGGATGGCGGAGCAGCAGCACCTCGATGTCGGCGGCGTAGACGTTGAAGCCGCCGGAGATGATCATGTCCTTCTTGCGGTCGAGCAGGACGACAAAACCGTCCTCGTCGATGCGCCCCATGTCGCCCGACTTGAAGAACAGCCGGCCGTCGGCATCGTGCCAGAACAGGTCGCGCGTCTTGTCGGCCTGCTTGTAGTAGCCCTTCATCATCAGCTGGGCACGGCCGGCCAGCTCGCCGACCTCGCCCTGCGGCAACACCCTGCCCTGCTCGTCGAGCACGACGATCTCGCTGCCCAGTCCCGGCTTGCCCACGGTGTGGAGCTTGTCGGGAAACAGGTTGGCTTCCAGCATGCAGGCCGCGCCGCCCTCGGTGAGGCCATAGATCTCGATCAGCCGGCCAGGCCAGCGTGCCAGGCAGTCGGCCTTGACCTGGGCGCGCAGCGGCGCGCTGGTCGACAGCTTGGCCTTGAAGGCACCGAGGTCGTACTTGCCGAAATCGGGATGCGCCAGGATGCGCTGGTACTGCACCGGCACCAGCATGGCGTGGGTGACCCGCTCGCGCGCGGCGATCTCGAGGAACCTCGCCACATCGGACTTCACCATCAGGATGGTGGTGCCGCCGAGGCCCAGCGTCGCCAGCACGGCGACCAGCGTGGTATTGGAATAGAGGGGAGTCGAGGCGAGCGAGATCGTGTCCGGCCCGTAGTCGAACGCCGCGAAGCGCGCCGCCGTCATGTCGCGCATGACATGGCTGTGCAGGATGCCCTTGGGGAGCCCGGTCGTGCCCGAGCTGTAGATGATGTTGAAGTCGTCGAGCGCGCTGATCTGCTGCTCGAACGGCGCGTCGCTCGCCGGCGCCAGCCAGGCCTCGTAGCCGCGCCAGCCGGCGCGCGCGAAATCGAAGGCGATGCAGCCGCCGTCGATCAGCTTGCCGAGGCGCCCCTCATAAGGCTCGAGCAGGCTGCGATACTGGTCCGACAGGAACAGGACCTTGGCGTCGCAATCGTCGATCATCTTCTCCAGCGCATCGGCCGCCGCCATGGTCGACAACGGCACGACGCAGGCGCCGGCGCGCAGCCCGCCCATGAAGGCTTCGAGGTACTCGACCGAGTTGGCCGCCAGGATGGCGATCTTGTCGCCGCTTCCCACGCCCATGCCGGCCAGCGCATGCGCCACCTTGTCGACGCGGCGGTCGAACGCGCGCCAGCTGAGCGTCTTGCCCTCGCATACCACCGCGCGCTTGTCGGGCCAGGTTCGCGCATTCCGCGCCACGCGCACGGGGATCGACACGAACTCCGGGAAGTCGTCCAGGGTCGGCTGCGGCACGAGCACGCTGTCGGGACTCATGCCGGTGATCCTATTTCTTCGGCTCGACCTTCTCGACCGGCCCGCCGGCCTTCTTCCAGGCGCCGAAGCCGCCCTCGAAATGGGCGACCGGCGTCAGCCCCATGTCCTGCGCCGTCTTGGTGGCGAGCGCGGAGCGCCAGGCGCCGGCGCAGAAAAACACGAACTTGTTGCCGTTCTGGAAGTAGTCCTTGGCATAGGGGCTTTGCGGGTCGATCCACATCTCGAGCATGCCGCGCGTGACGTTGATCGCGCCGGGGATGGTGCCGTCGCGCCACAGCTCGCGCGGATCGCGGATGTCGATGAAGGTGACGCCGGGCTGGCCATGGACCTTGATCGCCTCGGCGAGCGGCAGTGTCTCGATCGCAGCATTGGCCTCGTCGACCATCTGCTTCACGGTCTTCTTGATTTCGAGCGGCATGGTCGTTCTCCGGTGCGGTGATTCGTTTGACCTAGTTTATAGGGCTCATCGCTGGGAGCGCGCCACTCCAGTGGCGCTCTTCTCATTGTCCTCCCCAGCTTCGCTGGGGAGATGCCCCGTCATGCGGGGCGGAGGGGTCATGAGTCACAAGAGGCAGCGGGGCCATGACTCATGACCCCTCCGTCGCCGTAAGACGGCGACACCTCCCCAGCAAAGCTGGGGAGGAATGGTAGTGACCTCCGACTTCCTCCTGGCACTCGCGCAGGCGATCACCAAGGGCCTGCTCACCGGCATGGTGTACGGGCTGATGGCACTCGGGCTGTCGGTGATCTTCGGGGTCATGCGGGTGGTCAATTTCGCGCACGGCGAGATGATGGTGGTCGGCATGTATCTCGCCTGGATGGGGTTCGATTACCTGAACCTCTCGCCGGTGCTGAGCCTGCCGCTGATTGCCGCCCTGTTCTTCGCCGCCGGCTATGTCCTGCAGCGCGGGCTGATATCGCCGTTCATCGGCCGGCCCGAGCATCAGCAGTTCCTGCTGCTGCTGGCCGTCGCCATCCTGCTGGTCAACGGCTGCCTCGCCATCGCCGGCCCCGATTCGCGCGGCGTCCAGATGGAGTCGCAGTTCGATTCCTACGAGCTCGGTCCCCTGGTGTTCGACGCGGTCCGCCTCCATGCTGCGCTGATCGCCGTCGCCATCGCCGTCCTGCTATGGCTGTTCTTCACGCGCACGCGCACCGGCAAGTCGATCCGTGCCGCCGCCGACAATCACATGGGGGCGCTGGTGGTCGGCCTCGACGTGCGCCGGCTCTACGCCTTCACCTTCGGCGTCGGCGCCGCCTGTGTCGGTGCGGCCGGCGCGCTGATGATCACCATCATCCCGGTGACGCCCTTCCTCGCCGCCGAATACACGCTGCTCGCCTTCGTGATCGTGATCGTGGGCGGGCTGGGCAGCATGACCGGCGCCCTGCTGGGCGGCCTGCTGATCGGCGTCAGCGAAGCCGTGGCCGGCCTGCTGGTGCAGCCCTCGCTCAAGAGCATGGTGAGCTTCGGCCTCCTGATCCTGGTTCTGCTGCTGCGGCCCCAGGGGCTGTTCGGCAAGAGCAATCCGTGACCGGCCTGGTGCGGCGCCTGGTCGGCGCGGCGGCGCCGCGCACCGTGTGGAGCCTCGGCGTGCTGCTTGTCCTGCTGCTCGCCGCACCCGCTGTGCTCGGCAAGTACTGGCTCTCGGTGCTGATCCTGGTCCTATACTTCGCCTATGTCGGCCAGGCGTGGAACATCCTGATGGGGTTCGCCGGCCAGCTTTCGCTGGGCCACGCCCTCTATGCCGGACTCGGCGGCTATATCGCGGCCGGCCTGTTCTTCCATTACGGCATCGGCCCGTGGGCCGGATTGTTCGCGGCCGTCGCGTCGGCGGCGCTGGCCGGCGCGATCGTCGGCTATCTCGGCTTCCGCTTCTCGCTGGCCGGCGTCTATTTCGCGCTGCTCACCATCGCCTTCAGCGAGTTCACCCGCATCGCCTTCGACCACTGGCCGTGGGCCGGCGGCTCGGGCGGGCTGTTCCTCAAGGTCGAAGCCGGCACCGACATCGCCAACCTGCGCGGCGGCGCGGTGCTTTTCTATTACGTCATCCTGGCGCTCGCGGTCGGGGCGTTCCTATTGTGTCGCGCGTTGCTCGAAAGCCGCCTCGGCCGCTACTGGCTGGCGATCCGCGAGGATGCCGAGGCCGCCCAGGCGGTCGGCGTCCCGGTCCTGCGCTGCAAGATGATCGCCATCGTGATCTCGGCCGGGCTGACCGCGCTGGCCGGCGTGTGGAACGCCTTCTACTACAACAACCTCTTCCCCGAGACCGCCTTCGCGATGGGCCGCTCGATCGAGATCACCCTGGCGCCGATAATCGGCGGGCTGGGCACGCTGTTTGGCCCGATCGTTGGCGCCGTGGTGCTGACCGGGCTGGGCGAGGCCTTCACCGACCTCGGCGACGCGCTCGGCATCCCCGGGATCAAGCAGATCTTCTACGGCTTCGCGCTGCTGGTGATCGTGATGTACCGGCCAGCCGGGGTGTGGCCGTGGCTGGCGGCAAAGCTCGGCTTTTCGGAGCGGCAATCGTGAGCGGCGCCCGTCTCGAGCTCGATCGACTGGGCAAGCGCTTTCGCGGCCTGCGCGCCGTGCACGAAGTGAGCTTCGCGGTGCCGGCCGGCGCCATCCATGCGCTGATCGGGCCGAACGGCGCCGGCAAGACCACGATCTTCAACATGATTGCCGGCGTGTTCGCGCCCGATACCGGCGCGGTCCGGCTCGACGGCCGCACGATCTCCGGCCTGCGCCCCGACCATGTGTGCGATGCCGGCATCGGCCGCACCTTCCAGCTCGTCAAGCCGTTCAAGGGATTGAGTGTGCTGGAGAACGTCACGGTAGGCGCCCTGCATCGCCACCGCGACCTCGCCGACGCGCGCGCCGCCGCGGCGCGCATCCTCGACCGGCTCGGCCTGCACGACCGCCGCCACCAGCTCGCCGAGAGCCTGACCCTACCCGACCGCAAGCGGCTCGAGGTCGCGCGGGCGCTGGCGACCGAGCCCAAGCTCTTGCTGCTCGACGAGGTCATGGCAGGGCTGCGACCGACCGAGGTCGATGTCATGGTGGCGTTCCTGCGCGAGCTCAATGCCCAGACCGGCCTCACCATCCTGCTGATCGAGCACGTCATGCGCGCGGTCATGGCGCTCGCCGCCGAGGTCGTCGTGGTGAGCTCGGGCGAGAAGATCGCCCAGGGAACGCCGCAGGAGATCACGCGCCATCGCGCCGTGCTCGACGTCTATCTCGGCGAGCCGGAAGCGTCATGAGCGCAACCCTGCTCGCAGTCCGCGACCTCGACCTCTTCTACGGCGACGCCCAGGCGCTCGCCGGCGTCGCGCTCGACATCGCCGACGGCGAGATCGTGGCCATCGTCGGTGCCAACGGCGCCGGCAAGAGCTCGCTCATTCGCGCCATCCACGGCATCGAGAAACCGGCGCGCGGCACGGTGCGCTTCGACGGCATCGACATCACCGGATGGCCCTCGTACCGGGTCTGCGAGGCGGGCATCGGCCACGTCGCCGAGGGCCGGCAGGTCTTCCCCAACCTGTCCGTGCTCGACAATCTCGAGATGGGCGCCGCGCCCCGTCGCGCGCGCTCGGCCGAGAAGCAGACGCTGGCGCGCGTGCTGGACCTGTTCCCGCGCCTTGCCGAGCGACGCCGCCAGGCGGCCGGCACCTTGTCGGGCGGCGAGCAGCAGATGCTGGCGATCGGCCGCTGCCTGATGGGGCAGCCGCGCCTCATCATGTTCGACGAGCCCTCGCTCGGCCTCGCCCCGGCGATCGTGCAGGAGGTCTTCCGCATCGTCCGACTGCTCAATGCCGAAGGCCTCACCATCCTGCTGGTCGAGCAGAACGTCATGGCGTCCCTCAAGCTCGCCCACCGCGGCTACGTGCTCGAGAACGGCCGCATCGAGCTTGCCGGCAGCGGCACCGAGCTTTTAGGCAACGACCGCGTCCGCCAAGCCTATCTCGGGCTTTGAGGGTGATCATGCTCATGGGACGGCGGGCGTCCCGCCCGCTCATGGTCATCATTATGCTCATGATCATGAGCGAGCGGGACGACCTCCGGCAGGTGGGGCAGATGGATCCAGCCGGCGCGGATGGCCAGCGAGCTGTTGACGATGTCGCTTCCGGCCTGCAACTCTCCCAGTCTTCACGGAAAGGCTGCTGCCGCGTGCGGTGCAATTTTGGTCCGGGATGGCTGGGGACTCCCGTCGGCGGGACGTCCGGTCTCCCCAGTGAGGAAGGAAAGAACATGAATCGTCGCGACATGCTGAAGGTCGGCCTGGCAGCCGGCGCTCTCGGCCTTACACCGCGCCTGGCAACAGCACAGGTGGCCTACACGCCGACACCGAAGGGCTGGCGCACCTATCAACTGACCACGCGCGTCGAGCCGGCCGGCGGCGCTACCCTCGCCTGGATTCCGCTCCCGACGTTCGAGGCGGCTGAGTGGCAGCGGCCGGGCAACGTCTCGTGGACCGGCAACGCCAAGGTGGCCGAGCGGGTTCGCGATCCCAAGTACGGCGCCGAGATGCTGCGCGTCGAATGGGCGGCCGACCAGCAGGCGCCGCTGATCGAGGTTGTCACCCAGGTGCAGGCAAAGGACCGCGCGCTGCAGCCCGGTCAGGGCAGCGCCCCGCCGCTCAGTGACGCCGAGCGCAAGCTCAACCTCGCGGCCACCGAGCTGCTGCCGACCGACGGGCTGGTCAAGGAAACCGCCGAAGGAATCGTCAAGGGCCAAAAGGACGATCTCGCCAAAGCGCGCGCCCTTTACGAATGGGTGGTCGAGAATACGTTCCGCAACCCGGCGACGCTGGGCTGCGGCGTCGGCGACATCACCACGATGATCCGGACCGGCAACCTCAACGGCAAGTGCGCCGACCTCAATGCGCTGTTCGTCGGCATGGCCCGTTCGGTCGGTCTGCCGGCGCGCGACGTCTACGGCATCCGGGTCGTACCCTCGCAGTTCGGCTTCAAGGCGTTGGGCGCGGGCTCGGAGAACGTCACCAAGGCGCAGCATTGCCGCGCCGAAGTGTGGCTCCCCGGCAGCGGCTGGACGCCGGTCGATCCGGCCGACGTGCGCAAGGTCGTGCTCGAGGAGCCGCCGGGCAAGCTCACCCTCGGCGATCCGAAGGTGGTGGCCGCGCGCCAGGCGCTGTTCGGCTCCTGGGAAGGCAACTGGCTCGCCTTCAACACCGCGCACGACGTCAAGCTGCCGGGCTCCAAGGAGCCCGCCATCGGCTTCCTGATGTACCCCCAGGGCGAGAGCAAGAGCGGCTTCCTCGATTCGCTCGACCCCGACAAGTTCAAGTATCGCATCACCGCGCGTGAACTGACGGCCTGAACCCGACGGCCCTGCACTGCGCCTGACGCGCAAGGTCACTTGCCTTGCGTATCAGGGCATTCGCATTTGACAAAGATCGTCATCCCGACTGGAGCCGAGCGAAGCGAGGCGTAGTGGAGGGACCTTTCTTGCTGCAGCCTCAACAAGAAAGGTCCCTCGACTGCGCCGCCAATGGTGCTGTAACCAGCGCCTAATCGGGCGGCTCCGCTCGGGGTGACGGGAAACTGCATGTACGGCGGATCACTTTGCCCTTGGAGTCTGTGGAAATCCGCGATCAGCACTATATCGTGGTGGCCTGCGAGGTAAGCGCCGCCCGATGAGCGATCCGAAAACCCGACGCGAGGCGTTCGACAAGGCGGTCGACGCCAAGGCGATCGCTGCCGCGCGCCGTCGCTATCTCACGGTCGCGACGTCCTGCGCGGCGATCGATCTCGCCTTCTCGTTCGTCTACTACCTCGTGACCGGTGCCTGGGAGTCTGCGCCGCGCAACGTCATCAGCGGGTTGCTGATGTTCCTCGGCCTGAATTACTTCCTCTCGAGCCGCCTGTTCGCGCCCATTCAGCACTATCTCGCGGGGCAGGCGACGTTCGACGACACGCAGCGGCGGATCACGCAGCTTCCGATCCTGACCGCCCGCAACGTCGCCATCATGGCGGCCATCCTGATCGTCTTTCGCCTCGTCACCAGCAATCTCTCGACGAGCCCGGCGCCCGTCACGATCCCCGATCTTGTGATGCTCAGCATCATCCTGCCGGTCTTCTACTTCACCTACACCTACTTCGTCGTCAGCGACTACCTGGGCTGGCTGCTGGGCCTCATCTACCGACACAACGGACGCAATCTCGAGCTGTTCTTCGGCAGGTACACCTCGAAACTGATCGTCGCGCTGGTTGTAATCTCGCTTGCGCCTCTCGCCGCAATCGTCGTCGATCTGTTTTCCTACGAAGGCGATCGCCTGCGCCTCGAGATCGTCAACGATGTCATAGTGGCGCTGATGGGCATCGCCGTGTCGGCCTTCTTCATCGGACGCTCCCTGCTGCGGCCGATCCGCATCATCTCGCTCGCCATGGGCAAGGTGGCCGGCGGCAACCTCTCGATACGGGCGCCGGTGACGTCCAATGACGAGATCGGCGAGCTTACCGGCCAATTCAACAAGATGGTCGAAGGGCTGCGCGAGCGCGAGCAGATCCGCGAGACGTTCGGGCGCTACGTCGACGAGAGCGTGGCATCCACGATCCTGCGACGGCAGGGCGATGGCGTGCTGGCCGGCGAAACCGGCGAAGCAACGATCCTGTTCACCGACATTGCGGGCTTCACCACCATCGCGCAGTATCTCGCACCGCACGAGCTGGTCACGGCGCTGAACGAATATCTCGAGACCGTGCTGGAACCGATCCGGGCGCATGGCGGCGTCGTCAACACCTTCATCGGCGATGGCCTGTTCGCCTCCTTCAACATGCCGCTTGCCTGCGATGGCCACGCCGTCGCCGCCGTGCGCGCCGCCATCGACATCCAGCGCGCCGTCGGCAGCCGGACCTTCGGCGATCCCGGCTTCGGCGGTCCCGGCATTGCCTTCGCCACCCGCATCGGAGTCTCGACCGGCAGCGTGATCGGCGGCTCGGTCGGCGCCGGACGGCGCCTGACCTTCACCCTGCTGGGCGACACGGTGAATCTCGCCGCCCGGCTCGAGGAGCTGAACAAGGCTCACGGCACGCGCATCCTGGTCTCGCAGAGCACGCGCGAGGCCTGCGGCGACGCCTTCGTCTTCGCAGCACTGGGCAGTGTCATGGTGCGTGGCCGCACCGACGCCGTTACTGTCTTCAGCATCGACCCTCACGGCCAGGACAAGAACTCATGATTGCGAATGAATTGACGACGGAACAGGTCGCCCTGCAGGCACGCGCCCGCGAACTCGCCGCCGGCCCGGTGACCCGGCGCGCTGCCGAGGTCGACCGCACCGAGCAGTACCCGTGGGATAACGTCGATCTCCTGAAGGACGCCAGGCTGATCGGCATG
>Ga0310811_10003626_pt1 | contig 19447 bp, 16 predicted proteins | sample YCmetagenome_FD_207642 | JGI IMG/M metagenome (GOLD analysis project Ga0310811, IMG submission 207642) | Soil microbial communities from experimental microcosm in Duke University, North Carolina, United States - YC | ecosystem: Engineered > Artificial ecosystem > Soil microcosm > Unclassified ...
TCCGTAACGCGGCAAGGCCGGCAAAAGGCGAATGCGGGTTGGGCGGCGTCTCCTGCCGCTTCTCTTTGTGCGCGCCGCGGCTTTTATCTTTTGATCGCCGCCAGACCGGCTTGGCGTCCGCGACTTCGACCTCGCGCCAGCCCAGCGCGGCCAGGACCTCGCGCGCTTCCTCCTTGCTGCTGCCCAGGAGCGAGACGATCCTGGTCAGCAGGCTTTCTGCATCGCTGCCGCTGGCCAGTGCCTGTTCCAGCTCGTCCTCCAGCCGCTCCAGCATGTCAAAGCGGATGGCGCGGCCGGCAAAGACGGTAAAGCCTGCCGGCTGCAGCGCGGCCGTGTCAGTGCCCTTGTCGACAGCGAACGATGTCAGCCCGGGCGCCGGCGGCGCTGGCGGGGAGTCCTTTTTGTGCCAGACGCCCCACAGCAGGGTCAGCAGGGCCGCGGCATCGGGCCTGAGCAGCTTGGGCAGATAGACCGTGCGGCGGCCGAACCAGACGCCGAAGGGGCGCAGCGCGCGGATCTGCGGTCCCAGCTTGTCCGGCAAGGCGTGCTTGAGCCTGGTGCGGTCCAGGCTGGCGAAATTCTCGACCAGCTGATGAGCGATACCGCGGGCTTCGCCGGGGAGGGCCGAAGGACTTCCGGTTTTGGCCTCGGATGCCTCGCCCAGCGCCAACAGCGGGCTTAAGCGCGCGGCGATGCGTGCCGTGACCCAGGTCTCGAGGCGCGTCTTGAGATCGTCCGTCCTCACATGCGGATCGGCCAGGATTTCGATATTGGGCGACAGCGGCGAAGCGCCGGCCACCAGCCGGCCGACAAGGGCGCCCTCCCACCACAGCTTGCCATGCTCGCTGAGGGTGATGGCGCCGTCTTCGGCGGAGGCGAGCGCGAGCGAACGCGCGGCGATTTCGCTTTCCAGACCCTTCAACGCGGCCGCGCGCAAGGTGCGGCCGTGAATACCGACCGCACGGGGGTCGGGCACAAAGCGGAAGCCATCCAGCCTGCCGATCGCTTCCCCGCCGATGGAAACGCCGCCGGCTTCGTCAAGCGCCAGCGAAGTGAACTCATCGTCCCGCAAATGCTTCATCAGCACCGAGGTGCGCCGGTCAATGAAGCGCTGGGTCAGCTTTTCGTGCAGCGCGTCCGACAGCCGGTCTTCCACGGCGCGGGTGATGGCCTGCCAATGCGCGCCGTCTCCTGTCCAACCCTGGCGATGGGCGGCATAGGTGTAAGTGCGGATCTGGGCGAGGCGCCCCGACAAAGTGGCGACATCGCCTTCGATCACATCGGCGCGGGCGACCTGGCGCGCCAGCCAGTCATCGGGAATGGCGCCTTCGCGCGACAGGAACAGAAAGATGTTCTTGACCAGCCGCACATGATCGTCGGTCGAGAGTTTGCGAAAATCCGGAAGCTGGCAGACATCCCACAACCGGCTGACCGCATCGCGCGAGGTGGCCAGGGCCGTGACTTCTTGGTCGGCGGATAGAAACTTCAGCGCCATGGCATCGCTCGCCGGCCGCGCCCGCGTCAGGCCGCGTTCCGGCGGCGGCGCATCCAGGCTGTCGTTGAGGCTGGCAAGGCTGCGGAAGTCCAGCACGGCATTGCGCCATTGCAGCACCCGCACCGGATCATAGCGATGTGTCTCGATCCGTTGCACGAGCTCGTCTTCAAACGGTTCGCAGTCGGCGGTGACGCCGAAGGTGCCGTCATTCATGTAGCGGCCGGCGCGGCCGGCGATCTGGCCGACCTCGTCGGCACGCAAGGGCCGCATGCGGGCACCGTCGAACTTGTCGCGCGCGGCGAAGGCGACATGGTCCACGTCCATGTTCAGGCCCATGCCGATGGCGTCGGTGGCCACCAGAAAATCCACGTCACCCGACTGATAGAGCTCCACCTGCGCATTACGGGTGCGCGGCGAGAGCGCGCCCAGCACCACTGCGGCGCCGCCGCGCTGGCGGCGGATCAGCTCGGCGATGCCGTAGACATCTTCAGCGGAAAAGCCGACGACGGCGGAACGGCGGGGCAGGCGGGTCAGCTTCTTGGCGCCGGTATAAGCCAGGTCCGAGAAACGCGCGCGGGCGATGAACCAGGTCTTGGGAATGAATTTCTGGATGATGCCGCGCATGCTGTCGCTGCCCAGCAGCATGGTCTCTTCCGCACCGCGGGCATGGAGCAGCCGATCGGTGAAGACATGGCCGCGTTCCGGATCGGCGCAGAGCTGGATCTCGTCGATCACCAGGCACGCCACCGGAATGTCCAGCGGCATCGCCTCCACGGTGCAGACATAGAAACGCGGGGCCTTGGGAACGATCTTCTCTTCGCCGGTGATCAGCGCGACCTCGTTTGGGCCGCGCAGGCGGACGATGCGGTCATAGACCTCGCGCGCCAGCAGGCGCAGGGGCAGGCCGATCATCCCGGACTTGTGCGCCAGCAGCCGCTCGATGGCGAAGAAGGTCTTGCCGGTGTTGGTGGGGCCCAGCACCGCCGTCACTTTGGGGGCGGCTTGGCGGGACAAACGGTTGGTCTGCATAGGGAGAAAGTCGTGTGTCGGTCTTCAATCCGCAACTAGCGCTGAACGCAAGACGCTGTGGATGCCGTGTTAAGAACCAGTACGGAGATCGAACACAAAGTGTCCGAATCGCCAACTAATTCAATATCTGCCTTTGTTCTCATACATTTAGCTGTCATACCGCCCCTGTTCAACCACCACATCTAGTGGTCCGGCCGATCTTTGGACATTTGTCCGTCACCGGAGACTCCATTCCGTACCCGGACCATCTGAAGCGCCGGATGCATCGCTTTTGTTACGATCAGCGCACGCCCTGCGGACTTTGTCCGTCGACCTTCAAGGCCGTGGCGATCACCGCCAGCACGCCATACTTGGTGTCGGCCCAGATGCGCACCGGCACGGTGTAACTGCGGCCTGTGATGGAACTGGGAACCGTCACGAACCAGGCGTGGATCAGCGGAAAGCTCTCGTTCGACTTGAGCACACGGGGCCGGAAACCGGCGATCTGGTGATAGCGCGCGGTGCATTCCACGCCTTTGCCGGCATAGAGGCCATTGTCCATCTTGATGTCGACGTCGCGGACCTTGGCGGTTTCGATGTCATAGCGGCGGCGGCCGTCGAACACGGGCGCGGTGGAGGTGCAGGGCGCGCCGGTGACGCCGCTGAAAATGAATGTGATGGCGCTGAGCGGATCCAGCGTGTTTTTGGTGTCTTCCGGCTTCACCTCAAAGCCGGTAGTGGCATAGACCGGATCGGCGAACAGGCGCGGCGGCGCGTCCTTGTCGTAGGTGAGCGAAACTTCCTGCCGCTTGCCGGCACGACCGGTATAGAAACTGTCGTACAGCGCCGGCGCCAGGTTCTTGGCCGTAAGCTTGCCAGACGAAGTGGCCTGAATCTCCGACTGCCAGAAGGCGTTGATCACGCCCGAGGTCTGCAAGGTGGAAACCGCGTGATAGTCCGAGCCACGTACAGTGGCGTCCAGGCTCATGTTGCCCATGGTGATGCCGCCCGCATAAAGGGTCATGGCCATCTCCAGCCGCGAGGCCGGCTGGGTCGAGGTTTCAGCCCCGGCGCCGCCGGCCGCCCATCCCGAAGAGGGGCCTGCCAGGATAAGGGCCAAGGCCCAGGGAAAGATGGAAAGGGCGGTTTTCATGGGGTTTCGAACCTGAAGTGCCTTGAAGGTACCGTTTATATTGGTGATTTTGGGGCGCGGGGCCAAGCGGGGGGTGGGCAGTCCGGCCTTGACCCCGAGGCCCTGTTTGCTTATGAACCCCGCTCTTTCCGGCTGAAAAAGGCGGAAAATCAAGCGAATCGCCACCCGAAGACCACCCGAGAGAGTGCCATGTCCCGCCGCTGCGAATTGACCGGAAAAGGCCTTCTGGTTGGCAACAATGTCAGCCACGCCAACAACAAGACCAAGAAGATCTATCGTCCCAACCTGCAGACCATCGCGCTGGCCAGCGAGCTTCTGGGCAACAGCTACAAGCTGCGCATTTCCATGAACGCGCTGCGTTCGGTGGACCGCAATGGCGGCCTGGATCCCTTCATCCTGAAGTCCAAGGACAGCGTGCTGTCGCCCAAGGCGCTGCGCTTGAAGCGCGCGATTGCCAAGAAGGCTGCCGCCAAGGCGGCCTGACCAGCCAATAAGTAGGCGGCTGAAAAGGCCGCCTGACGTCAGAGGCCGCCCGGCCCGCCAAGGGCGTCTCTTTCTTCACGCGTTCTTTCTGGCTCTCAGCACATGCGGTCCGGCGCGGTGTTCCTGACCAGGCTGTCCAAGATAGCGATCGCCAATTTCTGCCGGGCCCAGGTCTTCGATTTCGGTAAAGCCTCGGGCCTTGAGCAAGCCAGCCAGTTCCTCCGGCGCAAAATGCGATAGCCAGGGTTCGCCCAATGCCGCAGCGCGCTCTCGCAATCGTTCAACACGGGCACGCGCCGCAGGCGGATAAGATTCCAGCGGTTCGGAGTAATCCAGGACCAACTCCGCGTCGGGCAAAGTCGCCAGGAAATCCAATGTGCCCAGGATCGCTTCGCGGCTGAGATAGGGTACCACCCCCAACCAGACGAAGAAGGCGGGCCGGCGGTGATCAAAACCGGCCGCTTGTAATCCTTCAGAAAGCTGCTGTGTTTCGAAGTCCACCGGTGCAAAGCGCAAAGCTGGCGCTTGCAGCCCCGCAGCGCTGAGGCGCTCGCGCTTGAATTCCTGGCTGGCTGGATGATCGACTTCGAACACGGCTAGATCGGCATGGGGATTGCGCAGTGCGAATGTATCCAGACCCGCTCCCAGTACCACCACCTGGCGCACATTCCTTGTGACCGCGGCTGCCAGGCTGTCTTCCGCAAAGCGGGCACGGACCGCCACAAACCAGCGCAAGTGACGATTTTCCTCGGTCGCATGGGATGCAATCAGGGCGTCCGCCTCTTTGCCAAGAATGGCGCGGGCAAAGGGATCGTGGAAGATGGCGCCGTCGTCCAGAGTCTGGTGCGCGGCGCGCTGGATGGCAACGCCCAGGGCCGTGCGGCTGAAAGACCTGGGCTGCATCAAGCCGCGCGCCGGCCGCGGCGGCCGGTTGGTGCCTTCTCCGCGAACAGATCGATCAGCTGCTCCGTCATGGCGCCGGCCAATTGCTCGGCGTCCACGATGGTCACCGCCTTGCGATAATAGCGCGTCACGTCATGGCCGATGCCGATGGCAGTGAGCTCCACGCCGGAGCGGGTCTCGATCTCCTCGATCACGCGGCGTAAGTGCTGCTCCAGATAATTGCCGGCATTGACCGACAGGGTGGAGTCGTCCACCGGCGCGCCGTCTGAGATCACCATCAGGATCTTGCGCTGCTCGGGCCGGGCGATCAGACGGTTGTGCGCCCAGGTCAGCGCCTCGCCATCGATATTCTCCTTCAACAGGCCCTCACGCATCATCAGGCCCAGATTGCGCTTGGCCCGCCGCCAAGGCTCGTCCCCGGCCTTGTAGACGATGTGGCGCAGGTCATTGAGCCGACCCGGCTGGGCTGGCTTGCCGGCCGCCAGCCATTTCTCGCGTGACTGTCCGCCTTTCCAGGCGCGGGTGGTGAAACCCAATATCTCCGTCTTCACGCCCACACGTTCCAGGGTGCGGCCCAGAATGTCGGCGCACATGGCCGCCACCATGATGGGACGCCCGCGCATGGAGCCGGAATTGTCCAAGAGCAACGTCACGCAGGTGTCGCGGAAATTGGTGTCCTTCTCGCGCTTGAAGGAAAGGGCGTGCATCGGATCCATGATGATGCGCGGCAGGCGCGAGACATCGAGGATGCCTTCCTCCAGGTCATATTCCCAATGCCGGTTCTGCTGCGCCATCAACAGGCGCTGCAGGCGGTTGGCCAGGCGCGAGACCACACCGTGCAGGTTGGAGAGCTGCTGGTCCAGGAAACCGCGCAGGCGCGCCAGTTCTTCCGGCTCGCAGAGATCGGCGGCGGAGATCTCCTCGTCGAACTCGGTGGTGAAGATCTTGTAGCCCCACTCGTCCTGGTGGGCGAAAGCGCCTTCATGGCGATGCGGCTTGGCGCCGTCTTCCGGCTCGGTGGCCTCAGCCAGGTCTTCGGAAGGCTCCATCGCCTGGTCGCTTTCGACCTGCTCGCCTTCATCGGACTCCGCCGCGGCGTCGGTGGTGGCGCTTTCCCCGTCCTGGCGCGCCTCTTGATCCTCGCCTTCCTCGTCCTGGCCTTCGGGATTTTCACCTTCCGCATCCTCGTCGGAGCCGGACTCGCCGTCGGTCGCATCGCCCAGCGCCAGATGATTGAGCATGGTGCGGGTTAGACGGGCGAAGGCTTTCTGGTCGCGCAGCGCGCCCGCCAGTTTCTCGAGATCGGCACCCGCCTTGGCCTCGATCGTGGGCCGCCACAGGTCCACGGCGGCCGCCAGCGAGGCCGGCGGCTTTTCACCGGTCAGCTTCTCGCGCACCAGAAGACCCAGCACGTCGGAGAGCGGCGCTTCATCGCGCACCCGTGCCTTGGCCAGGCCCCGGCCCAGCAAACGCTGCTCCAGCCCCGCGGCGAGGTTGGCGGCGACGCCTTTCATGGCCAGCGCGCCGATGGCTTCCACCCGCGCCTGTTCGACGGTTTCGAAGGCGGCGGCGCCATCAGCTGAAGCGGGCCGGAACTGGCTGTTCACTTTCTCGTCGTGATAGGCCTTGCGCAGGGCATAGGCATCGCCGGTGCCGCGCACCAGCGCCACATCTTGGGCCGAGAGGTTCCGGTGCGGCGAGGGCAGGCGTGCCTTCAGCCCCTTCAGCGACGGCGGCTCGGAGGAGAAATTGACTTCCAGCTCAGGCTCGGCCGCCAGCGAACGCACCGCCACCGAAACGGCACGTTTGAAGGGTTCAGACGCGGATTCAGGCTTGGCCATTCCCAACCTTGTCATGGCCGCCCTTGAGGCGGCCATCCATGTCTGATCAACATCGATCAAAGCCATGGAAATATGGATGGCCGGGTCAAGCCCGGCCATGACAGTCTAACCTACGCGACGAGCACTTTCGCCGCGCTTTCCGGCAACTCCTCGCCAAAGCAGCGCTGATAGAACTCAGCCACGCTCGCCCGCTCCAGCTCGTCGCACTTGTTGAGGAAGGTGAGCCGGAAGGCAAAGCCGATATCGCCGAAGATCTCCGCATTCTGCGCCCAGGTGATGACGGTACGCGGGCTCATCACCGTGGAGAGATCGCCGGCCACGAAGGCGTTTCGGGTCATGTCCGCCAGCCGCACCATCGCCGAGATCGTCTTCTTGCCTTCGAGCGTCGCATAGGACGGCGCCTTGGCCAGCACGATCTCTTCCTCGGCATCATGGGTGAGGTAATTGAGGGTGGTGACGATGCTCCAGCGATCCATCTGGCCCTGATTGATCTGCTGGGTACCGTGATAAAGGCCGGTGGTGTCGCCCAGGCCGATCGTATTGGTGGTGGAAAACAGGCGGAAGGCGGGGTGAGGGTGGATCACCTTGTTCTGGTCCAATAGGGTCAGACGGCCGGAGACTTCCAGTACGCGCTGGATCACGAACATCACATCGGGACGGCCGGCGTCATATTCGTCGAACACCAGCGCCACGGGCCGCTGCAGCGCCCAAGGGAGCAGGCCCTCGCGGAACTCGGTCACCTGCAGACCGTCGCGCAGCACGATGGCGTCCTTGCCGATCAGGTCGATGCGGCTGATATGGCTGTCCAGGTTGATGCGGATGCAGGGCCAGTTGAGGTGCGCGGCCACCTGCTCGATATGCGTGGATTTGCCGGTGCCGTGATAACCCTGAACCATCACCCGGCGGTTGTGCGCAAAACCCGCCAGGATGGCGAGTGTGGTGTCACGATCGAAACGGTAGGCCGGATCGATCTCGGGCACATGCTCGTTCGCCTGTTTGAAGGCCGGTACCTTCATTTTTGTTTTGATGCCGAACGTGGTGGCGGCGTCCACCACCGTGTCGGGCAGGAGCGAGGTGTCGAGAGTTTCGGTGTGGGTGCTCATGGCGAAAATTCCGGGAAGGCGCCGCGTACGTCAACGCGGGCGCGAGTCAGCCCGTTTCAGGTAAGGAGCCCGGAGGCGCGCAGCACGCCATAGGCCTTGATGACCTGCTTCAGCCGTTCTTCCGCGCCCCGGTCGCCGCCATTGGCGTCGGGATGAAAACGCTTCACAAGTTCCTTATACCGCGCCTTGATCTCGATCAAGGTGGCGTTGTGCGCCAGCTGCATCGTGTCCATGGCTATGGCCTGAAGCCGTGTCAAATGACGCTCCGGACGCCGTACTGTCTGGGTTTCGCCGTCCTCTGCAAACATCGCATGGCTGTCATTCACGCCGTCCAGCGGCATCTGGCCCATGCGCGCCTTGGCCGCCCGCTTGCCCAGGGGCCAGGTCGGGCGATGGCCCAGAAGCGCCTCTTCGCGGAACCGTGCGATGGCGTCATCGTCCATGCCCTTGAAATAATCCCAGGCCTCGTTGTGGGCGCGGGCATGGGCGGGACAGTACCAGTAGAATTCCGACAGGTTCTGGGGTGAGCGGGGCACCCGGCAATCGCCGGGGCCGATGCAGTCGGGCGCCTCGCACATGCGGGTGGTGGTCGCACGTACCGGCTCCTTGTCCGGCTTGATGCGGATGTCTTTTTTGAAACGGGAGGTGCGGCCCTGAACCATTGTCGGAGTATGGGAGTGAAAGCGTAAAAAACAAGGAAAGGTATCGCTTGACTTTCCCCCGCCGGGCGGGATCTTCGGCCCATGCGCGTCGCCGACAGCATCCGGCAAAAACTGACAGCCGCTTTCGCGCCCCGAAGCCTGGAGGTAGCGGATGAAAGCCATCGCCATGCCGGCCATGCGGGGGCCACGCGCGATGACGGCAGCCAGGGCGAGACGCACTTCCATGTCCGACTTGTGTCGGCCGCGTTCGAGGGTGTTTCGCGGGTGGAACGGCAGCGGCGTGTCTATGCCGCGCTGGCCGATGAGCTTGCCGGTCCCGTCCACGCCTTGTCGCTGACTCTGCTGGCTCCGTCAGAAGGCTGACAGAAACTCGACGGACGCGGGTCAGCCTCCCTGAAGCTCGCTCGTCTTGACCGGCGGCACGATACGCAGCGCAGTGATCTGGTTGCGCTGGCGCCGCATGATTTCGAAGGTATAGCCGAAAAAGGCGAAGCGCTGGCCGGCATCGGGAATGGCTCCGGCGTGGGCGATGACAAGGCCGGCGATGGTGGTGGCTTCGTCTTCCGGCAGGTTCCAGTCCAGTTCGCGGTTGAGATCGCGCACCGGCACGCCACCGTCCACCAGATAAGAACCGTCAGGACGGCGGCGCACATCCGGCCGGGTTTCGGCCGCGTGCTCGTCCGGAAGATCGCCGAAGATTTCCTCGAATATGTCCTCCACCGTGACCAGGCCCTGCAGGGCGCCATATTCATCCACCACCAGGGCGAAATGACTTTTGTGTTCGCGGAAGGCGGTGAGCTGTTCTTCCAGGCTGGTGGTATCGGGCACAAACCAGGGCGGCATGGCGAGCGCGGCAACATCGATGCCGTCCAGGTTGCCCCGGCTTTCGACCAGAGCCTCCGCCAGATGTTTGGCGGACAACACGCCGACAATATTCTCGGGATCGTCCTTCCACAGCGGCACCCGGCTGTGGTGGCTGGCGATGATGCCGTCCAGCAGCTGGCGCTTGGGCAGGGAGATGTCCATGCTTTCCATGTTGGTGCGATGAAGCATCACATCGCCTACCGTCAATTCCCGCAGATCCAGGATGCCGCCGATCATGTCGCGATGCTCGCGCTCGACATTGCCTTCGCGATGATGGAGCTCCACTGAGCCGCGGATTTCCTCATGCGCTTCCTCGGCTCCAGCCTCTTCCTCGGACCTGACCCCGAGCAACCACAACAGGCGCCAGACCAGCCATTGCACCGACGCCACGATCGGCGCCAAGAGGCTCACCACCAGCCGCAGGGGACGGGCCACCAACAACGCGAAACTGTCGGTGCGCGCGATCGCCAGGGTCTTGGGCATGACTTCCGCAAAGATCAGAATCGCCACGGTCATCAGGCCGGTGGTGATCGCGACGGTACGATGGCCCAGGCGGTCCTCCAGCGCCGCGGTCATCAGCGAAGAGGCGAGGATGTTGATGAAGGTATTGCCCAGGAGCACGGCGCCGATCATCCGCTCCCGATTCTCGATCAGGCGATTGACGCAGGCGGCGGAGCGCGAGCCGTCCTTTTCCAGCTGATGCATGCGGCCGCGGGAGACGGCCGTCAGCGCCGTCTCGGAACCGGAAAAGAAGGCCGAAACCGCCAGCAGCAGGAAGACGGCGACAATAGTAGTGACCAGCATGATCTTCGCGACCTTGAGGAACGCGAGGAACATACCCTTTGTTATGTGCTCAGAACATCCTTGACCGTGTCCAGCGGCACGTCGCGGGTGATGAAAGTCTGGCCCAGTCCGCGCAGCAGTACGAAAGTGAGCTTGCCGTCCGTCACTTTCTTGTCATGGGCCATGTGCCGGAGCAGCTCACCGGCGCTGGGCCGGCTGCCGGGAATGTCGCTGATCGAGGCCGGTAGACCGATCGACTGCAGATGGCGGCGGAATCGGTCTGCGTCCTGACCGGGCGCAAGGCCCAGCTTCACCGACAGATCGAACGCCAACACCATGCCGATGGCGACCGCTTCGCCATGAATCAGCCGGTCGGAAAAACCGGTGGCCGCCTCCAAGGCATGACCGAAGGTATGGCCCAGATTGAGCAGGGCGCGGTCGCCGGTCTCCCGCTCATCGCGCGCCACGATATCGGCCTTCATCCGGCAGGAATGGGCCACGGCTTTCACCATGGCTTTCTCGTCGCCCGAAAGCGCCTTGGCGGCTTTCAGCTCCAGCCATTCAAAAAATTGCGCATCGCCCAGGGCGCCATATTTCACGACCTCGGCATAACCGGCGAGCAGCTCGCGCTTGGGCAAGGTCGCCAGCAGCCCCGTGTCAGCAATCACGATGCGCGGCTGGTGGAACAACCCGATCAGGTTCTTGCCCTGCGCCGCATTGATGGCGGTCTTGCCGCCGACCGAGGAATCCACCTGCGCCAGCAAGGTGGTGGGGATCTGTGCAAAGGCGACACCGCGCTTGAGCACGCCCGCGGCAAAGCCGGTCAGATCGCCGATCACCCCGCCGCCCAGCGCGATGACCAGGCCCTTGCGGTCAATCTCCAGATCCAGCAGCGCGCCGGTGAGCCGCTCCAGCCCGGCAAAGCTTTTGCTCACTTCGCCGGGCGCCATGATGATGGCGCGGCTTTCGATGCCGGCCGCCGCCAGCGCATCGGTGAGGGCAGGCAAATGCAGCTTGGCGACATGGCTGTCGGTCACCACCGGCACCACGCCTTTCGCAAGCGGCTTCAGCAGTTCACCGGCGCGCGCCAGCATCCCGCCGCCGACATGGATGTCGTAGGCGCGGTCGCCCAGCCCGACAGTGATGGTCTCGCTCATGGGCTTTCGCATATCCCATGTGAGCCGAGCGCGGCAACGATCTTGTCCAGCAGCACGGCATGGGGTTCGTCGGCCGATTCCAGCACCATGTCGGCCATGGCATAGACCGGCTCGCGCACCACCAGCAGCCTTTCCAAGGTTCCGCGCATGTCGTCATTGGCGAGCAGGGGCCGCGTCTGGCCATTCACATTGTCCGGGCCTTGGCGTTTGCGCACACGGCCGAGCAGAATCTCCACCGGCGCCTTCAGCCAGATGGTGAAGGCATGTTCCCGCATGGCGGCGCGGGTGGTTTCATCCATATAGGCGCCGCCCCCGCTTGCCAGCACCTGCGGTGGATCATGCAGCAGACGGGCGATGACGCTGCGCTCCAGGCGACGGAATTCGGGCTCGCCATATTTGGCGAAGATCTCCGATATCGCCATGCCGGCGGCCGATTCGATTTCGTGATCGGCATCGGCGAACGGGACTTCCAGACGTGCGCTCAAGCGCCGGCCGATGGAGGTTTTTCCCGCCCCCATCATGCCCACCAGCGCCACGGTCTTATGCAACACTGCCTTCCCCGACATGGGCCCCCCGATACACCAAAGACCTTGCCGGACCAAGCTGGGGCCGGATTGCATCCCCGGCGCAGGCGATTCAATCCGGCTCCAACTTGGTCTAAGCTAGTGCATGGCCAGAGGTGGCGATTCCGCATATTTGATCGAGACTTTTCTTGACATGATGGGCGCCGAGCGCGGCGCGGGCATCAACACCTTGGCGGCCTATCGCCGCGATCTTCTGGATTTTTCCGGGCATTTAAGTTCGAAGGGGGCGGACCCGGCGAAGGCCAGCCGCGAACAAGTGCGCACCTTTCTGGCGGGATTGTCGTCATCGGGCATGGCGGCCTCCACCCAGGCGCGCAAGCTGTCGGCGCTGCGGCAGTTCTATGGATTTCTCTATACCGAGGGCATCCGCAGCGATGATCCCACCCAGACCATCGCCGCGCCCCAAACGCGTCGGCCGCTGCCCAAGATCCTGTCAGGCGCCGATCTGGAAAAGATGCTGGCCACGGCCGCCGAAGACAGATCGCCGGAAGGCCTGCGCCTGACCCTGATCGTGGAGATGCTGTATGGCGGGGGCCTGCGCGTCTCCGAACTGGCGGGCATGACTCTGGCGGCGGTTCGGGCGCGGGAGAATTTCCTTCGCGTCACCGGCAAGGGCAACAAGGAACGGCTGTCGCCCCTGAGCCCTGCGGCACGCACGGCCCTGGATGCCTATCTGCACGTGCGCGAGAAATTCGTGCCCGAGCATGACAAGAACAACCGCTATCTTTTTGCCTCGCGCGGGGAGGGCGGTTTTCTTACCCGCCGCCGTTTCCACCAGCTGCTCAAGAACCTTGCCATCAAGGCTGGGCTCGATCCGGCCAAGGTCTCGCCCCATGTGCTGCGCCATGCCTTTGCCACCCATCTGGTGGAGGGGGGCGCGGACCTGCGCAGCGTACAGACCTTGCTGGGCCATGCCGACATCGCCACCACCCAGATCTATACCCATGTGGCGCGGGACCATCTGACCCAGGTGGTTAGCACCGCGCACCCGCTGGGGCGCGCCAAAGCGGGCAAGGACGAAGGTTAACTCCTTGGAACAGTAAGGGTCTTTTGGCATTCCCTTTCGGGGGAGCCTGTGCCATTTTCCGTCCTTCATCTGTGAATTGAGCTATGCACTATCTGGAATTTGAACGCCCCATCGCCGAGCTGGAAGGCAAGATCGTCGAGCTGCGGAAGCTCGCCGAGGAAGACCCCAGCATGGACATAGACGGCGAGGTGACGCGGCTGCAGAGCCGGGCCGGCACCCTGGTGGCCGACACCTATGCGCGGCTGACGCCCTGGCAGAAGGTCCAGGTAGCGCGCCATCCCGGCCGCCCGCACTTCCTCGATTACGCCCGCCGCATCCTGGAAGATTTCACGCCGCTGGCCGGCGACCGCAACTTCGGCGAGGACCAGGCGGTGGTGGCGGGCCTGGCGCGTTTCCGCGGCCGGCCCATCGCCTTCATCGGCCAGGAAAAGGGCAACGATACCCAGAGCCGGGTGAAACACAATTTTGGCATGGCCATGCCGGAGGGATATCGCAAGGCCACGCGCCTGTTTGAGCTGGCCGATCAGTTCGAGCTGCCGGTGCTGTCCTTCTGCGACACCTCCGGCGCCTATCCGGGCGTGTCGGCGGAAGAGCGCGGCCAAGCCGAAGCCATTGCCCGCTCGATCGAGGCGGGGCTTTCGGTCAAGGCGCCTTTCATCGCCACCATCATCGGCGAGGGCATGTCGGGCGGCGCCATCGCCATCGCCGCGGCCTCCAAGGTCTATATGCTGGAGCACTCGATCTATTCGGTGATCTCGCCGGAAGGCTGTGCCTCGATCCTGTGGCGCAGCGCCGACAAGGCGCAGGACGCCGCCACGGCGCTCAAGATCACCGCCCAGGACCTTTTGCAGCTCCGCGTGATTGACAGCATCGTGCCAGAGCCGGTGGGCGGCGCCCATCGCGCGCCGATCGAGACGATTGACGCGGTGGCCGAGCAGATCGCCGAGGGCCTCAAGGACATGGAAGGCGTTTCGGGCGAAGAACTGCTGCGCCGCCGCCGGGCGAAATTTCTCGCCATGGGGCGTGGAGTCTAGGTCGCGCGCCCCGCGCACATCGCCTCACACTATGTCATAATGCTTCCGTATCCCAACGGGGGCGGCCATGGAACGGATGATCCTGGCGATCTTGGCGTTGCTGATGGCTCCGGCCATGGCGGCCGGGGAAGCGGCCTATCATGACTGCCGGCTCTCAGAAGACATCATCAACGGACACAGGGTGCACAAGACCGTCTGCCAGAACCAGAATGGCGACTGGGTCGAAGTGCATCCCGAAAAGAAAAGGACCCCGATGGCTCCAACCGCGCTGAAAACCAATCCTGTCAAAAAGCCGGTCTATCACGATTGCCGTTACTCCGAAGACATCGTGAAGGGTCATACCGTGCACAAGACGGTCTGCCAGAACGAAGCCGGCGATTGGGTCGAACTGCGGCCGTAAAGAAAAAGCCCGGCCTTGGGAGCCGGGCTCTTCTTCGGGTTCTGAAAAACTTTATTTGTAATTGGCGAGTGACAGGCGCGAGACCCAGCCCTTGTTGCCGACCTCGTCCGACACTTCCACCCAAACGCCGTCGCTATTGCCAGTGGGATAGAGGATCACTCCGGCATCCAGCGGCTTGAGCACCTTGGCCTTCTCGCCGGCGCTGATGCGCAGCACGCCGGGCCGGGCCAGGGTCACGGCCTGCGACGGGGCGTCCGCCTTGGCGTTGGCGGAAAGTCCGCCCAGGTCGCTCACCAGCTTGGTATAGGCGTCGATATAGGCCAGGACCATGACCTGGCCGATGGCGGTGTTCTGGTAGTTGGAGATGCCCATGCCGCCGAAACCGCCCCAGCCACCCCAGCCGCCGCCAAAGCCGAATCCGACATCGGTCTTCGAGCCATGGCCTTCTTCCATGGCCTGCTGCTCGCTGGTGCGCACATTGGTGACGGTCAAGACCACGTCGGCCGTCTTGGAGGAAATATTGATGTGGGACGCAATCGCGCCAAAGCCGCCGGGCAGGAACCCGCCCAGGATGCCGCCGACATTGGTGCCGCTGGCGTTGCCGTTCCGGGAGACGACGTCCGGCACCAGGACGTAATCCGCGGCCCGGACCTGGCCGGCGCCGATATTCGAGCCGCCCTGCAAGGTGCCGCCGGCAGACAGGGCCCGCTCCTGTTGCGCCATCGCAAATCCGGCACCGCGATCCACCAGGGTGAAGCAGCCGGATTTCATCACGAAGACCTTCAGCAAGGCTTCAGGCGATTCCAGCCCCAGCGGAACCCACCATCTTTCCTGCGGCTCATGGATTGCCAGCGCGCCGAGTTTGCGGCTGCAGCTGGGAATTTCCGCCTGCTTCTGGGCGGTTTTGTCATCGATGGAGGCCGCCGACGCAGGCAGCGGCATGACAGAAGAAGATGATACGACAGCAACGGACGCGGCCGTCGCCAAGAGTTTGGCCAAGCGCATGATCCCACCCCTATATTTGTGCCCAAAACCCGGTGTGCCGAAAACGTATGCGCGAAACGGAACGGCCTAGCTTAGCCCAAGGGGGAAAAACCGCAATATCGTGTGATGGTACGGCGGGAGCAAAAAGCGCCGTACAGAAGGGTTTTCTGCGCGGATTCCAGGCGGCGTCGGCGTCGTGCGCCACGCGGCAGGATCACCACCATCCTCTGCGCTTAAACCACACCAGCGGCAGCACCATGCTCAGGATGATGCTGCCGATCGCCATCGGGTAGCCATAGTGCCAGCTCAGTTCCGGCATCAAATGGAAATTCATGCCCCAGATGCCGGCCAGCAGCACCGGCGGAATGCCAGCCACCGACCAGATGGTCATGACCTTGAACAGGTCATTCTGCTCGGTGTTGATGAAGCCCAGATCGGCATCGAGCAAAAATTGCAGCTTGTCGGTGAGGTGGACCTCATAATCGTTGAGCGATTGAACATCGGCCGCCGCCATCTTGAGCCGCGCCTTGATCGCCGTCTCCATCCAGCCATTGCCATGCTCGATGACAAAGGGCATGGCTCGCTGCAGCACCAGGAGCGTGTCGCGGATATGGGACATGCGCTCGCCCATGTCGCCGATCTCCACCAAGGTGTCGCGCAGCATGCGGTTGACCTGGTTGACCCGGCTCCGCTGCCAGTCCTGCATTTCCTTGTGGAAGATGCGCTGGGAGATTCGAAGCGCCTCGGCCCGCAGTTCCTCCAGCCGGTCGGCGCCATAATCGATCAGGGACTCGATGATGACCATGAAAATGTCGGGCGCGCTGCGGGTGCGCCGCTCCACCCGAGCCTTGATGGTATCGAAGGTGTGCAGATGGGCGAAGCGGATGGTGACCAGCATGTCCCTAGTGAGGACAAAGCCGAGCGGGCTGGTCTCGTCCGCATCCTCGTTCTTGTGATGGGGCGTGACCGGCACCGAGATGGTGAAGACGCCATCCTCATACTGCAGCCGGCTGGAGAATTCGATTTCCTCCAGCTGTTCGCGCGGCGGGATATCCAGCCCGTACTTGGTGCAGGCTTCGCCGATCTCCTCGGGCGAGGAATTGAACAGATCGACCCAGACCGTTCTGCCGCCGGATTGGTGTTCGGTAATCACGCGCGATTCCCCGCTTTCCCCCGCATAACGCGCGAAAGCGGCAATCCGCGCAAGTGAAGCTTAGACCAGCGCTCCGTGACAGTGCTTGTATTTCCGGCCGGAGCCGCACGGACAGGGCGCATTGCGCGAGACCTTGTCCCAGGTCCTGGGATTGTTGGGGTCCACCGGCAGATCGTTCGGCCAAAGGCCCGCCTGTTCCACCTCATTCTCGCCCGTCAGCGGGTCGATGTGGGAGGCGTGCATGGCGGGCAGGGGCGTCTCTTCCAGCGGCGGCACAGGGCCGGTCTGGATCTGCACATGCATCAGCTGGCGCACGACCTCGCTGCGCAGCTTGCTCAGGAGGGCCTGGAACAGCTCGAAGGCGTCGCTCTTATATTCGTTCAGCGGGTCGCGCTGGCCATAGCCGCGCAGGCCCACATACTGGCGCAGATGATCCAGGTCCACGATGTGCTCGCGCCAGTCATGGTCGAGGGTCTGGAGCAGGATCGCCTTTTCGACATAGCGCATCACCTCGGGGCTGTATTCGGCGGTGCGGGCCGCGGCGCGTTCTTCCACGGCCTTCAGGATGCGCTCGCGCACTTCCTCATCGGCGATGCCTTCCTCCTTGGCCCAGTCCACCACCGGCAGATCGACGCCGAAAATGCCCTGGACCTCGTCCTCGAGACCCTTGGAGTCCCATTGCTCGGGATAGGCCTTTTCCGGAATGTGCCGGGAGACCAGCATCTCCACGACTTCCTCGCGGAAGTCGGCGATTTGATCGGAGACGTCGTCCGACGACATGATCTCCTTGCGCTGCTCGAAGATCACCCGCCGCTGATCGTTGAGCACATTGTCGTATTTCAGGATGTTCTTGCGGATCTCGAAGTTGCGGGCTTCGACTTTCTGCTGGGCTTTTTCCAGGGCCTTGTTGACCCAGGGATGAGTGATGGCCTCGCCCGCCTCCAGACCCAGCTTGGTGAGGATGGCGTCCATGCGGTCCGAGCCGAAGATGCGCATCAGATCGTCCTGCAAGGACAGGAAGAATTTGGAGGCGCCGGGGTCGCCCTGGCGGCCTGAGCGGCCGCGCAGCTGGTTGTCGATGCGCCGGCTTTCATGGCGCTCGGTGCCGATCATGTAGAGGCCACCGGCGGCCAGCGCCTTCTGCTTGTTTTCCGCCACTTCGGCCTTGATCGCTTCGGCACTGGTGCGCAACTCATTCTCGTCAGTGATGCCGCCAAGCTCCTGGCGGATGCGCATGTCGGCATTACCGCCGAGCTGGATGTCGGTGCCGCGGCCGGCCATGTTGGTGGCGATGGTGATGGCGCCCGGCACGCCCGCCTGGGCCACGATATAGGCCTCCTGCTCGTGATAGCGGGCGTTCAGCACATTGTGCGGGATCTTCCGCTTCTTGAGGATTTCCGACAGTTCCTCGGATTTCTCGATCGAGGTGGTGCCCACCAGCACCGGCTGGCCGCGGTCGCGGCATTCCAGGATCAAGGTGATGATGGCGTCATATTTCTCGCCGACGGTGCGGTAGACCTCATCGTCATAGTCTTTGCGCGCCACCGGCACGTTGGTGGGGATTTCCAGGACATCGAGCTTGTAGATGTCCATGAATTCGGCGGCTTCGGTCAGGGCCGTGCCGGTCATGCCCGCCAGCTTGTCGTAGAGGCGGAAATAGTTCTGGAAAGTGATGGAGGCCAGGGTGACGTTTTCCGGCTGGACCTCGACATGCTCCTTGGCTTCCAGGGCCTGGTGCAGGCCTTCGGAATAGCGCCGGCCTTCCATCATGCGGCCGGTGAATTCGTCGATGATCACAACCTGGTCGTTCTTGACGATATAGTCCTTGTCCTTCTGGAACAGCAGGTGGGCCTTCAGCGCCTGGTTCACGTGATGGACGATGGTGATGTTCTCGGTATCGTAGAGATCGCCCTCAGGCAGAAGGCCTGCGGCTTTGAGCATCTGGGTCACATGCTCATTGCCCTGCTCATTGAGCGAGACCTGGCGCTGCTTTTCGTCCAGGTCGTAATCTTCCTTGTCGATGCCGATCATCACCGCATCCACCTTGCGGTACATCTCGCTCTGGTCGTCGGTGGGTCCGGAAATGATCAGCGGGGTGCGCGCTTCGTCGATCAGGATGGAGTCGACTTCGTCCACGATGGCGAAGCTGTGGCCGCGCTGGACCATGGTGTCCAGCGAGTACTTCATGTTGTCGCGCAGATAGTCGAAGCCGTATTCGTTGTTAGTGCCATAGGTGATGTCGGCGCCATAGGCCGCCTTGCGCTCGGCATCGTCCAGGCCGTGGACGATCACGCCCACGCTCATCCCGAGGAACTTGTAGATCTGGCCCATCCACTCGCTGTCGCGGCGGGCCAGATAGTCGTTCACCGTCACCACATGGACGCCGTCGCCGGCCAGGGCATTGAGATAGACGGGCAGGGTGGCGACCAGGGTCTTGCCTTCACCGGTCTTCATCTCGGCGATGTTGCCCTTGTGCAGGCACATGCCGCCGACCAGCTGCACGTCGAAATGGCGCTGGCCCAGGGTGCGCTTGGCGGCTTCGCGCACCACCGCAAAGGCCTCCGGCAGCAGGTCGTCCAGGGTCTCGCCCTTTTCCAGCCGCTCCCGGAAGGCGGGGGTCATGGCCGCCAGCTCGGCATCCGACATGGCCGAAAAACGGGACTCCAGGGCATTGATCTTGGACACCGTCGCCCAGAGCGGCTTGACCTTGCGGTCATTGGCCGAGCCGAAAAGCGATTTGGCGAGCGAAGCCAGCATGAAATCCTCTACATCTGGCCGGGAGCGGGGGCCAAAACGGGCCGAAGGCCCCAAAA
>Ga0310811_10003627_pt1 | contig 19447 bp, 17 predicted proteins | sample YCmetagenome_FD_207642 | JGI IMG/M metagenome (GOLD analysis project Ga0310811, IMG submission 207642) | Soil microbial communities from experimental microcosm in Duke University, North Carolina, United States - YC | ecosystem: Engineered > Artificial ecosystem > Soil microcosm > Unclassified ...
ACCAAGCCAAGGTAAATACTTGCATTGCCTCCATCATTGGTATGAGGAAATTGACTCCTCACACAATCACATATACCACTTGCCAGGTTAGCATTAATCTTTGTCTCTAACTGTAAAGCTGAAGTTGAATTCTGCAGATCTGATTTGCACTTTCCTCCATCACCTCCTGGTGCACCATGGATGGAGACTTCGATTATCAAATTTTCTGGAACAATATCATAGACTTCTTTAAGGATGCCCTGGGTCTAGCTGCACAAGCCAGGGTGAAGGAGCTTCTTGAGTGGTAGACCAGGTAGGTTATCAATTGTCAGCAACTCACCCTGATAATTCACTCCCTGTGCAGAAAAGTTTTCAGAAGAAACTATTGGCAGGACTTGACACTGGACATTATTTCCAAAATGTCTGTCAATGTTCTTGCTGCTCAGAGATAGCAGATGGAGGATGCCACATTTGACTCTGACTAGTCACTTGTCTTTTGACTTGCTTGTTACTTGCTATATTTTGTTCACCCAGTTTGTTACTATGTAGTACATTAAGAACTCTGCTGCTAATATTATTATGATCTGTCATCTTGATAACATAAAATCAAACAAGTAATTGTCAGCAAAATCTGCACTAAATGCTATGATTATCTGACAAAAGTTAATGTATTTTACAGCATCCAAGGCACCCCTGCAGGGATCTGGATATGAGACAAATACAATATGATGTGATCTGTCAATGAGTTCATTCTGCTGTGTAGCATGACAAATTGATCCATGTACGTGACACTGTCGAGTCACGATATCAGTGCATTTAGTTTTACTGTAAGTGATTTTTAGAACAAGTCCGCATAATACATACAAATCATACTTCAGATGCTTTGCAGTACCTTTGTGACATGGCCCAGTGATCTATGGGATCTTTAAATTGTATTTTTTGATGCATAAAAACTATGCTTAGGCTGCCTTGAGGTACTTATAATGTAGTTCAGTATTTTACAAAATTGTCATAATTTTTGGGCTTGGGATGTTGGAAGGGTGCAATTGTGCAGATATGCCAAAGATTGTGAGAGATTACAATTTAGCACTGCCAATGTGTGTGCTTGCAGTTTGCTCCCAAGGTGAATGAATTGTTAATGCCTATGCTTTCCCACACTTGCGCGATGTATTCCCATGCTTGCGCTTAGCACGCGTTCTCGCGCATTTTCGCATTTCATTGCACATTTTTGCATTTCATCGCATTTCATCATGCATCATCACATTTCATTGCCTATTACCCGGGACCACCTATCCATGTCCAACCACCTCATTGGTATGTTATATTCCTTGCCTCATGGTTGTAACAAGCATTGCAGCGTTATTACATGTTATTATGTACCATCAGCGTGTTTTCTTCCTATCCCTTCCATGTCCGATGCGATTTGTCTAGTATATAGTTTGATGATTGCATTACTACTCTCCCCCATTACTCCCCTTTACTGTACTTCCCTCACTATCGGGTTTTACTCTGAAGTAGTAGTCACCATTAGGGCACACTTTGTGTTACCTATGGTTATTGTTATCAGACTAAACAAGATTAATCAGACCTTGCTTTCACTCGCTTTGCGTATCCGTCGATCCGATATCTATCCGCCCCTCTATATCACTCCTTGCTCTCTGCATTCCATCCATGCTTTCCCACGACAATGTGCACTATAAGCGCGTGCCTTCCCACGCTTCGCTTACCTTAGCGCGACTTTCCCGCACTTCGCATTCTCATCGCGTTCTTCATGTTTCTTCGCGCTCCTTCACGCTCCTTCACGCTCCTTCACGCTCCTTTGCATTTCTTTGCATTCCTTCGCATTTGTTTCGTGTTTCTTCTCGCACCTTTGTGCATCCTTCAGACTACAAGGATCTCTCATATATCTGGTTCTGTGTGCAGTAGCAGTCCCCTTTAGGGTTGAATGCATCTGTCTCAGGCATAGCAGCCTAGGTGCAGCAAGACCCAACATTCTGCCTCACCAGCAGCATTGTTGATCTCACATCGAGAGAGTGATTGTGCGAGCAGCAGTCACTTAGTGCCTTCAGTGGGAATGGTGGGTGCATGTATTATAAGATTTGGTAAGGTTAGTGGGAGGGTGATAAGTTGCTTGTGCAGGAATGGGGCTGTTGTTGGTATGGGGAGCATTGGGACTGGGAGAGTTGGTACTGGGTCTTTCTGGTGAAGGTTCGTGGGTCGGGTTTTTGGAAGTGAGAGGTGATATGGTGGATGAGGTGTCTATAGAAATGAATGTAATTTGAGAGGGTGGGTGGTGACTGGTTGTCAGGTCTTCATCTTCTTCCTCACAGAGGTACTCAGGAGTGTCAGGAGTCAGTATGCAGGTGTAGGATGGTCTGGCTTCTATTCCTTCTCCCTTATTTAGGTGGGTAGCTTTTGGCATCTTGTCCTTGTCCTTCCCCTTCCCCTTCCCCTTTTTATCATAATATTAGCACCAGAAAGTTCATCTGTTTCCTCTGCTTCCTCCTTAGGGTTGAACAGACACCCTGAAAAATATTAAATTAGATTTTTTAATTGTAGAGAAGGCACAAGAAGATATACATATAAACTTGGTGTGACACCAGTGAAAGCATCAGGAATAGCCACTTTACTGAAAGAAATATTGTTTTGAATGATGTCCTGAGTATCAGCAGCCACAATTCTGTTGATATGGACAGTTTGTGGCTGTAGGAGATGATAGATACATCTAATGAGGTAACCTTCATCAGTTGCAGACCACAGTGAGTTCTGGTTTGAAGATATATAAGCATTGGACAATGATAGTGAAAAGGAACAAAATTAAATGCTTACAACAATTATCAATATGTTAGCACAAGGTACATTGAGGCCAGTTAACCCAACATTAGAGATTATTAAGATGTAGGGACCATCTTGTTTACTATTTTTGAATTTTACAATAATATCAGTTCTAGCTGAGGCTGATAGTTTGCCATAGATTTGTAAAGTCAGGATACCATAGAGCTCCAGAACCTGTGATTTAAATAGTTCAATATTATGAGCAAAGTAAATGATGATGATGAGATACCTTTATGACTTGTGTATAGCTAGAAGGAAAGGCATAATAGATGAGAATTTTGTCACAGGATATAGGATTGCGATCAATTATATCAGGATCTACAGATGATACTACTAGTTTATTATCCATAATACATAAAGGTGGATAGTTATCACTTTCATAGTGGTGGCAAATTACTTGTGCAAGAATGTCAAGTTTATGAGAGGTGTCCTTTGCTCACTCATCTAAATTAGAGGGATTTGCCCATAGATATCCAGAGTTGCAGCTTGGATGCAATAAAGCTCTGTGAATACACATGTAGAAATCCTGAGGAAATTTGTAAACACAATGAACAAGAACAAATAAACAATGGTACCAAGCCAGAAACAAACTTTGCAGCTTGAGTGCTGCCTTCCTCCACTAAATCCTTTGCAATGAGCTCAAAATTCTCTACTTCATGACTATACAGCTTGATAAGGAGACGATGCTTCTGAAATGGAGTCAAGCTAGAGATCCTTGCACCATAATGATTAATAAACCAAATAGTGTGCCATATTGCAACCTCTGAAAATCATGTATAGATAATTTTGGTCTACATTAGCATCTGACTGCAGTATAAACTGGGAACCTCAGCATCAGCATTACCCATTACTGTCCCTATAATAATCTTGGTAATACAGTTGCCTTGTTTAAGGGGTTTGCAGTTCTTGGCTGCAGCACTGCAGAGTGGGCACTGCATTTGCAAAGCCTCATTGTCATAAGAGCTGCTGAATAGCTCTAAATTCAAGGACCATCTAATATTTCACACATCCTGTAAAATTTCATTGCATAAGATGACAAAAGTAGATAGCAGCTGAACTCACAAGAGGTTGAGAGGTAATGGGTGTGGCAGTCATTGCAACTATTGAGCAACATCACTGACAAAGGCAAAATATTGCCTAGTAATCTTTTCTGACATTTCTATAGTTATATGCCTCATCAACCAAATATAATAAGAAATCTCACCCATAAATGGTTATAGGCACATTAACAGCATAGTTGGCTTTTCGATGAGGGCTTGTTATTGGGCTAAGATTGCTTGGCTCAAAAATGCACTCACAATCAGATTCTAAAGCCTGCACCAAAACACAATGCTAAGCCTTGTAGACAGAAAATTGAAACTAATTTATACCTTTGGAGTAGTGATGATGATTTGCTGTCCTTCTGGTTGCATTGACCTCTTCCATAAATCTTGCCACCAGGATTGCCAACTGTGCCAAGTAGCTAGATATGGCAGAACATCAAAAGCTCCATGTTGAAGAAATCAATGCAACTCTGAGGTAAACTGGACAAGATTGGCAGGAATAACCAATATGACAGGAAGATTTGGAATATTGGCTAAGTCGCTCCTTCATTGCTTTGAAGCTTATTAAAGTATATTTATTATTCAGAAAATGTGAGGAGAAAGAGAAATGCACCTTGCCACTTTTCATCTATGTTACTCCTTAACTTTCTAAGTCTACCTCTTTCACATCCAATGGATTGCCCATACTTTACCCAATGGTGTGTTAATAGTGTGTCAAGAAAGCATTATACTGGCTCTTTTATAGCCATGCCATCTTTGGTAAAAGAATCAAGGCCAAAGCTACCTGTGACATTGCAAGATCTGGCAGCTTGTTCAAGTTGTTAATAAAGAGACTGTATATGGAGGAAAGTAAATGAAACACACACTGGCTACTTTCAAACACCTCATCACAGAGTCAGGATCAAGGCTATGTTCAGTGAGGACAGCATTAACAGTATTGTTGACTTTTCAGTCTGACCATTTTGTATGGAAATGATATAACCATAGTTTGTATCCTTTACTATCATTATCAGTTTGACATTTTTTAATATAGTCCACCTGAGCAGAGTCTTTGAGAATCCAAAAATTAGAAACAAAGGTCCAGACAGCTTGGTTGGCATTAGGCAATTTCCAATTGCAAGGAGTGTTGTCATTGATTATAGGAGACATGGGAGATAAGGAAGTCCAGTGTGTTGTTGCCATGCAGCACAACACCAAGGAATATTGTAGGCACAACTGGGTGGAGACAATTCATTTGTAGTGTCAGAAAAAGAAAGAATGTCTTCTGCATTGGAGGGGGCACTGAGTGCTAGGAGAGTGCCAGCTATGGTGTTTGTGGGCATTTTATGAAAGGAAGACAAAAATGCAAGTTCCAGGTGAGTTTGGGTATCTGGTACATACATGCATTTCCTATATATATATAGTGTCCTGTATCTCCTAGCTTGACTAATGTTCAATGACTCAGAGGAACATAAAACAATACTTGACCCTGAGATAAGCTTAGTTCTGGATATTGTTTGAGTATCTAAATTACAAGATACTTGGATTTGAATTAGATTCCAATTGCTGTTATGGTTGTCATGTCAGAGTTGGTTGTATTGCCAATTTCTCTCATAGAGGATATTGGTGAAGGTCAAGTTGCACTGGCATTCAATATGCAGTTAGATGCGATATGAAAATGAAAAATCACTACAATTACTAAGGCTATCATAGATCCTGCTCACAATTCTCATTACAAACCATTCATCACAAAGAGTTGATATATTGCACTATGACCCTAGTCACAATTAGGAAGAAAAAGAGTTCTAGCTCAATTGGTGGCAAATAACACAAATTGCACCATGACCCTGCTCACAATTGATGAGAAGAAAAAGGGTTCTACCTCAATTGGTAGCAAATAGCATAAATTGCACCATGACCCTACTCACAATTAAGAAGAAAAGGGGTTATAGATCAATGAGGGGTAAATGTTTCAAAATGTTTCTTTTGTCTACTATGTTTATATTTATTTCTGGGCAATCTGAATAATGTAAATGTGTCTTATTTAATATTATTACATTAGCAAATGATTTGATAAGGGGCTCTAAAAACCAATGAAGCAATTTTACACTTTGCCTGGATACCAATAGTGTGATCATGTAATATGATGTAATTTAGCTCATTTTGACCCCCAGCTTTCAAAAATTGTCAATTCATCCTGGCACTAGGCAGTTTTTTTCATAATCCCACAGTCAAGGCAACAGAACAGGCAACAGAATGGCAATATTATTCTTTACATATTTGACTAGCTTTTTCAAACATTCATATTTAATCAACACCACTGAACTACCACTGAACCACTACTCTATCACCTGATGTCTTTCACTTTTCTGGAACTGAGGCTACTTGTTGCAAAGATGACAAACAATGTGCCACACAAACTATTGATGGGATTGGTTCCTATATGAGCAAAATGCTGTGATCAATGGATAGCTGACTTTGAAAAGTTGGATGGTCACAAAATTGCTAGTCAAAGACAGTGAGAACAACAGTGGGAATAATGTTTTGGCAAGACCAGAGTCTGATGTCAAAATTTTGAGTATACACCAAACAGTATGAAAACTGCAATAGCAACAGGGAAGGCAAGGAGTGCTTGGGTGTTGTTCCTCCCTGAACAGTGCTCATAGGCATGAGATGCATGTATAGAACGAAGAGAGCTAAAAATTACTTTTACTCCTGGGAACAAGAAACTACATGTGTGCTTGTGACCTGTTGATAGGAAGACTCATCATAAGCACTATAGCACAAGTATGGATCATATCAATTCTACACATAAGGAACTTCATGGTGTCAAGTGCAAAGGGTCAGTCACTGTATAGCAATGAGTGATATACCAAATAAGCTCATAGTACGATGAACTAATATCTTGATTGCAATATCAGTGATACATACTTGAATTAAGATGCTGAGAGCAAGGAAAACATTGGCTGTGTACAAGCCCTCTCAGGCTAAATCCTTGAAAGAAACCAGTCACATTCATGGAACAGTAAAGATCAGCTTCTCCTTGTATTCTTTCTGTCTGTCATATCTACTCAAATGCATATCAAAGATGCTGCTGCTTATGCATGCCTCCAACAGCAAAGTGACATCTGATGGATGATGTCACTGACCTCATTACCCGCTAGATCAATTCTTTGAACCAAGACATCTTGTGCAGTTTCCGATGACCTACTTGAAGTAGGTTGATCAATGATCATTGCGGATCCCATCCACAAGTGTTGAGTATTTAGCTGGTAATAATGTCCAGGCAAGTTATTATCAATCAGGAGTATGGGATCTTCACTTACAGCCTGATAGTCATCAAAATATAGGGCAAGTCCCCTTGCTAGAGGCACAGCAGTATGTAGTGCCATACTTCCGTGGTTGGGTGTTCCATGGTTTAATGCTGGCTGAGTGTATAGATTAAAGTGTTTTCTATGGATCACAGTAGTCTTGTGAGGTGATCTAGATGACATGGTGAGCTGGTCAATTGAAGTGTGACTGACTTCCACTAACATTCAAGATTTTATTAGCAACCAGTGCTTGGCAACTGGTATCATACTATGTATGTGTTCTGTAGCTTGCCTACAATTGTCTCACTTACTTGCTTGAATATTTGTTGTCAATGTTTCGACCCAGGCCTCAAAATAAGGTTTATTTCATTTACTTTTACAAGTGATGCAATTTAAAAAAAAACAATGCAGTCAGTCCATTTTCATGGATCCCCCAAAATGCAATCAGACTGCCATATCTCCCTGGGTCCAACATACCACTCTCGGATCCAACAATAACTTACTCCCAGCACAATTAACTGTGTGATATTTAAAGACATGCTTGTTGGCATCTTCAGATTCTCATCCTTTCTTATGATAGAACATGCAACTGACCAACTCTTCAATGGTGAGGCTCCTCTTTTGCTGTAATTTAGCCTTAGAGGCCTTAAGTAACTTCTAGGATATCAGCGCTTTAGTCTGCATTCAGGAGGGTGCTGCCCCAGCACCAACATTATCCCTTCTTGGATGTCAAAAACAACCTGTCAAAGTACTTGCACATGATCTTACATATGTCATTGACTGACGAGGATGCAGATCATCCCAATCAAATTTGCCTGAGTTAACATTTCCTTGAAAGCAATGCATCTTAGAATCATATTCCACAGGTAATGTGGGCCAGGTTGTCACTATGGTATGTTGAAATTCCCAATAGTTGCATCAGTGTTAATGATGTTCTAGCTGAGAAAAATACTTCATCACAACACCAACTTCACCAGTTCCACTGCAAAGTGCTTATATAGGGAGGTGATACGTAAAGTCTTGTGATACATGTTTATTTTCACTAATATTGACTGTAGTCTGATGTTTTCTTGAAGTGCAAGGTGGATGGTCAATCCAGTCCCTTTCAATCACATGCATAAAACAATATGAGCCATGTAACACTGCCACAACATTCATTTGGTCACTGCCTGCAGAAGTCCTCATTGCTATATCACTGCTTTTCTAGGAGCACATGATCTATGCTCTCTTACACAAGTTTACTCTCTGTTGAGAGAAATTGCTGGTCATATCTTCTTCGTCAATAGGAGTTTCCCAACTTCACCAAAGGATATGTTTCATATCCATGTTGATTCCCCCAATTTTGATGTTCTGGCTACTTGGATACAAATGGATACCTTTTGTCCACCATGCATGATGTTGTGTTGGCTAAATTCCAATCTGGGACCCTCACAACTATCACCATTTTTACACTTCCTCCACTCCGTTCCCCAGAAATCTATACAATACATAATGCTGTTCTGGAATTTTGACATTGTCACTTCCCAGATTCTCCCTCAAATTGTTGCATTCCTTGAGAACATCCAGGCCTTCGGTTGTGAAGAACTGACATATATGGGTTTCTGCAATGGTGTTCAGCTGTCATCTGTCAATGGACTCACCCAAATTGGAAGTCACCTGGGTGTCATATCCCATACATTCGCGCTGCTCATCTGAAGTTCCAGATACCAGATCAGATCAGATCCGATCCACAGATACGTACCAGATCCACCATGATAAGCTTCCTCATTCATATCCTGTTCATATAACGTTAAACACTGCTTATTTCCTCCATTTAGTATATCTTCCCTTCTGGTATATCGGTTATGCTTACTTCCGGCTATGTTCACTGATCCGTTAACCTGTGATTAACGTCTGGCCTATGTTTGACTTGTAATAAGCATTGCTTATACATTGCGATACTTTGTGCATAGCCTTTCGCTTAGTTCTATTGTAGATAAACTCTTGTATATGTCCTGTAGCACCCCAGTTTGAATATCATCTTAGATTGTCCTCATTCTGCTATCCAGACTCGAGTCTTATCAACTCTTGTCACCCTCCGAGACTTAAGGATTGTATCCGATAGTCTAACGCATCCGCCTCTATCTTCGGATAGTCTATACTCTGTTAGTTTCTAGTCTTAGACTTGTCTAGACTAGCCTTTATACTTCCATCCGATATCTGGATGCCCTTCGGATAAGTATACAATACTATTCCTTATCTTCGGATAGGAATACGATACTTGTCCCTACATCCGGATATCATACGATAGTTGTCCGGACCTTCGGATATGCTACAATAGCCATCCAGATCTTCAGATATGATACCTATACTATTCTGAAATACTGGGCTATACTTGGGAAAGGGGCACAGTGTACGAGCTGAGGCCGAAGCCCTTCGGATCCGAGCCCATTTGAGTACGACCTTAACACTGGGTATCAACCATCTCAAATCCTTTGAGGTATCATCATGGCTGTTATTTTCCCCTCAGTTGCTTCCATTTACAGTGCAAACCATCTGGTCTGCCTCTTTGCAACTTAGTTCCATCAAGGTCAGTTCTGTGCACTGGGACAAACTCTTGTGGTACTTAGCCATCCCAACACTCATTGAATTCCGAGGAGATGCTGATTGTGCACCATCCATGCTCATTTGTTTTCTGACCCATCACCCTGCTGTCACTAACCTCAGCATCATGCTGCAACCTGGTAATTGCTGGAGGACCACTCGAGTCAACATTTGTTTGATGCTTTCATTGTCTGTGCTAGATGGACTGTTGACTCATATCCTCGCAGTCCTTCAGAGTGACTACAATCCACCCACCCTCACTTGCCTTGGTGTTCCATTGCAAGCTGATGATGCATTACCCAGGTATATCACCACCATTCTATAATGTGTTGGCTGTTGCAACAGTGTTTCATATCTCATGATTTCCTTACCTTCTCAGAGCTACTCTCATTCAGCAATGATATTTCCCCTTGTTTCAATACTGATTGTGGTCATAGGCATTATCTTTGGCTTGGATCAGAGCCTTTCCTCACATCAAGCACATTACTCTGTGAGGCTACTTGACAACCACTGCTGAGGACCTTGTCGACATTATGCGCAAATTTGCTGCAAGTAACATTGAGCTAGCTGTAGTACTGGAGAATTTCTCTGGTTGGTGAGCTGTGCTAATCAAGAACAGTATGTTGTACAAATTGTTTAGTGTTAACTTGTAAGGTACTATGTTGTATTGTTGTATCTCTACATGCCTCTACCCCTGTAATTGAAATGCACCTGTGAAACAAGGTAGTGTGTGCTGGCAACACCCATGGAGAATAATGCCTACAAGCTTGGACCTGGCTCCCTCATCCCAGTGATTGTAAGTATGTCCTAGATGAACAGATAAATGATGTAATTTGCAACTGCATTTCAGGGTTCACATTCTTTGTTATCTGGAAGAGTGCTTGTAAGTGCCTACCATTATTGATTCTTGATCAGGACTAATTAATTACTTAGCTTAGTTTTCGTGTTATCTGTTTACATTGAATGCAGGTGAATGCCCACCTAGCAGGCATCATACAGCATGGCCTGAAATGAACATGTTTCCTGACAACATTGTATTATTGTTAGGTTGTATATTGCTATATTATATTGTTACCTTCACCTGTGACCCATTACTTTTTGAGTACTTTATTACAACTTCCCACTTTATTCCACCACCAAGAACACTTCACTTAGATGCCTGGCAGAGTATTTCTTTGCAAGTGTGTGCAATGCTGTAATGTTGGAGTGGACAGCATACCTAGGAACCCTGGCAGAAAAGAAGTGCCCATCACCATGAAAAGTATTCATATGATGCAAGGCACCAACATTGCATCTTCCAGATGTGAGGTATCTGTCCTTCACCTTGCTTGCCAGGTTCAATCTACCAAGTTTCCCTATACCACAGATAATCAGGCATCATTCTTTGAGCATCAGCCCAATACATCAATGTTGGTTGATTATCTCACTGCTGAGCTGTTTTCCATCATGCTAACCAACAATAAATCTGACCCAGACAGCCATAGTAAACTATGGGTTTCCCATTCAGAAGTGCAACAAGACAGGGAACAAGCAAACTCATCTCAGGAGACTATGGTTGATGTGGGAGCTGGACTCACTCTAGATGATACACGATAAAACATCACAGCTTCTCTTACCCTGAGGTTGTTAACTTGGCTGTTTCCTAGACATATCACCCATGCTCTCAAGATTATTGAAATGAGGCGCTGGTCAAGGGCTCAAACAACCTTGACAATTGTGGAGTCACAAATGAAGAGGGCTATTGCATGAATTTCCTCTGCAACATCTCATGATGTGTTGCACAGCATCTGAGATGAGTTGTCTATGATAACTGCAACCCTCAGTAAAATCAAGCACAAGGTTGCCTCCATTCTTTCTCATAGAAGTCAGCTGGAGATGTCATGCAATGAAATCCATAGACTACTTGTCATCAAGAAAGATGAACTTACCATATCATCTGAACTGTTTGAGTTTGATTCTTGTAAGTTTGATTCATGCCCTTAATAATGCCCTTCAGACTGAGACATATGAAGCACACCATTACAATCTACCAATCTACCATTGTGATAAAATTTCCAAAGTGTCTTTGTTTCTAGCGGCTGTCTCTGTTGTCATTTTTGGCATCAGTCGCAGACATGGGCAGTTCCTCATGGGAGTTCTGTCCTTAATTTTGAGCCTTGGTATGGACACAGATGATCATGATTCTGAATCTCATTGTCAAAACACTCTTGCTCAGATCCCTTGGTCTATGGACACCATGCTTTTATGCTTTAAGCTTGACACTAAGACCACTTCTTATGCAGTGTGCCCGGCATGCAACTGTACCTATAAACTGAGGGCCGGTCTCAGCTCAAGTCACACCCAATACCCTATGAATTGCACCAACAGACCAATTCCAGAGGATGGTCCTTGTGGTGAATTATTGCTATGGCATTCCACTGACAGACAGTTAGAGCTGATCAAAACTTTCCTCTATCACCATTTCCATGACTACCTTGCTGGACTACTGTCTCGTCCTGACTTGAAGGCATTGATGGACAAACCTTGCAATGATCTGCTAGCCTCCATCGGAAGCCTACCATGTATAATGAGTGATGTTTGGGATGTGAGTTTTTTTGCACTTTTAGCAGTGCTTTGGGACAGTCCCTGTTCATTGACAGGGGAAATGAGGGCTGATATGCATTTACGCTCAACATTGATTTCTTTATCATCAAAGGCAATCTGCAGCAAAATGCATCAACATCTACTGGCATCATATCTTGTGCTTGTTTGAACCTCCCCCTTGATATCAGGTACAAACCCAAGATCATGTACTTAGCTGGTATCATTCCTGGACCTTGGGAACCTTCAGGAGATCAGCTAAATCATTTCCTTGATCCTGTGGTCAATGACATATTGGAAAGTTGGGAATGCAGAATACATTATAACCGTACAGCACCCCATGCTCATAGCCAGGTTACCCGTGTTAAGAACTCGGATGGAGTCGCGCCAATAAAGGCTAATCAAGATCAGGACCAACTGAAACAGAGCTTCATCGGGCTAAGGACTCCTGCAGGATACAATGTCTAGACTCCTACAGGATCTAGAGCTTATTTGAGGACAAAGGCTAGTCTTCTTCCCAAGGAGCTAGAGTTCAAGTATCAGAGAGAACCAAGTAGATTCAAGTTAGATAAATACAAGCAGTAACTAAGGTCTTAAATAAGTAAAGGAAGTGAGCACGGACCAAGGGTAATAGTACAGAAAAAGGAAGGTTTGTGAGAAGCACAGTCAGAGTGAGTCAGAGATAGGAGATCATGAGGGAACGGTGATGTGAAAGAGAAGTAAGTGAAAGGAAGACAAGGTGATACAGAAGCGTAGTGGAATGGAAGGGAAGTGTTCAGTGAGAAAAGAATAGGATGATTGTAACAACCTGCAGTGCCATAGCTTGTCTAGTATGTGACCTTCCAGCAGCAAGAAAGGCAGCTCAGCTAGCAGGTCCAACAAGCCACATTTTTTGCATCACTTGTCATTGCTGGCATAGGTCGACTTGCGGCAGAACAGATATTCAGTCTGAGTCTTGGAGATTTCATAGAGGAGATTGTTGTCAAAGAAGGCCACATGCCTTCAATTTGTGTCAGTAGGCTTGGGCATTGTGCCAGATGTCACACACCCTGGCAAAAAAGTATATAAAGCCCATTGGGTTAGATCACTTATCGCTTAGGTAAGTGATTTATTTATAGTGCTAGTGTTCTGGTACCCTTTTAAGTGTTCCTTTGTAGCATTGAATGGAATCTTTCACCCCTGGGCTGTCTAAATTGTGTATTGCTACACCAGAAGTCATGCAACATATTGCTGATGTCATTCAGACAGCAGATACACCCTCTTCATTGAGATCAGTCCCCTATAACTTTGGAGAAACCAAAGCCAGGACTAAAGGCTGATGAAGGTTGCATGTTAACAACTGTATACTTGCCCATAGCGTTAGTTAGCTTATGGGGCGAGGGGTCTACACACCACAAATCAGAAATTGCAGCCAGCTGTCGTGCAATCCTTGACTATATGATGGCCCTCATATCTACTGTTCATATTGTATGTTTATGATCTATGATGATGGCTTGAGCAGCAGCATACCACCAGCACTCTTGAACAGGATATTTCTGTGGATGACAGGACTGTCATCCCTGCTGCAGAACCAATGCTGTCACAATCTGCTGTGCAGAACTCGGAGTTGTCCACCATTGACACTCCTATCAAATGGGATAGCTCCACTTTACTACCCTTTATGACTCTTACACGATGTTGAGTTGACACTCTAAATTCCATGGGGAAGGAGATGAAAGACCGTGTCATTGGTCCAATGCCAGTGGAGGACTTTCTCAACAAGTTCCTACCAAACCTGAAAAATTATGACCCCTTGGACTTCACTTCAGCTTCCAATGCTGGAGTATTCGATATGCAATCTATTAGAAAAGAGGAGGACACATATGAACCAGTTGTTGACAGTCTAACTGCAGATTCACACCATATGACCATTCGCTCCCAAATTATCATTTGTGGACACCAATATGCAGACAAGAAGAACTGCTCATCATTTACATTTAGCGTCAAGCTGGATGTATGTGTATATGCTGATGCAATATTGCATGGCTGCAATATTTCCAAAGTTGAAGTACACATTGAATTCAATGGAATGATGCCCACAATGCATTTGTCAAACATCCTGGAGTTGATAAATACATTGTATCTCAGACAGCAAAGGGCTTCTATTCATTGGGTCAAATAACAAGCTATGTTTCTGCTCAGCTCGCCACTCAATATCATACCCATGCATTCTCTGTCCTCATTATCCATAACCATGCTCGAATCATCCAATGGGATAGAGAGGGAGCTATCATCACAAACACCTTTGATTACAACCATGAGCTGCACTTAGCCAATTTCTTCTATCATTTGGCACAGGCATCGCCTGCGCTATGTGGATCGATACTTCTGTAATGCCCACTAGTGATGAGGATGCTGCCCTCACAAGGACAGCATTAAGCCTTGCTACTACTACATGCATGTTCAACATCGCAGTCCCTCAGGATCTTGATGTTGAGAACTCTGACTGGTTGTCATTGATAATCCCCCAACCTGTTGCAAAAGGTTTTCTGCTCATGGGTCACTGGACTTGCATGTATCCTGCCTTCGATAAACTCAATAACATGGTTGTAATGTTTAAGGACTCTTGGCACGTGATGATGAAGGATGTCCTACCAGAAGGCAAGACTTACAAAATATTGAAGTCCCACAATGTTTGCAATGTCCCAACATGCATTGCATTTCATCATGTGATTCACCCTATCCATCAGCAAAACACCCAGGCCATCAAGTTTGGGAGTGTCAAATGGGCTTGTCCCAACAAGGCTATCACTCCCCATACTCTTCACTGTATGGTTCTTGATCTTGTGGGTAATAAATTGACTGATTTTGAAAGCTCTTCTGAACTTATCCAGGCTGTCTGTGACACATTGCTTGGTATGTATATTTGAACTTCATATATTGCTTGATGTTTGTGCTCATTATACATGCAGCACATCAGGACACCTATCAAAACGCCAAGATATTACATCGAGACCTAAGCATCAGGAATATTGTCATCTACTGAGGGAAGGGCCTCCTTATTGATTGGGACCTAGCAAAGCTGGTCACCATTCTGGGTCCTCGACAAATGACCTGCATAGTATGTTCATTTCATACTGGAAATGATCAGTGTACTGATTTCTCTGTTACCAAGGGAACCTGGCAGTTCATGTCTGCTCACCTCGTCAAAAATAGCTGTGCCATCCATGGTGTCAAGGATGACCTGGAATCAAGTCTTTATGTCATTCTGTGGACAGCATTGATGTACAGGGAGAGCTACTTGACTGTGGTTGACCAGATGCAATTTATTATGCAAATCTTCGACACTGATCCATTGGTGGGGTCTGGAGGATGCGCAAAATCAAATTGGCTTGTTGCAAAGACAGATTTTCCGGATGATCTATTTATTGACTGCAAACCACTTGACAACATTATTGTTGAATGGGCTCAGTTCTTCTCACATCAGTACTCCATCCTCCCCCTTGAGGCACAGGAGAAACTTGTTCAACTGCAGCTCTCATTGAAGGAAGTTGTGGATGAAGTTGGCCCTGTGTGCATTTCTGCACAGCAGAAGATGATAGAAGTTGCAGAAAGCTGCCTGTTGGTGTCTCCTGCTTACCAGAAGGAGATGGGTATGCAGATCCTGCACTCACATGAGGCCATCATCAATATTTACAACAAGCACCTTGGGTCATCTGACTGAGCTGATAATGACATGGCCATCCTACACAAACTGCATCTGATCTACAAGCCAAGCAGAAGTCGTTTATACATGAAGTCAGCATGCGCCTCACAGGATGCAGCATCCATATGGGCACAAGTCACACCATCTGGCAAGAGACATAGGCTAGATTCTGAGGATGACCTTGAGATCCTCAGTATGGTATCTGGCCTAAATGACCTTATATTGTTCAGCCAATGACATTTATCTAGTACTTTGGATGTTATGTAGCTTACGTGACAAGCTCCCCATCCAGTACTCAATAAAACCAAAATTGTGGTCAGCTTGCCTCTCAAAAGTATTTTTTTATTTGTCTTGTGTTTGACTGGGAGACCTCATACATATATATTAACACTGATATAAACATCAGGTGTAGGTTGCAGACTGGTGCCCCCTTGCTATTCTGAAGCAGAATCATGGCCATGTGCTGGACCTCCATGTTCTGACAATTGAAGAAATTCCTCAAGAGTGTGTTGTTAGGGTGTAAAATGACCCAAGGGCTTCATTGCCAATACTGGCAACCATAAGTTTGAGAATACCACTGTTGGTCAAGGTAAGTTTCAATATGAATCATACTCCTAACAGCTTCTCCCAAGAATGCAGGAATACTTCAAAAAGCTTATGATCACCAGGCTACTTGTTGCTCGCTCAAATTGTTGATCATAAGCATCCTTCTCATTATTATTACCTCTCAGTGCTAACTATGTTTTATTTCTATTATTCCCCATTTTTGATCATCTGGCCCATTTTGACTGGCTCCTATTTACATCTTTTTTTGCTTCAGATTATAGTCCTCACCAAATGTCAGCTTGAAGCAGCCTGTGCTATTGATAAATTTGATAAGGTGAGGTAGGGCTTTGGGATATTTACATCTTCATTCTGGGTCTTGATCATGCTAATTAATCAATTTGGCACTCAGTACACCTCAAAATCCTTTTCATGTCTGAAAGGAGATCTACTAGTAAGTCCATATTCTCGTACACAGGAGGTCCCTTGAAACTGATTTGATGCTCTTACATGTCCTCCAACCCTAAGAGAAGAACGAGAAGATTTTGGGTAAGGCTGGCAGGCATTTATATTGGGCAGGAGGGGTAGGCATGTAATTCCACATTACTTTTTTTATTACAGACACTTCAATCAAGTGTTGCTGTTACAGCACTTTGAATCAGTTCGTAAGTAAGATAGGGCTCGTGCACAAACCACCAACGTGTGACGCATTGTGACTGACGGTGACCCTATGTGACCTCTAAGCAGTGGCAGCCACATGAGCACTATGTAGTGTAGGATCTGTACTGAGTAGTATCATATGAACTAGATAGTGTATCCAATAAGAGGTCAGATGTATCGCTCATTACATAGTGAATAACAGTCAAAATTAATAGTCTAAAATGTCAGATTCCAGCTATCTCGAGCTCGGCGAGAACAGAGTTAGGAAGCACTCAATGACCGCGATATTTCTTGGTGGCCCAAGCTGCTTGCTTCCCCGTCAAGCCTTTTTGGTAGGCATTCATAAATCTACGAGAATGCCGCACATATCTGAGGTTCAGGTGAGATAAAACTAACATGAAAATCATCAGGGGCTCACTTTCACATCTGTTCCACAGTCACTGAGTCCAGTGCATCAATCAGGTTCTTCTCTAGGTCTCCTTCACTTGATAATGGTGGCTTTTGACGGTATATTCGCTTTGCATGGCCCCAGCACTGTTCAATAAAGTTAAGCTCACAGTGAAATTTAGGAAGGAAAAGAATACGAATGCTGTATGCATCACATGCAAGTTCAAGTGTAGATTTTACATTGACAAAGTCAGCTTCGTTGTACAGCATCCGTCAACAGCAACAATTCGGGATGCCAGGTTTGCAAGTGAAGTTGGGCTTGCACTCTGCCCGAACCTTTGACATGTCACCATAACTGCGTTCCTCAAGGATTGCTACCATACCTTTGAAAACACCCTCGTGTGCATGACCCTCGGGGAAATACAATTGCTGGGCAGAACCATCTTGTAAGGTGCCATTAGCCATGTGTATTTTTGTCTTTGATGGCTTCCCATCAGCGCCATAAATGATCTTGCCTACTGAGTTCCTTGCAGTCACCTCGACACCCCAGTTTGTCCCATTTCTAGGTATCCCCTTGGGCATATTTCGTGCAGACAATGAGCCATCGGGGCGCTTAAGGTGAGTCGTTGCATTATCAAAGACAAACATATGATCCTCATTGGGCCAAGAGGCTTGAACAATATCCATTGCCTTCTGGCATTGTGCGAGGATTTCCTCATTTGAGAAATACCCATCGCATGATTTCCCTGCTTTAAATAATACCTGCGCTAACTCCTTTCCATCAGGTGATTGCAACCAGCCGTGATCTGCAGATACGAAATCCGCCACCATCAAAGAAGCCCCTTCCCCTTTGGCATATGGAGTGGCGCTAGTGTTTTTGTGCACCCATCTCGACTTCCTTCGATCATTAGCATAGAATGTGCTTTCGTCATGGAATCAGACACATAAGGGCCGCTCAGCACTGCAGATTTCCTCAAGATTTGTTCCCCAGGAACGTATTTTTCCTTCCTCTGCAGCCCATTTCCTCAAGAAAACGTTTTGACGGTAATCAACAACATTGTCATGCTCGTGACCATCAACATATTGACCGTGGTGATTCCAGACCCAACGGTAGTCCATGAGCTTCATCCAGCGCTTTGCAGTTGAGAGGGAGATAGTTTTCTTCAACTTCAGTCGCATTTTGACTTCCTCCCTGTCCAGATACTCCATGACATCCTGTGCTCGGACATAGGCACCAATGGATTGAAGATGTTCGTGGATCTCATTGGCAAGGTCATCGGTAAGTCGAGATATTGTCCATGTGCCATATGGATTGATTGGCAGGTTGATGCAATTGCTAATATAGGCTTTTGTCGCTTCATGAAGATCACGGGCCCACCAACTTGACATTCCCTTTCTGTTTGCAGTCAGTAATGATGCTGCCATCCAAGCCTCGTATCCAGGAGAGGAGGGGTTTGTGTAATGCGTGAGGAATGTCACCATTGATTCAAGCCATCCTTTAGTCCAGTTGTCCAGGGCAGGGTCTTTGTAGCCTCTGCCAGTGTCTCAGCAGGGTTTCAGTATGTTCCTGAGGTCTTGAAGTGCAGTTGCGCACTTTATGACTTCAGGTGCTTTCCGAAGCTCCCATGCAAATCCTGTGCTGCTCTGTGGGCCCTCTAGACATGTTCCAGGTGCTGCATCCACTCTGACGCCTTGCTCACTCTCAATTCTGTCCTCTAGAGCCTTGGCTTCAAAGATATCACCATCCTCATCCAGACTACCCTCACAATCATCCTCACAACTGTCATATTCTAGCCCGCAAATGTTTTCGGCATCATGCGCTGCACCTTCTGGCTCGTTTGACTCGGAGTTATGGTCACAAT
>Ga0310811_10003628_pt1 | contig 19445 bp, 19 predicted proteins | sample YCmetagenome_FD_207642 | JGI IMG/M metagenome (GOLD analysis project Ga0310811, IMG submission 207642) | Soil microbial communities from experimental microcosm in Duke University, North Carolina, United States - YC | ecosystem: Engineered > Artificial ecosystem > Soil microcosm > Unclassified ...
ATCTCATCGACGCCCACGGCGCCGGACGGCGGCGCGCGGTGCTGCATGCGCGGCGCGGCACGCATGATGTGCTGGAGGTCGGCTTCACGGCGCCGCGCGCACATCACATCGTCGCCATCGATGCCTGTCCGGTGCTGGCGCCGGGACTCGACGGCGCGGTGCAGGCGGCCTGGGCGATCGCCGAGGTCTTGAAGCCGGCGAAGAAGCCGCTCGACATCCAGGTGACGGCGACCGACAGCGGCATGGACGTGGATGTGCGCGGCTCCGGGCCTTTGTCGCCGAAGCTGACGACGGTGCTCGCCGAGATCGCTCATAAACACGGACTTGCGCGTCTGACGCGCCATGGCGAACTCGTGGCGCAAACCTCGCAGCCGATCCTCAAGATCGGCCGCTCCAATGTGCCGCTGCCGCCGGGCGCCTTCTTGCAGGCCACGGCCTTGGGCGAGGCCACGCTGGCAAAGCTTGTCGCGCAGCATATCGGCAAGGCCAAGCGCGTCGCCGATCTGTTCGCTGGGATCGGCACGTTTGCCTTGCGTTTGGCGGAGACGGCGCGGGTAACCGCCGCCGACAGCGAAGCAAGCGCGGTGAAGGCGCTCGAGCGTGCGGTGAACATGACCAGCGGTTTGAAGCCGGTGGAGGCGATCACGCGCGATCTGTTCCGGCGGCCTTATGTGCCGATCGAGCTGAAAAACTTCGACGCCGTGGTGTTCGATCCACCGCGCCAGGGCGCCGAGGCGCAGGCGCGCGAGCTCGCCAAGAGCAACGTGAAGACGATCGTCGCCGTGTCGTGCGACGCGACGACCTTCGCGCGCGATGCAAAGATCTTGATCGACGGCGGATACAAGCTCCTCGGCGTCACGCCGGTGGACCAGTTCCGCTATTCGTCGCACGTGGAGTTGGTGGCGACGTTTGAGAAGTGACGAACCTCTCCTGCGTCATGGCCGGGCTCGTCCCGGCCATCCCGCTTAGGACGGCAGCGCCTTGCCCTCCTTATCGAGATGGCCGGGACGAGCCCGGCCATGACAAGATAACTGGTCTACTGAAAATCGATCCCGCCGCCCCAGCGTTCCTGCCAGAGCTTCTCGCCGATAGTGCAGGAAATGCGCGGCGCGTGCGCCGCGGCCGGAATGACCCGCGCCGCAGGCTGCCGCCCGGCCACTTCCAAGATCAGCTTGTTACGTGTCGCCTCGATGAACTGCGTGCGGTCGCGGATCGGGATCATGAAGGCGCCGGGTCCGCCGATGACGCAATCCTCATAGTAGATGTCGAGGTTGTCGATATCGAGCGTGCCTGAATTTGGCCGCTTGAGCACCAGCGGCAGCCCGTTGATGGTGATGCCGCTTGCCACGACGTCGTCGCGCACCGGCGCCACCGGCACGCCGCTGTTGTTGGCGCCGTCGCCGGAGACGTCGATGACGCGGCGCAGGCCGCGATAGCCGCTGTTGTCGAACAAAGGCTTGGCGAATTGCAGCGCGCCGGAGATCGAGGTGCGCGAGGCGCGCCGGTATGGCGCATTGGAAATCTCGGCGGCGACGGCATCGGCGGTCTCAGGTCCGTCGATCAGCCGCCATGGCATCAGGATTTTCTGGTCGGATGAGCCGGCCCACTCGACATAGGTGATAGCGATCTTGCCGTTGGCGCCTTCGTGCAAGGCTTGCAGGAACTCTTTCGAGGTGAGCGCCTGGACATAGCCGTCGCGCTGGAGCCGTTGCTCGTCCGGGTCCATCGAATAGGACACATCGACCGCGAGCACGAGCTCGACATCGACGGGAACCGCGTCAGTGCTCTTGTCGGCGAAGCGGGGGTGAGGCGCGGCGTAGGCCGCGAGCGCACAACCCGCGGCGACAGCCAGTCCGGCGATGGCTAGTCCAAGACTGCGTCGCCCCATGCACGAAGACTGACACGCGGCCCGAGCGAAAGAAAGCCCGGCACCCGCGCGGCAGATCAGCCCTGCCGTTTCCGCTCAGCTATTCGAGCGGATCGGTCCCGACGATCTCGATGCCGAAGCCGGACAAGCCGACATAGGTGCGATGGCTCGAGGTGAGCAGCTTGATCGAGGAAATGCCGAGGTCTTTCAGCACCTGCGCGCCGAGGCCGATCTCGCGCCACTGGCGCGAGCGGGCGGCTTCGGTGCCGGTGTCGCCATGCGGGATCTCCGCCACCGGCACGCCGGCGGTGCCGTCGCGCAGATAGACGATGACGCCGCGGCCGGCGGCCTTGAAACACGAGAGCGCGGCACGGATGGTCTTGGCGCCGCCGAACACGTCGCCGATCACGTCGGCGCGGTGCAGGCGCGCCGGCACGTTCTTGCCGTCGCCGAGATCGCCGTAAACGAAGGCCATGTGGTGCACGCGGTCGAATGGCGTGACGTAGGCATAACCTTTCAACGTGCCAATCTCCGACATCAGCGGGAATTCGCCGACGCGCTCGACCAGCTTATCGCGCACCTGCCGGTAGGCGATGAGATCGGCGATCGAGACGTGCAAGAGCTTGTGCCGCTGCGCGAAGGCGGTGACCTCGGGCCCGCGCATCACGGTACCATTGTCGTTCATCAGCTCGGACAGCACGCCGACCGGTGGCAGCCCCGCGAGCCGGCAGAGATCGACGCAGGCCTCGGTATGACCGGAGCGCATCAGCACGCCGCCCTCGCGCGCGACCAGCGGGAACACGTGACCCGGGCGCACGAAGTCCGACGCGCCGCTGTTGTCGTTGGCGAGCGCGCGCACGGTGTTGGTGCGCTCCTCCGCCGAGATGCCGGTGGTGAGACCGTGCCGCACGTCGACGGTGACAGTGAAGGCGGTGCCGAGCGGGGCGTCGTTCTCCGCCACCATCGGGTCGAGATGCAGGCGGCGCGCGTGCTCGACGCCGAGCGGCGCGCAGACGATGCCGGAGGTGTGGCGGATGATGAAGGCCATCTTCTCCGGCGTGCAGAGCGAGGCGGCGATGAAGAGGTCGCCCTCGTTCTCGCGGTCGTCGTCGTCGGTCACGACCACAAGTTCGCCTCTGGCGAAAGCCTTGATCGCCGCTTCAACGCGTTGGTGGGTATCGGGCACTGCTTTTCCTCGAATGCGACTTAAACCGGCGGCTTGAACGGCCACGCCGTTGCCTCGCCGACCTGGCCGCGCTGCATGAGATAGTGATCGGCCAGCACGCATGCCACCATGGCTTCGCCGATGGGCACGGCGCGGATGCCGACGCAGGGGTCGTGGCGGCCCTTGGTCATCACGTCGGTGTCGCGGCCGTATCGGTCCACGGTCTTGCGCGGGGTGAGGATCGACGAGGTCGGCTTCACGGCGAAGCGCGCGACGATGGGCTGGCCAGTGGAGATGCCGCCCAGGATGCCGCCGGCGTGGTTGGACAGGAACACCGGGCTGTTCTCATTGCCCATGCGCATCTCGTCGGCATTGTCCTCGCCGCTCAGTTCGGCCGTGGCGAAGCCGTCGCCGATCTCGACGCCCTTGACGGCATTGATGCCCATGAGCGCGGAAGCGAGATCGCCGTCGAGCTTGGCGTAAATCGGCGCGCCCAATCCGGCGGGCACGCCTTCGGCCACGACCTCGATCACGGCGCCGATTGAGGAGCCGGATTTGCGCACACCGTCGAGATAGTCCTCGAAGAATTTCGCCTGCACCGGGTCGGGGCAGAAGAACGGGTTCTTGTCGACCTCGTTCCAGTCCCAGCGCGCGCGGTCGATCTTGTGCGGGCCCATCTGCACCAGCGCGCCGCGCACGGAGAGACCCGGCACGACCTTGCGCGCCACAGCGCCCACCGCCACCCGCGCCGCCGTCTCGCGCGCCGAGGCGCGGCCGCCGCCGCGATAATCGTGGATGCCGTATTTGATGTCGTAGACGTAGCCGGCGTGACCGGGCCGGTACTTGTCCTTGATCTCGGAGTAGTCCTTCGAGCGCTGATCGACATTCTCGATCAGCAGCATGATCGGCGTGCCGGTGGTGACCTGTTGTCCGGTCGCCTCGTCGGTGAACACGCCGGACATGATCTTCACCGCGTCCGGCTCCTGCCGCTGCGTGGTGAAGCGCGACTGGCCCGGGCGGCGCTTGTCGAGATGGAGCTGGATGTCTTGCGCGGTCAGCGGAATGCGCGGCGGGCAGCCGTCGACCACGCAGCCGATCGCCGCCCCGTGGCTTTCGCCGAAGCTGGTGTACCGGAAGAGATGGCCGAACGTGTTGAAGGACATGGGATTCCGTCTCGCGGGGGCTTGGTAGCCCGGGGTGTCGCGGCGGTCAAATGGACCCAAATCCGTCATTCCGGGACGCGCCGTAGGCGCGGACCCGGAATCCAGACGCAAGCACAGCATCTGCCTCTGGATTCCGGGTTCGCTCGCTTCGCGAGCGCCCCGGAATGACAGAATCACGCATACCGGCTCAGCTTCCCGCCCGCGAACACGTAGACCACCCCCTGCTCGATATCGATGAGCGGGGCGGCGGCCGGCTTGGCGATGCCGAGATAGGCCATCAGCCCGCGCGCCGTGCCGCCATGGGCGGCGGCGACCGTGTCGCGCGTGAGCGTCTCGTACCAGGCGCCCATGCGTACCGCGACCATCTTGTAGCTCTCCCCGCCGGGCGCCAGGAAATGCCACTTGTCCTGCTCGCGCTGCACGGTGCCCTGCGGGTCGCGCGCACGCATCTCGGCGATGGTGTAGCCCTCCCACGCGCCGAAGGAGATTTCGGTAAGCTGCGGCTCGACGCTGTAAGCGTCGGGTGGGAGGCCCATGGCGGCGCGCGCCAATTCCATCGTCACGCGGGCTCGGCCGAGCGGGCTCGACACATAGTCAAGGGCCGCCGGATCGCGGCCATCGCGCGCGAACAGGTCGCGCAGGATCTCGCCGCAGCGGGTCGCCTGCGCGCGGCCGCGCGCGTTGAGCGGAATGTCCTGACCGCCTTGCAGCCGGCCGGCCACGTTCCAATCGGTCTCGCCGTGGCGGATGTAATACAGCGTCGGATGCTCAGCGGGCATCTTAGCGGTCATGCCGCGTCACTTTCTCCAGCACCGCGTCGCACCCATCCGGCAGACGGACGTGGAAATGTTCGCGCAGCACCGAAGCCAGTTCGTCCGGGTCTTCGATGGTGCGTTTTTCCGTCGGGCCATTGCAGTGATGTATTGAGAAGGCGTTGTTGAACAAGCCGTAGCGGCGATCCGCCGCCGGGCGCGCGGCCATCAAATGATTGGTGAAGATGGAGTTCGGATGCGTCGAGGTGAACCAGTTCAAAACCTCGTAATCCTCCGGCGTGACATCCTGCAACGATAGCAGGTAGAGCGGCGCCCAGTGGCCGCCGAGTTGGACCTGCATCTGGAATTGAAGACCGTCAGGGACTAGGCGGAACAGCTCCAGCGTCGTCTCCTGCGCGACGTCCGGCATAAGCTTCAACGGAGAGGTCAGTGACAGACCACCGAAGCCGACGTCGACGATGAATGGTCCCTCGGGCAGATCGACGCGCAGCACCATGTGGGTGCGCGGGATCGTCACGGAGGCGGGCTTGTTCCACAGCGGCATCGCCGCAAGGCCCGACACCGAGAAGCCCAATGTGCGCAGCGCGGCCTCAAAGAACGTGTTGTGCTCGAAGCAGTAGCCGCCGCGTTCGTCGTCGATGAATTTGCGCGTGAGCGCCGGCAAGTCCAGCGGCACCGGGCGCCACATCAGCGGATCGAGATTCTCGAAGGGGATCGCCGCCGTATGCAGCGCCTGCAGGCGCGCAAGCGTGTCCAGTGTAGCGGCGGCCGAGCCCGAATACCCGATGCGGCGGAAATACCGGTCGAGGTCGCGATCGCTGAGAGTCATGACCTGTGACCGAAGTGGGCGCTACGCGTCACACGTCCTTGCCGACGGCGATGTCCGGCGCGTCGGGATGCTTCATGCCGACGATGTGATAGCCGGCGTCGACGTGATGCACCTCGCCGGTAACACCGCTCGACATGTCGGAGAGGAAATAGACGCCGGTCTTGCCGACATCCTCGAGCGTCACGTTGCGCCGCAGCGGCGTGTTGTACTCGTTCCATTTCAGGATGTAGCGAAAGTCGCCGATGCCGGAAGCGGCGAGCGTCTTGATCGGCCCCGAGGAGATGGCATTGACGCGGATGTTCTTCACGCCGAGATCGGCGGCCATATAGCGCACCGAGCATTCGAGCGCCGCCTTGGCCAGCCCCATCACGTTGTAATGCGGCATCCACTTCTCGGCGCCGTAATAGGAGAGCGTCAGCAGCGAGCCGCCGTTCGTCATCAGCTTTTCCGCCCGCTGGGCGATGGCCGTGAACGAATAGCAGCTCACCAGCATGGTCTTGGTGAAGTTGCCTTCGGTCGTGTCGACGTAACGGCCGTCGAGCTGGTCCTTCTCGGAGAAGGCGATCGCGTGCAGGACGAAATCCAGCGAGCCCCAGGCGGATTCTACCGCGGAGAAGACGGCATCGAGGGTTTTGGGGTCGGTGACGTCGCAATGGCCGACCACCAGGCCGTCCACCTCCTCCGCCAGAGGCTCGACCCGCTTCTTGAGCGCGTCGCCCTGGTAGGTGAAGGCCAAGTCCGCGCCTTGCTCGCGGCAGGCGCGCGCGATCCCCCAGGCAATCGAACGGTTGTTCGCTACGCCCATAATGAGGCCGCGTTTTCCGCGCATCAAACCCGAGGCTTCCGCCATTACGCTCCCCGTCTTGGCCGGCAACCGCCGGTCGCCTCCTATGGCATAGGGTCCGGGGGCCATCAAGCAAAGGGACGCATACAACCGGCCGAGGCTGTTAATTCAATTCATTTCCGGGAATATGTTCGGAATTCAGGGGTTTTTCCATGCGAATGACGGTGCCAAATCCGGCACGCGGTCCGGCGTAGGAGGGGCGGCTTGGCCACGTTCCGGCAGGATGTTGAGGCGACGATTCCCGCCTTGCGGCGTTATGCGCGGGCGCTGACGCGGAATGCGGACACTGCCGACGACCTGGTCCAGGACACTTTGGTGCGGGCGCTGCGCTCGGAGCATCTGTTCCATGGGGGCGACGTGCGCAGCTGGTTGTACACGATCCTGACCAACCTGAACCGGAACCGATTGCGATCGCTGGCGCGGCGCCCGGCTTTGTCCTCGCTGGAGGACAACGACGCGCCCGACCTCGCCGGACCGGAAGCCGGCGGACGCGACATTGAACGCGCGCTGGCCACGTTGGTTGAAGATCAGCGCAACGCGTTGCTGCTGGTGGTGTTGGAAGGCCTCACCTACCGCGAGGTCGCGGAGGTGCAGGGTGTGCCAATCGGCACTGTGATGTCGCGTCTCGCGCGTGCGCGTGTGCAGATCAAAAGCTATCTCGATGGCGAGCGCCCGGCGCTGCGTCGCGTGAAATAGAGGACCAGGGGCCATGACGGATCGGAATTCACCTGTGAGCGAGGACGAGCTCCACGCCTATGTCGACGGCGAATTGCCGGCCGACCGGCGCGAGGCCGTGGCCGCATGGCTCGCCGAGCATCCGGAGCAGGCCGCGCTGGTCGCCGCCTGGCGGGCGCAAGCGGAGAGCATCCGCGCGCGTTTCGACTCCATTGCCGACGAGCCGGTGCCGGATCGGCTCAAGATCGACAATCTCCTGCGCGCGACCCGCGCCAACCGGCGCTCGTGGACGGCGGTCGCCGCGGCGGCGGCGCTCGCGGCGTTCCTTGTCGGCGGTGCGACGGGGTGGATGGCGCGCGGCGCGACGGCGGGCTCGCCGCCCGGATTCGAGATGTTCACGAGCGAGGCGCTGGATGCCTACAAGCTTTACGTGGTCGAGGTGCGCCATCCGGTGGAAGTGCCGGGCAGCGACCGCGCGCACATGACGCAATGGCTGTCGAAGCGGGTCGGCTACGAGCAGAGCATCCCCGATTTGAGGGAGCTGGGCTTGTCGCTGGTCGGCGGCCGCCTGCTGCCGGGACCGACGGGGGCCGCGGCGTTCTACATGTACGAGAGCGCGGCGGGCGACCGCTACACGATCTACTGCGCCAAGGCGCGCATGCCGGAAACGTCACTGCGCTACAAGGGCGGCGACCGTTACGCGGCGTTCTATTGGGTCGACGACAAGGTCGCCTATGTGGTGAGCGGACCGGCCGAGCGCGAGAAGCTCGAGGTCGTCAGCAAGGCGATCTACGATCAGATCGATAAGACGACGAAGAAGTCGTAATGGACTGACTCGCCACACACCGCAGCGTCATGCCCGGCCTTGTGCCGGGCATCCACGTCCTATGGCCGCGTCAATTCAAGCAAGACGTGGATGGCCGGGACAAGCCCGGCCATGACGGGGAAATTCCCAGCGCAAATACTCACTCCAAATCGCTTCTTGGATCGTACGGCTTCTTCTCGCGCCACTCTTTCATCAAATCGGCGAACGCGTCGTCAGTCTCCTGGGGCAACATGATGCGCACGGTGGCGAGCAGATCGCCGCTGCCGCTCTTCGCGCCGTCTTTGGCCTTGAGCCCTTTGCCCTTGAGGCGGAAGGTGCGCCCGGAATTGGTATTGGCCGGGATCGCCAACTCCACCGCGCCGTCGAGCGTCGGCACGCGCACTTTGCCGCCGAGCGCCGCCTCGTAAAGCGTGATCGGCAGATCGATGCGCAGATCGGCGCCGTCCGGCTTGAACACCGGATGCGGCGCGACATTGACGGTGATCAGCGCGTCGCCGGCGCGGCCTTGCGCGCTCGGCCAGCCCTGCCCTTTCAATCTGATCTGCTGGCCGCTGGCGATGCCGGCGGGAATCTTGACCTCGATCTCCTTGCCCGTCGGCAGATGCACGCGGGCCTTCGTGCCCTTGGCCGCTTCCGGCAGGCTGATGGTCAGCGAGGCGTGCAAATCCTGTCCGGTCGAGGGCGCACCGAAATCGTCCGGCTCGAACTGGCGGGCACGCGCGCCGGCACCGCCACGCGCCGCGCCGCCGCCGAACATGCCGCGCAGCAGATCCTCGAAGCCGCCCGCGCCGCCGCCACCGGAGAATCCGCCGGGGCCGCCGGCCGAGCGCTGGAAGCCGTCCGGGCCGAAACTGAAGCTCTCGAAGTGGCTGCCGCCGCCGGGGCCCGGCTGCGCGCCGAAGCCTTCATAGCCGCGGAAGCGCGGCTTACCTTCGGCGTCGATCTCGCCGTTGTCGAAGGCCTTGCGCTTCTCGTCGTCACCGACGATCTCGTAAGCGGCGTTGAGCTCCGCGAACCGCGTCGCAGCTTTCGGATCGTGTTTGTTGGCATCGGGATGCAGTTTCTTGGCGAGGCGCCGGTAGGCGCTCTTGATCTCGGCCTCGTTGGCACCCTTCGAAACCCCCAGAACCTCGTAGGGGTCGCGCATCCGTCCAAACTCCTGTGAAATTTCCCCTGCCCGCCGGCGTGGCCGGCGACTCGAGCGCTAATGTGGGGGGCAGACGCCGCGGATGCAACGCGCCTTCGCCCTTTCAGGGCTTCGGCGGCGCAGGCGCGCTGATCAGGACCGCTTCCAGGGCTTGAGCGTGCGGACTTCCCAGGCGCCCTTCTGCTCCCGGCAGGCCTCGCCCTCGAGCCACGCCTCGGCGCTGTTGGTCACGTAGCTGGCGAGGAAATTACGGCAGGTCTGCCCGTCCTGGGTGTAGGCGGTCGCCAGCGGGGTGACCGTGCCGCGCGCGCCGGTATGAGGATTTTCCCAGGGCTGGCTCGCATCCTTCTCGCCGCGGCGGAGCACTTCGCTGGCGGCGGCGCGGGCATAGGCGAGATCGGTGTCGGGCGGCAGCTCCGCCGTGCCCTTGGCGCCGGGCGGCGGCGTGATCGAACCGGTCCGGTCGGATTTATCGAGAAAGGAGTCGAGCTGGCCCGAGAGGCTGCATCCGCCGCTGCCCAGAGCCGCCGTCAGCGCACAGGCGAGCGGCAGGGCCCGCCATAGGCGCGGCAGGGCGCATCCCCTATATAAGTGGACCAAAGAGGGCCAATGTTGGCCCACCTGACGGTCCTTGGACCCAGCCAAACGAAACGCTCCGACGAATGTCCGATACGGCCCCAATTCAACACCCGAGCTGGTTAACGAGTGGTGATTTCACCGCCGCCGATGAGCCATTTCGGCTCTTTGCCGCATGGCTCGATGAGGCCACCGGCTCCGAACCGCGCGATCCGACCGCCATGACGCTCGCGACCGTCGATGCCGACGGCCTGCCGAACGCGCGGATGGTGCTGCTCAAAGGCGTCGATGAAAGGGGCTTCGTCTTCTATACGAATAGAAACAGCCAAAAGGGGCGGGAGTTGGACGCGCAGCCGCTCGCCGCGCTGGTCTTCCATTGGAAGTCGCTCAACAAACAGGTGCGCGTGCGCGGCGCTGTCGAGCGCGTGACCGACGCCGAAGCCGATGCCTATTTCGCCACCCGCGCCAAGCAGGCGCAGATCGGCGCCTGGGCCAGCAAGCAGTCGTCGCCTCTGGAAAGCCGCCTCGCCTTCGAGAAAGCAATCGCCCTCTATGCGACGAAATACGCGCTCGGCGAGGTGCCGCGTCCGCCGTACTGGTCGGGCTACCGCATCGTGCCGCTGCGCATCGAGTTCTGGCAGGATCGGCCCTTCCGCCTGCACGACCGAGTCGAATTCGTCCGCACGACCCCGGACGAGCCGTGGAGCAAGACGCGGCTCTATCCTTGAGCTAAAGTTTTTTGAACCAGCCACGCGCTCTTAGTTCAGAGTCATTCCAAGGATCATAATGCCGACTTCGCACACCAACCAACCGCGCCGCACGCTGCTGCTCACCGGCGCAAGCCGCGGCATCGGGCATGCGACGGTGAAGCGTTTCTCGGCGGCGGGATGGCGCGTGATCACCTGCTCGCGTCATCCGTTCCCCGAGAATTGCCCGTGGGACGCGGGGCCGGAGGATCACATCCAGGTCGATCTCTCCGACGAGGTCAACACGCTGGAAGCGATCGAGGAGATCAAGCGCCGGCTCGACGCGCACGAACTGCACGCGCTGGTGAACAATGCCGCGATCTCGCCCAAGGCCGAGGGCGGCAAGCGGCTCGGCTCGCTCGATACCGAAATCGACGTGTGGCGGCAGGTGTTCCGCGTGAACTTCTTCGCGCCGATCATGCTAGCGCGCGGCCTGATGAACGAACTGAAGGCCGTGAAGGGCTCGGTGGTGAACGTGACCTCTATCGCCGGCTCGCGCGTGCATCCCTTCGCGGGCGCGGCTTACGCGACGTCGAAGGCGGCGCTCGCCTCTCTGACGCGCGAGATGGCGAGCGACTTCGGCCGCGTCGGCATCCGCGTCAATGCGATCGCGCCGGGCGAGATCGACACGGCGATCCTGTCGCCGGGCACCGACAAGATCGTCGAGCAGATTCCCATGCACCGCCTCGGCACGCCCGACGAAGTGGCGAAGATCATTTACGTGCTGTGCACGGAGACATCGTCCTACGTGAACGGCGCGGAAATCCACATCAACGGCGGCCAGCATGTATGAGGGCTTTGCGTCGTGAGGAGCCCTCGACTCCCGCTTCCGCGAGCATGAGCGGAAAAAGGATACGCTATTCCTGCGACGTCCACAGATGCAGCGCGCCGGAGGACACCGCGCCGCCGACCACGCACGGGATGCCGAACTCCACCTGACCCGCAACGGCCGCCGTGATGCAGCCGGCAGCGATGGCGCCCTCCCCGATCTGGCCCCAGAAGCTCGCGTCGCGCTTGCTCGCCGGACCTTTGGTCTTGAGCTCGTCGAGCGAGGCAAGCATCTCGCTGCGCACATGCGACACGTCGACGTCGTCAGCGGCTTCGATCACTTCGTCGAGCACCGGCTTCACGTCTTTCGACTCGGAATTGCGCAGGGTCTTGATGGTGGCGAGCAGCACCGGATCGCGTGAGGCGTTCTGGGCCAGCGTGTACTTGGCCATGCCGCCGAGGGTGAGCTTCTGGAGATCGTCGTGATTCTTGGCCCAGGGCAGCATGCTCATGATGCGCTGAAGCGAGGTCGAGTCGCCGGTCGCGTAATAGAAGCCCCAAAGCGTGTCCAGGAGCTCCGGTGTCGGCTCCAAAACCACCGGCTTCGTCTTCGGCTTCGGCGTGAACAGAGAGACTTTCGTCACCCGCTGGAACCAATCCTGCTTCTGCGCCTCCAGCCTGAACTGAGCGAAGGTCGGCAGCTTGCCCGCGACGTATTTCTGCAACATCGGCTCGCGCGCGGTCACCTGCGGCACAATGCGGGTAAGCTCAGCGCGCCATTGCGGAATGCCGGAATAGGCGATGGCGCGCACGACGAGCCATTGGTCTTCCGCCGGCAGCGGCAGCATCTTGTCGACCAGCGCGTCGGCCTTCGCCGGGTTGCCGGCGAGAATGCCGGCGGCGAAGCCGAGATAGACGCCGGCCGTTTCCGGATTGCGCAGTTCGCCAAGCCCGCTCAACTCATGGATGGCGCCGGCCGCGCGCATCGGGTCCGGCTTGTCGCGGTAATTGTTCATCCATTGCAGCACCGCGCCGGCGGAATTGAACGGCGTATATGCCGCCGTCTTGGATGAATGTCTGACCGCTATCCGGGCGTCGGGCGATGGCGCCGCGTAGCTCGATGGCACAGGTAAAGACACGCTCGCCAGCAGCAGCCAGGCCGCGGCGGGCAGGCCCCGACGAAACATCGGACGTTCTCCACTTCACGCGCCCTCGGATACGATTTGGCGGAACGATGCCGGTGTTTTGAAGGGCAATTGGCGGTGAAATTCCGGCGCGGATGCGGCGGACGATCACGCATCTTAACGGCGCATAAAATGTCTTACCGCCGCAACAGGGCTTCGAGTCACGCATGCGGAACAGATGCCAATTGCGCGAGCGTCACCTCGCGCCCGTCAATCTGCATGCGCCGTCCGGCGCGCCGCGCAAAGGCCAGCGCCAGAACGTGACGCGCGGTCGGCTGGTGGACATGGAACAGCCAATCGCCGGGCGCACCGTGGCGAGGGTCCGCGCGCAATAGCCGTGGCGGACCGAGCCCGACGGCGAATGAGTCGAGCGGGATCGAAAGGCCTTTCCCGATCGCCTTCATATGAGCTTCCTTCAGCACCCAAAGCGCCGCAAAGATTGCCGGGCGATGATGTGCTGCTTGTGCTCAAGCGGGCGTTGTTTGCGTGGTTGATCGCCGACGGGGAAATGCATCTCAAGAACCTCGCGCTCCTGAAAATCGCCGAACCCGGCAGCAAGCAATTCAGTTCCGTGCGGATGGCCCCGCTATATGACGCTGTGACGACACGTGTCTTTCCACGTCTCGAACGGGGCCGGATGGCGCTCAAATTGAATGGCAAGGACGATCGCCTGCGGCGCATCGACTTCAAGGCCTTCGGCAGCACCGCAGGCATCAAAGTTTCCGACGCGGACGTGGCAATCGACGGCCTTGTATCCGCCTTGGATAAGGCGCTGGATCTGCCGAGCCTTGTGGCGAAAAATTCAACAGGCGCCGAAGCTGCGCAGAAAATGCGCGCACTTATCAGAAGGCGCCTCGACGACTTCGCGTAACGTCGCGCAGACGCGCGCGATTGCTTTGGTCAGGCGCAGTGCTTCGTCCCCAAAACCTTCCCAAAAATGAGGAGAAGGCTGGGTCGCCTGTGCTTAAGTGATTGATTTTATTGGCGCTCCCTAGGGGACTCGAACCCCTGTTTTCGCCGTGAGAGGGCGACGTCCTGGGCCGCTAGACGAAGGGAGCTTGGCCAAGGCGCCCCAGATAGCCTCGATCCGGCGGCCATGCAAGCGCGGCGCGCGGCTGCCGGACGCTTGGCCACTATTGAGGGGGTCACTCCGCCGCCCGGCGGCCTTGGCCGCCGTCTCGCGTGCCGTCGCCGCCCGCCGCCAGGAACGCCCATTCGAAGGGTCCGGCGGCCACGGTCCGAGCATCCATGAACAGCAAGCGGCGCCGCGCAATTCGCGGCGCATGGTCGCTCTTGGCGCCTAGTCGCTAACAAATTTGTTCGTGACGATAAAAAAAGTGCCGCCTTGTCGAATTTCGGCGGCCGCTCTTAGGTCTTGGCGCACACGTCATCAGCAAGGAATCTTACCCGTGACCGCAAAACCCAAGATCGGCATCATCCTCAGCACGACTCGCGCGAGCCGTTTCGGCGACAAGGCGGCGCAATGGTTGATCGGTCTGGCCAACAGCCGCGACGACGCCACGTTCGAGCTCGTCGATCTGCGCGATTTCCCAATGCCCTTCTTCGAGGAACCGGCTTCGCCCCTCTACGTGCCGCCAAAGAACGAAGCGGCGCAGCGTTGGGGCAAGAAGGTCGCCGAACTCGACGGCTTTATCTTCGTCACCGCCGAGTACAATCATGGCATTCCGGCGGTGCTCAAGAACGCGCTCGACTACGCCTACACCGAATACAACCGCAAACCCGCGGCCTTCGTCGGTTATGGCGGCGTCGGCGGCGCACGCGCCGTGGAGCAACTGCGTCTCGTGCTGGCGGAGCTGCAGGTGGCCTCGCTCAGGCATGCCGTTCATGTCGGCGGCAGCGAGTTCATCGCCATGTTCCTGCAGGGTAAGACTTTCGCCGATTTCCCATACCTCGACGACACCGTGAAGCCGATGCTGGACGATCTCGTCTGGTGGACGAACACGCTGAAAGCCGGCCGCGAGCAGAAGGCGGCCTGAGCATCCCTTAGACGGACCCACCAGCCTCTCAGCCGTCATGCCCGGCCTTGTGCCGGGCATCCACGCCTTTCTCTCAACCTATCCGCGGCCGCGAGCTAGGGAAGGTAAGCAAGAAGACGTGGATGGCCGGGACAAGCCTGGCCATGACGCGGCGAAGTCACTGCGTGCTAAATGCGCCTTAGATCTCAGGCCTCGTGACTTACTGCCCCGGCGCGAGGCGCACGCTGCCGAGCGGCTTGAGCGTGTTGAGATCGAACGAGCGCAGCTCGACGGCGCCCGCGACCTCCACCGTCAGCACCACGCGGCCCTCGCCGATGGCGGTCGAGAGCACCTTGGCACCGGCGGGCAGGCTTGCAGCCGCCTCCGGCACCGGCGGCCCGGGCGGCACGGCCTGCGCGCTTCCCTGCCAGTGAAAAACACGATAGCCGATGACCGCGAGCACCACCGCGAGCGCGATGAAGGTGGTCGCGCTGGCGATCATCATCAGCCGGCGCACTTTTGCGATCGCGGCGGCCGCCTCGGGATCGAGTGGTGTTTCGTCGGACATTGAATGAGTAGACCCAAGAGATGACTGAGAGCGCCAGCGAGACGGTGACAGTCGCAGCGGACGAAGCCGGGGGGCGGCTCGACCGCGTGCTGGCCGCGCGCATCCCGTCGCTATCGCGCTCGCGCCTGAAGGCGCTGATCCTCGGCGGCCAAGTGACCGTTCAAGGCGCAATCGCGGCGCGCACAGTCCTTGATCCGGCGGCCTCCGTCAATTCCGGCGACACCATCACTGTCACGCTGCCGCCGCCGGAAGCGGCCAAGCCGGCCGGCGAGGACATCCCGCTGTCCATCGTCTACGAGGACGATGCGCTCATCGTCATTGACAAGCCGAAGGGCCTGGTCGTGCATCCGGCCGCGGGCCACGCGACAGGGACCTTGGTCAATGCCCTGATCGCACATTGCGGCGACAGCCTCTCAGGCATCGGCGGCGTCAAAAGACCCGGTATCGTGCACCGGCTCGACAAGGACACCACCGGCCTGATGGTCGTGGCCAAGACCGACCGCGCCCATCGCGCGCTCAGCAAGCAGTTCGAGAACAAGAGCGAAGGCCCGCTCGAGCGCGCCTATCTCGCTTTCGTCTGGGGCGCGCCGGAGCGGCCGCGCGGCACCATCGACGCGCCGCTCGACCGCCATCCGCACGCGCGCGAGAAGCGCGCGGTACGTCAAGGCGGCCGCGAAGCGGTGACCCATTGGGAGCTGATCGAGCGCTACACGGGCACCGACGGCAAAGCGGTCGCGAGCCTCCTGGCTTGCACGTTGGAGACCGGGCGGACGCATCAGATCCGCGTGCATCTCGCTCACATCGGCCACCCGATCATGGGCGACGAGACCTATTCGGCCGGCTTCAAGACCAAGGCCAGCCGCCTGCCACCGGAGGCGCGCGCCGTGCTCGGCGAGCTCGGTCGCCAAGCCCTGCATGCCGAGCGGCTGGCCTTCGAGCATCCGGGCACCGGCGAGCTGATGGAATTCGAAGCCCCTTTGCCCGCGGACCTCGGTGCCCTGCGCTCGGCGCTGCTACCTAAGACCTAAGGACGCCGCCTAGTAAGATGCGGACAAGACGCGCGTTTTCGCCTGCGCGCTGTCGCCCCTTGAAAAGCGGGGCTGGCACCCTACATACTTGTGGCATCCCCAACCATACTCATTTCTCCCGAAACACCCCGGAACGTCGGGCGCTTGCGCATGTTCTACCCCTGTAACCAGCGGGACGAGCCCGTTGGCCCAGGCGCAAGCGGCCGAAAAAGGTCAGTCCTTCCAGGTGGTTGGCTGGCTCTATCCGGGGTGTAAAGCAAAGCACACGGCGACGTGACTGGCGGAACTCTTCCAAACGCCAGGCGGGTCCAGTATGGTGCACTTGCGATCACATCTCGCGGTCGCGAAATGGATGCGCCGTCGGCTCGGGGAGCGGCGGCGACAACCGCCTGCCGTTAACCCGGGGGCAATTTGTAAGGAGGGCGCTATCATGGCCCGTACCGCCGCTATGCCGGCACTTAAGGCCGAATCCGGCCTGTCGCACTATCTCGAAGAAATCCGCCGGTTCCCGATGCTGGAACCGCAGCAAGAATACATGCTGGCCAAGAGCTGGCGTGAGCACGGCGACCGTGACGCCGCGCACCAGCTTGTCACCAGCCATCTCCGCCTCGTCGCCAAGATCGCCATGGGCTATCGCGGCTACGGCCTGCCGATTTCCGAGGTGATCTCGGAAGGTAACGTGGGCCTGATGCAGGCGGTCAAGCGGTTCGAGCCGGAAAAGGGTTTCCGCCTCGCCACATACGCCATGTGGTGGATCAAGGCGGCGATACAAGAGTATATCCTGCGCTCATGGTCGCTGGTGAAGATGGGCACCACCGCCAACCAGAAGAAGCTGTTCTTCAACCTGCGCAAGGCGAAGAGCAAGATCTCGGCTCTTGAAGAGGGCGATCTCCGCCCCGACCAGGTGCAGGTCATCGCCAAGCGCCTCGGCGTCACCGAGCAGGACGTGGTCGACATGAACCGCCGTCTCGGCGGCGACGCCTCGCTCAACGCGCCGATCCGTGACGACGGCGAGAGCGGCGAGTGGCAGGACTGGCTGGTCGACGACTCGCCGAGCCAGGAACGCATCCTCGCCGACAGCGAGGAAAGCGATAACCGCCATCAGGCGCTGGTGTCGGCGCTCGACGTGCTCAACGACCGTGAGCGGCGCATCTTCGAGGCGCGCCGTCTGGCGGACGATCCGATCACGCTCGAGGACCTCGCAGCCGAGTTCGGCGTCTCGCGTGAGCGCGTGCGCCAGATCGAGGTGCGGGCCTTCGAAAAGGTGCAGAAGGCGGTGAAGAACCGTCTCGCCGCCATCGAGGCGCCGCAGGAAGCGCCGGCGCTCGCCGCCGCGCACTAAGGCGGGCGGCCGCAGGGCCGTTCGCGAGAGATTTGACGATAAAGGCCGGGCCGAGCGCCCGGCCTTTTCTTTTTATCCCTCCCCTGAAAGGGGAGGGTCCGGCGCGCAGCGCCGGGGGTGGGGTCCGATTTGCAAAATACCCCCACCCGGCTCGCTTCGCTCGCCACCCTCCCCCGCAAGCGGGGGAGGGATAAGAAACAGCTACGCCGCCGCCCGTCTCGCCGCGACGATCTGATCCGCCGTGCGGCCGGTGAGCTCGGCCATATGGTCGAACTTGAACACGAACGAGCCGACGCCGGCGGTGCCCGAGCGCACCTCGATGATGAGGTCGCCGATCTCGGCCTCGGGCATCTGCGCGCGTACGCAATCCCAACCGGCCCAGCCCTCGCGCGTGTCGAAACCTAAAATCTGCGCGCGGCGGCCCGAGAGGATGGCGTTCATCTTCGCCGTCGCATCGGTCGGGCAGACGATTTCGACTTCGTGGATCGGCTCCAGCAGCACCGGCTGACATTGCGGTAGGCCTTCGACCATGGCGATGCGGCCCGCGGTGCGGAACGCCTGGTCGGATGAATCCACCGAGTGAAACGAGCCATCGATCAGCGCCACCGACAGATCGACGACGGGAAACCCGAGCGGCCCGTGCGTGAGCGCATCGACCACGCCCTCCTCCACCGCCGGGATGTAATTGCGCGGCACTACGCCGCCGGTGATGCGATCCTCGAACTGGAAGCCGGAGCCGCGCGGCAGCGCCTTGATCTCCACCACCACGTCGCCGAACTGGCCGTGGCCGCCCGACTGCTTCTTGTGACGGCCGCGGATGGTGACGGTCTTGCGGATGCTTTCGCGGTAACCGACCGCAGGCGGCCGCGTCGAGACCGGCACGGCGAAGCGCTCGGCGAGCCGCTCGGTGGCGACGCGCAGATGCATCTCGCCCTGCCCCCAGATCACCACCTCATGGTTCTCCGCATTGTGCACGACGACGAGCGAGGGATCCTCTTCGGTGAGCTTGGTGAAGGCCTGGCCGAGCTTGACGTCGTCCTTGCGCTCGCGCGCATGCACGGCGATGGCGAGCACCGGCGGATAAGGCTTCACATCGGCGAGCGCGGCATGCGGCGTCTTGCCGGTCGAGAGCGTGTCGCCGGTCCTGGCATGATCGAGCTTGCCCAACGCAACGGTCTCGCCGGCCGTTGCCTGACCTCGCTTCTCGAAATTCGCGCCCATCAGCTTGAACACGCCGGAGACACGGTCGGCTTCGCCCGAGGGCCTATTCAGGAACGTGCCGTCGCCGACGCTGCCGGCGAGCAGACGCGCCAACGACATCTTGCCGCCGTGCGTGGTGTGGAAGGTCTTGAGTACCATCGCCACGGCTTCGCTGCCGGCCTTCAGGCCCAGCCGTTCGATGGTCTCGGCAACGCCGGGTGCTTCGTGCCGCAACGCCTTCAAGAGCCGCAGGATGCCGTTCGCGCGTGTCGCGCAGCCGAGCAGCACCGGACAGACGATGCGGTCGCGCAGTTCCTTGGCAAGATCGTCGAAGACTTTGTCGCGCGGCGGCTCGATGTCTTCGAGTAACTGTTCCATGAGCTGGTCGTCGTGGTCGGCCAGCGTTTCCAACATGGTGAAACGCGCTTCCTTCTTGCGGTCGACATTCTCGCCCGTGAGATCGACAATTTCGGAAGCCGCGTATTCATTGTAGACAAAGGCGCGTTCCAGCGCGAGATCGACGAAGCCGGCGATGATGTCGCCATTCCAGATCGGAATCTGGCGCAGCAGTAGCGGCACGCGCGACGCCGGCTGCAACAGCTTAATCGTCTCGCGCACGCGCTTGTCGGCTTTGTCGATCTTGTTGAGGAACAGAAAGCGCGGGATGTTCTGGTCTTCCAGCTCGCGCAAAATGAGCTGAAGCTGCGGCACTTTCTTCTCGTCCGCCTCGCAGACCACGACCGCCGCGTCGATCGCGGGAAGCACGCT
>Ga0310811_10003629_pt1 | contig 19442 bp, 12 predicted proteins | sample YCmetagenome_FD_207642 | JGI IMG/M metagenome (GOLD analysis project Ga0310811, IMG submission 207642) | Soil microbial communities from experimental microcosm in Duke University, North Carolina, United States - YC | ecosystem: Engineered > Artificial ecosystem > Soil microcosm > Unclassified ...
CACTTGTTGCCTTATCTGTACTATCCGTCATCTGTTTTGTTTACTTTTTCTATTACGCCAGACCGGTTAATAATAAAGCTGACAATGCGAAGACGATCAGCCGGATCCATACTCCTTCAGGGTCCAGGTCAAGTATCGTCCTTCCGGATAGCACGGAAGTGTGGCTGAATTCGCTTTCCACCCTGACCTATACAACAGCGGCGTTCAACAGCGGCAGACGGGAAGTCACTTTGGTCGGGGAAGCTATGTTTAAGGTAAAACACGACAGCCTTCATCCTTTCCTGGTTCATACAAAAAATTTTGATGTAACGGATCTTGGAACGGTATTCAATGTTCAGGCATACCCGGAAGATAACAATGGGCAGGCTTCCCTCATCAGCGGCTCTATTGAAGTCATTACAAAAGGGAAGAATGCAAAAAAGATCACATTGGTTCCCAATCAACGGATCGTCATCCGGAATGAGGACCGGAACATGCTGGCGCCAATCAAATCCGCAGAAAAGATCATAGAGCCCACCATTAAACCCATCCTTCTCAATCCTCAAATAAGCGTGGCACCGGATACCGCCTGGCTGGTGAACAAGCTGATCTTCATGGATGAATCCTTTTACGATCTGGCTTTGCAGATGCAAAGACGCTATGATGTCGTAATATACTTCCGGAACGAAAAAGCCAAATCCTACAGGTTCGCCGGCAGATTCGAAGATGAAGATATAGACGATGCGCTGAAAGAGCTGCAGGCCATCGCACCCTTCTCCTACAAAAGATCCAACAATGAAATTTATATAGAGTAATCTTTATTCACCCAAAACTAAACTTATGACATAAAGCACTCCAATCCGGACAGATATATAAAAAAAGAGGCGGGAAATGCTCCACATTCCCCGCCGGACCATTCAATTGTAAAAACCTTCACTCATTGCATCAAGGGAGGGTTTCATTTAACAATTAAACTTACTGTAAATGTATGGAAAATAAACTATTTCCATTTTGCTGCAGCTCTGCGTCCATAGGGCTTCCAAAATTGCTTCGCATTATGAAATTGACATTGGTTTTATTACTGGCTGCTTGTGTGCAGGTATCTGCTAATAAAGCGTTTTCCCAAAAGGACCTGAAGCTTAACCTGGATCTCTCCAACGTTAAGCTGAAAAAGGCTTTTGAGATCATCGAAAAAAATTCCCGGTACAGGTTTCTGTACAATACCCATACGATACCCGAAAATGTCCGGGTGGATCTTCATGTAAAGGATATCTCCATTTCCGACGCGCTGGATAAGATCATCCGTGGCAATGGCCTGATCTATAAGATCATCAACGATAAGGTCATAGCGGTAACGTCGGCAGGCGAAATGATGCAGACGATCCACGTGCAGGGTGATGTGACAGACAGCACCGACAAACCTCTGCAGGGCGTCACCATTACGTTACAAGGCCAGAAACGGGGCACGCAAACCGATGCCAAAGGTCATTTTGAATTAGAAGTACCTGAAAATGCCCTTCTCGAGATCAGCAGCATCGGCTACCAGACCGAACAGGTCCGGGTAACAGGCAGCACGCCGCTGCATATCGTGCTGAAGGGAATGCCCAACGGACTGAACGAAGTGGTGGTCGTAGGCTATGGTACAAAACTGAAACAGACCGATCTCACCGGCTCCGTCGCCCGGATAGGAGGGGACAAGCTGGAATCACGCCCTGTTACAGGAGCCCTCGATGCATTGCAGGGGTTGATTCCCGGCACTTCCGTAACGCGTTCGAGCGGGCAACCGGGAAACCAGGGTTACCAGATCTCGATCAGGGGCGCCTCTTCCATCAACGGCAATGTGCCGCTGGTTCTGATAGACGGGATACCAAGCGATCTCAGCCTGATCAATCCAAACGATATCCAGGACATTACGGTGCTGAAAGATGCTACGGCGGCCATTTACGGCGCGCGTGCCGCGGATGGGGTCCTCCTGGTGACCACCAAAAGAGGTAAAAAATCAAGCTCTCCCAGCATTGCCTATAATTTCAACGGGGCTTTTAAAAAGCCGGGAATGATGAAAAGAATGGTCTCGACCGATCATTTTGTAAAGATGTTCAATGAAGCCAACAAGAATGACGGCGATCCCCAGACATTCTCGGATTCCACGCTGGCAAAGATCGCGGCCAATGATCCGGGCGTAGGGCCCGGGGAAAACTGGGGCGTAACCTCCTTCCCGATGTTTTACCAATCAAGAGACTGGTATGGAAGTCTTTTCAAAACATCGTTCAGGCCTACGCATAATCTAAACATTTCGGGCGGCGGCGAGAATTCCACCTACGTGATATCTTTTGGTGATACGAGGGACAATGGCAACATATCCGCAGGTACGAACAGCTCTGTGCGCGACAACCTGCGTATCGATCTTCAGCTCAACCTGCTGAAAAATCTTAAACTGGATCTCAATACGGCATATGATTACCTGAATACCAGGCAGCCCTCCGAGCTCAACGATGCGATAGACAACGGGCTGAAGATGTTCTCGTATCTGCCCGTAAGAAATCCTGCGGGTAATTATTACGGCTACCAGGGATATGAAAACCCTTTCCAGGAACTGACCATGGGCGGGAATGAAACCATCACGGATTCCCGGTGGAGCAACAATGTGAAGCTGGATTGGGAACCGGTCAAGGGGCTGGTATGGACCGGGCAGGTGGGTATCAATATCCAGCGGCACGATGACAATGCCAACAAGCCTACCAACATCGAGCATAACTGGGACAATACACCCAACTCGTTGATCCGGAATAACCCGAACAGCGCAAGCTACAGCAACTTTAACTCCACCTACAAGAACTTCAGCACCTACGTCAACTATGGTAAGACGTTTGGCAAGCATGATATCAAACTGATGGCCGGTGCATCGAGGGAGAAATTCACGCGGGAATCGGAGCAGATGTCGGGAGCTGATTTTTCCAGCAATACGGTCTTCACCCTGCCTTTGTCGGATTCACGTAACCTGCGGGCAGGAGACTATTGGGATAATAACCCATGGGCACTGGAATCTTATTTCGGCCGTGCCGCCTATTCCTATGACGGAAAATATTACCTGGAAGGCACTTTGCGTAAGGACGGAAGCTCCAAATTCTCCCCGGACAAACGCTGGAGTGCCATCTATCCCAGCATTTCGGCGGCCTGGAAAATCTCCGGAGAAGATTTCTTCCGGAACCTGGTCCCCAACGACATTGTCAGCCTCTTCAAGTTCCGGGCATCATGGGGCAGAACGGGCAACCAGGATCTGCCTTCTTTAGGACTGTTCGATTACATCCAGCTGATCAATATCGGCGGGCAATATCCCATCGATGGCTCGACGGTGTCCAGGCTGGCTTCGCTGAAAGGCATCGCTTCTCCTGACCGCACCTGGGAAACCATCGAAACAAAGAACCTTGGGATCGACCTCTCCCTCTTACGTTCAAAACTGAATCTTTCGTTCGATGTCTATCGCAAGAACAATAACAATATGCTCGTAAGCATCACCTATCCTTCCACTCTTGGCGCGGCCGCTCCAACAGCGAATGCCGGAAAGCTGCTGGATAAAGGCTGGGAATTCAACGGGCAATGGAACGACAGGATCGGGCAGGTTAAATATAATGTCGGCGTTATCCTGAACTACAACACCAATACCGTAACCGATCTACAGGGACAGGATAACTATAATCTTGGTTTAACACAGGCGAGACAAGGTTTTCCGCTCAATTCCTATTTCGGGTATAAGGGTTCTGTGATCCGGAACCAGGCTGAATTGAATGCCTATGCTTCCAAATATGCCGGCAAAGGCATCGTACCTGCTACACAGCCCAATGGATATGGCGGCTTAGGCATCGGCGACATGATGTACCAGGATATCGACGGAGATGGCCAGATCACTACCTATGGAGATAAAACAAAAGGCAGGAACGGCGATGCCGTTTTCCTTGGATCACAGATCCCGAAGCTGACTTACAGCATGACTGGTGGATTGAGCTACAAAGGCTTCGATTTCTCGTTTATCCTGCAGGGCACGGGCAACAAATATGTCTGGAGAGGCAACGGCAACTTCGGTGTTCCACTGGGGCAATCCTGGTTCCAGCCGCTGGACTATTTCTACGGCAAAACCTTTTCTTCGGCTAATCCTAACGCCAAATATCCCCGCCTGTCAAATAATGGGACTGTCAAAGGCAACAACTATGCGTTTTCCGACCGGTGGCTGGAAAATACAAGATACCTGAGAATGAAGAACCTCAGCTTAGGGTATACCTTCACTAATCTGCAAATAAAGGACTTCAAGATCCGGGGTTTACGGGTTTACGTGAGTGGACAGGACCTGTTCGAGTTTGCAAAGGGGACATGGGACCACATGTATGATCCGGAAGAAACCTATGTTCCGACGGTAACACAGAATGCCAATGACGCCAGTTTTTATGAGAACAACTATCCAATGTACCGGGCCATCTCATTTGGAGTAAATGTTAACTTCTAAAACAGACTAACAATGAAAATGATTAAAATATCGGCCTTAGTGACTGTAGCATTGATCTCGGTGACGGGCTGTAAAAAATATCTTGACCTCACGCCTCAATCCGAGATCACCGATCCTGCCTACTGGCAGACGGCAAATGATTTCCGGCTGGCCGCAAACTGGTTTTATAACCAGACACTGCCGGACCCGCATTACGATGGCAACAATAACGACGACAATATGTCGGAAATGGCGTTTGGCCAGAGCTCCATCAACGCCGTCAGCTCAGGCACCTATGTTCCGACGGAACAGGACGATAACTGGGATAGCGCCTATAGCTCTATCCGGAACGCGAATAAGCTGATCCAGGAAGGACTGGCTTCCTCCCTGAGAACGGACGTTCAGCCCTTTTTGGGCGAGGGTTATTTTTTCCGCGCCTTTGACTATTTCAACCTGCTGAAATTATACGGCGGAGTTCCGATCATCAACAAGGTCCTGCTGCCGGCGGACTCAGCCGTTTTCTCCGCCCGGGCCTCCCGTGATGTGGTGCTGGATTCTATTTTGAATGACCTGAACAATGCGATAGCCGACCTGCCCGTATACAGCTCTGCCGAGACAGGCCGGATTTGCAGGGAAGCAGCCCAGGCCTTCAAAGCACGTGTGTGTTTATTCGAAGGCACCTGGCGCAAATTTCATGCTTCAGGTGATGCGAACACTTTACTGGATCAGGCCATTGCGGAATCCAAAAATGTGATCGACAGTAAATCGTACACCCTTTACCAGGGTAAGGGTGATGCGAGCTACCGGTATATGTTCATCGACAATACGAGCATGAACGACCCCGAGACCATTATTTCGAAAAAATACCGCACCAACATAAATGTGAACGGATGGGCATATGGAGTATCCTGGGGCAACCTGAACCCGACGAAAGCGGCTGCGGATATGTATCTGTGCAACGATGGTCTGCCGATCGATAAGTCTCCCCTGTTCAGAGGCTATGATTCCTGCCGGTCTGAATTCTACAATCGGGACCCGCGGATGGCGCAGTCCCTGCTCATCCCCGCAACGCAGGTGATCCGCCCGCAATACGATACCTATCGTCCGCAATGGCCCGGACAGGATAACAACAGAAGCTCGAATTCCGGTTATATGCTGTACAAGTTCATTTCTGAACAGCCTACACCCGGCGATGGCGGCGGTGCATTCGACTGGAATGTCATCCGGTATGCTGAAGTCCTGCTGATCTATGCCGAAGCCCAGTTTGAAAGGAATGGCTCCATCTCTGATGCAGACCTTGATCTTTCTATTAACGTCTTAAGGGACAGAGTGAAAATGCCTCATCTTACCAACACGTTTGTAACCAGCAATGGATTGGATATGGAAACAGAGATCCGGAGAGAAAGAGCTGTCGAGTTGGCCTTCGAAGGCTTCCGCTGGGATGATCTGCGCAGATGGAAGACGGCTGAAACGGTGCTGCCCAAATCCATATTAAGCGTGAAGGTCACGGGAACGCAATGGGCTGATAAAGTGATCACGCTTGACGGCAACAGCTATAACAGCATTTTTTACAATTTGTCTGCCAGTCAGCTTGAGAACGGATACAAGGTATTACAACCGGCCAGTCAGCGATTCTTTGATCCGAACAAGAACTACCTGCTGCCGATACCCACAAAACAAGTGTCGCTGAATTCCAAATTAACACAAAACCCCGGCTGGTAATATTATGAAGACTCTCGCAGGTTATCTGTTATTGTGCCTTCTTCCGATAAGCTTTCTGAAGGCCCAAACCGGAAAAGAAGTATCCCTGATGGGGAATCGTTTTCTAACTTTCAATTGTGTCATCCGTGTCAACCAGATCGAAGTGGCGCGGGACAGGAATGTCGGCGAAGATGAGCGTAGCCTGCATACCCCTGAGCGTGTTATAAATTTTAGAAAAGCTGTTGCTAAGGGGTTTCCGGGTGCTAAAATGACCTGGGCCCTTAGCTGGCTTGCTTTACACGATACCACGGAGAACTACAGGACCATCCGGAAACTCGTCGCCGGCTATCATTATGAATATGGAGACGAAGTTACCTTTATCCCCGGAGCCTATTTCGCCAATGCCTATAATTCTACAGAGCAGGTGAATAAGGATCTGCACGAGGGGTTGGCCAAGGTTACAGAGGTTGTTGGCAAGGGTTATCGCCCCCAAAGTATCGTTGCAGGATTCCTATCTTCGCCGAACCAGAAATATCTGGCTGAGGTGGAAGGCATCCATGTCTGCCAGGCAAATATCTGGAGCCAGTATTCCATCGACAACCAGGATGGTGATGGCGCGGTCAGCTATCCTTTTTACCCCTCAACCGAGCATTTTTGCAAACCGGCACAGGGCAGGGCGGATTTCATCGATTGCGTAAACCTGGATGGATGGACCTGTGATTTCCTGGCTGCGCGCAGAGCGGGTTTTGCGGGAGGGTTCAATAGCCGCATGGGCGTTGGTCCTATTGAAACGATCGGTAAATTCGGCGTACAGAAAGGGATCGATGAGATGTTGTTCACGACCTCACTTCACTTTGATAAAGGATTTCAGCTGAATGGTTTTGCATGGGTCACCAACTGTTGGGAGCTGAGCCTGCCGTATGATTATAATGATATCACCTTATGGCTGGAGGGAATAAAAAAGCGGTGGCCTGATGTGCGGTTTATCACGCAGGGTGAATTTGGGCTGATCTGGCGGAAACATTATAAGTCGAATAATTTCAATTACCGTTTTGAAGAGGAAGGTTCTGGAATCGGCGGCTCGGATAAGGATAAAAGGATCCGATGGTTTATGAATAAGGATTTCAGGCTGGCGCTGCTCAGCGGGATCAATGGGGAAGACGAAAAGGTGATAGATCTTACCCGTTATGATCTGCCGGCGAAAGAACCGGTATCCGGCAGCACCCGTAACTGGAGCCTGTTGGGTGAGATCAATCAAAAGGGGATCCGGCCGCAGGACAAGCCCGTTCCTGTCAATAATTTATCGGAAGAAGATAAAGCTATAATCAGTCGAAAATGCAAAGACGTTCGTTTATAAAGAATACTACGTTATCCGGTGCGGGAATGCTGGCTATGCCCAAACTGCTCCAGGCGATGCCGGCAGGACTTTTAAGCCCTGCTCCTTTGTCCCTGATCGGAGGCCGCTTCATTACCTTCTGTATCATGATCCGCACCACGCCCTGGGAAGTATCGAGAGATGTAAAGCTGCATCCGCGGGAGGAAGGCAACTGGCATACGCTGGAAGGCGTCACTGCTATGAGGAAGGCGTTCGCAGAAAACAATCCGAATGGCCGGCTTACCTGGGGGTTCACCATGAATGCCCTGGAAGACAAGCGGAAGAATTATGTCGAAATAAGGGAATATGCAGCAGCCTGCCAGGCAAGATATGGAGACGAGGTCACCTATTTTCCCGGTTATTTCCCTGCGATGTATTTACCAAGGGCCCGGGTCAATAAAGAGATGTCTGAAGCCATTCGGATCATTTCCGATCTTGTCGGGAAAGGCTATCGTCCGCAATCCGTCATCGGTGGTTTTCTCTCGGCGGATAGTTTGAAATACCTCGCGGAAAAAGAAGACATACATGTGGCCCAGGCAGTCATCTGGAGCCAGCACAATATTGACGGAGGCGGGGCAGACGGCTCGCCTTCTTATCCTTATTATCCCTCCACGGAACATTTTTGTAAGCCGGCTCAGGGCAGGAAGGATTTTATTGACTGTGTGAATCTTGACGGCTGGACCCTGGATTTCATCTGTGCGCGGCAAAGCGGTTCCAACGGACACGAAATTACGGGATACAATAGCCGTCGCGGCGTAGGTCCGATAGAAACCTATAAAGGTTGGGGTCTGGACCTGGGTAACCGGGAAGTGATGCATACGCAATCGATTCATTTCGACAAAGGGTTCGAACTGAACAAATTCGGATGGGTCACTAATATCTGGGAGGCGCAGCTGGTTTACGAATTCGGGATGGACTTTATTTGCAGCGCCCTCCGCATGTGGGTAACCGATACCCTGAAACGATGGCCGGACGTTCAATTCGTCACATTTGGGGAATTCGGGAATACCTGGAGAAAGCAGTATAAAACAAATGATGACTGGAATTACCGTTTTGTGGAAAGAGGCGCCGGACTTGGAGATTCCTATAACAATCTTGAAATAAGCTGGTATATGAACAAAGAATTCAGACTGGCTTTGCTCCACGACTGGCATAAGAATACTCCCGTCAAGGTCATAGATCTCACGCGGTATGATCTGTCAGCACATGAGCCTCCCGATGCGACCCCCCAAAACCCTATTAAAGACTGGAGCCTGATCAACCGCATCAACCAAAAGGAATTGAGGCCCCAGGATAAACCGGTTTTACTACAGGAATTACCAGGTGATGAAAAGGATCTGATCGCCCGTTGGTGCCCCGATCTGAAATTTTAACGACATACTATTTTATGTAAGGGGTCAAGCCGTAGCTTGCTTTAATGACTGCTTCGTTTACGGCCCGGACCCTTTCCATTTCCATTTTTTCAACGGCCCTGTCATAGGTGAGCACGCCGTTGATCTCATGCTCTACGTCGGTTGTTTGGGTATAAATAGCCACGCTTAGTCCTTTGTACTTCATCAGCTGTTCCACCTGGTCGAGCAAAAAAACATACCTGTCTGTCAGCCTTGTTTTGGTAGGTTCATAGTCATAAGCGTTGTTGGCAACGGGCCACATATGGTCACGGACGAACAGACCCACTCCGCCAAATTCGCCTAATGATGCCGCACGATGGTCGTCCGGTACGGAGGCCCCATATGGACCCACATAAATATGGGTATCCACATAGTCTCCGTTCCCGGGGTCGCCGTATGCTTTTTGATAATTGGGATTGTTATTAAAACCTGAATTGCCGTTGACAAGTCTGGACGGATCGTATTGTTTGACCCAATCGGTGATGCTTTTAACATCGAACGCGCCCCAATTCTCATTAAAAGGTACCCAGGTAATGATCGATGGTGAGTTGTAATGTTCATCAATAAGAGTTTTTAGCTCTTTCCTGTATTCCGTCCTGGTCTTGGCGGTATCTTCATCCTGGTACCATATCGCCGGCATATCCTGCCAAATCAATAAGCCTAATTTGTCCGCCCAATAGTAAAACCGCTGGGGCTCGGTTTTCATATGTTTTCTGATCAGGTTGTATCCGGCGTTTTTAGTGAATTGCAGATCGAATTTTAAGGCATCTTCTGTCGGAGCTGTGAGGACACCGTCCGGCCAATAACCCTGGTCAAGCAGGCCAAGCTGCAACATGAACTTGCCATTGATCAAGGGTCTGTTAACCCCATTAACCTTGCCCAATTTGATATCGCGCATTCCGAAATAGCTTTTTATCTCATCGCTGACCCTTCCATTGGCATCCTCTAATTTGATGGTCAGGTCATATAAAAAGGGATCGTCCGGCGACCAAAGCCTGGGAGTCTTGATCGGCAGGTAAAACCAGGTGTCATTTGCAGATCCTGCCTGCGAAACTATTTTGTCTCCGTCGAATGCTGTCGCGGTGACCTTGCCGGTTCCTGTTGTGGTGATCAATAATTGTAAACGGCTATTTGCCAGGTCGGGCAGTAACCGGATGTTCCCGATGTGGTTTTTGTTTACGGGTTCCAGCCATACCGTTTGCCATATTCCGGAGCAAAAGGTATAGTCCCCCCGGGGGCCGGATTTTCCGGATGGGACGCGGCCATCGTTCAGATCCTGAACTGATACGATGAGGGTATTCTCTCCATTATTCAGATACTGGGTTATGTCGAAGCTGAAGGCGTCATAACTGCCGGCATGAGTGCCTGCTTTATGTCCGTTCACGAATAGCGTTGTATGATGAGCCACTGCGTCGAAGTGAATAATCACCTGCTTGTTCTTCCACCCGGAAGGAATGGTAAAATTTCGGCGGTACCACATGTTGATCTCCTGTGGACGCTGGATGCCGGATAAAACAGATTCAGGGCAATAAGGAACACGTATTTGTCCGGCTCTGTTATCAAACGAGATCGGTTTTTGCGGGTCCAGCGCATTGGGAACATTTTTTCCTCCCTGATAATCCCATTTACCATTCAGACACATCCAGTCGTTGCGTTGTAACTGGGGTCTGGGATAGTCGGGGAACGGAACGGCGGCGGCCTGGGCCGTTTTGGTCCATGGGGTAGGAAGGGCAGCCACCTGGGCAAACAAACAGGAACAATTTATGGTAAGGAAAAGTAAAAGGAGCGCTGCGTATTTTGTATAAACCATAGTTGCAAATTTAATAATAAAATATTCGAATTGGGACCAATGGGTATCTTTGATAATGATACAAAATCAGATTTTTTACGGAAATTTGATCGATCATGGAACATCTACTTGATAATCCTGTCTGGAGTGCACTTTGCAGTGGAAATCAAAATCTGGCAATAGGGGAGAAGTCCGTTAAATATTTCCCGGTTGATGTTGCGCCCTTTGCAGGATTGGAAAAGAATGACATAAGGTACCTGCACACACTTCATCAGATCACTCCAGGGAACGATGGGACATTTGGAATAGTAACTACTTCTGAGATAGATGTTCCAAAGTTGTGGACGGTCTTGCATATTGTGCCCGTACTTCAAATGGTATGGGAGAAACTCAACGGGAGGGTGGTTGATAGCGCGGCTAGCCGGGTGGTTGATAGCGCAGCTAGCCGGGTGGGTGAAAGCGCAGCTATTGCAGATCTTTCGGATGAGCATGTGCCACAAATGCTGGCGTTGACCCAATTGACCAATCCCGGCCCATTCCGGCAACGAACTATAGAACTGGGCTACTACCAGGGTATATTTGATGGAAAGAATCTGGTAGCGATGGCCGGTCAGCGGATGCATCCCGTGCCGTATGCCGAGATCAGCGGCGTATGTACTCATCCGGAGTATGTTGGGCGCGGCTATGCGGCCCAATTAATTCTAAGCCAGATCGATCGTATTTGCGCCACTGGGGAGATCCCGTTTTTGCATGTAGCTTCCACAAATGAGCGTGCGATCAAACTATATGAATCTCTTGGATTTTTGTCGAGAAGGAGTCTGTATGTTTATTTTATGCAAAAACTACTCATTCTTTAGGATCCTGGCCGGATTAGCCCGTACGATCTTCAGGGTTTGGATACCGATCATGATAAACGCGATGCCTCCGACAAAGAACAGCCCGATCAGCATTTCTCCGAACCCAATGGGCTGGTGATAGACGAACCTTGGGAGGATCACCCTATCAAAGAAGAGCCAGGTAAGGGGCAGGGCGATCAGGGCGGCGATCATCAGCAGGAAAAGGAAGCTCCTGCTTAGCAGATATACCAGCAACCCTTCGCTGGCGCCGAGCACTTTGCGGATGCTGACCTCCTTTACCCTTTTTTCCATCGTGTAAATGACCATGCCGAACAGGCCGAGGGAGGAGATACAGATTGCCATCAGGGCAATAAAGCCGATGACCTTCAGCATAACTGCGTACTGGCTATAGGCCTCTTCGATCTGGGCATCATAAAATTTGGCATCGAGCGGATGTACTTTATCCAGTTCCTTCCAAAAGGTCGCGATGCTGGTCATTGTAGCAGGCAGGTTGGCCATGTTGAGCTTTACATTCAGATAGCCATTGGGGCTTACGGAGTAACGTATTGCAGTAGGGTCGATCTTACTGTCCAGCGTGCCGTAGTGAAAATCCCGCAATACGCCGACGATGGTCAATTTCTTATTGTCGATGCTGACCCTTTCTCCGATGGCTTTTTGCGGGTTACCCTTCCCAATGTTGAACCGCCTGATGAGCTGCTCGTTCACGATGATCTCTGTCTCGGGTGCATTTTTGGGACTGGCTGTGAAATTATGTCCGGCCAGGAAGCTGTACTGATGGAGCTGCAGATAGTTCCCGTCGACGAAATTCTGCGCGACCCCCGCAGAATCAGCCGGGTTATTGTATTTCATATCCGTACCATAGAAGGAACCGAGGCTGCTGACCATTAGTGACCGCGAGATGCCATTGACGGCGGGCAAGCCGGCCAGTTTCCCTGCCAGCACTTCATCTTTATTCCCTTGCAACCTGATGTTGAGAATGTTTTCCGTCTTAAATCCAAGATCGAAGCGGATAAACCCTTTGTACTGGTTATAGCCGATCACGGTCGTGGTGATAAAGATGAGCGACAAAGTGTATTGGACAACGACCAATGCTTTGCGAAAAGAAACATGGCGGAACACTTTCAGGGAGGAAGCATTTTTCAGCACCTGTATCGCATTGATCTTTGCATAGAAGATTGCGGGCAGCACACCTGCAATAATACCCACCGCCATGGCGAGGCTGATAAAGTATAGGATCACCCTCGGGGTCAGTTGGAGAGAAAACGCCGACTGCAGGAATTCATGAAAAGACAGGAACTGCCCGCGCAGAACCAGGAAAATGAAGAAGGCACAAACCAGTGAAATCAGCGAGAGGATTATTGATTCCACGATGAACTGCCCAACCACCTGTGAACGATTGGCTCCCATCACTTTCCTGATACCCACTTCCCGGCTGCGCCGCAGCGAACGTGCAATGGACAGATTGGTATAGTTAAAGCAGGCAGAGAGCAGGATCACGAGGGCCAGGCCGGCGATGACATAGACAAGTGCGAGTGGGAACACGGCGCCGATCTCATTGGCCATGCGTGAGCCCATCGGGATGTCTTTCAGCGGCTGCGATGAAAGAAGTACTTTGCTGTTGGCGGCAGGATCGTTCTCCCGGGTATTGATCTTACCCAGGGCCGTCGTGAAGGAAGAAGGCTTGCTGTTCTTTTTTAGGAGGACATAGACATAATTGGAGAAACAGTTATTCCAATCCATATAGCCGCCATCGGTGGTAGTGTTGCTGGTATTGATCGAGGACAGCGAAGCCAGCGCTTCAAAATGGAGATGTGAAAGCTTTGGGAGATCCTGCAGGACACCGGTTACGGTATAGAGGGTAGAGTCGAACGTCACTGTTTTGCCGATCGGGTCTGCCTGGCCAAATAGTTTTTGGGCAGTTACCTGCGTCAGGACCAGGCTATGCGGCTGCTTCAATGCAGTGGACGGCACGCCGCTGATAAAAGGAAAACCAAACACGTCAAAGAAGCCATTATCAGCATAGAAGCCCTTCACCGGCACGGTGTTATCGCCGGTCCTGGCATCCCCGCCAAAGTTGTTCCGCAGGATGGTCATCGACTCTACAGCCGGGACCTCTTCGTGGATCAGTGTGCCTCCCTTCCAGGAAGTGGACGCCAGCTTCATCGGCTGGTGAGCTGGCCATTCGAGGTTGGATACCACCCGGTAGATCCGGTCTTTGTTCTTTAGCGTGCTATCGTAAGAAAAGAGATCCGATAGGATGGCGATCACCAGCAGGCCGATGGACATACTGACGGCAAGGCCGATGATATTGATACCGGAGAACAGTCGGCTCCGCAGGATGCTGCGTCCGGAGGTCTTGATATAACTGGATAACATAAACGTGTTATTAAAGGGATTTGTAACGGATGGTCGGCGAACGACATAGGAGCGGAGAAACTTCAGCACGTCGATGATGTAGATCAGCCGGGCTATAAAGGCTCCGCGGTTCCGCAGGTTACGGTCGAAATATTCGTTCAGGTCGCCCTGCAGGTCTTCCAGCAGTTCGGGACGACAATAGGTCGTTAAAAACCTTGTCGCCCATTTTGGTGGCTGAGGAGTCTTCTTTTTCATCAGATGCGGTTTAAAGTGAAGTTTGGGATCTTTTGCCAAAGTTCGTCGCGGATCGCTTTCGAGCGGATCAGCGATGCTTTGCCTGCACCGGTGATCAGGTAAAAGCGTTTGCGTTTGCCGCCGCGGGTGGCGGTTGCTTCGCCGAGCTCGCTCTTGACCAGGCCTTTTTCTTCGAGGCGGTTGAGCACGGCATGCACCACGCCGAGTTTCACGGTGCGGTCTGCATGTTTGGTCAGCTCGTCGCAGATGGCCACGCTGTAAGCGTTGTCAAGCAGGCTGGCGATAGTGAGCAGGACGAGTTCCTCGAACTCCCCGAGATGAGTTCCTTTCATAAAAGGTGATTAATTCACTAAATGTATGTAAAATAACATTGCCCTGCCAAATTTTTTTATGGAAGGGCAATTTTTGCAGGTGCTACAGGAGTGGTGCGTTGTATTGGGGGCGGGGTGTGCTGTGTCGGGGGAGCGGCATGCTGTGTCGGGGGAGAGGTATGCTGATCATTGCTTTTCGATCCGATAGATATCTCCATCGTCTGTGATCGTATAAAGCATATTATTCGAATAGGTTACGTCGCGAAAGCGCTGATTTTTATCCGTTAAAAGCCTTTCTTCACCGATGACCTTATTATTCCGGATGATGAGCCGGTCGAGGTGCTGTCCGCTAAGACAGGCGACGAACAGGTTATTCTTCCATTCCGGGATGGCTTCCCCTTTATAAAAACAGATCCCGCAAGGCGAGACGACGGGGTCCCAATAATAGACCGGCTGCTCCATTCCCGCTCTTTGCTGGATGCCGTCGCCGACCTTATCGCCGGAATATTCGAGACCATAAGTGATAACTGGCCAGCCATAATTCTTACCTGGACGGATAAGGTTTATCTCGTCCCCCCCATGAGGGCCGAATTCGGCTTCCCATAATTCACCGGTCGCCGGGTTGATGTCCAGCCCATCCGGATTGCGATGGCCATAAGAAATGATCTCTGGTCTTGCGTTCGGCTGATTGGCAAAAGGATTACCTGCGGCGGCTTTGCCGGAGGTCGTTATCCTGATGATCTTTCCCAGATCGGAATTTAATTGCTGTGCCTGCACCCGGACTTCCGGGTCAAATTTCTCGCCGAGGCTGACGAAGAGATCGCCGTTCCTGTCAAATACCAGCCGTGAGCCAAATTGCAGGTTGCCTTTTGTCGCTGGTGTTTGCCGGAAGATCACGGTCGTATTGTTGATCCTGCCGCCGGCCTCGTCCAATTTCCCTTTGGCAACGGCCGTCGCGCTGCCTCCTTCGACCTTTTCCGAATAGCTCCAATAGACGAGCCCGTTGCTGGTAAAGTTGGGGTCGAAGGCAACATCGAGTAAGCCGCCCTGTCCTTTGTATACTACTTCGGGTAGGCCAGTGATCTTTTTGACAAGGCCGCCATTCCTGTCATGGATCTCCATTGTGCCGGATTTGAGGGTTATCATCAGCCGTCCGTCCGGCATAGCCACAATAGCAAAAGGATTGCCCAGTTTGTTGGCAATCCGTTCTACCTTATACGGCGTGGTTGTTTTGGCACCGGCAATCCTTGTCTGTCCGGCGAAGGCTGGTTTATAGTTAGCAAACCCGGGCTTTGTTTCGACGGGAGGCAATCCTTGCTGAAATAGTAAGATAGCCAATCCAAGGAAAACAGCTTTTACTTGCATAAAGAAGTTTTATGCATTGGCTTCCGCAATGATCATGCCTGAACGTTATGGTGTGGTGTTATTCCTTCCGAGCCACCTTGTCGCCAAAATAAGTGAGCAGATACAAATTGGCGCCCAAAAAGGTAAGATCCTTGCTAAGGAATTCCCCGGTTATCGTCGGCGCCCAGATCCCATCCACTGTAGCCACAGTATGGGGTGTCGTTATAAAGAAAGAAGTGGTCACGAAGAACATCAGCATTCCCATGACGGAAGCGATCATACCGATCGCCGGTTTGAAATTTCCGAGAAGAATGCCTATTGCGGTCAGCCATTCAAAAGCGCCGATCACGCTGGACGCGCCCTGTTGTCCAAAGACACTATATGTCCAGCTGACCAATGGACTGTTACTGATAAATGGAAAAATGCCTGCGGCCTCAGTAGGCGTGAACTTTTTAAGACCGATCCAGAACAGTACAATACAAATACCGGTGCTGATAACGATAAAGGGGAGATTGGTGTTCTTTACCCAGCTTGCAAGCTTTTGCAATTTCATTTATTTGATGATTTGACTGTTATCGTGGCTTTCTAATACTATGCCAATTACACAATCATTTAACCATCAATAAATTATTGGATAGAGGGGCCGTTTCAGCAAGCAATATTTCGTAATTAGACGAAGGGATGTTCGTCATAGTCCGAAGTTTCGTGTCACGAAGAGCTATATGTTCTGTGCAAAATAGTTCCTGGTCATAATCCATCTCGTGAGCAGGTATAACAGGAAGCCCAGGGGACCCAGCAAACAGCTGAAGATCAGAGCTGGTATGATCCATGCATGGGGAATACCCAGCTTTACGGCGTTCTTTTTGATCCAAACGGCCGTCAGGAGATCGAAGGCGAGGAAGTGGACCCATCCTGCCGCCAGCAAGGCTTTATTTTGATATAAGGCGGCAACGCCGTCCAGGGAGCCAAATTTTGCCGCATCGCTGACATGAAAATTCGCCACATTCAGTCCAGTATAGATCAGGGCCAGCAGCGCGATGATGATCCCTACCAGGAATTTATCGAAGCCCGTCCAGAATGGGCTGATGAACAGCAGCGTGATCCAGCCGATCGAGGCAATGCCGGAGGAAAGCAGGAAGAGTGTATCGGGTGTCATATCGAAGAGATTAGAGTGTGGTCGGATGATTGATGGGTGATCGGGTAACTAGAGAGTGGTCAGATAATGGATAGCCGTCAGGGAAGGGAAAAAGAAATAAGCCCCGCCTTTGCAGGTGACGAACCGCTGCAGTCCCGTAATATATTTATTTACCGGCTCGCCGGGCAGTGTGAAATTTTGTTCCGTCCCAGGCGCTGGATTTTCGCGAACGCCGATGATGGGATCAGGATCATTGTACAATTGTTTGAACTTCGGATAATTGGCCCAGGTGTATTGAATGAATTCGTATTGGCGGGAGATATCGGCATTGAAACAGGAAAAGAGGAGTCCTACTTCTCCTTCCGGGGTAAAATGCGTTGGTGATCCCGCGTAAGGGTCGCCATACAATCTCGCCCGGCGGATGATCCTGTGCCGGCGGCTCAGTCTGAGGGATTCCGATGGGCCATTATCTTCGAAGCTATCCCGGGGATTTGTGCGGCGCAGGTGCGATCCGAAGGGACATTTCAGGCCGGCTGAATCGCCATCCGAATATCCGAAATCATCGTCATCGCTGAGCCCGCCGGGGTCTTTGTCCGGGTATTTTACTACCGGCGCACCGCTGGGCCAGCGCCCCATCATCTTTGCGGCAAGCTTGATGCTTTCGTCTACATTCACGGAACCGTCGGGGTTTTTTGTTTTATCGTTCAGGAAGGTCCAATATCCCTTTACATCCTGCTGCAACTGACGCAGCACCATATATGTCCCGTTGCGACCAAGGTCTCTCTTGCCTGTATTCGAAGGGTCAAAGGGTAAAATAGATGTATTGCCCTGTTCCTCGGCCAGTACGGGGGTATCGGGAAAGACCGCGTATTCATTCTTATACCCCATCACAAACTCGCCGGCATTCACAAAGTCATTGGCCGGTCCGGACTTTCCACTTCCTTTGATAATGGGCTGGGAAATACCATCCCGGAATCCGAAATGTTCTTTGTTCTGTGGAAGTGTCTGCCCGTCCAGTTGGGAAATTTCTCTTAGTCCCGAAAACTCCGGGTCTGGCCGCAGTTGCTGATAGTAGGTCAGCGCCGTGTTCTTATCCACGCCAAAAACCATCAGCAGGATATGCACCTCTTCGTTATTCGGGCCGCCCCACCGCCACAGCTCCGGCGAACTGCTGTCAAAATCGCCGAGCAGCCGCCGCCGGTGCGGGGTCGTCATCCCTTCGCGGAACTCCCTCGTAAAATTCTGAAGGTTGTTTTCGGCGAGGCCCAGTGCCCGTAGACCGGCCGCCGTAAACGCGATATTCAAACAACGGGTCTTTTCATGGTGGTTCGAGGTGGTGATGGATCCTTCATTTATCCGGATGAATTCCTTCGCGGCTATAGGGTCCGTCACCGCTAGCAGCACATAACGGGAATACTGCATATACTTGTATCCGCGAACGATATAACCCTGTATATCGGCAAGTTCAAGTGTTTCCATATCGATGTTTTTAGAATCTTTGTAAGAATTGTTTGGCTTTTTCTTCGGAAAGGTTCTGCATAAGCTGGTTTCGGATATAACTGTTGTTCATAACGTTCTTTATCGAGAGATGGGGGTAGGCGCAATACCAGACGGCTGTTGGCACCTGGTAGTAGCGGCTCCAGGCAAGAAAATGTTCTTCGTCGTATGCGCCGCCTGTGAACAGGAACCTGGTACGGGGAAAATTCTGCGTATTGCTCCAGATGCCGGTCAGGCCCCAGCCCGATTTATCAATGAAATCGCCCAGGTACTGCTGCCAGGACCCATCGAAATTGCTGAAGAACAACATCCGTTGATTGTTATCGATCATCACCCAGCGGGCGAAATGGATGGTCGGGATCCCCATCAGCTTTCCGTTCACGAAGAGGTTCCTGATAAGGGAGCCGGCAAACAGCATCAATCCCTGCAGCGTGATCAACCGCATCCACGCCGGCTTCATGACCAGGACCTGGGTGAACTGGTTCTGGTTGGTCAGGTCTTCGTATTCTTCCAGTTTCCGGACATGCGTTTCATCGATCTGGCTCGGCGTAAGTCCAAGGGGTTTGTCACTCTTCTCATACAGGAAATGGATCAGGATGATCCAGATCAGGATCAGGGGCGACAAGACCAAAAGGATCAGCCCCAGCAGAGCCATGCCGGCCCAGTTCACGCGGGGTAGGGGGACCGGCTCCTTCGCCCACTGGAATTCCGGCCGGGCCAGGACATCTTCTTTGATCTTTTGGTGGATCGTGACGGCGTCTTTGTTCGTCCAATTACCATTATGAATGAATTGCCAGATATATTTCCGCAATTCGTTCTCCTGCCGGATCTCGCCGAGCGTTCTCCCCGGCGCGCCGACAAAGGAGGCGGACATTTTCACCCGCCACTGCTTTAAATATGACTTCCGGCTTTCCAGCGTTCGCTCGCCAGGAGCGGGATAGGACTCGCAACAGCTGTACACCTTGTCGATGAAATC
>Ga0310811_10003630_pt1 | contig 19441 bp, 21 predicted proteins | sample YCmetagenome_FD_207642 | JGI IMG/M metagenome (GOLD analysis project Ga0310811, IMG submission 207642) | Soil microbial communities from experimental microcosm in Duke University, North Carolina, United States - YC | ecosystem: Engineered > Artificial ecosystem > Soil microcosm > Unclassified ...
AGATAGAAGAACAGATAGATGGACAGTACTTGCATGCCGAACAATAGCAAGGTTAATATTGGGGGGTTTAGATCGGGTAGAAGATAGGGGGGTTATCCGGTTAATATTGCTGATGGCTTATCAATCATCAATATGATAATAATTTAATTCCTTTAACGAGCAATCTCCAAGCACCTGCCAAGGCACTTTCTAACTCAGGTTTTCTCCTGCTCGTCCCGTTCTCCTCCTCCCCCTCCTCCTCCCCCCTTCTTTATTCCAATCTTCTTTGATCATGCCTTCAAACGAAAAATTGGATTCTGAAAAACTTTCAGAGCATGAGACCGAGAGATATCCAGATTCTGACCGCGACAAGGATAAATCTCACAAGTTAAAGTCTTCTTCAAAGTGTACTACAAGTCTCCTCTCTTCTTCCTCTCCTAGACTTAATCCTTTCTTTTCTAGCCAAAGATCTCTCCCACGTACCTTGCAAATTCTTCAAGGTTGGCGCTTGCACAGCAGGCTCTTCTTGCCCATTCTCCCATAACGTCCAAGAGCCTGGTCAGCAGAAGGACGTCTGTGCATGGTTCGTCAAGGGAAATTGCAAGTTTGGCCACAAGTGTGCTTTAGCACATGTTCTTCCTGGCCAGAGTATGTCCATGGACAGGAAAAATAAGAAGACGGCCCAGCTCGCTGCCAATGCTACGGGAAGTGGCGGTTCAAAAGATAGCACCAAAGCAGGGAGGAGCGTCAAGAAAGATCCTCATGCGCATAATGGTTCAGGAGGCGCCACTGCAGGAAACGCTCGTGGAGGTCTTCTTACCGGTTCCACGGCTCCTACAAGGTCTCTCAGCGCTTCCTCTCGTCCCCCAATTTCCATGCCATTAAAAGCCACAATCTCCCCATCCGCCCCCGCCCCACCTCTCAAAGATACCGATTTTGCTTCATTTTCCCTCCCAGATGATACAGAGAAGTTGCCAGCAGCGCCTCTACAGAGACGACCTACGCCACCACTCGAACCCGAGTCACCAGCACCTGCTCAAGCTAGCGAGTTTAAGGAAGACCTTAAAAGTCCCTCCCCACCAACACTCCCTCTCAGCATGCCTAGCACACGACGTTCAGGTCTATCACATCGTCCTACAGATTCCGCGGATCTTGGTCCCATTGGATCCCCGCCACGTGGCTCCCTTCCCCGCACTGGACTCGCCAATGGATTTTCACCCGGCACGTCGCCTGCTGCTGCTCCAGTCTCATCCACGCTGCCTGCTCAATGTCAGACTTCATTCCATTCCTATGATGCCAAACCCTCGATACTGGACACGAAACATCGTTCCGGGCTCGCCGCATCTCTCGGCACGTGGAAAACAGAGCTTGGTCCTGTTCCCTCGCAAGTTGTCACTCGTGGGGATGGAAGTCTTAATACGCGTGGTCTCGAGATTGCTGTCGAAGACGAAGACCTAGAGGAGTTCCTGCCAAGCTCTCTTAATGACCTCTTGACCCCCGAGGAACGTTCTCGCAGAATGTCGCGTACGAATTCTGTCCGCCCTGCTCAGGTACACAACAATGGTCTTGGTCTTGACCCTCCCTTCCTCACTGCACATTCGCAAGTAGAGGGTTCCCGTCACCATTATTCACGTTCCGTGCCTGCTACCTCGCTCCTCGGTGATGTAAAGTCTATTTGGGCAGAGCGGACCGGAGGGCTTCCCGGCTCTCCCGACACATCTCATGCATTCAATCTCGCAGTCGGCACGCCTAGTTCATTCAAATCCTCGAGCGGCTTCGGAGGACGCTCCTTTACTAATGAAGACGTGAACCCATCTTCTTCCCTTCTTTCTCCATCCAATGCTTCTGCCGCTTTTCTCCCTTCTTTACACCAGTATTACCTTAACTCGAAGCCAGGTGGCATCCAGCGTTCCACTTCTGGTCTCGGCCGACCTGCTGGATCCCCTCTACAGCCATCCACCCCTCAGAACCCACCCCCAACCTCATTTTCCCCCCCGCGGATCAGCTCTCTCGGTGGTCATCGTACGCCGTTCGACGAACACGCATCTGGACGACCGATTCCATTTGGTGAGGGTGAGGAGCGCCCAGCTGCTATTTCCCCCTCCATCCGGGCTCTGCAGGCGCACGCACCGGGGCAGAGTCTGCCGCAGGGGCTTGCCGCAGGTTACTCCCGCATCCATGCACTCCCAATGACAATGTCGCCCTCCTCAGCTGCAGCCTTCAGTCCTGGCTCCAACAACAACCCATACTCCCTCAACCAGGACTGGGTAGGGGGCTCTGCAACCCATGGTGAACATCTTTCCGCTGCAGATGCGGGAGGAATGCCTCTCTCAAGCTCGATGGCAGGCCTGGAGTCGATGTTCTCGCGCCTATCATACTCTGCTGCGGCGACATCGCGGTCGCCACTGAATAGCGGCCTGGCGCATTCACCAACGCAAGGCTCGCCGCTGGGTACCCAGCGTGGCACGTCTGGCAACCGGAACTGGCACGCACAGAGCCCGTTGAGCAAGCCTGTTGTAACGGCGGATGATGATGAACTATTCAGTATGGACGGATGAATAGTAAGGTGCGCATAGAATCAAAAGTAAGTGTTGTAAAAGCAAGTGTACGCGATGACAAATTGTTGTTGTAATTGCTAGCCGCGCCTCTGCTTTGGGTTCGGGGACGCCATACACTCACTAGTCACTATCTTGTTGTATTGCATGGTGTATGTATGTGTAGGGGCCGATCTACGTAAAATATATTTATACCACCTCTCTAATCATTGGTTCAGGCCTTCATGATGTTAGTTACTGGTTTTTTTGTTGTTTTTTGTTGCCTGTGGCAGCCAGTCACGTTTACACTTTATTCTACGGAATTTATATGAATGGGTGTGTCTGAAGTAGTTGAGGTACTCAGTTACATATACGGTTTACTTAGACTCTAGTAGTATACACCAGGCTGGTCACGAGCTATGTTTTACTCATTCTTATAGGTTCTCCAGCTTTTCGGCGGTAAGAGTACTTGTTATATAAATAGTCCATGAGCACATGACCGCGTCAAGTCGCATCATGGCATGGTTCAAGATGCTATATCATGCTCTTTCGCTACAATCATGATTGAACCTACTCCTATTATTGACCTCACTACCTCCAGAGCTGCAGGGACGTCGTCGGCAACACATTTGATCACTGCCAAAAATCTTCAGGCTAAGCTGGACGATGCAAAAGCGGGACTCCGAATAGTCAATGCTCGTGCTGAACTATCCACACATACTTGGGATGGGATCGAAGAATGGGTTGGCGAAGACGGTGCTCTGGGACTCAAAGATCCCAAGATTGTTGAGAGTGATGTGCAAGCACAGATCGTACGTGTTTTACATGTCCAAATCTTGGATCATGGCTTATTGGCGATTCAACTGTCAATCCTCAATAATAGTCTTTCTTAAGGAAGCTCAAGTTTCTTTATCTGGAACAAAATGCAAAGGATAAATACGTGAAGACGATTGTCAGTGACGATGCCCCGCTGGTGACACCTGCACTAAACGAGGAACTTCGGGTACGGAACGAGGAGAAGAAGACTGCACTACGTGAGCACAAAGCGAAGCTAGCAGAAAGAAGGGATGATCTTCGAGCGCTTTCTGGATTCGTAGAAGAAGGCGTGTATTGTGGACTGCTGGGTTTTCATACACTTCACACTCACAATCGGCGTAGATTACAAGAAAGCGCAAGCCCTCACTCTCCAAGCATCCACACTCTCACAAAAGATACTCGATGCACGTTTATCACTTACTCGCTTGCGACAGGCTCATCCCCATCCACGGCTAACAATAAACACAGCGAACCAGCAACTTGATGGCCAGGTAGAAGAGATGCAAGCACTAGACGCGGAACTCGCGGACGCGCATGAGAAGATTACAACTGTACGAGAACGGATAAAAGTTGGGACGGGTCAGGTCGAGAGACTGAGAAGTGTTAGAGCAGAGGTAGAAAAGGCTGTGGAAATCGGCGCGGGTGAAAGAGTGGAAGACGAAAGAGTGGTTGGACTGTATGACTGGTGCGCAACTTCTAGTATGAGGCTACTTGTTTCTAACTCTCTGATTTTACACAGGTTCTCAACTACAACCTCAACCCATCATACGCTCGTTTCACTTCTCTCTGCACATAGTGAATCTGACAACGAGCTGCGCCTCACTTACCGCGTGCATGAGCGCGAGGTGTGTATGACGCTGCTGTTCATACCTAATACGCGCCGCTTGGCTGAGGCACGGGTGGAGGGCGTCGAGGAACACATAATCGGAGATGTTGTGGATGCACACGTCATGGAAAACGATCTATCTGGGCTTGTGTGGGCTGTGCTCGCGAGAGCAAGGGCCACATAATATCATGCCTGTTGTCACTGGTCATTCCTTGCTGATACACGGGGGACAATGTGACGGCTACACGACAGTCGCTTCTTTACTTCTGCGAGCTATCTATTTCCTGGAAGTCGAAATTCACGGCCGCTGCACTTACAACATCTAATGGATCGTGGCTTGCTATGAAGTGCATAATTCAGATATGCTCGGCAACGTTCAGATTGAGCCGGGCACCGAACCTGCTGTCAGCACACAGAGGTTAAGGAGAAAGTGTATGGACGTGTCACACTCCTGTGTAGAATGGACGACTTCCTATGATATCAATGATCTGGCAGCAAACTGATTTACATAATGAACTTACTTTGTGAACAGTTACATGCCAGCAGTATTACAAGTCTGCACCCCGGGTCCCCAGGTGACCATATCATTCAAATATTCAGACTCAGGGTCAGTTCAGGTTTGATCCTATCAATATGCATGAGGTAAGCACGGAAAACCCCATTTGCATCATTCGATTGCCCTCGTTACAAGCATCCAATCCTTTGCATTCCATCAACCATGCTACAGCTACCTGACCTGCGCATCTATGGCAACGCGCAATTTATCCTCAGTGCTGCGGCTTGTCTTGCTGTTGTAGGAGTACTCGCTAGGGCCTATCGTCATAAATCTGAGTCAGAGAGCCACCTTCCTCTCCCACCTTCCCCTCCCTCTTGGAGACTTGGGGGGCACTTCCTGCCGCATCACCAGTAAACTTTTAAATTTGACTTGTTATTTTTTGAACCCTGATTGTGTCCTATCATCGATAAGCCCATCAATCACTATAGCAGGATGGATTAACAAGTACGGTCCTCTGATCACCATTCGGTCAAGATTTGAAAACATCGTCATTATTGGCCGTTACAAGGTTGGCCCCCACATGCTGGGCGTCATATTTAGGCTCGATGTTTTTTTGCAGGCAGCCATAGATATCATGGAGAACCAGGGCAAATTTACGGCCGATCGTCCTCCCATGAATGCTGCTGGAGAAATGTTTAACGGCGCGATTAGTATCGCGTTTGTACCCTTCGGGGACAGGTTTCGTCGCATGCGTAGGTTAATAACCTAATTCTCATTGTGTATCTCCCTTTTTAACGTGATGTAGAACACTTCATTCGCATCTCCAGCCTAAAGCAGCTGAGGCCTATCAACCCCTGCAAATGACACATGCGAAGAACACAGTTCTCGCCATTCTCGACGATCCATGCAATTATCATAACCATGTGATAACGTAGGCTCTTTCAACGATGACTGTGCTTTGCTTGCTTACAATAGTTTGAAGTTATGCTGCGACGACAATCATGAAAGTTGCATATGGAAAGAGTACTCCAACATCTGCGACCGATCCCGAGGTCGTTGAAATCAAGCAACGCGTTAGGATGTCTAGTGTGATCATGCGTCCCGGCGCTTATCTAGTGGACTGGATCCCGTGGCTCAAATATATTCCTTGGTATGGACGAGACTTGAAAAGGGCATTTGTGAGCACCAAGAAACTCAACATTGGTAAGCTGAACCGCGTGAAAGAGCAAATGGTGTGCATTTCCTTTCCAATCTTTACTTCATGTCTGAGCCATTGTACAGCAGAGCGACAAGGATATCGGTCCTTCATTCGCGAAATATATGCTAGAGAATATCCATCTCCACGGTTTGACAGAGATTGAGATGGCCTTTCTTGGTGGTTCCCTTTTTTTAGCTGGATCTAGTACCGTGAGCTTTTGCTTGTAGCCTCTGAAAATATGTGGCTGAAATCAGGCAAAAGACTTCCGCGGCAATATCCACGGTACTGATGGCAGCCGCATGTTTCCCTGAGGAGCAAGTTCAAGTTCAAGCTGAGCTCGATGCGGTCATCGGAAGGCACCGAGGTAGCTGAATTTCCTATCGTAGTGCTCTGATTCAATAATATCTGCACAAAAGTGCCAACTTTCGCCGATCAAGATTCTCTTCCTCGCCTGCAAGCATTCATCTCTGAAGCTTTGAGATGGAGACCACCCTTGCCTACCGGTGGTAGGTACCTTTCTTTTGGTTTTATTGCTGAATTTCACAATAATGCACACTGCAGCGTTAGCTCACCGAACAACCCACGACGTGATTTGGGCAAGTAATGTTTTAACAGCTTATCGCACGAGTAATGATCTTGCCCATCAGGAAAATTATCGTATTCCAGCTGGAACCACATTATTTGGCAACCATTGGTAAGCATCATGCTGCAAGATATGAAGGATCCAACGGTTACTGCCTTAGGTCCATCTCTCGAGATCCAGATGTTTACCCGGAGCCTGAGGCGTTCAAACCTCAGCGCTGGATTGACAACCAATATCGCCTAAGAGACGATTTAAAATTCTTTGTCTATGGCTTTGGTCGACGGCAAGTACCGCCTTTCAGCTATTTTTTTCCCCAATGACATTGCTTCTAGTGTATGCCCCGGTCAACATGTCGCGAACAGGTAAAGTTATTCTTCCACGCACACATAGTCTTCCGAACTCATTTTGATCCACGTAGATCGGTGTTCATCAACTCACTCTTGACCATGTGGGCCTTCCAGCTTACGCTGGATCCTACGAAGCCTTTGGATGACATGGGATTCATGAACGGGATAATGTCAGATGACCCACCATGTGCAATTAAGTTTGGAACAAGGATTCCGGAATTAGAGCTCAGGCGCATGATGCAGCATTGTCCTCAGGGTGCATAACTAGCTTTGATGCTTTGATGGATCAAGGAGAGAACAAAGAACCAGTCCCCAACGAATCGCCAATTGTACATATTGGTGTATCCCTCCAGGACTCGTAGTCTATTTTGATCTTACCTTTCAAGTGATTTTGGACTACGCGTTATTAAACAAGCATATGACGGGACAATTCGCAGCAGTGACTTGAACAAAAATTAAGCACCGCCACTAAGAAGGTACGCAATAACGGTGTTGTCACAGCGCACCAATTCCCCGACACCTTTTACCCATGCCCTCACTCGAGGCCTGAGTACTGAGTCAGGCGCCTTTTCATTTTATTCTTCATTCGTTTCACGTATTTTTGGATCCTTAGCAACCTTAGTCTCTAGCATTCCTCAGACACAAGCCTATGTTGAAACCCTTGCGATAATACAAAGCCAATGTCGTCTGTAGTTGAGTACGGGTGATGTGCAGCGATATCTATTATCTACAGGTACATGGCGTGAAAGCATTCATCATCCCCTTCAATCCAAAACATTATGGTGGTTGAACACCATGAAACATTTCCGATGTCGAAGTTCAACGTTGAACGTTGAATCCCAATGATGAAACATCCTTGCATTTCCTATTAAATTTAGGCTATTCCTGGTGTCCTTCTGTTGCGCCGTCCTCTTCTTCCCAGGCAATCCTTGTTCTGCAGGACCACCCGCCTTTGTGGTCCGTGTGTCATGGCCTTTGAAAATCTAGCGGTCGCAAACGGCAGCAATTGCAGTGACTTCAGGCATGTCTAATAGATCCGTGAGCTGGTGGGACGTGGCCCGTTTGCCATCAGCGCGAAAGTCCACCTGTGTTGACCTTTTCAGTAGTGCAAAGCCATTTACAAACGCATCACGACTTCAACGTTCAACGTTCAACAGCCACAGCCATGAACTCATGTCAAATTTCAGTATCATGAGAGAGGGTGATGTACCTGCGGTGTTCATTGTGGCCGAAGTTTTGCATATGCAATGTGCATTGGAATGTCTCAAGGCTGCTGGAAACCGGATGGAGTCGGGAACCGGGTCCTCATACCGGCGGCGGGCGATGAGAATCGGCAATTTCCGGGTAGGTAAAAACCCATACTAGTACCACAGGGCCAAGCTTACGTCTTTCCCCTCCCCTCCAGTGTTACTGCTGTTGTTATCGTTGTCGTGCAGCCCTTTAAAATGATTCCGCGTACTACAATGCGGCGTTTTCCAAGTGTCTTCGGCACCATCGGTGCTGCTCGCTTCACTCCGACAATTGTACACCGGACTCTAGCTACTCCCGCAACACCACCTTCTCCGAATGACCCCTTCGCAAATGGTACCAACGCTTACTACGCAGAGGAGATGTACAGGATTTGGAAACAAGATCCGAAATCTGTTCATGTTTCTTGGGATACCTACTTTTGTGGCATGGAGCATGGTCTTCCTAGCGCCAAAGCTTTCCAGCCACCCCCAGGTCTAATTGCACCCCCTGCGGACGGCGCTCCTGCGCTATACGCCGGCGGAGGTTCTGAGCTTGATGACCATCTGAAGGTGTGGCTCCTACTATCTGCTGTGATGCTGGGTAACTGAAACCCTGTAGGTTCAACTACTTGTACGGGCCTATCAAGTCCGTGGTCACCACGTCGCTGAACTGGATCCCCTCGGCATTCTAGATGCTGATCTCGCAGATGTTCAGCCTCCCGAACTTGAACTAAGCCGGTACGGGTTCACCCAGCGTGACTTGGACAAGCAAATTGCTCTTGGACCAGGTATCCTCCCCCATTTTGCGACCGAGGACCGGAAATCAATGAGTTTGAGGGAGATCATCGCACTTCTCAAACGGATATATTGCGAGTTATGTCTGTTTATTTTCCTAATCAAAATCCTTATTTTCTCTATAGGTGGCGCCGTGGGTATTCAATATGTCCACATCCCAGACAAGGAGCAATGCGATTGGATCAGAGAGCGTGTCGAAATTCCGAAGCCTTGGAACTATACAGTGGAGGAGAAACGCATGATTCTTGACCGTCTTATCTGGTCAGAGTCGTTCGAGAAATTTATCGCAAGCAAGTACCCGAACGAGAAGCGTTTCGGTCTCGAAGGCTGTGAGGCGTTGATTCCCGGCATGAAGGCGCTCATCGACCGATCCGTCGATCATGGTGTCAAGCATGTCACAATGGGCATGCCTCATCGTGGTCGTCTTAATGTTCTTGCCAACGTCATTCGCAAACCCATTGAAGCAATTCTGAACGAGTTTTTGGGTACGGACGTTGACAATCCAGCGGGCGACGTCAAGTATCACTTGGGTGCAAATTATGTTCGCCCAACACCGTCTGGCAAGAAGGTCTCTCTGTCACTTGTTGCCAACCCATCGCATCTAGAAGCCGAGGATCCTGTTGTCCTGGGAAAGACCTATGCCATACAGAACGTGGAGGGCGACGAGTCCACTCACAACACTGCAATGGGTGTCTTGCTGCATGGTGATGCCGCATTCGCTGGACAGGGAATTGTTTACGAAACCATGGGCTTCCACAACTTACCCAACTATGGTACTGGTGGTACCATCCATCTCATTGTGAACAACCAGATCGGTTTCACCACCGACCCTCGTTTTGCGCGTTCCACTCCTTACCCTTCCGACATAGCCAAGTCCATAGATGCCCCAATCTTCCACGTGAATGGTGACAACGTTGAAGCTGTCAACTTTGTCTGTCAACTCGCGGCTGATTATCGCGCAAAGTACAAACGTGATGTTGTCATTGATATCGTTTGCTATCGTCGTTACGGCCATAATGAGACGGATCAGCCTCATTTCACTCAACCCCGGATGTATCAAGCGATTGAAAAGCAGCCAACACCACTTACCCAGTACACGAAGTTCTTGGTCGGCCGTGGGACCTTTACTGAAAAGGATATTGAGGAGCATAAGAAGTGGGTCTGGGGAATGCTGGAGAAAGCAGCCGGTGCAGCCAAGGACTATGTTCCGACCAGTAAGGAATGGTTGTCCGCATCTTGGCAGGGTTTCCCTTCCCCTCGACAACTGGCAGAAGAGACGCTGCCAACTCGTGCGACAGGTTCTGATGAAGAAATTCTCAAGCGCATTGGAAAGGCCATTTCATCATATCCTCCTGGTTTCACCCCGCATCGCAACCTTGCTCGTATCCTCGGCGCACGTGGCAAGACAGTCGAAGAAGGTCACAACATTGATTGGTCAACAGCTGAGGCTCTTGCATTTGGCTCTCTCGCACTCGAAAAGATACACGTGCGCGTCTCCGGTCAGGATGTGGAGAGAGGTACATTCTCTCAGCGGCACGCTGTCATCCATGATCAGAAGAATGAACAGCAGTATATCCCTCTGAATGACCTCGGTTCAAATCAAGCTCGGTTTGTCGTATGCAACTCGTCGTTGTCCGAATACGGGACTCTCGGATTCGAATTAGGCTACTCATTAGTTTCACCGAGCTCTCTCACTATGTGGGAGGCGCAGTTTGGCGACTTCGCCAATAACGCCCAGTGCATCATTGATCAATTCATCGCCTCTGGCGAACGGAAATGGTTGCAGCGCTCTGGCCTTGTCATGAGCTTGCCACACGGGTACGATGGTCAAGGTCCTGAACATTCAAGCGGAAGGATTGAGCGCTTCCTCCAACTTTGCGATGACCACCCTAACGTCTTCCCTACACCCGAGAAAGTTGAGAGGCAACACCAAGATTGCAACATGCAAGTCGTGTATCCGACGTGCGTGTATTTTCTAACTCTCATGACGCACTGATCTGATGGGTTCCCTCAGTACTCCCGCTAATTATGTAAGTTCTGCCCTTCAGCTTCGTGAGTACCCCACTAAGTTTCTTGTAGTTCCATGTTCTTCGTCGTCAAATTCACCGCGACTTCCGCAAACCACTCATTATCTTCTTTTCGAAATCACTTCTGCGCCATCCCAATGCTCGTTCGGATCTTTCGGAGATGATCGGCGACACTCACTTCGAACGCTATATTCCCGATTCCCATCCTGAACACTTAGTGCCTGCTGAGGAAGTGAGACGTCATATCCTCTGCACCGGTATGTTGCATCGTCGGTTCAATTGCTGAGTGGACTTAACATGGAACTAGGTCAAGTATACCAGACCCTTATCCAGGAGCGTGATGCCAAAGGCATCAAAGATGTGGTCATCAGCCGTATTGAGCAGATCTCGCCCTTCCCCTACGATCTTGTGAGTTAAATTCGTTAGGTCGTCTACAATATTTCACCAACGTTTATAGATCACTCCTCATCTTGACAAGTATCCCAATGCAGATATACTTTGGTGTCAGGTATAACTTTTGTGTCAACTCTTGGTATTCCAGCTAACTCGTACATAGGAGGAGCCATTAAACAATGGGGCGTGGACTTATGTTGGACCTCGTATTCTGACTGCCGCCAACGAGACACAGTACCACAAAGGCAAATATCCGTACTACGCAGGAAGGCAGCCGACGGGCTCTGTCGCTACAGGTAGTAAAGTGAGTAGTTGAGTCTTTGATTGTCTACCCGCTCTAACCCACGCGAACAGGCCCAGCACAAGAAAGAGATCGAGGAGTTCTTGGGTGTTGCCTTTGCTTAATAGTGTATGATGCTCGGTGATAATAATATATACATATCATAGCGGCGCGCAAGCGCCGGTCCCCTCTTTTGACTTGCTGGTGTACCTTGGCCATGGGGGCATAAAAATTATCTACCTCAAGTGTATTTTCAAAACGGAGAGCTTACTTTTGGCAAACAGTTTAGAGAAGGCATATGTACGTTCGCATGGGACACTGCCGGTTTCAAGCACACCAGCGCACATAATTAAACTTCTCAATTGATGCGGAAGTTCAAACATGCTCGAAACTATTTTCCCGACTACCATTCTGGTCTTCTGGCAGGCCTCTAGCTACATTACTTTATTTATTTACAAGGTTACTAGAACCGCTGAAAAAGCTCAAACTTGTACACATCGACCTTCGTTACCTAGTATGTCAGTCAATCACGTGACAATCACGTGCACACGCGTTATGGTTGACATCCTTTTCTGCACTGTTGACAATACTTTGCAATCAAAGTTTCCAAGTCCCATTCATATCTAGGCCGCGTCTTCGAGAACACATGTCTGGCACACACAAGATTAAGATCGCCGCGCGCCTGCGACCTCGCATCGGGCACGAGGTTGACGACCAAGGGATACAGATAACGCACGACGAAAACGGAGAGGGACCGTCGTGGATTTGCGTACCCAACCCGCGGGACGTGACGCAAGTCTTTCGCTTTCCGTGCGTGCAGGTTTTTTTTCACTTGTAGTATATTTAGGTGTTATGTGCAGTGACTTATTATTTAACTAGATTCACCAGTTGCTACGACCAAGATTCTACACAAGAGGAGATCTTTGAGCAGGATGTGAGACCCCTCATTGATGTTGTATACAGTGGTGTCGTATGTCCTTGAATCTTCCTTCTGAATTCTTGTATATCAATGGATATAGACTGTGACAATCTTTGCGTACGGCGTAACGTCCTCTGGCAAGACACACACAATGCAAGGAACAAAAGCATGTCCTGGTGTCATTCCAAGAGTTGTCGAGGTGCGTATACTTTGCGCTACATGTTCCGCGTTACATGATTGCCAATGCCACCATGATAGGCCATGTTCGAACAGAAAGCAGCGCTATTAAGGTCCAACGTGGAGCTCGCAGTATCATACATGGAGATATATAAAGACGAGTGTTATGACTTGCTAGTTGATCGGGAGACTGTATGTTCAAATTCTACTCACCGTCTTCCAATAGCAAGGTTGCTGACCGATGTCCCGGGATATGCAGGCTCCAAAACTCCCAGTAAGAGAGAATGATGTGGGCCAAGTCTTTGTTGCAAACTTGAGCTCCGTACCGATAGCCTCAGTTGAGGAATTCATTGCAATTTATTCGTACGTACTCTATTATAGTCACTTGCATCATTGCGCGTGGCACCAAAGCACGCATCTGCTTACCTCTGAATGTAGCCAAGCATCAAAGCAACGCTCAGTGGGCGCAACAAATCTTAATCGTTCTTCGTCTCGTTCACATGCGATGTTAACACTGGAGGTAACGATGACCGATTCTTCGGCAGAGAGATGTAAGACCCAATCGTGACCTTCCATCTTCCCTAGACAGTTAATGTATCATATTCCTCTAGCATTGACAGGAAAGATTAACCTCGTTGATCTTGCTGGTTCAGAGAACAACAAGCTCACTGGGAACGACCCCACACGGATGGCTGAGAGTGCAGCCATCAATAAGAGCCTGAGTGTCCTCGGGCAGGTTGTACATGCATTGAACCAAGGGGCTGTGCGTTTTTTGGTCAATGTGAAGGCTTATAAACTGACACCATGCATAGTCTCGAATACCATATCGCAATTCCAAGCTTACACGCATCCTCCAAGACGCCCTTGGTGGGAATTCCGTGGGATTACTCATTTGCAATCTTGCTCCTGGAACGAAATTTAGGCAGGATACGCTAAACACGCTGAAGTGGGTTGATGTTTATATCATCTCAATATCTTTAGCCTAGCTCATAACCGCCTTTCAGCTTCGCAGTGCGGACAAAGAACGTCGAGAACAGACCAGTAGTCAACGAGCGCGGTGTGTTGCTATTACCAAAGTGTCGCATGATTCATGAAAATTTAATGCTCCCTAGACATGCGACCCCAACCCAAACCCCACTTTGCAGCAATCCTGCCACCACCTCCGAAGCTTGCACCCGCCGTACTCCAGCCTTTGGAAGCTGTTGCAGGCCCATCGCGTGGCCCACGTCCCAGCATTGCCCGTGTCGCACCCAGACCAAGCCTTGCTGGCGCAGGCCAAAGCAGATCTCGTGTGCCACGCGCCAGTGGTATCGGGGTATTTGGTGTCCAAAAGGGGCATCGTCCTTCGGGAGTGCCTGCACTTATTAGCGAGACAGCGGAGACGAGTGGTAGCTCAGGAATGATGCAGTTGACAGATAAGGAAATTGATGAGCGGGTGTGCAAATGCTCCTATTCTGGATCACCCCATACCTTACTAAATACAGATCGATAGATCGCAAGAGCCGTCGAAGTTGAAGTTGCGCGCCGTCTCAAGGAGCGCGAAGAGCTTGAACGACAGGAGAAAGAGAATATTGCATTGCAGTTGAATCTTCAAAGAGAGAGGGAAAAAGAAAAGTTGACAGAAGAGGACCAAAGACTTCCAACTGGGGTGCTTACCCCGCTCATGGCCCGGCACCGGGATCTGGATAATGAACTTCGTGCGAGGCTCGAGGAGTTGGAAGACAAATAGTACGTCTGCTCTACCGGCGAGACCTTGCCACAGCGCTGACTGACTTACAGCGAACGCGGGACCAAAGAACTTCAGCTAGCAGATGTGCTTTCACCTGCTTCACGGAAGAAAACCGGACGCGCATACGTGATGTTGGCCCGCGCTCACTCCGAAAAGTACGTGTCTGCATTCCGACATATACTATGCATCTACCTAACGACGTCGATAGGGGTGATCTCCAAGTAGCGCTCGACCTATACCGCAAAGCCGAGTCATATGTCCCAGATAACGTCAAGCTGAAAGAGAGGTGGATACTTTTTGTTATTCATGTTTTCCTTTGTATGGTATCCGGGTCAAAACGATAATTCTGACTTTTTTCTTTGCTTGCCTTTTCTTGTCTTCGCGCGGTGACATGCATGGAACAGAGTCATCGAGATCGAATGGGCGGTGAAGAATGGCGCCACTTTCGTCCCTTCTCCGAAGAAGCCTAGAAAGGCAAAGAAGACGAAGGCCGGAAAGCGCAATACGGTGGGCAAGAAGGTCATAAGTGGAGACGAGGATGAAGAGGACATGCCGATGGATGGGATCCATCAGATGCTAGAAGGCGAGTCGAGTGGATCTTCAAACCCGTTGAAGAGGTTTAAAGTCGAGGAGGATGTTGTACAGGCTATGTCAGAGACCCCACAGAAGAGGGTGAAATGCGAGATTAAGGTCGAGGGAGACGCATGAGCTTTGTTAGTTGCAGCGCAATGTCACATGTATGACTGTTCTGTGTGTAATTTATTTCCCACCTGGTGTACATGCGAGTATCCTTCATAACTAAAAATATAGGTTCGTCAATATCAGCTACTTCAAACACCCAAGTCTTTTTGAAAACCGTGATGGGCTTTTTGCTTTTCTGGATTCCTGTCTATTTAATTCAACCCAGACATTGTGGAATTAAGTGCTAGCATTGCAAAATTATTCTCATACTAATTTCACTTGGTGGAAGGAGTGTGTCGATCTTGGTGGATTTATTAGATCACAAAGTCGAGCGCTGCTAGTGAGCCATCATTCTCGCGTATATCCAGAATGCACGAGATCTTGTGTTCACTCATGCTCCGGTCAGGGTCAGCTAGCTGCTCAACACACAACCCTGACCACGTGGGCTACAAGAATGCTCATGGCAAGCAACAATATTCGACGATGATTCCATATTTGTGATTCTGGCTGGCCAGCTGTTCGCTTCTCAGAGTTTCAAATTACACCAGTGCGTGAAACAGATCGCGGTGCGTATTTACTCTCGCAGACTTGTTGCAATAAAATTTTCTATCAACGAGAGTCATACTATTAGCTAGTATTAGAGTCAGGGTATAAGATCAATGCCTCGGTGCCCATAAAGAGTCAGATCTAGTTAGCGGCTCGTGTTGGGATACATATTAGTCACACTCGCGGTAATATTAACCGCAGCGCGCCCACGTGAAGCTTAGTTTCCGACGCCAAGCCAAGCAAAAGCCAAGCAACAATGAGGCGCTCAGGAAAGGGAACCCAACCCGCAAAAGGAAAGGCGCAACGAGTCACATCTATAGTCACGTGTAGCACGTGCTCGAGCGCGCCCCCATTAGTCAAGTGGCGTGTCCCGCTTTTCCCAGGCGAAAATTGGAAGACGGACCCCTGTTTCCTTCAACTCAATCTACCACCATCCTTACCACCGAACAAAGCCAAATTTCAAGTACTACCGAAGTATTATGGTCACCTCGAAAACCAAAAAGACGTCCAAGTATACGTATGCGGAACGTGAGTGAATTTTTTAACCTCCTTTAACGCGTGTTTTTTGGGATGGCAAAGGGCATCATTGATACTGACGACTCTCGATCTAGGAGTTCTCAGTGCATTTTCGCAGGCACAGAAAGAGCACAGGAGACATAGTGTACACCTTGCTACCCTACGTGCGCATGGTGAGGTATCCTTGCTTGTAAGGGGATTGTTGCTCATTGCTTTTGTTACCAGTGAGAAAGATCGCGAAAGATAGGAAAGATAAGCTGGGACCTCAGTGGGCATCATGGGTAGGAAAGGCTGTGAAGAAGCTTGTACGCCTAAATTTTCAAGTGTGCTGAAATCTACTGAATTTAAGCGAGCAGGAAGAACAAGGAGTTTTGCAGCCTATTGACTCCAGTGGGTACGTGGGCATGACTCCAGAGGGCAAAAAAGTGTAAGTCCAGCTGCTAATATTATTGTAGTGTCGAACCCAATCCTTTTTAGCCTCTCATATGCTCGTCGCAAGTTTCTTCTGACCACCGCTGGGAACGCATCACTTGCGCAAGAGGATGCTGTCTGGAAAAACGTCACTGAACATTTCTCCCCGTCAGTGTATAAACGGCAACGCGCGAGATCTGCATCTCATTTAAGGTCAGTTTTCGGCGAGGAAGAAGAAGCTGAAGAAGATAGCGCTTCCGCACGCGGAAGTCCTAGGGCAAAAAGACAGCGACGGGCACTTTCCCCCGTCAAACCCACCGATCGGTCCTTGACAAAGATGACCAAGGCAGAGGTTTGTTTGACGCTGTCAGCATTGTAACCTACACCTCACCATAACACATAGCTACAAGCTAGGGTCCAAGAGCTCCAGCGGGCGAAACTTATGGATCGACAACTGAAGGCGCAACTTGCGGACCGCGATGAACAGCTACGCGGAGTCCAAGATGAACTCAGGATGCTGAAACTCTCCGCTGAAAAGGCGCGCGCGGTCATGCGCGAAGAAGAATTGACAGAACTAGATGAACAGGAATTTCAGCACAACATGGATGAAGAATTTCCAGTGCCAGATTTCGCAACATTGTAAATGCCTTCGATGACTGCCTGCTCCGTTTCTTATTAACGCACTTTGAAGTGATGTCCAGACCCCACGCGCTGGAACGCCGCAAGGTGCAGGTGTGAAACGGACCCAATCGGGCTCTATCATTCACGACATCTCTATGCGGCCCACTCCTGCACCAAGCTCTCCTGGTGCTGAACGCGACAGGAGATACGGAGACGATGAAGACGTGTTTGCGGACCAGCAGCGCGAACATCTTCGTACCCCCGAATCTCTGCCAGACCGCAGGGCTTCACAGAGCGATGAACAACAACAGCCTGCTTTGGCGAACACGGTAAGTTCAAAATGTGACCTTGTCCATCTACTTACTTTTTGTTGACGCTCCACACAGATTGATGCTATGGAGAAGGAAATCACGAAGCACGTGACAGAGATCCAGACTCTCAAAGACACAGTTACCCGCCTTCAGAGCGAGCTTGACACCCTGACAGGCACAGCTGATGACCATAAGTCACGCATAGCCGATCTTGAGGGCGAAACTAATGAACTTGAATCTGGGAAGCGCGACTTGCAACAATGCCTCGCTGATCGCGATCGCAATATCACTCAACTCCAAGCTACAATTTTCCAGCACGAGCAAGCTGCCGTCCAGCTCAATGAGACGCTTTCTCAGAAGGAAGCCTCACTCAGTGAAATTTCCATAGAGGCTGAGAGGCTTTTGCGCAGCAAGAATGAGATTCTTGCCGGGGTGCAAAGAATGGAGGATGAAATGACTGCTGCGCGAAGCGAGAATAGGCGCTTGACAGATGAACTCGCTAGTTCTTACAGAGAAAAAGAAAGCCTTCGAGAACGGATGGTGGAACTCGTGCGAACTACAGAGGAAAGACAAGGGGAGCTCGCTCAAGCCTTGAGTGTTGCGCAGAACGAAGCCAGACAAGGCGCCGTGCTTGCCCAGGAACTTCTCGTCATGACCAAGGCTACCAAGGAACTCGAAAAACAGCTCTCTGAAGCCAACAGCACCGCCATGACCCTCGATGTTGAACTTGCGGAAGTTCTTGGATACAAAGGTCAGCTTCAGCTGGCTTTGGAAGGGTCCAGGAAGGAGATTGAAGAGTTGAAGAGCAAGATCACGTTTGCCGAGATGAAGGAGGCAGGCTTGTCATCAAAGTTGCTCACTGCTGATGCGATGAGGCAGTCCTTGGAGGATGCCGCTGCAGTCGTGAAAAATGCTTCACGAGTTGAACGAGTAAAGGCGCAGTCTACTATTCTTGGGCTCCTCGAGAAGATTGATGGACTGCAAATTCTGCGCGATGACGAAGTGCGGGGTTTTGCCGACCGAATTACAGTTCTGGAAGGTGAAATCGAGGACCTTAGATCGAATCTTCACAACGTGAACAAGGCTCAGCAGAGCGCCCTCGCTGCTTTGAAGAAGTCTAAAGACGATTTCGCGCACTTGGAGATTCTGCTTGCCGCAGAACAGACCACTTGTAATGGCCTTCGGGATAGTCTGGCTCAAGCGCAAAAGCAAAGTTCTAGGCTTAAGGCAGAAAAGACAGCCTGCGAGTCGACAATAATCAATCTGAAGGCTATTTATGATCAGGGAAAGAGAATGCAGACAGACTGGATGTCTGGGATGGAGAGCATGGTATGTCATTTCGTGATTTGTTTCTCGTGTGAGATGCTCAGAACGAACAGTTTGCTCCTGCCCAGCTGGCTTCCGAGTCAGTGTCGCACGTGTAACGCTGCATTCGTCTTAACTTCTGCCACTACTGGTGCACAGTCGGCAAAACGGTCCTCAATGTTATGGGCGATGCAGGTTTCGTTTCACACAATTATCTGGACTCAAACATTTATTGTGGATATGCTTAACGATATTTGTCAAAAATTTAGTTTATGTTAAGTAGTGACAACCGAGCGTTAGCATTTCTTGATCACATCGAAATTTAAGCTCATCATCTGGGTGTCCACTACTTAGAATTGAACTATCGTGGCAAAGGACATGGAATTGCTTCAAGTTGTGGGACCTTTTTTAAGGGATCGCGTTCTGCCTCATCAACCTTCAAATCCACTTTCACGTAGGTGGTATTTAAATCCCTGATCAAACAGCTAGGGGCATCCTCACCGGCCTGTTCTTAAGGCGAGCTGTACAACGATGATGGGTTACAGCGTGAAACTGATCATTATAGAAGAGATGGTGCTCAGCCTGACATGCGCAAAACCAATCGTTCTTTGGGCATGTCTTTTTGGAGATTGGACCGTCTTCTGCATCGTATTCCCATAGCTGGACCTTCTCTGAAAGGCGTGGTTATCTTGACCATTTATTTTATTGACTGAGAATGCTGT